>Ga0207968_100104_pt1 | contig 37819 bp, 27 predicted proteins | sample LakWasMet21_HOW5_2_FD_183867 | JGI IMG/M metagenome (GOLD analysis project Ga0207968, IMG submission 183867) | Freshwater sediment methanotrophic microbial communities from Lake Washington under simulated oxygen tension - Sediment Metagenome... | ecosystem: Environmental > Aquatic > Freshwater >...
ACGGCGTCAGCTCGATCGCCAGCCTGAATTTCCGGATGGACGACTGGGGCGTCGACGGCGCGATCAGCGGCTCGCAAAAAGGCTTCATGCTGCCGGCCGGCGGCGCCTTCCTGTGCTTCAGCGAAAAGGCATTGAAAGCGACCGAAACCAACAAATATCCGCGCTGCTTCCTGGATCTGCGCGACCAGATGAACCAGAACAAGGACGGCTACACGCCTTACACGCCGGCGCTGCCGATCCTGTACGGCCTGCGCAAGGCGCTGGATCTGCTGCTCGAAGAAGGCATGGACAATGTCTATGCGCGCCACCACCGCCTCGCCGAAGGCACCCGCAAGGCGATTGCGGCCTGGGGCCTGCAATTGTGCGCTCACCCCGGTTTCGAATCCGATACCGTCTCGGCGGTCGTCGTCCCGGAAGGCAAGGATGCCCGTGAAGTGATCAGCACCGCGTTCAAGAAATACAACATCTCGCTCGGCGCCGGCCTGTCCGAATTGTCCGGCAAGGTATTCCGCATCGGCCATGTCGGCGACATGAACGACGTGTCGATGCTCGGCGCCTTCGCCGGCGTCGAAATGGCGATGCTGGACTGCGGCTTCGACATCAAGCCGGGCAGCGGCGTCGGCGCGGCGATCGAATATTACCGCTCGACGGCGAAGTAATAACGCTATGGAGCCGGGTTGCATAACAATCCGGCCTGCGCCGATTGACCTTCATTTCGAGAGCATGCCATGAGCAAACCCAAAGTCGTCGTGACCCGCAGATGGCCGGTCGAAGTCGAAGCCAAACTCAAGGAACTGTACGACGTCACGCTGAACGAGACCGACGTGCCGATGACGGCCGACGAACTGAAGCGGGCCCTGCAAAGCGCCGACGCGCTGCTGCCGACCGTGACCGATCCGATCACGGCCGACATCCTGCGTGTCCCGAACAAGCGTGCCAGGATCATCGGCAATTTCGGCGTCGGCTATAACAACATCGACGTCGCCGCCGCGAAGGCAGAAGGCCTGGTCGTGACCAATACCCCCGGCGTCCTGACCGACTGCACGGCCGACATCGCGATGCTGTTATTGTTGATGTCGGCCCGCCGCGCCTCCGAAGGCGAACGCCTGGTGCGCAGCGGCCAGTGGAAAGGCTGGTGCCCGACGCAACTGCTCGGCCAGAAAGTCACCGGCAAGACGCTCGGCCTGATCGGCTTCGGCCGAATCGCGCAGGCGACGGCCCGAAAAGCGCACCACGGCTTTGGCATGCAAATCCTGTACTATACGCCGCGCAATGCGCCGGCGCAGGACATCATCGACGACGTTCGGGCGACCCGTTGCGCGACGATCGAGGAACTGTTGAATCGGGCCGATTTCGTCTCGCTGCATTGTCCCGGCAGCGCCGAAAACCGGCATCTGATCAACGCGCAGCGCTTAAGGCAGATGCGCCCGTCCGCGCATTTGATCAACACCGCGCGCGGCGACGTGGTCGATAATCAGGCCTTGAGCGAGGCACTGAAGGAAGGCTGGATCGCCGGCGCGGGACTCGACGTCTACGAAGGCGAGCCGAACGTGTATCCGGGCTTTCTGGAACTTGACAATGTCGCGCTGCTGCCGCATCTCGGCAGCGCGAGCGAGGAAACCCGTACCGCGATGGGCAACCGGGTGCTGGACAATATCGCGGCATTTTTTGCCGGGAAGGAACCGGGCGACCGCGTCGTGTAATCTTTAAAACCGCAGTTAGTCCACGAAAAACACGAAAGACACGAAAGACACGAAATAAATCAAGATGGTAGATCGCGTGATTCGATCACCCGGAGAGCGCCACTTTTCTAAGCAAAAATTTTCTGAATTTTTTCGTGATTTTGGTGTATTTTGTGGATCAACTGATTTTTCTAGGGTAATGCAAACCTTGGACTAAGGCACACAAAAAAGGGCGGATCAACCGCCCTTTTTTTCATGCGGTGGACTTTACAGCAAGTGCCGGATCGCGTCCCGCTCTTCCTTCAGTTCGGTCTCGCTGAGTCGCATCCGTTGCATGCTGAATTCATTGATATCGAGCCCCTTCACGATATTGACCTCGCCGTTGGTCACCGTGACCGGGAATGAAAACATCAGATCCCGTTCGATCGCATAGCTGCCGTCGGACAGAATGCCCATGCTGACCCAGTCGCCTTCCGGCGTATCCCGGGCCCAGTCGCGCATGTGATCGATCGCGGCATTGGCCGCGGAGGCCGCGCTCGACAGGCCGCGCGCCTTGATCACGGTCGCGCCGCGTTGTTGCACGGTCGGAATGAAATCGTTCACAAACCAGTCGCGCTCGACCAGCGCCAACGCATCCTGGCCCTTGACCTTCGCATGATGCAGGTCCGGATACTGGGTGGTCGAATGATTGCCCCAGACCGTCATGTTCTTCACGTCGGTCGCCTGCACGCCGCATTTGTAGGCAAGCTGGCTGATCGCCCGATTGTGATCGAGCCGGGTCATCGACGAAAAATTTTCAGGCCCGAGATCCGGGGCGTTTTTCAGCGCGATCAGCGCGTTCGTATTGGCCGGATTGCCGGTGACCAGCACCTTCACCTTGCGGCTCGCGACATCGTTCAAGGCCTTGCCCTGCGCCGAAAATATCGCCGCATTGACTTCGAGTAGGTCCTTGCGCTCCATGCCCGGCCCGCGCGGGCGCGCGCCGACCAGGAACACATAGTCGGCATTTTTGAAGGCAACACGCGGGTCGTCGGTCGTTTCGACCCGGTGCAGCAGAGGGCTCGCGCAATCCTGCAATTCCATCACCACGCCGTCCAGAACGGGCATCGCCTGCGGAATTTCGAGCAGGTGCAGAATGATCGGCTGCTCGGGTCCCAGCAAGGAGCCCGACACGATGCGAAAAAGCAGGGAATAGCTGATTTGTCCGGCAGCGCCCGAAACCGCGATATGAACGGGTGTTTTCATGTGTTATCCCGAGTGATTGAAATGGTGAGTGTCTTAATTCGATAACGCTTGATTTGGAAAACATCATCGCTCGCGGTAAATAACAACTGCGAAAAGCCTAAGCATTGACGCCATTCTTATCCTGATCGAGCCCTGTCAGCCTGCGCTAAATGATAACGTCAAGCCTTCATGCCCGCAAGCCGATTGATCGTTAAATCCGTGCTTCAGGCCGGCCGACATCGGCGACGCATCTCGGGTATAATAGACGCCCGTTTAACATTAGCATTCGGCCCGTCGGCCCAATCCCTGACATTCATGAAAAAACTGCTGTTCCAATTCGATACCGACCCGCATCCCGCCGTCTTCGACACGGTCGTTGCCTATGACGGCGGCGCCGATCATGTGACCGGTTTCGGCGGACTCACGCCGGACAACATCGGCGGCCTGGTCGAAGGCGCGATTTTCACTCGACCGCCGAAGGACAAGAAAAACACCGCGATCTTCATCGGCGGCAGCGACATGAGCGCCGGACAAAACCTGCTGAAAGCGGTGCAGGGCAAATTTTTCCCCGGCTTTCAGGTGTCGGTGATGCTGGACAGCAACGGCGGCAACACGACCGCCGCCGCCGCGGTCGCCAAACTCGCGGCCAGCGGCAGCCTGGCGGGCAAGAAAGCGGTTATCCTGGCCGGCACCGGCCCGGTCGGCCAACGCGCGGCGGTGATGCTGAGCCGCGAAGGCGCGATCGTGTCGATGACCGGCCGTAAAATGGCGAAGGTCGTCGAAGCCTGCGAGGCAATGAAGGCGCGCTTTGGCGTCGACATCACCCCAGTCGAAGCGGCCGACCATGACACCCGCGGCCGGGCCATCGAAAACGCGAACATCGTGTTCGCGGCCGGCGCGGCCGGCATCGAACTGATCGGCGCCGAACACTGGCAGAACAATCCACACCTCGAACTGATCGCGGATGCGAACGCGACCCCGCCGATCGGCATCGGCGGCATCGATGTGTTCGACAAGGGCCTGGAACGCCACGGCAAGATCGTATGGGGCGCGCTCGGCTTCGGCCCGTTGAAGCTCGAACTGCACCGCGCCTGCATCGGCCAACTGTTTACCGACAACAAACTGGTTTTCGACGCGGAAAACATCTTCGAATTAGCCAAACAAATGGCTTGAGCGCACGCCAAAAATTCAGTGAACAGCGAATCGACCCTCGCGTTGCGCGACGATGCCCTCGCCATTTTCCAGGCGGGCGTGGCGGCGGCCGACCCGTATCTGGCGGTCAAGCACGGCCTGTCGGTCGCGGCGGGGCAGTTGGCGATCGGCCTGGATATCAGTGATCCGAACCCACAGCGCCGGGGCACATGGCCGAAAATCCATCTGATCGCGTTCGGCAAGGCCGCCTGCACGATGGCGAAAGCCGCCGAAGAGGCGGTCCCCGCCTCATGGTGGGCCGGCAGGGGCATCGCGGTGACCAACGCTGAGAATGTCACGGAACTGACGCATACCGATGTCTTCGGCGCCGGCCATCCGTTGCCGGATGCCGCGGGACTCGACGCCGCCCGCCGGATCGCCGACAAAGTCGGCGGGGCAGAGGCCGGCGAGCTGGTGCTGACGCTGGTCAGCGGCGGCGGTTCGGCCCTGATTCCCTGCCCTGTCGCCCCCCTATCCCTGCCCGAAAAATGCGCGGTCACGAGCCTGCTCCTGGCCAGCGGCGCCGACATCAACGAGATCAACTGCGTGCGCAAGCATCTGTCGCGACTGAAAGGCGGCGGCCTCGCAAGGCTCGCGGCGCCTGCCGACCTGCACGCGCTGATTCTGTCCGACGTGCTCGGCGACGATCTCAGCGCGATCGCCAGCGGCCCGACCGTGCCCGACCCGAGCACCTTCGCCGAGGCGATCGCCATCTTGCAACACCGGCAGATTTGGGAACGGCTGCCCGATCCGGTCCGTAATTATCTGCAAAACGGCGCCCTGGGAAAGATTCCCGAAACACCGAAGCCGAATGATCCGATCTTTAAAAATACCGGCCATACCCTGATCGGCAGCAATGCGATCAGCCTGCATGCCGCCGTCCAAAAGACGAGGCAGCTCGGTTACGAAACCCGAATCTACAGCGAACGCTTGTGCGGCATTGCCAGTGAAGTCGCGGCGCAATGGTTCGAAACGGTCGTCGCCCAGCCGCCAGTCGACAAACCGACCGCCTTGCTGGCCGGTGGCGAAACGACGGTCAGGCTGGCCGGCGACGGCCTCGGCGGCCGCAACCAGGAAATGGCGCTCGCGTTCGCCTTGGCCACGGAGCGCCTAAAGCTCGACGCCGACTGGGTGTTTCTGAGCGGAGGCACCGACGGCCGCGACGGCCCGACCGATGCGGCGGGCGGACGGGTCGATGCCGCTTCTCCGATGCGGATGCGCGCCGAAGGCGTCGATCCCGCCGCCCTGCTCGGCAACAACGACTCGTATCGCGCCCTACAGGCGTCCGGCGATTTACTGATCACCGGCGCGACCGGCACCAATGTAGCCGATCTACAAATCCTATTGCTTTACCCAAAAACCAAGGACTAGGCGATAAGGCTTTGCACCGCGGCCCCGACAAGTCCTAAAATATCCCCAATTCTTTATGGAGATTTGCATGTTTACTAAATCGATGACTATCGAAGGCTATGACGATGAACTGTTCCAGGCGCTCGAAGACGAACGCCGGCGCCAGGAAGATCACATCGAACTGATCGCCTCCGAAAACTATTCCAGCCCGCGCGTTCAGGAAGCGCAAGGCAGCGTGCTGACCAACAAATACGCGGAAGGCTACCCCGGAAAACGCTACTATGGCGGCTGCGAGCACGTCGATGTCGTCGAGCAGTTGGCCATCGACCGCGCCAAGCAACTGTTTGGGGCCGCCTGGGCGAACGTGCAGGCGCACTCCGGCTCGCAAGCCAATGCCGCCGCCTACATGGCGCTGATCCAGCCGGGTGACACCATTTTGGGCCTGGCGCTGTCCGACGGCGGCCATTTGACGCACGGCGCGAAGCCGAACTTCTCCGGAAAAATCTACAACGCCGTGCAATACCATTTGGATCCCGCCACCGGCCGACTCAACTACGATCAAATCGAAGCCTTGGCGCGCGAACATCAACCGAAAGTGATCGTCGCCGGTTTCTCCGCCTATTCACGGATCATGGACTGGGCGCGCTTTCGCGCGATCGCCGACGCGGTCGGCGCCTACCTGCTGGTCGATATGGCGCACGTCGCCGGTCTGGTCGCCGCGGGCGTTTATCCTAACCCGGTGCCGTTCGCCGACATCGTCACCACGACCACGCACAAATCGCTGCGCGGTCCGCGCGGCGGCATCATCCTGGGCAAGGCGAACGCCGAGATCGAAAAGAAAATCAACTCAATGATTTTCCCCGGCATCCAGGGCGGCCCCTTGATGCACGTGATCGCGGCGAAAGCCGTCGCCTTCAAGGAAGCGCTGGAGCCGGAATTCAAAACCTATCAGCAGCAGGTGATCAAGAATGCGCAGGCGATGGCGAAAGTCTTCATCGAGCGCGGTTTCGACGTGGTCTCCGGTGGCACCGACAACCATTTGATGTTGGTTTCGCTGATTCCGAAAGGCATCACCGGCAAGGCCGCCGACGCCGCGCTGGGCAAGGCGCACATCACGGTCAACAAGAACGCGGTGCCGAACGACCCGGAATCGCCGTTCGTGACCAGCGGCATCCGCGTCGGCACGCCGGCGCCGACCACGCGCGGCTTCAAGGAAGCCGAAGTGATCGAGGTCGCGCATTGGATGTGCGACGTGATGGAAAACCTCGACGACGACCACGTGATCGCGGCGGTGCGCGAGAAGGTAGCGGCCTTGTGTGCACGGTTTCCGGTTTATGGCGCATAACACCCGCCCAAGTTAACTCTGCTGCTTAGCGCTTATTAGCTAAAACGGGCTGTCGTCTACTCGTTGAAAAAGGGGGATTTATTCCCCCTGATTCCGCGTTGATCGCCTGTGGCATGCGCGATTAATACGGAAGCGCCGTTAGCGTCAAGGGTGCAATTCTGTTATATTCTTACTTTATTGACATCGATCAATTAGGAGTACGACGTGTCTGCAACCGCAACGCTTTCAAGTAAATACCAAATCTCGATCCCCAAATCCGTACGCGAAGAACAGCATTGGCAATCCGGCCAACAATTTGTTTTTATCCCAAAAGGCAAAGGCATGCTGTTGATGCCGGTGCCAAGCTTCGAGGAGTTGCAAGGCATCGCGGCGAACGCCGACGCGACCGGCTTTAGAGACCGAGACGACAGATTTTAATGCGCGTCGTCGATACCTCGATTTGGATCGAGTGGTTGATAGACAGTCCGCTAAAACGGGAAATCGCGGATGCTTTCCCCGCTACGGAACAGTGCATTGTGCCCACTCTGGTGCAGCTGGAACTGGATAAATGGCTGACCCGCGAAGTCGGCGAATCGGAAGCGGACCAGGTGATTGCGTATACGCAAAATTGCATCGTCGCGGTCCTTGACACCAAGATTGCCCTACAAGCAGCAGAACTGCATCGTCAATACAAACTCGCCACCGCGGATGCCATCGTCTACGCAACCGCATTGGCATATGACGCTGACCTACTCACCTGCGACACCCATTTTAAAGGCTTGCCGCACGTAATATATATTCAAAAAGGCTCATAGACTTTCCGGATGGATCGCACACATCCGGTCGGACTTGTTAACAGGACTCAAAACATCATGTCAGACATAGAAATCGCCCAACAGGCCAAAATGAAACCGATCATCGACCTGGCGCGCGAACAATTCGGCATCGACGCCGAACATCTCGACCCTTACGGTCATTACAAGGCCAAGCTGTCACTGGATTATGTGAACAGCATCCAGGACAAGCCGGACGGCAAACTGATCCTGGTCACCGCGATCAGCCCGACGCCGGCCGGCGAAGGCAAGACCACCACCTCGGTCGGTCTCGGCGACGCGCTGAACCGGATCGGCAAGAAGACGATCATGTGCCTGCGCGAGCCATCCCTGGGCCCCTGCTTCGGCGTGAAAGGTGGCGCCGCCGGCGGCGGCCATGCGCAAGTCGTGCCGATGGAAGACATCAACCTGCATTTCACCGGCGACTTTCATGCGATCGGCGTCGCGCACAACCTGCTGTCGGCGCTGATCGACAACCACATCAACCACGGCAATGCGCTCGGCATCGACCCGCGCCGGATTCAATGGAAGCGCGTCGTCGACATGAACGACCGCGCCCTGCGCCACATCGTGGTCGGCATGGGCGGCCCCGCGAACGGTTACCTGCGCGAAGACGGCTACGACATCGTGGTCGCCTCCGAAGTGATGGCGATTCTCTGTCTCGCGACCAGCCGCGCCGATTTGAAGGAACGCCTCGGCCGCATCGTGATCGGCTACAAGCACGACAACAAGACTCCGGTTTACGCGCGCGACCTGAATGCGCACGGCGCGATGGCGGCATTGCTGAAAGACGCGATCAAACCAAACCTGGTGCAGACGCTCGAAAACAATATCGCGATCATCCACGGCGGCCCGTTCGCGAACATCGCGCACGGCTGCAACACGGTCACCGCGACCCAGACCGCGCTGAAACTGGCCGATTATGTGATCACCGAAGCCGGCTTCGGCGCCGACCTCGGCGCGGAAAAATTCGTCGACATCAAATGCAGGATGGCCGGTTTGCAGCCGTCGGCGGCGGTCTTGGTCGCGACGGTGCGGGCGTTGAAATTCCACGGCGGCGTCGCCAAGGAAGCGTTGAATCTGGAAAACCTCAGCGCGCTCGACCAAGGTTTCGCGAACCTGGAACGGCATTACCGGAACATCACCGAACATTACGGCCTGCCCTGCGTGATCTGCGTCAATCATTTCACCTTCGACACCGAGGCCGAACTCGACTTGTTGCAGGATAAGTGCCGGACACTCGGCGCGGTCTGCATCGTCTCGAAACACTGGGCCGAAGGCGGCAAGGGCGCCGAACAACTCGCGCATGCGGTCGCCGAAACGGCCGATCACCATAAAGACGGCTGCCGTTTCGTTTACGACGATGACTTGAGCCTCTGGGAAAAAATCGAAACGATCGCGACCAAGCTGTACGGCGCGGCCAACGTCACCGCGACAGCGAAGGTCAAGGCCCAGCTTGCGGCGTGGAATGCAGAATACGGCCACTTCCCGATCTGCATGGCGAAGACGCAGATGTCGTTCTCGACCGACGCCACGGTCAAGGGCGCCCCCTCCGGTCACACGATCGAAATCCGCGAAGTCCGCCTCGCGAACGGCGCCGGCTTCATCGTCGCGATCGCCGGCGACATCATGACCATGCCGGGCCTACCGAAAGTGCCGGCGGCCGAAAAGATCGACATCGACGAAAACGGTCGGATCAGCGGGTTGTTTTAAAGAATCGGCGTAGCCTCGATACAACCGTCGTGTTTTCGAGGCTGCTAACTCAAATTTAACGTTACCCTGACGCCAATCGCCCTATTGCATAAAAATGCTTAAAACCGATCGTATGTTTACTGGGCACCCAACGGTCTTATTCAGATTCCCCCAGTAAGGTCAGGATGATGGGGCATAAAACCGACGGCGTGTTGTTTGCGCATCGCTCCACCAAGTGAGACAAAGCGGTTTCCATCGCGCGCAACCCTTCGATGTGTTCACGGATGCGATCCAGCTTTCTCAGGGCAATCGCCCTTACCTCCTGACACTGCCGCCCATCCTCAAGACTCAGTAACTCTGAAATCTCATCGAGCGAGAAACCCAGTTTTTGGCTTTGCTTGATAAACTGAACGCGCCGTGCGTCTTGTTTGGTGTAACGCCGCCCCCCCCGAGCCGGCTTGATCGGTTCAGCCAGCAGGCCGCGGCGTTGATAAAAACGAATCGTTTCGACATTCACTCCGGCTATTTTCGCCAGAGCGCCAATCGTAAAGTTATTTTGAGACATGCGCTTGACTCCGTACCTATGTACGGGGCTTATCATAACTCAACTTGGAAATAAGGGAATCGTCATGAACCCAAAACAAGAAGAATCCATGAATGATGTGATATTAGAGTCCACTCTCACCTGCCCGCACTGCAGTCATGTCGAAAAGCAAACGATGCCGACCGATGCCTGCCTGTATTTCTATGAATGCAAATCCTGCGGAACTCTGCTCAAACCCAGACCAGGGGATTGCTGCGTGTTTTGCTCTTACGGTTCGGTTAAATGCCCACCGCTCCAGCGATCTCCCCCCTGTTCCCCCATAGGTTTGACAAAACTGGCTGGACGGTGCGTTCAATCTCCTCTTTTGAGGAATCGACTGATGAAACGTTTTTATCTCAAAAAATAAAGTTGACTGAGCGCTAACGTATTCTTCTCAAGCCTTGGCGCCGATCGAACGATCAGAAATGTCAAGACTATACGCTCCATTTAGAAATGCGGCATAGAGGATTCTACTGTTCCGAGGCGTCAATCATTCTTTGTTTTCCAAGGAAGGCGAAACGCTTTCATCGAAGTCGCTACCGTCCGGCGTCGGCGGAGACAGCATATGATTCAGCCAGGCTTCGGCGGCGGCTTTCTGGCTGTCCAACACCATCTGCGGACGCATCCCGAAGCCGATCACCAAGGCGGCGAACAGGCAGAGCACGCCGAGTTCGCGCGGGCGCAGGTCCTGCAATTGATTGACGGCGGCGCTTGCGGCCGGGCCCATGAAGGCGCGGCGCGTGAACGTCAGCATGTAGGCCGCGCTGAGCACGGTTCCGGCCAGCGCGGCGATCGAGAGACTCGGGTGCGAGGTCAAGGCGCTGACGACCAGCAGCAGTTCGGCCGGAAAGCCGTTGGTTCCGGGCAAGCCCAGGCTGGCCAGCATGAACAGGAAATAAAAACCGGTCAAACGCGGCATCACTTTCGCGAGACCGCCCATATGAATCCGTTCGGTGCTGCCGAGGCGGTGGTGGATGAAGCCGGCGATCAGCATCAACGCGCTCGCATCGACCGAAAAATTGACCAATTGAAACAGCGCGCCCTGAATACCCTGGATGTTCAACGAAGACAGGCCGACGACGATCAGGCCGATGTGGCTGATGCTCGCGTAAGCCAGCAAGCGGCGAAAATTGCTTTGTTGCAAGGCGACCAGCGCGCCGTAGATCAAGGTGACCGCGCCGATGATGCCGAGCGTCCAGTTGTATTCGACCGCCGCGGTCGGCGCCAGCGGCAGCGCAAAACGGATGATGCCGTAAACGCCGAGTTTCAGGCCGGTCAGCAGCGCGGTCATCTGCGTCGAACCTTCCATCGCGACGGTCGGCAGCCAGGTATGAAAAGGCAGCAGCGGCGCCTTGACCGCAAAGCCGAGCATCAACAGCAAGAATACCGCCGCCTCTTTATAGCCCGATAACGGCGTGGTCAGCAGCGCCGGCAGACTGAACGCCAGATCCTCCGGAATGGCGCCCTGTGTCGCTTCGGCATGATTGAACGCAAGCAGGATGACCGCAAACAACAGGGCGACGCCGCCGAACAACATGACCAAGGTGTATTTGATCGCGGCCGCGCGCCGACCGGGGCCGATCCCCCACAGCCCGATCAAAAAGAAGATCGGCGGCAGGGTCAGCTCCCAAAACAGGAAGAACAGCATCATGTCCATCGCGGTGAACACGCCCATCGTGATGCCTTCGAGCGCCAATAGCAGCGCCAGATGGAATTGCGGCAGGCGCTGCACCGAATTCCAGGTCGCCAGCAAGGTCAACAAGGTCAGCAGCGCCGACAATGGCAGCAGCAGGATCGAGACGCCGTCGACGCCGATAAAGTACTCGATATTCAGGCGCTCGATCCAGGCATGGTGTTCGACCCATTGCAATTCGTTGCCCTTGTCCGCCTCGAATTGACCGAGCGTGAACAGTGCAACGGCCAGTTCCAGGGCCGCGATCAGCAAGGCGCTCCATTTGGCCGCCTGAAGATTGCGGATAAAACCGACGCCGAGCGCGCCGAACAAAGGCAGCCCAATCAGGATGCTGAGTAACGGAAACTCCGCCGCATTCATAGCGCGTCATCCTCGGGCTGAAGTTCTTCGGGCGGCGTGTCGGCCGGATTGCCATGCGGCATCGAACCGTGGATCGGGTAGCCCTTCGTGATCATCGAGGCATCCTGATCGACCAGTTTGAGCCAGGGCCGCATATAAAAGCCGGTGCCGATCAGCAGCACGCAGATCACCGCGGTAATCAGACGTTCTTTCAGCACCGGATGATGCAGGCTCGAATAAGGTTGTGCAAAACGCTTGGAAGTGGCCAGAAAGACGCGCTGAAAGGCCCAGAGGATGAAGGCCGCGGCCAGCAGGTTGCCGGTCAGTAGCGCGATCGCGAGCAGCCAGCCGTGCTCCTCGATCGCGCCCTCGATAATCAAATGGGTCGCATCGAAGCCCGGCGTGCCCGGCTTGACCAAGGTACTCAAGGCCGACACCAGAAACAGCATGCCCAGGGTCAGATTCGTGTCGAACAAACCGCCGAGCCTCGGCATCAGGGCGGTGCCGGTGCGTTCGTAGATCAGGCCGACACTGAACAGCATGCCGGCGGTCGCAAGCCCGTAGGCGACCGACAGCATGATGCTGCCTTCGAGGCCGAAATCGTTGAAGCAAAACAGTCCGATCACCAAAATGCCGGTCTGGCTGAGCACCGCGAACGCCAACAAACGCCGGATATTGATTTGCAGCAGCGCCATCACCGCGCCGTAGAAAATACTGATCAGCGCCAGGGTCAGCACCAGCCCCGCCCAGTCTTCGGCGACGCCGGGCAACAGCGGCAAAATAAAGCGCAGCATCGCAAAAATTCCAAGCTTCAGGCCGACCAGAAAGATCGCGCAACTGGCGACCGTGCCGTGCTCGGCGAGGATCGGCAGCCAGCCGTGAAACGGAAACAACGGCATGCGCACCGCGAAGCCATAGAACAGCAGCACGAAGATCAGGGTCTCGTCGTGCAGATACGCGTTGTTCTGTTTGATCGTCAGCCAATCGAACGTCAACGGGTGCTCGGAATCGATCAGGCCGAACGCGAGAAGCAAGAATCCGACCAAGGTCATCAGCAAAGCGCTGAGCCAGTATTGCAGGAAGCGGTCGACCGCCCAGCGGCGGCGCTGACCGGTGCCGGCGTGCAAGGTCAAATAGGCCACCGGTACTATTTCCAGTACGCTCCAGATCCAGAACTGCATCACGTTCAGCGACGCGAACGCGCCGATCAGCACCGTTTCGTAGCCGAGTACGCTGGCCACGTAAAAACGATCGCGATAACGCTCTTTCGCATGCGAAAAGGTATAGAGCAGCACCAAAAACGAAATCACCGCGGTCAGCGGAATGAACAGGATATTGACGCCGTCGACGCCGACCGTATAACTGAGCCCCGCGAAATGCGCCTGCTCGATCAGGTTGATGCCGGACACCTCGGCATCGAACGCGGCAAGCAAATAGAGGCTCAACAGCACGTTCACCGTGGTGCCGGCAAAGCCGATACGCAAGGCGGTCGCCAGCGAGCGCGTACAGAGCACCGCCCCCATCGCGGCGAGCGGCGCCAATGTCATCGTGGTCAGGACCGGAAAGGCCGCAGCTTCGGGCCAGGGAGTAGCGGAAAAATACATCAGCGCCTCAAAATGCGGCCAGCAGGGTTATGAACACAAACAGCACCAGATAGCGCGGCCGTAAAATATATTCTTCCAAGCGATTGGCCGACTGGCCGATCCGTCTGCCGAAATCGGCGGTATTTTTATCATTGCCGCGCAGCATGAAGCGCTCTTCAAAACCATGGATCAGGGCCGCTGTCCATTCGGCCAGCTTGCCGGCCAGGCCGCTGCCTTGCGCAAACTGGTCGGACTCGCTATTCAGGCGCGCGCCGATCTTTTGTTCTTCATAGTGCGCCAAGGACGAGATCGCGCGCAGCGCGGGCGCCGGAGCCCCCATCAGGGGATCGATGATATGGTCGTCGAAATAGCGCAGATCATGCGACAGGCGCCCGACCGGCCTGACCAACAAACAATCGGTCAGCGAGTCCAGCCAGAAGCGCTGCAACGACAGGGTATAAAGCCAATAGTTTTTAGCCACCGCCGGATTGACCGGTGTGATCGGATTGCCCTGAACATGGTGCATCAACGACGGCGCGGCCAACAATTGATAGCCGCGAAGGGCCACATGCGCGCATAGATGCCAGCCCGCCAATTGCCAGAAACCCAGGCCGCATTCGAAGAACATCAAGCCGACTTGCACCGAGGTCGCCGCGATCAATGAGGTCTTGACATCGGTCTGGGTCAGGCCGAGCAGATACGCGTATAGCGCGGTCGCCAAGCCGACCACGGCCAGCGTCCCCATCGCAAACGGAGAGACTTCGAATAACGGTTGCAGCAGACACACCAGAAAAACCCCGGCATGCACCATCACCGAACCATAAAAAACCGCGCTCGACGGCGTCGGCCCTTCCAGCGCGCGCAGCAGCCAGGGCGTAAACGGAAACTGCGCGGATTTGACGAGTGCCGCCACCGCGAAACAAAACGCGATGCCGGTCGCCTCGCCGGGCGACAATTGCGCGGCCAGCCCATTCAATTCGACCCAATTGACGCTTTCAGCAAAGGCGTAGCTAAGTCCGATCGCGATCACAAAGGCCGCGTCGCCGATTCGGCTGGTCACAAAAACCCGCGTCGCGTTCAGGGCGGCGACCGGACGCTCATAAGCATAGGCGATCAACAAATAGGAGCACAGGCCGGCGATCTCCCAGCCCATGAAGGTAGAGGCCGCATTGCCGGACAACACCAGCCACTGCATCGCGGCCGCAAACAAGGTCAACACGAAAAAGAAACGGTGAAAACCTGCTTCCCGATGCATGTAATGGATCGAAAAGCGGACCACAATCGCCAGCATCAGTCCGAATAACGCGGACAGGCGCACGCCGATGCCCTGCGTGATGAAATTGATCGAAATTTCGAAGGTGTCGCTGTGCAGCCAGAGCCCGAGATTGAACGAACCGTGATTCTTGCCGGCCAGATCGGCGCCGAACAGGGTCAGTGCCAACAAGCAGGACATCGTGACCGCCCACAAGGCGATGCCGGAGGTCAGGCCTTCCTTGCTCTCGCCGGTCAGCCCGTCGAAGAGGACGCCAATGCCCAGTATCAGCGCGGCGCCGAAAGGCAGCAGGGGAATCAGGATCACCAGGGCATCCATCCTCAGGCTCCTTGGGCAAGCGGTTGTCGGATCAGGACCGGCGCGACCGGCCCGGTGTGGTCGCCGTAGGCGGCCTTGGAATTCTCGACAGTCAACACCGGCATGTCGTCTCCTTGCCAGCGCACAAAACCCTTGTCGCGCTCGAACAGGAAGATGTCTCCGCTGTCGGGATCGATCGCACTCAAATGAATCCAGCCGTTCGCGATCAATTCGCGCAGACCGGCCTGGCGCTGGTAGATCCGTTCCAACACCGCGGTTTTCGCTTCCACGATCACCTGCAAGCGCATCGCTTCGTGAATCTCGATCATCTGGCTCGGCAGGCCGGTGCGCAGATCGCTGCTCGCGCCTTCCATCACCCCGAACAAGCCGACCACATTATGCGGGACCTTGGTGCCGCAACCGAAGCGGTCGTTGTCGACGGTCGAAAAATAATATTCCAGATTGATGCCCGCCCCGACCGGGCCGACCGCCAGCAGAATATTTTCGACGATCAGCCCTTCGGGGTCCTGGGTCGGATCATACGAAATCAGAAACATCCGGCGATCGAAAAAAGCGCCCTGGGTGAGCGCGCGGCGGCCGACCAGCGCGCAGGCATTCGTCGCATGCCCCAATTCGGGGCGCGCCTGCGAAAAATCGTCGGCGCGCTCCTCGATATGCGCGAGCGCTTCTTCCATGGTCGGATGGCGCGGGGCGGAAGCCAGGCGGCGGCAACGTTCGTGCGCGGATCTGCGGCGCACTTCGCTCAGGGTATCGTCGAGTTTCTGCAAGGCCGGCCGCAGCGCGGCCGGCACATCGCCTTGGTCGAACCAGAGGATTTCTTCGTTGCAGGTATTGTGTTCAGCGCCAATAAACCAGGTGTCCGGCGGCACGTCGATACCGCGGGCGCGCAAGAGCTCGCGGATTTCGGGCCGGTTCGCCATCGCCGCGAACACGCGCGCATTCGGGCCGCCGTGCCGACCGCTGCAGGCGCCACAGTCATAGGCCGCCCGGTGCGGATTGTTCTGACTGCTGGAGCCGTGTCCGACTAGCACGATCAGCGGCGCGAAGCCATGGGTCAGGCCGGTGCTTTTCAAAAACCCGGCGACCCGATCGGCCTGTTCGTTATCGGTGAATCCCGGCTTCGGCAGCCCGGGCGCCGCGGACTGTTGCGCCGCCGCGGCGAACTGCAAGCGCGTCGGCACCGCCGGCGCCACGGCCCCGGCCAGGCGCGCCAGCACACGGCTTTGCGGTTTCGGCAGCAGGGTCTTGGCCAAGAGTCCGAGCAACGCGACCGGCGCGAAAGAGTCGATCAACAGATGCGCGGACAAGACATTGCGGCGTAATGTGTGGTGCAGCAAGGCGCCCAGGCCGAGATTCAGCCTCCGGCCTGCATTGTGCCGCCGTAAGGCTTGCTCAGTCCCCGAACGCGCGACCTCTTCGACCGTATTGACGGGCGTCACCACGACCGGGCACAACGGCGATGACTTGCTATCGTCCAGGCCCTTGTAATCCATCGGAATGCCGAAAAAGCCGGCGGCGCCGAGCGTTTCGAGCGCAGGGTTCACTTCTTCGAGATGGCGGCGGAAGCTTTCCTCGCGCTCGTCCATGCAAAACACCAACTGCGCCTCCGGGCGCCGCTTGCGCTCGGCCCAACGTCCCCGTCCCCGATTGGCGGTCAAGGTCTGGAACAGCTTTTCGCGGTAATTTCTTTCGTAGGCCAAGAGCCAGACCTTGCCGCGTTCGGCGAACGAAAACGCCTTCAACAGCTTCAGCAGGGCCTCGACATCGTCCGCGGACATCGCCGCGACCGTGTCGCCGTCGATGCCCAAATGCTGGCAGAGACGGAACAGCCGCCAGCCGCTGCGCCAGTGATAATGCCGGCCTTCCTGGCGGGCCAGAGGGCTCAATTGCCAGGTGCGGATCTGGTCGGACAGCGCCCGCCATTCGGATTTGAAATGGCGCTCGGAACGGGCGCGCTGAATCAGCGACTTGGCTTTTTGCGCGAGATACTCCGGCAATTCGCCTTTGTACAGTTCACTGCGCACCATCAATTCGGAAAGATTTTTCCGGAAGTAGCTGTCAAGCGCGGGCAGCCGGGCCTCGATTTTCCAGACGTCCCGGCAAATCTGGCCGAGCCAGAGCCGGTCATAGCTCAGCCGGATCGCCAGATAATCGGCAAGACCGATCTTCGCGGGGTTGGACGTCAAATAGCCAGGATGCTGCTGCCGCCAGTTGATCATGCCCGACCAGCCCGGCAACTCCAGCGCCAAGCGCTTTAGATAGCCGGCCCATTTGGCATGCGGCAGATTCAGATAGGTCAACTGCGCGATGATCGTATCGATCGCGTCCTCGGGAAGCGTGTCCACCAGCCTGGACCAATCCGGCAGTTCCAGAAAGACCGGATTCACGTCGCATTGAAACATCTTGTGCCAGCCGCCGTAAAGGCCCAAGGTCTCGCGCCCCGGCAACTGCCAGGGCGCCATGCCTTCATCCAGCGCCGAGGCGCAGATTCGAATCAGCTGCGGCCGGATCACGTCGAGAATGTCGATGCCGGTGAGCGCCCGAATGAAGCCGCCCAACGTCAGGTCGTCGCCGATGGCGGCCAGGAAGCAGCTCAAGGTGGTGCCGGCCTCGGCGCGCATCAATTCATGCAGGGTCCTCGGGCCGCCGTCCGGCTGACCCTGCATCGCCAGGGCCAGCCATGCCTCGGCCTGTTCCGCGGACAAATCGAGCAGATTTTCGGGATGCGGCACGGTAGGGTCGAGGCCCAGCTTGGTCAGGATGCTGTTCCAAAGCCGGCGCACCAACTGCCTTTCACAGCTGGGATCGTTCTCCACCAGCACACGGCTCCAGACCGCCGCCGGCACATCCTTTTGCAGCGTGTCCAGCGCATCCCGTTCCTGCATGTTCCAGTTCAACTGGCTTTCGCTGATCGGCTCCAGATCGAACAGCAGCGCGATCCGATACACGTCCGCGCGCAGAACCTCTTTACCGTTGGCGATACAGACGGGGTCATCGGCATGCAACGCCGCCTGTTGCCGCAGCGCGGCACTCAAGTCGTCCTCGCCGATCCGGCCTTGCCGGTAATAGTCGCGGAACTTGCTTTCGGGCAGGTAGCCGGCGATGCCGGTGGTCCGTTCCACAGCCGCCAGCGCGTCCTCGAAAGGCAGATGCTGGTAACCGTGCAAGGTGTTGTGATGCACGAAATCGAGGATCGGCGCCTGCCCCGGTAGCACAGGGTCCAGCTCGTGCAAAAAATGGGCGATCTCGGCGCGCAATGCGGCATGACCGAGTGCTTCGTGGATGACGGAAGGCGAAGCGTTTTTCTGCATGGCCAGTCCTAGCGCGCCACCAGCAAGGAATGAAGATGCGCGATGGTCGCTTCGGACAAATCGATCAACGGCTGCGGCATCACCCCCAGGCCCACGATGCCGCCGACCAGAATCCCGGCCGTGACCATCTCGGGCGCGGTCAAGTCGCCGACATGCTGCATCTGGGCCTTGACCGGCCCGGTAAACAGCAGGCCGACGGTCCGGATCGCATAGGACGCGCTCAATAAAATGCCGAGACTGAACAAGGCCATCCAGCCGCCCCACTGTTCGAAACCACCGGTCAATGTATGCAGCTCGGCGATGAAACCGACCGTGCCCGGCAAGCCCATCGCGGCGAACAAGGCCAGGGTCGTGAACACCGCGAAGCGCGGCGTCGCCTGCACCAGAGAACTGTAATCCTGAATGTTGCGGGTATGCGTCCTTTCATAGAGCAGGCCGACCAGCAAAAACATCGCCGCCGCGATGAAGCCGTGCGCGGTCATTTGCAGGACCGCGCCGGTAATGCCGCTTTCGTTCAGCGAGGCGATGCCGAGCAGCACGATGCCCATGTGACTGATCGAGGAATAGGCGACCATCGCTTTCAAATCGGTCTGCCGCCAGGCCAGCAAGCCGCCGTAGATCATCGCGGTCAATGCCAGGATCATCAACGTGAGTTGAAAAAATTGCGCCGCCTGCGGCAGCATCGCGATCGCGCGCAGCAGGCCGTAGGCGCCCATCTTCAACAGGATGCCGGACAACAGGATGCTGACCGGACTGGGCGCCTCGACATGCGCCAACGGCAGCCAGCCGTGCAGCGGAAAGATCGGCATTTTGACGCCGAAACCGATGATCAGGCCGAGCAGCACCAGAATCTGCTCGGTTCGGGACATCGAAAATGTGGACTGACTCAGCGACGCCATCAGCGAGCCGCCGTACTCGAGATCATACTGGCTGATCGCGAGCAGGCTGATCAGCATGAAAATCGACCCGCCCATCGTATAGAGCACGAAATTCAGGCTGGCCGCGTGGCGACGGCTGCCGCCCCAGCGCCCGATCAGGAAAAACAGCGGGATCAGGGTGACTTCCCAGAACACGTAGAACAAGGCCCAATCCTGCGCGAGAAAAACGCCCAACATGCCGAATTCGAGCAGCAACAGGCAGAAATAATAGCCCTTGACGCCGTTCACGATCGTGCGCGAGACCTGCACCGCACAGCAGGTCAGCAGCGCCGCCATGAACGCCATCGGCATCGACAGGCCGTCGATGCCGAGCGAATAGGCGCTGCCGACATCCGGATTCAAGATAAAAAACTCGCTGAATTGCAGATGCGCCTGATGAGGATCGAAAATCGCCAGCAAGCGGCAGGCAACAGCCAACGTCAGCAGCGAAAACGCCTGCGCGGTCAAGCGAATGAAGAACGCATGCTGACCCGGCAGCACCGCGAGCAACAAGGCCCCCAGTACCGGCGTCCAAAGCAAAATGCTGAGTATCCCCATGTTCGTTGATCCTGTCCGCTGCCTCGGGCAGCTTGAAAATTTGCTATCGGGCTAGCGCTCAAACACGTCCCCAAAGCGCGGCCAATGCAATAGAAGTCACGGACATTTTAACCGATATCCGTTGTCAAATCAGTTCAAATCAACCAAGTGATGGTTTTTTTAACCAGCGGGACGCCACCGCCTATTTTAATACTCTCTTAAAAACAACGACTTAAAAAACGGCATGAAATGTGCTGTATTTTGTCGTAAGCGTCATTTTTCAAAATGATTTGCCACAAGAAGGGGCAACACGATTGCCCTGCTGGAATGTCAGTCGAGTGCCCCCCGGGCGCATGTCCCGTCGCTTCCCTACGAACACCCGCCAATAAGCGCGGCGATTGATATCCTAAATTTTTTTATTCTCGAGGTTTAATGTCTCAAGATGACTATCAGTACACCCCACAGACCGATCACGAACACCCCGGACGAACACCGGTCCGCGCCGAAATTCAACCTAGATGCGTCCATCGACCATCTTTCGCACTGGCTGCCGACCCAGGGGCCCATCAAGGACTTCATCCATCACAATACGCTGCACTCGGTACAGCAACATCCGTTTCATGACGGCGTTGCGATCGCGGCCCGGATTTTCGGCGCGCGCAGCTATTTGCCGCTGGCCGATTACCAAAAGCGCTACCGGCGGGGCCGCATCACCGATCAGGCGATTTCCTGGGCGATCGCGCAATCGGCGGCCGCGATCAACGATGCCGAAGCCTTCCGCGCTTCACTGTTCATCGAAGACGACCGCAGCCACTATCCTCCGGTTTCGCTGGCCAACCAGGGCATCCGCCATGCCTGGCTGACCCGGCTGGAAATAGACCTGAACGCGCTGGTGCATCCGGTGTTGTTCCGTCTGCTCGCCAATTTTCTGGATCAAGGCATCAGTCGTTGGACTCTGCCACGCAGCGGCGAAAGGTTCTGGGATTGCGTCGGGCGCCTTGTACACAACAGCCTGCTGCCGCTTTACCCTTTCCATGAGTCCGCCGTGCGCGCGCTGCTGCTCGAAAAACCGGATCAGGTGATCCAGACCTGTCTCGAAAAGATCGTCGGCGACGAACGGCTTTACGAACAGTATCTGCTCGAAATGCTGCTTGCGCATCCGGGCTGGGCCGGCATGGTGCGCCTCGTGGAGCAGAACCCGCAGGCACTGCTGGCCCGCCGCGCGATCTCGCTAAAAGAAATGATCGCGGTCGAACTCGCCTGCGAACTGGCGTTTCTGCATCTGAAAAAGGGGCGCCAGTTCCAGCCCATCGCCGCCGGACCGCTACCGCATACGATTCCGTTGCTGCATGATCCGGCTTTCAAGCCGAGAGTGCCGCTGCGCCTGAAGGTCTGGCATGAAGCGATGGAATGGACACTGCATTCGGAACTGCTGAAGGCGATCGCCACGCACGCGGAAGCAAACCCCGCGGCAACCGCCGGAGACGCGAAGCCTTCGATCCAGGCCCTGTTTTGCATCGACGACCGTGAATGTTCCCTGCGCCGACACCTGGAAGCGCTGAACCCTGCGATCGAAACGTTCGGCGCGGCCGGCTTTTTCGGTATCGACTTCCTGTATCAGGGACTCGACGACGCCTTTCCTGTCGCACAGTGTCCGGTGATCATCCAGCCGAAGCATCTGGTCCGCGAATCCAGCCTGACCCGCCAGCCGGACAAAAAGAAAAACGGCGAAGAGCTGAAGGATCTGCACGTCAAGTCGCACTCGCTGTTCAGAGGCTGGCTGTATACGCAGACGCTCGGCATCGGTTATGCGCTGCAGCTGGCCTGGAGCGTGTTCCGGCCCGGCGGTAAATTGCCCAACATCAAGAAGCTGAGCGAAGTCAAGGCGCACACGCACCTGCATCTCTTGCGCGAGAGCGATCTGCCGACCGAAGACGGCCGCATGCTCGGATTTTCGTTTACCGAAATGGCGGACCGCATCGAAGGCCTGCTGCGCAATATCGGCCTGACCCGCCATTTTGCGCCCTTGATCGTGGTGGTCGCGCACGGCTCCAGCAGCGCGAACAATCCGCATTTCGCCGCTTACGACTGCGGCGCCTGTTCCGGCAAGCCCGGCGCGCCGAACGCGCGCGCCTTTACCTGGATGGCGAATCACGACTCGGTGCGCGCGCTGCTCCGCGAACGCGGCATCGACATCCCCGCATCGACCCGCTTCATCGCGGCGATGCACAATACCAGCCGTGATGAAATCATCTATTTCGACGAGCATCTGCTCGCCGAGCATCCGGCTACCGGCCTGGACGCCTTCCGCGGTACGATGCAGCGCGCGCTCGAAATGAATGCGTTCGAACGCAGCCGCTGGTTCGAGCTCGGCCCGCAAAACCAGGACAAACAGGCCGCGCACGCGCATGTGAAGGAGCGCGCCGTCTCGATATTCGAGCCGAGACCCGAATACAATCACTCGAACAATCTGTACTGTGTCGTCGGAAAACGCGCGCTGACCCGGGACCTCTACATGGACCGGCGCGCCTTTTTGCATTCGTACGATCCGGAGTCCGACACGCAAGGCACCATTTTGGCCCGCATCCTCGGCGCGGTGATTCCAGTCTGCGGCGGCATCAATCTGGAATATCTGTTCTCGCGGATCGACAACTCGGTGTACGGCGCGGGCACCAAGTTGCCCCATAACGTGATCGGTCTGCTCGGGGTCGCGAACGGCGTCGAGGGCGATCTGCGCACCGGCCTGCCGAATCAAATGATCGAAGTGCACGAACCCGCCCGCTTGTTGATCGTGATCGAACAATCCCGGAACATCGTCGACAAGGCCCTGCTCAAAATCGGCGACCTGCGGGAATGGCTCGACCATGACTGGGTCCGCTTCGCCTGTTGTGAACCAACGGATAACGCCATGTATTTCTATTCCCTCAAGGGTTGGCAAAACGTCAACTTGACCGACGCGATGCCGACACCGAACGCGGCCTGTTCGGAAGCCGTTTTTACCGGTCAAATCCAGACCGTGCCGGTCCACCTGTTGCACACGACACGGAGCCCATCATGAATACCTTGCTCCTGACCTGCCAGTTCATGCCCTTGCTGGGCTTCATCGCGATCTTCCTGACGCCGAAGGATCTGAAGAAGTTTTCCCAATTCGACTATTGGAGCGCCGACGAGAAAAATATCTCCGCGCTCAGTTTCGGCTTCGCGATCGCACTCGGCCTCAGCATCGCCGCCCTGCTCTCGCTGTGGGCGCTGGCGGGCTTCCCCCGCTACGAATACGAGGCCTTCATCCTGTATCAGAAAGGCGATTACCGCTTCCCGGTGCTGTTCTATCTCGACAGGGTCGGCGCGGTTTATCTGTTCTGCGTCTGGATCATTTTTTCGATCATCATCCGCTACTGCCGGAATTATCTGCACCGCGAAGCCGGCTATAAGCGCTTCTTCTTGACCATCTTCGCGTTCGTGTTCGGCCTGAACATGGTCATTTTATCCGGCTCGATCGACATGCTGTTCGCGGGCTGGGAGATCGTCGGGGTGTCGTCTTTTCTGCTGATCGCGTTTTATCGTCACCGCCCGCAGCCGGTCCGCAACGCCCTGCGCGCGTATACGATCTACCGTTTTTGCGACATCGGCCTGCTGCTGGGCGCCTGGATGACGCATCTGTTGTTTCACGAGAGCGACCATTTCAGTCAGATCGCCGGTTTGTTCGAAAACGACGCGATGCCACCGGCCGGTTACCCTGCCCTGCTGCTGTTGTCGCTGTTGATCGTGATGGCCGCCTCCGGCAAATCGGCGCAGTTTCCGTTCAGTTTCTGGCTGCCGCGCGCGATGGAGGGCCCGACCCCGTCGAGCGCGATCTTTTACGGCGCCTTGTCGGTGCATCTCGGCGTATTCCTGCTGCTCCGCACGATGCCGATCTGGAGCTATCACATCCTGACGCGCGTGATCGTGTTTCTGATCGGCGGGTTGACCGTGTGCATCGCGAGCTTGTCCGAAAAGACCCAGTCGAACATCAAGGGCCAGATCGCCTACGGTTCGATCACCCAGGTCGGCTTCATGTTCATGGAATTGGCGTTGGGCCTGGAAACGCTGGTGCTGGTGCATTTCCTCGGCAACGCCTTTTTGCGCTGCTACCAGCTCCTGGTATCGCCGTCGATCGTCGCGCACCTGCTGCGACTGGAAGGCTCCGCCGACACCGAGTTCTACATCAAGAGCGGCACGGTACGCGACAAACTGCCGGCCTCGATCCGCGACACCCTGCCGGAGGTGCTGCGCAATACCCTGTATGTGTTTTCGTTACAGGAGTGCAATCTCGAATTGCTGGTCCGCTGGGTGTTGTGGGAACCGCTGAAAAAAGTCGGCGCCACGATGAACGCGATCAGCCCCTGGATTAAAGGAGTGACCGCGCTGGTCATCTTCGGCCTATTCATATTCGTGGCCGAAGTGGATTTGATGAATCACAAATATCTGGCCATACCGGCCTCGATCTCGATGGTATTGGCCACCTTGAGCGGCTTCAGCCAAAAACGCAACCCGTTCAGAACCTGGAACGACATCGCGTTGAGTTACTTTTTCGCCTGTGTCGCGGTCTGGTTCATGGTCAACTCGGCCTGGGACGACGCGGTCTTGTTCCTGACCGGCATCATCCCGGCCTGGCTGCTCGGTCTTGCGGCATTGAACCGTCTGCTGAAAGCGGAAAATTTCGCGGCCACGCCTTTCGCCTATCGCGGCATGGCGGAATCCAAACCCACGTTGTCGCTGTTATTGTTCATCAGCTTTTTGGGACTGGTCGGCTTTCCGATCACGCCGGCCTTCGTCGGCGAGGACCTGCTGCTCTATCATGCCAGCAGCCAGCACCCCTGGTTTGCCGCGCTGATCGCCTTTTCGTTCGTGGTCAACGGCATCGCCGCCGCGCGCATCTTCCTGAGGTTGTGCATGGGCCGGCCGGTGGAACTGAATAAGATCTATTCCTGAACCGGATCGCGGGGTGCGCCTCAACCGGGCGCACCCTATTCATCAAAGAGGTGCAATAACTCGTCACCACCACGGCCAAAGATATCCCCCTTGTCGTTTCCGGTCCCTTCGAGAGTTTGCGCCTTCCACGTTGATGATCAGGGTTTCGCCCGGAAAAACTACCGCGTCCTGAATCTCGCCTGCGCGCGCTGCTGGCGATGGTACCCTTCCCACACCTCATTCCAGCCAATGCAGCGTCAGCGCGGCCCAGGAAAATCCCGCCGCGCTGCTCGCCAACACCACGATGTGGCCGGGCGCTATCTTGCCGAGTTCAAGACTTTTCGCCAAACCGAACAAGGTATCCATCGGGCCGAGGTGACCGAATTCGGACAGGGTGCTCAGGGTTTGCTCTTCTCTTAGCCCCAGCGCAGACAAGATTTGCTGGGCCAGCGTTTTCTTGACCTGATTGGTTAGTAAAAGATGCACATCGCCCAGCCCATAGCCGCTCTTTGCGAGAGAAGCCTTGACTACCCGTTGATAATTATTCAGATAAAGCTCCGAAAATATCCGCTCAAGCTCCTGCGGATTCTCGACGTTCAACAAATGACTGCGCGGGTCCGCGTTGCTTGGAACGCGGGTTCCGCCTGCCGGTATCTTCAGAAAATCGGCCAGCGCGCCGTCGGTGATGCCGTGATAGGCGAGTATCCGATTCGTTTTCCCGCCTTTTTCGAGCACCACGGCCGCCGCGCCATCCGCCATCACGAAGGTCGACAAGCAAGCGGGATCGGAATAATTCAACAAGTGCGACAACTTATCGCTGCAAATGACCAGCGCGTAACGATAACTCGCATCGGCCAACAGCATATTTCTACAAATGTGAATCCCCAGATTGCCGCTGTTGCAGAAGTTTCTGACCTCGAAGGCAAAAGCGCGGTGGGCGCCGAGTTCGCCCTGAATTTTGGCGGCGGGAGACCAGAAGCGGTAATCATAATCGCCGGCGCCACAGTAAGCGATCAGGTCGATCTCGGACGGCGCTATGCCGGCTTTCTCGAGCGCGTCGACAGCGGCCTTGATGCCCATTTCGCTCGGGTGTTCATCCGCCCCGGCAACCGGTTTTTGCAGGATGCCTATCTTGTCGACGAAGACCTCGGCCGGAATAGCGCTGAGCCGCGCCATCTGGCGACTGGTCATCACCCCATCGGGAAGATAGCAGCCAATCGACTTGATGCCTACAAACTGCACATTGTCTTCGGAATTGAAACTCATAAGTCCATCCGGTCTGCGGGGACCCGGCCAAATCACACGGGGAAGCCGGAAGCGATTGCAAGCTTGTCCCGCACGATGGTCAAAAATGCCGGGAAAAACGCGTTGCCCGCTCTGTGTTAATAGGATTCATCCTGTTCTGCAGGACTCACCGCATCTCCGATGCCATGCACCGCATTTCGGGTACCGTGACCGATTGCCCTGGCCGCATCGCGAGTGCCGTGCCCAATCCCTTTGGCCACATCACGCGTGCCGTGGCCGATTGCCCGGGTCACATCGCGCGTCGTATGCCCGATGAATCTTCCGGTCTGCTTGACCTCGGCACAGGCGCACACCAAGGCGGATGCCATCAAGACGAACAGTGTTCGCCGTTTAAACGCGCTAGACATTTTTGCTCTCGTCGTCTCCCCGCTGGATTACGACCCTCGGCCGCCCCGCGGTTTTTTGGCCGCCGGCCTGCTACCGTGCTTCGTCGTTTTCTTGTGATGACGGTAATCCTTTTTGCCGGACGGATTGTTGGGCGCCTTCGGGTTCGGTCTATCCGCCACATGCAACGATACCGGCGCATAGCCGGTGTCGGCCATCCGTGGCAGTTCGCGGCCGAGCAGTTTTTCGATCGCGGCAAGCTGCTGCGCCTCCTCCGGACAGACCAGCGAGATCGCCTCGCCGTTCGCGCCGGCGCGGCCGGTACGGCCGATCCGGTGAATATAGTCTTCCGCCACCTGCGGCAGGTCGAAATTGATCACATGCGGCAAGTCGTCGATGTCGAGACCGCGCGCGGCGATGTCGGTCGCGACGAGGGCTGCGACCTGGCCGGTCTTGAATTGTTCGAGCGCACGCGTCCGCGCGCCTTGCGATTTGTCGCCGTGCAGCGCGGCGGTGCGGATGCCGTCCTTGATCAACTGCTTTTCGAGCCGGTCCGCGCCGTGCTTGGTGCGCACGAAGACCAGCACCTGCTTCCAGTTGTTGCTGCCAATCATGTACGACAGCAGTTCGCGCTTGTATTCCTTGCCGATGCCGTAGCACAGTTCCTTGATATTGTCGGCGGTCGTATTGTGCGGCGCGACCGACACCTCGGCCGGTTCGCGCAGCAATTGCTTCGCGAGCCCCTTGATTTCCTCCGGAAAGGTCGCCGAAAACAACAGGCTTTGCTTCTGTTTCGGCAAATGGCCGATGATCCTGCGGATGTCCGGCAGGAAACCCATGTCGAGCATCCGGTCGGCCTCGTCGAGCACCAGCATTTGTAGATGCGACAGATCGATGTGTCTTTGCAGCAGATGATCGAGCAAGCGTCCCGGCGTCGCGACGACGATGTCGCAGCCTCGTTGCAGGCTGCGGATCTGGCCGTTGATACTGACGCCGCCGACGATCACTTCGGCGAATAACGGCAAATGCTTGCCGTAGGCCCTGACGCTGTCATAGACCTGCGCGGCCAGCTCGCGGGTCGGCGTCAGAATCAAGGCGCGGATCTTGCGCGGCTTTTGCGGTTTGATCTCCGATTCGGCCAACAACTGCAACAAGGGCAAGGTGAAACTGGCGGTCTTGCCGGTGCCGGTTTGCGCGCCGGCCAGCACGTCCCGCCCTTCGAGGATCAACGGGATCGTTTGCTGTTGGATCGGGGTCGGGGTCAGATAGCCCTGTTCCGCGACCGCTCGCAAGAGCGGCGCGGCAAGGCCGAGTTGTTCAAAAGACATCAAGAAACTCGATTAAATTGGGAAAAAGGGACGCGCGGCCTAGCCGCCGGTCATGTTCATGTAGCGCAGGATCACCGGCTGCTCCTGCAGATTGAATTCGTGCCGGGCCGGTTTGATCTGCATCGCATCGATCAAGGTCTGTTTCAGAATCTCGATATCGCCCGGATGCGCGCGCACCACCTGTTTCAGATCGACCGAATGTTCGTTGCCGAGACAGAGCAGCAGGCGGCCTTCGGCGGTCAACCGGACCCGGTTGCAGGTGCTGCAAAAATTGTGGCTGTGCGGCGAGATGAAGCCAACGCGGGTGCTCGTGCCGGCGACCCTAAAATAGTTCGCCGGACCACCGGTCTTTTCGGGCGTCGCGAGCAGCGAAAAACGCGCCGCCAAATCCTTCTTGATCAGATCGCTCGAATAATAGGCCGTGGAGCGGTCATGATGTTCGACGACGCCGAGCGGCATCTCCTCGATGAAGCTGATGTCGATCTCGCTGTCGACCGCAAACTGCACCAGATCGCAGACTTCCCCGTGGTTGCTGTCCTTCAGCACGACCGTATTGATCTTGATCCGCTCGAAGCCCTCGGCTTTCGCGGCCGCGATGCCGTTCAGCACGGTCTCTAAATTGCCGGTGCGGGTGATTGCCTTGAATTTTGCAGGATCGAGCGAGTCGAGGCTGACGTTGATGCGCTTGACGCCGGATTTTTTCAGGGCCGGCGCCATCGTTTCGAGTTGCGCGCCGTTGGTCGTGATGACCAGTTCCTTCAGCCCCGGGAGCCTGCCGAGATGATTCAATAAGTCCAGCGCGCCCTTGCGCACCAAGGGCTCGCCGCCGGTAATGCGGATTTTTTTGACACCGAGTTCGGTAAAGGCGGCCGCGATCGTCTCGATCTCCTCGAGCGTCAGAATCTGCGCGCGCGGCAAAAAGGTCATCTCTTCTGCCATGCAATAGACGCAACGGAAGTCGCAACGATCGGTGATCGAGATGCGCAGGTAATCGACCTTTCTGCCGAAACGATCTATCAGTTGCTTGCCTTCAGATGATGGTGTCATTGCGACGCTAAACTTGGGTGGTCGGGTCCGCCCGCCAAAACAGCGGCGAACCCTTGAAATTGTCAGATTCTACCACAACTCGGACCGCCGTTAATCCGGCGGCGCGGCAATGGACTGTTTTCCGAACAAGGCCAAATAGTCGCCATAGCCTTCCTTTTCCAATGCTTCGGCCGGAATGAAGCGCAGCGCGGCCGAATTGATGCAATAACGCAATCCGGTCGGCGCCGGGCCGTCGTTAAAGACATGGCCGAGATGCGAATCGGCGGCGCGGCTACGGACCTCGGTGCGCGGCACGACCAACAGGAAATCCTTTTTCCTGAGGATATTGTCTTCGACCAAGGGTTTCGAAAAGCTCGGCCAGCCGGTGCCGGAATCGTATTTATCCTGCGACGAAAACAACGGCTCGCCGCTGACCACGTCGACATAGATGCCCTCGTGTTTTTCGTTCCAGTAGGCATTTTTGAACGGCGGCTCGGTCGCCTCTTCCTGGGTGACCTCATATTGCATTTCGGTCAGGCGTTTGGCCAGCTCTTCCTTTGAAGGTTTGATAAAGGCGCCGGCCTGCGGCTTGGGGGCAAACCGCAGATGCAGGTCGTCGCCCCAGGTTTTTTCGAGATACTGATCACGGCCCGAGGTGAAGCGGTAATATTTGTAGCGCAGCGGATTTTTTTGGTAATAATCCTGATGGTATTCCTCGGCCGGATAAAAATGCTCGAATTTGCGGATTTCGGTCACGATCGGCGCGGCATAGCGTTTCGATGCGGCCAGTTCCGTGAGCGATTTTTCGGCCAGGGCCTTTTGCTGGTCGTCATGATAAAAAATGACCGAGCGGTATTGATTGCCGCGATCGACAAACTGGCCGCCGCCGTCGGTCGGATCGATCATGCGCCAGAAGCCCTGCAGCAGGGTCGCATAATCGATCACGGCGGGATCGAAATACACCTGCACGCTTTCGACATGGCCGGTCTTGCCTGCGCTCACCTCTTCGTAGGTCGGATTGGCTTCCTGGCCACCGCTGTACCCCGAAATGACCTTCTGGACGCCGGGCAGTTTCTCAAAATCGGCCTCGGTACACCAGAAGCAGCCGCCCGCGAACGTCGCCACCGATAATGCGGAAGCACTTTGCTGATGGCCTTCGGCCTGGCTCGCGGGGCCTTGCAGCAAGCTGGCAAACAGCATCGTCAACATGATCATTTTTTTCATTTGATATTTCCTCTGCTACTAAGACCAAGAGCTAAAACCGATGTTCAACGGCGGTCTGCGCCGATAAGATCAGTCTAAACGGGCAAAGATGCCTCAACGCGGATAGACGATATGGCGCATTTGCCGCAGAATCCAGTTTTGCCGGGCATGCACGTAAGCGGACGGGCGCGCGGCCTTGAAGCGGAGCGGATTCGGCAGGGTCGCCGCGAGCAGGGCCGCCTGGGCGCGGCTCAGTTTGCTGGCCGGGATGCCGAAATAGTACTGGCTTGCCGCTTCGATGCCGAACAGATGATCGCCGAACTCCGCGATGTTCAGATAAACGGTCAGGATGCGGTCCTTGCTCCAGAACATTTCCAGAAGGATCGTGAACCAGACTTCGAAACCTTTGCGGATGAAGCTTTTGGACGGGCTCAAAAACAGATTTTTCGCGACCTGCTGCGAAATCGTGCTGGCGCCGCGCAGGCGGCGGCCGTCGAAATAATTATCGACCGCCGCCTGAATCGAGCGGAAATCGAAACCCGCATGCTCGAAAAAACGCTGATCCTCGGACGCGATCACCGCCTGATAAGCGGCGGGCGCGATCTTGCCGGCGCCGACCCAGCGGTAGTCGATCGACTTGAAGGTGGTCTCGTACCGGAAATCCTCGACATGGCGGTTCAGCATGAACGCGGTCGCCGGCAGCGGCAGCCAGCGGAACAGCAGACAAAATCCGACCGACGAGGCAATGAAGACCGCGATGGCCTGCACGGCGTATTTGGTAATGACCGCGCGCAGCGCGAGGGCCTGAGGGTGGCTAAGGTGTCTTGAATGACGTTTTTTTCTGGTCAAGCGAGCGATGGGGGCATGATGGCGGGAGCTTTCAAGGCCCTATCATAAAGCCTTTGGACGCGCTTGGATACCCGCCACCGGTTTTTGCCCACGCCGACGCTAGGTAATCGTACCAATAGCCAATGCCAAGGCTTTCGTTCACAATGCCGCCATTGCTTATTCACTGAGGATTTCATCATGATGACTACCTGGTTAGTTGTTGCAGATCATACGCGCGCGCGCTTTTTCCAGATCGATTCGTCTTCCGCGCCGCTACAGGAAATCGATACCTTGGTGCACGAGGAAGGCCGACTGCATGACCGGCAGATGACCTCGGACTTGCCCGGCAAGATCAAAAATCCCGGCGGACTCGGCGGCGGCCATGCCTTCGAACAAGAGACCGATCCGAAAAAGCACGAGGCCGAACTATTCGCGACCCGAATCGTGCATTATATCGAACACGCGCATAACACCAACCGCTTCGGCCAATTGATCGTGATCGCGGAGCCTTCCATGTTAGGCTTGATCAGGCAGCACATGCCGAGCCACATCAATGCGCATATCAATCTGGAACTCGCCAAAAATCTTGCCGGCCTGAGTCCGGCCGACATTCGCTCGCACCTACCGGAGTTTTTGCCGCAATAGGCTGAGACGAGGGGGGGATCGCGCATCGGCCTGCCAGCGAGGCGGGCACGTAAGCCCGGGCTCGCCGATGCGTAGGGCCTTGGCGGAATCAAAAGCCTAGCGATGGCGAACGGAGGGACGTTGTCGGCAGGCCGCTTGACTGCGTCACGCATAACGCATAACGCGGCTAATCAGGCTCCGGCAACGCGATCGGCGTCAAATCGCTGTCGACGCCGAGCACTTCGACGCCGCGCAGTTTTCTTTCCATCGCCGCGGTGCGCGTCGTTTTGAGTCTTTCCAATGAATTCGATGCGGTCGTGATCTGCTTGTAGACGGTATCCAGTAATTCCGAATATTTGCCGAATTCGGTCTTCACCTCGGCCAGCACCTTCCAGACCTCGCTGCTGCGCTGTTGCACCGCCAAGGTCCGAAAACCCATGTGCAGGCTGTTCAAAAGCGCCGACAAGGTGGTCGGACCGGTAATCGTGACCCGGTAGGTGCGCTGCAATTTCTCGAACAGTTCCGGCGAGCGCAGAACTTCCGCATACAGACTTTCGACCGGCAGGAACATGATCGCGAAATCGGTCGTATGCGGCGGGTCCAGGTATTTGCCGGCGATGTCCTTCGCGAAGCTTTCGATCGCTTTCAACAATTGTTTTTGTGCCTGATCGACCGCCGCCGGATTGCCTTCGTCCAGCGCGCCGAGCAGCAACTGATAGCTTTCGAGCGGAAATTTCGAATCGATCGGCAGCCAGACGGCCTTGTCGTCGGCCTTGCCCGGCAATTTGACCGCATATTCGACATTCGCCTGACTTCCCTTCTTGGTCGCGACATTCACGTCGTATTGCTCGGGCGCCAGGATTTGCTCCAGGATATTCCCCAGTTGATATTCGCCGAGGATGCCGCGCGTCTTCACATTCGACAACACTTTCTTCAAGTCGCCGACGCCGACCGCCAAGGTCTGCATCTCGCCGAGCCCTTTATGCACCTGCTCCAGCTGGTCGCTGACCCGTTTGAACGACTCGCCGAGACGCTGCTCGAGCGTATTGTGCAGTTTTTCGTCGACGGTCTGGCGCATTTCATTCAGTTGCCGGCCGTTATCTTCGCGGATCGCCTGCAATTGTTTTTCGATCGTGTCCCGAATCTCGTTGATGCTGGCCTTGGCCAATTGATTCGCTTCCTGCTGCTGCCTATTCAAATCGACAAACTTCAGCCGCAACTGTTCGTTGAAATCCTTGATGCCTTCGGCGAACTTGCCTTCGAATGAATTCAGCGCGGCGGCCAATTCCCGCCGGTTTTCCTTCGCATCGGCCTTGATGCCTTCCTGAAACTGTTTCAAGGTGTCGGCGGTCTTGTCCCGAAAATCGTCCTGCTTTCGGTTCAACGCCTCGCCGGTCGCCTGAAACGACCGGCCGACGCTTTCCCTGAATGCGTTCGCGTGCGTGATCAAGCTTTCGGACATGCCGGCCAGGCCATTTTTGAACGCATCCATCTGCGCATTCTGGGTGCGCTGGTTTTCGGCGATCCGGGTCAAGAGGGCATCCTGGAGATGCTTGAAGGCTTCCTGCGACTCGCGCCGATTTTCCGCGCTGACAGCCCTCAGTTCCCTTCTCGATTCGGCCAGCCCCTCCTTCAAGGCGGTTTCCTGATTTTTTACCGTCAGCATCAGCGGCTGCCAGCCGGCATCTTGCGTCGCCTTCAGCAAGGTCTGCAAACGCCGCAATGCGAGCCATTGCATGAATACACCGATTACCCACAACAAGCCGGCGATGATCGCCACCGGCAGCCAATCAAACGGCATACGCGTCCTCTCTCGTTTAAGTCAAAATATTCGAAACATGACAGGGTGTTGGCCGATCGCGCGGGCCAGCCGACCCGAACGTCCGTCCTTGCCTCCCATCGGCGATACGGCTGTCATGTGCCTGCCCCCGCGCTTGTAAATGAGCGGATGCCGGAACTACAATAGCGCGGCCACACGCTCCGCTCGTAACGAGCGCAGTCATTCGCTCATTCCAACAAAATAAAAACCAGGGAATTCACCATGCCAAAACGCGCGCTCATTCCAGCAACGCTGCTAGTCCTCACATCGTTCAACGGCACGATCAGTTATGCCGGGCCGCCGAGCATCGAGTCGATCACGACCCCGGTCAAGGAAATCAGTCCGGTCGGCAAAGCGCCCTATCAGCATGACAGTTGGACCGACACGCAGCTCATCCAAGGCGATCGTGCGCTCGTGCTGGAACTGCAGAAGGTCCCTGTCGGCAAGCGTCTCGTGGCGCAACACGTCTCCGTGATCGCTGAAACCGACGACACCGAGCTTGACGTCAACTGTTTCGTTTATGCCGGCACGGAAGACAGCCGCATCACCCAGGTCAGCCCCAGCCACCCGCTGCTGCTCGCCCCCCAATCCCGAATTGCCTCGCCGGCGCACACCAGAACCGCCGCGCGCGTCGCCAGCCAGCCTCTCACGCTCTATGTCGATGCCGGCCTGGTCCCCGAGATCAACTGTAAATTTTCCGCCCCGTTGAAAGGCCATGCCGCGGCGATCAGCGGAACGGTCACCGGCTATCTGATCGACGAATAAACCGCATGCTCACGACTTAGCGCCCTCCGATACCCCCGGGTGCCTGATGCAATGGCTGCCCGAAGTCCGGCCCAGCAAGGCATCGGTGGGCATCCGGACTAAAGTTCGACCCTGACCCCCAGTTCGACCACGCGATCGACCGGAATCTTGAAAAAGTCGATCGGGCTCGATGAATTGTGGAATAAAAAGCGGAACAGCCCCCGGCGCCATGGCGGCATCGGGCTCCTGACGCGGAACGAAACGCTCTCCCTGCCGATGAAAAAGGAGACTTTTTTCGGGTCGAATACCAGGCCTTCCTGAATGCATAAATCCAGGGCCCGACGCACATCGGCATCCTGCTTGAAGCCGTAATACAGTTTCACCCGATAAAACTTGCGGTGCTTGCCGAAGACCCGGATTTTGACGCGATGCGCCTCGTCGATAAAGGGCTCATCCTTGGTCACGATGGTCAGTACGATGACTTGCTCGTGCAGCACGTGATTATGTTCGAGATTATGCAGCAGCACCTGAGGCACGCCGTGCAACGTTCTGGCCAGATAAATCGCGGTGCCCTCGACGGTGACCAAGTTCTCGGTGATTTCCTGTTCGAGTTCCTCGAAAAGCATGTGTTTTTCTTCCATATATTGATGCAGAAGCGCACGTCCCCTGATCCAGGTCGTCAACACCAGAAACAGCACGGTCGCGACCAGCAACGGCAACCAGCCGCCGGTCGGAATTTTCAGGCTGTTCGAAGCCAGAAACAGGAAATCGATGATCAGGAATATCGATAAAAACGCGAAGCTGGTCGTCTTCTTCCACTGCCAGAGCGCCTGGATCACGATGAACGCCAACACGGTATCGACGATCATCGTGCCGGTCACCGCGATGCCGTAAGACGATGCCAGCGCCGATGAAGATTGAAAACTCAACACCAGCACGAATACCGACACCATCAGCATCCAATTCACGGCCGGCACGTAGACCTGTCCCTGTTCGTCGTCCGAAGTGTGACAGACCGCCATGCGCGGGCAATAACCGAGTTGTATCGCCTGCCGGGTGATCGAGAACGCGCCCGAAATGACCGCCTGCGAGGCGATCGCGGTCGCCAGGGTCGATAAGATCAGCAGCGGATACAACGCCCAGTTCGGCGCGAGCAGATAGAAAGGATTTTGTATCGCCTCCGGGCGGCCGATCAACAGGGCGCCCTGGCCGAAATAATTCAACAGCAGCGCCGGAAACACGAAACTGAACCAGGCATAACGGATCGGTTTCAGGCCGAAATGGCCCATATCGGCATACAGCGCCTCGGCGCCGGTGATCGCGAGCACGATCGCGCCCATGATCAAAAAGCCGCGCCCGCCCAATTCGTGGAGCAAGTGCACCGCGTAATAAGGGTTGACCGCCATCAACACGTCCGGCTGATCGATGATATTGACGACGCCCATCAGCGCGAGCGAACCGAACCAGAAACACATGATCGGCGCGAAAATTCTGCCAACCTTGCCGGTTCCATGAGCCTGTATCAGGAACAACCCGCCCAGTATCGTCACCGCGACCGGCAACACAAAGTCGGCCAGCGGCGGCGCGATGATCTGTAAACCTTCGACCGCGCTCAACACCGAGATTGCCGGCGTGATGATGCTGTCGCCGTAAAACAGCGTGGCGCCGAGCAAGCCGATCGTGATGATGAATGCCATTTTTCGCGGGTTGTCCCGCGAACCATGCAGGGCGAGCGCCATCAGCGCCATGATGCCGCCTTCGCCCTTGTTGTCGGCGCGCATGATGAAAATCGCGTATTTGGTCGTGACGACCAGGGTCAGTGCCCAAAAAATCAGCGACAAGACACCGAGCACATGGACTTTATCGACAGGAACGCCACCGTGAAAGACTTCCTTCAGCGCATAGAGCGGGCTGGTGCCGATATCGCCGAAAACGACGCCGACGGCGGCGAGCGCCAGACCGGCCAGTTGTTCCCGGGTTTGATTTTGTGAATGCGAGGACATGATCATTACCTCAAGGAATGAGTAATGCAGGAAGGGGGGACGAAGCGGCCCCGGAAATCATAGAAAAAGACGGGTTGCCGAAACAGCAGGCAACCCCATTTCCATTAGATTAGAAGCAAAAATAATGCCATTGATGACCGGAAAACGGTCTTACATATGATCCAGAATCGCCCGCTTGACCGCATCAAGTTCGGCGTCGATCGTCAAGGTGCGCGCGCTCGCGCATTGCTTGATCGCGGTATCCGGATCTTTCAGGCCGGTGCCGGTCAAGGTACAGACGATCTTGCTGCCTTCCGGAATCTTGCCGCTCTTGATGTCGCGCCAGGCGCCCGCCAGTGACGTCGCCGAGGCCGGCTCGCAGAAGATGCCCTCATGCTGCGACAGCAGCTTTTGCGCTGCGAGAATCTCTTCGTCGGTGAATTTGTCGAACCAGCCGCCGGACTCCTTTTGCGCGGCCCAGGCGAAATCCCAGGATTGCGGATTGCCGATCCGGATCGCGGTCGCGATCGTTTCCGGGTTCTCGATCGGATGGCCGGCCAAGAAGGGCGCGGCGCCGGCCGCCTGATAGCCGCACATGACCGGACGCTTCGAAGTCACCGCCGGGTGCGTGTCGCTGGCGGTCGAATATTCCTTGTAGCCTTTCCAGTACGCGGTGATATTGCCCGCGTTGCCGACCGGCAGGCAGTGGTAGTCCGGCGCCTCGCCGAGCGCGTCGATGATTTCGAACGCAGCGGTCTTCTGCCCGTCGATCCGGTACGGGTTGATCGAATTGACGATGGTGACCGGCGCGAGCGCGGCGACTTCCTTGACCAGAGTCATGCCCTGGTCGAAATTGCCCCGGATCTGGATGATCGTCGCATCGTACATCAATGTTTGCGCGAGCTTGCCGAGCGCGATCTTGCCTTCCGGGATGATCACGAAGGCCTTGATGCCGGCGCGCGCAGCATAGGCCGCGGCCGCGGCGGAGGTGTTGCCGGTCGAGGCGCAGATGATCGCTTTACTGCCTTCCTCGACCGCCTTGGTGACCGCCATCGTCATGCCGCGGTCCTTGAACGAACCGGTCGGATTCAGACCCTCGAATTTGACGTAGATATCGACATCCTTGCCGGCCAGGCGCGGAATGTTCTGCAGCTGAATCAGCGGCGTGTTGCCTTCGTTCAGGCTGATCACGCGCGTCGAGGCGCTGACCGGTAGACGATCGCGGTAGCGGTCGATCAGACCGGTGTAATGTTTTGCAATAGACATGTGTTATTTATCCCAGAGTTTCCAGGCGAATCCGGCAGACTTGGCCGGTCACGGTTGGCAAGGCTTCGATCTTCCGGATCGCATCGTTCATTTCTTGTTCGAGCGTGACCTGCGTCAGCAAGATGATCGGCACCGCTTTTTCGCCCGCCAGCGGTTCTTTTTGGATGATCGCTTCGATGCTGATCTGATGGTCGGCCAGGATTTTGGTCACGTCGGCCAACACGCCGGGCTTGTCTTCCGCATTCAGACGCAGGTAATAGGCCGACTTGAAGCGGTCGGGCGAAAGTATCGGGATGTCCTTGATCGCGTCGGGCTGGAAGGCCAGATGCGGCACCCGGTTTTCCGGGTCGCTGGTCAGCGCGCGGGCTACATCGATCACGTCCGCGACGACCGACGAGGCGGTCGGATCGGCGCCGGCGCCGGCGCCATAATACAGGGTCGGCCCGACCGCATCGCCCTTGACCAGCACCGCGTTCATCACGCCGTTCACGTTCGCGATCAAGCGGCGTTCGGGGATCAGGGTCGGATGCACGCGCAGTTCGATGCCCTCATCGGTCTTGCGCGCGATGC
>Ga0207968_100106_pt1 | contig 37115 bp, 31 predicted proteins | sample LakWasMet21_HOW5_2_FD_183867 | JGI IMG/M metagenome (GOLD analysis project Ga0207968, IMG submission 183867) | Freshwater sediment methanotrophic microbial communities from Lake Washington under simulated oxygen tension - Sediment Metagenome... | ecosystem: Environmental > Aquatic > Freshwater >...
TCCGGGACGAGCCGGTGCCGACCACGTCGCCGACATAGGCGACCGGAAAGCCTTTCTGTTTCAGTTCGGTGATTTGCTGTTCGGCATTGGTGATGCCTTCGCGCGGCATTTTCAGCATCGCTTTCGCATGCAGCGGAATGTCCGGGCGCGACCAGGCGTCCGGCGCGGGCGACAGGTCGTCGGTATTGGTTTCGCCGGTCACCTTGAACACGGTCACGGTCAGTTTTGCCGGGACTTCCGGCTTGGCGGTGAACCATTCCGCATCGGCCCAGGACTGGATCACCTGTTTCGCAAACGCATTGCCGGCATCGCTCTTGGCCTGCACGTCGTGGAACGCATCGAAAATCAGCAGCGTGTGCGACAGCGCCTTCGCCGCGATCGGCGCCAGTTCGGCATGATCGAGCAGGTCGATCAGCGGCGCGACATTGTAGCCGCCGAGCATCGTGCCGAGCAGCCGGGTCGCCTCGCTCGGCGACAGAATCGGCGAGGTCGCCTCGCCTTTTGCGATCGCCGCGAGGAATCCGGCCTTCACGTAAGCCGCATCGTCAACGCCGGCCGGAATGCGGTTGCTTAGCAAATCCAGAACGAAAGCTTCTTTGCCCGCCGGCGGATTTTTGATCAGTTCGACCAGGGCGGCGGTTTGCTGAGCGTCGAGCGGCTTCGGCACGATGCCTTCGGCGGCGCGTTCTTCGACGTGTTTACGGTAGAGTTCTAACATGGGGGAATTCCTTCGAGTATTCCTAGATAAAATTCAATGAGGGAGATGATAGGTTAATGTTGGGGATTGAACGTCCGCAAATACCGGGTTAGATCATCCAGACAGGCATGGGAAAAGTCCCAAAGGTCTTTTTTTAGGCTGGCCTCAAGATTGCATTGCCTGCCGGCCTGTTTTTGTTCGGCATCCGTGCAGCCATCGTAACGCAGATAGACGCTGAGCCAAAATTTATCGAAATCTTTGTCGCTAATTGCTTTTCCGTTGGTAAAGAGACAGTTTTTCCAAGCCGTCAAACAATCCGCATGACCTGAGTCTTTCGACTTGATCGATTTGAGCAAGGTTTCCAGTTCGCCGCTGCCGTTTACATTCAAAACATGACAGGATATTTGAACGTCCAACGCCGCGCTTCTATACCATGTATTACTCGCGGAAACGGTCAGTTCCTGGTCTATGGATTTAACCGCATCATCGACAAGTTTGACTCTTGCTTCAATGCCTTTGTTATCCGCATCGAGCAGGATGCCGATTTTATCGAGGCCCTTCTTGGCGATGTCGAATTTTATTTCGATGAGCTTTTTTTTGAGCGCGGTGAGCGATAGTCCGCCCAAGCATTCATAATCGGAAATCGTGCAGGCAGGCGTATCGATGTCGAAATCGGCGGTTGTAATTTCCTGTTTCAGGCGTTCGATAAATAGCTTGTCGTTTTCGCTTTCGACGATCAATAAATTGTTACTCACCGCGTATCCTGCCCTCGTGGGTTAGCGCGTAACGCAATTGCTTTTTATCGCGGCCGGACGCATCAATCAGTCCCGTTTTTAGGTTCTTATAAAACTCAAAATATTGGGCGTCGCATTTATCGTTTTCAAATTGTATGTCGTTGAATGCACTGATGCATTCCTTCGAATGCGAAGTAATGAACAACTGGCAGTTAGCCGCGACACTGGCTTGGAAAATGATTTTCCAGAGTTTTTTATAGTTGGTGTAGTGGATGCCGTTTTCTATTTCATCTATCAACAAAAAGCCGTCTTTGTTGGCCCAGATAGAGCATAGAATGGCGATATAGCGGTTAATACCTTCACCTAGCGATGATAATAAGGCAAGTGGCTCTTTAGTTCTTAGTTTCAGTCTTAAAGTAACCCCTGATTCAGTTGCAATTGGTTTTATTCCCAGAATATCTCTATCAAATAGAGATAATGATGTGTTTAAAAAGCTCTCTCTATCCAAAGTTGTTACTACCCCTAATGAAATAGCAATATCTCGCTCGCTCACTTTTGAAGAAGGAATAAAAATTTGAGGGTATTTCTTAATTCTCTTAAATGGGGAAGAGTAAATAGAAGAGGAGTAGCTGGTGATCAAATTATCAATCTGGAAGTCTTTGGTATCGCTATTGACTGTAGCCGCCAAGATTTCGGTTGGGAACGGGTTGACCTCTTGGTTTGAAGGCGATGATTCATCTGGAGCACTAATCCATAGTTCTAAAACACATTTTTTGGCGTTGGAAATTAGAGTTATGTTTGATCCAGCATCATTAAAGCAATCCAGTTCGATGGACTGCTTTGTTCCGGTGTCCTTTTGACGTCTCCTGAGTACATTGCTATAGAGTAGATGAGCCAAATCATAAGCTTCATTGGATAAGGCCAGTAATTCCACTGCCTCCAGAAATGCCGTTTTACCCACATTATTCTTGCCGCCAATCAAATTAACTTGACCAATCCCGGAAACCTTCAGGTCCTTGAAGCATTTAAAATTAGTGATTTCTAAATTTTGAATGGCTTGTGTTGGCATTGAAGGTTCATCAAATTGAAATTGCAGCTGTGCAAGGTGCTGGGCGAAAAAAAAGTGCTCAGCAACTTGCGCTTATTTGAACGGCGGATTTTATTCCATCGCGTCAACGATCGCATTGCCCATCTCGATCGTGCCGGCCTTCGAATGCGGATTCAAATCCGGCGTCACATATTGGCCTTCGTTGACCACCTTTTCGACCGCCTTGATCACCCGTTCGGCCGCTTCCTGCTCGCCCAAGTGGCTCAGCATCATCGCGCCGGCCATGATCACCGCGGTCGGGTTGGCCAGGTTTTTACCGGCGATGTCCGGCGCGCTGCCGTGCACCGCTTCAAACAACGCCGCGTCGTCGCCGATATTCGCGCCAGGAATCAGGCCCAGGCCTCCGACCAGGCCCGCGGTCAGATCGGACAGAATATCGCCGAACATATTGGTGCAAACGATGACGTCGAACTGCTGCGGGTTCATCACCAAGTGCATGCAGGCCGCGTCGATGATTTTTTCGTCAAATTCAATATCGGGATAACGGGCAGCGGTTTCGCGTGCCACATCCAGAAACAGGCCCTGGGTGTATTTCAAGATATTCGCCTTGTGGCAGACGGTGACCTTCTTGCGGTTGTTCTCGCGCGCATATTTGAACGCATAGTCGATGATCCGTTCGGAGCCGGCGCGGGTCACGACCGCCAGACTCTCGGCGATGTCCTTTTTCGGCGTCAGATAATGTTCGAGGCCGGCATACAGGCCTTCGGTGTTTTCGCGGACGATCACGATATCGACGTCGTCGTAACGGGTCTTGATGCCGGCCCAGTTTTTGGCCGGACGCACGTTCGCATAGAGTTCGTATTTTTGCCGCAGCGCGACGTTGATGCTGCGGAAGCCGGTGCCGACGATCGTGGTCAATGGCCCTTTGAAGGCGACCCGGGTCTTGTCGAACGATGCCATCGTCTCGTCGGGCAGCGGCGTGCCGAATTTTTCGTGCGCGCCGAGGCCCGCATGTGCCTCTTCCCACTGGATCTTTGCGCCGGAGGCGTCAATCACTTTGACGGCCTCATTCATAATCGAAGGGCCGATACCGTCGCCTTTTATCAAGGTCACCAGATGCATTCAAAACTCCAAAAATAATAGAAAAAACAAGGATAATACACAGCAATGCCCGCGCCGGGCAAAAGCCTTACAAAACCGTAACCACCAGCGCAAACACGAACACGAAGATCACGAACAGGGTGAACTTGGCGCGGACGCCGAGTTCCGCCCACCCTCGTTTGCATTCGGCCTTCAGCGCGAGTTTGACGTTGTCCGCATGCAAGATGCGCCGGCATTGGCCGCGAAACGACTGTTCCTCCTCATCGGCGGCTTCCTGGTCGATCAACGCGATGATTTTCGAATAATAACTCCCGCATTTGGGGCATTTCGTCTCGGGCAGCGGGTTTTCATGACCGCAAGCGGGGCATTTTTTCATCGGCAGCACCATAAACCAGGGTACAAAGCAAGGAACAGGCCAAACCGTTCGCAGGTTTGGCTCTTAATACAGTTGGGGTATTGTAACTCGAAACCGCCCGTAAACGTGCGATCGGTATCAGTGAGGTGTCACGAGGGATTCCGGTGGCCTATACCTAGTTTGGATGATTTCAATCATTGGGCCAAGACGCTTTGGCGGCGCTATGCCGGCGCGAAAGTATCCATCGCTGTTTAGATTGCCAGGGTCACTCGTAACACATGGATTATAATACTTATTTTAAACCAGGGTGCGTGTAGGGGCCTTCGTCTTGGATGGCGGGATGGGTTCTTTCCATGGACATCCCGCCGGTGAATGCTAGAATTGTCCGATGTGAATTGCAGATCGGGCGAGTTTGTGGTGTGAACCGTGCTGGGTGAAACTTTTTATCCCCGCCTTGTTCAAATAATATTTAACCCCTGCCAGCCTGCAATGATTTTACCTTGTTCCGTTGGGGCTGATTGGGCAAGGTTTTCTTCTTACGGAGGGTGTTTAAGTGAACTGTGGGCGGAGGAATGGGCATGAAACTGATGGTGTCCGCCAGCCGAGGACCGGCCTTCTGCCGGGTCGACCCGAGCGGGATGACTTGATGCGGGTGAGCGGGTATGCCCAGCTTTTAATCATTACACCTAATTTGGACGTAAGGTGACTCGATGAAAATGGCCACTTATTGGGGTTCGATCAAACCGATTCTCTTCTGGTCGGCCGCGGCGACCGTGATTTTCTCGGTAGTCGTGCAAGCCAGTCCGAACGCAACTTTTGTCAGCCAAGGCATGCTGCCCTATGGGTTTTCGACATCCTTGCAAGGCGGCAACGAAGTTGATCCGCGCAAAGCCATTACCCTGGAGGCGGTGGGCTTGGGCGCCCGCTTGTCCAAGGTTGAACTGCTCGACGGTACGGGAAAAGTCCTGTTTGCGGCGAAGGATCAAACCCGCCTTAGCCTGCCCGTGCCCCTTGCTTTCGAGACTCGCCATAAGATCAAGGTGACGGCGGAGCGGTCTTGGTCCGGCGAGTCCGAAACCCGCGAAATCAACTTCACAACGGCCGCCATACCGAAGTTGGAAGGGCCCACGCTGACAGTGCTGGGTCCGGACGCCTCGGTGACCCTGCATTTCGACCGGCCCGTGGGGGAGGTGCAGGCTACCGGCGGCTTGACATTGAAAGCGGAGCACGATGCTACGGGTCATAACATCCGCTTGCTGGCGAGTGCTTATGCGCAGGACCATAAGTATGTGGTCCAGGTGAACTATAAAACCCCCACGGGCGTCCCGCTGCCGTCGCTCAACCTGGAATTGACAACCCCGCCCCCCCTTGCCGCCGAGACCAATGTCAAGGGATTGGCCAATTTAGGCTTGTTGTTGCCGCTGCAAGTGACTTTTAGCGAGCCGTTGGCGGATCGGGACAACACGGTGAGCAAGCTCCAGGTGCGGACCCGCGATGGCCAAGCCGTCTCGGGAAAATGGCGCTGGATTGGGCCGCGCCAACTTCGATTTACCCCCCAGCCTGCATGGCCGGCCTCCAGCGCGATCGAAGTCCGCGACGACGGGCAACATTTAAGAAGCGCGCGCGGCGGAATGCTGACACAAGCCCTGATCGAGCAATTCAGCACCGGCACGGACCGGAGGCTTTTCGTTTACCTGGACAGTCAGCGTGTCGATGCCGTGGAAAACGGCAAAGTCGTCCGCTCCTTCACGGTCAGCACGGGCAAAAGCAAAACCCCCACGGTGACGGGGTCTTTTTATATCTATGACCGTTACCGTCACAAGAGAATGCGTAGCGATGTCGGCAAGGGGCAGCCCGGTTTCTATGAAGTGGAAGACGTCCCCTATACGCAGTTCTTCCATAGAGACTATGCCTTCCATGGCGCGTTTTGGCACAATAGTTTTGGCCGTCCCGCCAGCCATGGCTGCATCAACATGGCCACCAAAGACCAAAACAAGCGCTGGCCCCATGTCGCCGAGGATGCCGGGTGGCTTTACAATTGGGGCGCCTTGGGCCTGCCGGTGACGGTGATGAATAAGGCGCCCGAGTCGATACCGGCCGGTCATGTGCCGGGCAAAGACAGCAAAGCTGCGAATCAGGAGGCCCGTGCCGAGACCGCTGTTAGGCGAGAGATTCCCAGCAGAGTCGCTGCCCGGTAGGCAGGCATGTTTCTTTGCAGCGATCGGGTCTTCCAATAGGACGCCCTGTTTTTTATCCCAAATTCAGGTTATGTTAATTTTTATGCCCACCGAGGCGCCTGGCGTTCGGAAATTCCACGCGCGCGTCCTCGCCGGGCTCGCTGCGGATCTTCAATTTCCAGTCGAAGCGATTGCATAAGCGTTTGCCGATGGCCAGGCCGAGGCCATGGCCCGGGCTGTCTTTTGCCCCCGGTAAAAAGGTTCGAAGACTTGCTGTAATTGGCTTTTTTCGATGCCGGTGTCGCTGACCTGATTTTCATCGATCGCAATCGCGCTCATCATAAACCTCTTTTCATCAACAAAATTCGTATTTGTTTGGCGTCTTTCGAGACCCAGCGCGGTATCCGTAAAAAGACTGTGTGGGTAAGTCCCCCTCTTTGAAAAAAGGGGGCGGTGAACACTTACGCCATTTACGCTTTAATGGCCAGGGCAAAATTATTTTGCATCAGGATTTCTGGGACACAGCATGCAGGGATTTTATCAACATATCTGTTGATCGGAGGGCTATTGCAATGGATAAAAAAGGGTTTACACGTCTAATCGGCGCCGTACTGATCGGCCTTCACGGTATGTCTTCGCCGCTGACGCGCTGCCTGCCAGCATCAGCGCCTTGACTCGATACCGGCCAAGGCATTTCGGGGCGCCGCGGAGGAATACCTGAAAATCAATCTCGGCAATCGTTTCGGTCAGTGGCGGCAATCCTTTCAGCAATTCAACGCACATTACCGGGATGTCGGCGACGGTGATTACTATGAACTGGTCTACGATCAAAACGGCCTGAAGCTGTTGTTGAAGACCAGCTATTGGCGACCTTGCCCGATCAGGCGCAGGCTTCGGCTTACTTTAGCATCTGGTTTGGCGAGGTGCCTTTTTCCGAGGACTTGAAAAAGGCCATTATTAACGCCGGCGCTTTGACGGATCAATGCGCGCATTGACACGGTGTGCTGGAAGAATTTTCGTCGGGGCAATGCTTCCATCAGCTGCCAAAGGCTACTTTGGAATGGGGCAAGAGACTTTAACCTAAAGTCCTCAGTTGAAATAGAATATAGATCCTAATCTTTTGAATTTTATAGGTCTTTTCTGGATTAAAGGGATTTGTTGCGCGGCTGAATTTTTAACTGCGGTATTTGGGTTAAAATGCGCGCCTATCCACACTTCATCCAATCACCCTTATGCCCGAATACACCACTCCGCAAGTTGCCGTTATCGGCGGAGGTCCGGCTGGGCTGATGGCCGCCGAGGTGCTGAGTCTTGCGGGCGTCGAGGTCGATGTTTACGACGCCATGCCATCGCTCGGCCGCAAGTTATTGCTGGCCGGCATCGGCGGATTGAATATCACCCACAGCGAAGACTACGACACCTTCTGCGCCCGCTATGGCGATCGCCGGCCGCAACTGCAAGCCATGCTCGACAGGCTGTCGCCGAGTGCCTTGCGGGCATGGATACACGGCCTCGGGATCGATACTTTTGTCGGCAGTTCGGGCCGGGTCTTTCCGACCCAGATGAAAGCCGCGCCGTTACTACGCGCTTGGCTGCATCGTCTGCGCGGCGCCGGTGTGCGCCTGCACGTGCGTCATCGCTGGCTGGGTTGGGATGCCGACGGGGCCTTGCGGCTGGCCCATCCCGGCGGCGAAATTGCGCTCAAGCCGCAGGCGACGGTGCTGGCGCTGGGCGGCGCCAGTTGGCCGCAACTGGGGGCGGACGGCGCCTGGGTGCCGTGGCTCGAGGCGCGGGGCGTTGAGATCGCACCCTTGCAAAGCGCTAATTGCGGCTTCGAGGTGGCGTGGAGCGCACATCTGCGGGACAAATTTGCCGGCGCGCCGCTGAAGTCGGTGGCGTTGACGTTTACCGACGCCTGGGGCCGCAGCGAGCGGCGGCAAGGCGAAATGGCGATCAGCGCGCGCGGGGTGGAAGGCAGCCTGATATACGCGTTTTCGCGGCGGCTGCGCGAGCACCTGAATGTCCATGGCAGCGCCACCTTCATGCTCGATCTGGCGCCCGGACGCGACACTGGACGGGTGCTGGCCGAAGTCAGCCAGCCCCGCGGCTCGCGGTCGCTGTCCCGTCATTTGCAAAGCCGCGTCGGTCTTGCCGGCGTCAAGATCGCCTTGTTGCACGAGGTGCTCGGCAAGGAGCAATTTGCCGATGCGGCTACGCTGGCTGCGACGATCAAGGCGTTACCGATCACCGTGCGCGCGACTTTCCCGCTCGCCGAAGCGATCAGTACCGCCGGCGGTGTGCGCTTTGACAGCCTTGATCAAAACCTGATGCTGACCGCTTTGCCCGGTACTTTCGTCGCTGGCGAGATGATCGATTGGGAGGCTCCCACGGGCGGGTATCTGCTTACCGCCTGCTTTGCGACGGGCCGACAGGCCGGCTTGGGGGCTTTGCAATGGTTAAACCCGCACGCCCGACCTCGGTGACGGCGCGCAAGCAAAACGAGGTTCAATCCGCGCGGAAATTCAATTACAATCGCGCGTTAATGAATTCCACCGTCGACTCACAAAAGCCGGTTTGCAATCGGCGAATGGGTTATGCTTGACGGACCGTATTCATTTTTATGTCCACTACAGAGCATTGCCTATGTACAACGCCAAAGGATTTTTACTTCAGTTCATCGCGCTGGCCGGACCTTACTGGAATTCAGAAAATAAAAGTTTTATCCGCAACCGGACAGTGGCCTTGATCGTGCTGACGGTCATGCAGATCGGCATGGCGGTCGTGATCAACGCCTGGAGCGCCGGGCTTTTCGATGCGCTCGAACAGCATTCGATGGCGGACTTGATCGAGCAGGTCGGATTCCTGGTGATCATCTTCGGGGCTGGCATGGCCATTACCTCGACCCATCTGACGGTCAAGCGGAGCCTACAGATCGGCTGGCGCAACTGGCTGACGGAGCGGGTCAGCGGGCAATGGATGGACAAGGGCCGGCATTACCAGGTCATTTTCATGCCGGGCGAGCACGACAATCCGGACGGGCGTATCGCCGAGGATGTGCGCATCGTGACCGAAGAGGCGGTGCAACTGCTGCATTCGTTGTTTTACAGCCTGTTGCTGCTGATCAGTTTCACGCAAATTCTCTGGCGGCTCTCCGGTACCGTGGCCGTAGGCAGCATGCAGATTCAGGGCCATCTGGTCTGGATCGCGCTGATTTATGCGGTCGGCGCGTCGATATTGGGTTGGTGGGTCGGGCGTCCCCTGGTCAAGGCGACCGATTCGCGGCAAACGGTCGAAGCCAATTTCAGGTTTGGGCTGGTCAAGGCGCGCGAGAATTCGATGGCGATCGCGATGATCCATGGCGAGGCGAATGAAAGACAGCGCTTCGGTTCGCTGTTTCAGGCGATCACCGAGGCTTATGATCGGCAAACGCTGGCCTGGCGGAACATCATGATGTTTACGTCCGGCTACTCGGTCTTGTCGATGGCCTTTCCGATCCTCGTTTCGGCGCCGCGCTATGTGCTGGGCTCGATTTCGCTCGGCGCGTTGATGCAATCCGCGCAGGCCTTTCAGCATCTGGCCTCGGCCTTGTCCTGGCCGGTCGATAACATGGCGGCGTTCGCCAATTGGCGCGCTTCGGCCGATCGCGTGCTGGGTCTGGTCAGCGCATTGGATAACCTCGAACAGGAAATGGCATGCCCCGATCCGCACCGGATTTGCCTGAGCAAAGCGGAGGCTTCGGTGTTGAGGGTTCATGATCTGTGCTTGCACAAGCGGGATGGCGAGATGATCGCCGCCGGCATCAATATCGAGGTGAAGCCGGCCGAACGGGTGTGGGTCAACGGCAATGCCGCGACCGGGGCCAAACTCTTCAAGGCGATCGTAGGGCTCTGGCCTTGGGGCAGCGGACGTATCGAACTGCCCGACGACGAGCCGTTGTTTTTAATGCCTCCGCGTCCTTATTTGCCGAGCGGAACGCTTTGGAGCGCGATCTGTTATCCGCACGGTGTTGAAAAGTTCGGCACGATCGAGATCAAGGCGGTTTTGACGAAAGTTGGCCTGGAGGCGTTGCTGGAGCAACTCGACGAGTGCGAAAATTGGGATACCGCGCTGACCCGCGAGCAGCAGCAACGCCTCGGTGCCGCACGTCTGCTGCTGAATCGTCCCAAATGGATCATGCTGCAGGAGGCATTCGATTCGCTCGATCCTAAAGGCGAGGTGGCTATGTTAACGTTGATTCGCGACGAGCTTCCCGAAGCCGCGATGTTGACCATTACCAACCAGCCGACCGCCGATGCGTTTCATCAGCGCCGGATCGTACTTCCATAAAACCCAGGAAAATCACGATGAATTCGCAAAATGATCGTAACGAAGGCAAAAAACTGCGCGGCGTGAACCTGGGAGGCTGGCTGCTGCTCGAAAAATGGATCACGCCGAGCCTGTTCGAAGGGCTCGCGGCGACCGACGAGACCACCTATTGCGCCGAACTCGGCGAACACGCCGATGTCTTGCTGAAGCGGCACTGGAATACGTTTATCACCGAAAGCGATTTCGCCTGGCTGGCAAATGTCGGCGTCAACGCGGTCAGGATTCCGGTCGGGCATTGGCTGTTCGGGCCGGGCTATCCTTACCACCGCGCCTATGGGGCATCGGCGCATCCTTTTGTCGTCGGCGGCCTCGACGTTCTCGACCGAGCGTTCGATTGGGCGGAAACCCATGGCTTGCAGGTCGTGCTCGATCTGCATGCCGCGCCCGGCTGCCAGAACGGTTTCGACAACGGCGGCATCAAGGATGTCTGCGAATGGCACACGAAGGCCGACTATGTCGAACATTCGCTGAACGTGCTCGAAATGTTGGCCGAACGTTACAGCAGGTGCCGCGCGCTGCATGCGATCGAGGTGTTGAACGAGCCGCGCTGGGACATTCCGACCGATTTTCTGAAGTGCTACAACCAGTCCGGCTACGCGCGCATCCGCAAGCACTGCAAGCCCGAAGACGTCGCGGTGGTCTTTCATGACGGCTTCCGAGCCTTCCGCGAATACACCGGGTTCATGCAGGCGCCCGACTTTCGCAACGTGGTCTTCGATATTCACCGTTACCAGTGTTTCGACCGTAACGACATCGACATGGACATTTACGGCCACATCCAGAAATCGGCGATTTTCTGGAAACACGAGGCCGACGAGATCATCCAGGAACTGCGCCTGCCGACCTATGTCGGCGAGTGGAGTCTCGGGCTCAATTTAAGAGTGGTGTCGCTGTGGGCGCAGGGGCCGTTCAATTACGCCCTCGAACACATGGACAAATTCCAGATGGATGTCGGCTACCGCGCCTACGCGTCCGCGCAACTGGCCACCTTCGAAAAATACCTCGGCTGGTTTTTTTGGACCTATAAAACTGAAACCACGCCGGAGTGGTGTTTTCGAGAGTGTGTCGAAAGAGGGTGGCTGCCTGCACGTTTCGATTGATGTTGCCGCCAGCTTGGTGGGGGCTACTGGCTAAATTTGTCTCTCTTGCGCTGGCGCCAATAGTCGGACGCCAACTGCTGCGCGGTTGCCTGGCTATCGGCCTTGCCGAGCAGTTTCAGCGCCACCGCGGCGGTGCCGATCACCGAGGCTTCGGCGAATTCGTCGATCGTTTCGCCGCGCCAGACCTTCGCCAGTTGCTTGGGGTCTAGCGCTTCCGGTTTGACATGGCGCTTCGCGAACAGGGCCGGCCAGTCCTCGTCAAACAATTCGCCGTTGTGCACGCTTTGCACGAGGCAATTCATGTCCGGATTGCGTTCGGTTTCGCCGCCTTCGCCTTTCAGCACCGCCGCATGCGGCTGCTTTAACAGCTGCGCGGCGTGCTGGTGCACCGGCCGGTAGCCGGGGTGGAAGATGCCCTGGATGCTGTAGTCGGCGTTGAACGGATTCAGCAGGCGCACCAAGGTATGCACCGGCGAGCGCAGACCCAGGATCGGGCGCAGTTCGATGATTTCGTGCAGTTTCGGACAAAAATGCTCCAGCGACAGATAGCTGAACGAGCGCTCCTGCAATTGCTGTTTCGCCTCGGCGATCGAGGTCGCCGCGGACAGGCCCAGGAAGCCGAGCATGTCTTCGGTATAGAGCCGCCCGGCGCTAGGGCCCTTCGCGCCGTGCATGAAGACCCTGACGCCGTTTTCGGCGAGCAGGAGCGCCGACAGCAGATACCAGGGCAGATGCCGGCGTTTGCCGGCGTAGGTCGACCAGTCCAGGTCGGCCAGATTGGCGGTATCGAAGGCCGCAAACGATTCGCGCGCGGCCTGGACGAAACCGGCCAGTTCCTCGGGCGTTTCTTCCTTCACCCGCATCAGCATCAAAAACGCGCCTAACTGGATCGGCAGCACTGCGTCCGCGATGATCATCCGCATCGCCCGGTAGGCTTCTTCCTGCGTCAACGGGCGCGAGCCGTGTTTGCCCTTGCCGAGAATCCGGATCGTTTCGGCGAACGGATGTTCGGGTTCGGAGGTTTGTAAGTGGTGACTGAAATTCATGGCCGTATCAGCAGGTAATGATCGAGCAGCAGCGCCGCGAACAGCACCGTGAGATAAATGATCGAATAGGCGAAGGTCCGCATCGCGGTCTTGTTGTCCTTGCGCCGCATCATCAGGAGCGCAAAATAGATGAACACCAGTCCCAGCGGCACCGCCGCGGCGAGATAAATCAAACCGGTCATGCCGGTCAGATAGGGCAGCACGGTTACGATCAGCAGCAGCAGCGTATAGAGCAGGATCTGCAGGCGCGTGAATTCGGCGCCGTGCGTGACCGGCAGCATCGGGATGTTCACCTTCGCGTATTCCTCGCGCCGGGCGATCGCAAGCGCCCAGAAATGCGGCGGCGTCCAGACGAAGATGATCAGCATTAGCAGCAGCGCATAGGGATGTACTTGATTGGTCATCGCGGTCCAGCCGAGCAGCGGCGGGGTCGCGCCGAAAGCGCCGCCGATCACGATGTTCTGCGGGGTCATCCGTTTCAGGTAGACGGTGTAGATGAAGGCATAACCGAACAGCGACAGAAAAGTCAGCACGGCGGTCAACACGTTGACCTTTACGATCAGCAGCACCATCGACAGGACACCGAGGATCGCGGCGAACGCGATCACCTGCGCGGCGGTCAACTCGCCTTTCGGCAGCGGCCGGTTTTCGGTGCGGCGCATCGCCGCGTCGGCCTTGCGGTCGATAAACTGATTGATCGCGGCGGCCGAGGAGGAAGCCAAGGCAATGCCGGTAATGCTGTAAATCAGGGTGTCGAGCGGCGGCATGCCGGGCACCGCCAAGAGCATGCCGACGATCGCGGTGAACAGCATTTCGAGGACCACATTCGGCTTACACAGGGTCAGATATTTTTTCCAGGCCAGGGCCGGAGACAGGCTCGTCATCGTAAATCACACCATCTTCCACAATTCTTATAGAATACAGTGAACGCTAGCCGATTGAAATAGTCGGAGGCGCTAACATTGGTCAACAAGAGGGAGTCATGAAAAAGCGATTATTTTGTGCATTACTGCTTGGCCTGCCGGTTTATGCCGCCGCGACGGAACCGAAGGTAGCGGAACATCAACTGAAAAACGGCCTGAAGGTTTTGGTCCAGGAAGATCACCGCTCGCCGGTCGTGGTCTCGCAGGTTTGGTACAAGGTCGGATCGAGTTATGAACCGGGCGGCATCACCGGCATTTCCCACATGCTCGAACACATGATGTTCAAGGGCACCGACAAGCACAAGCCGGGCGAATTTTCCAGGATCATCGCCGAAAACGGCGGCGATGAAAATGCGTTTACCGGCACCGATTACACCGCTTATTTTCAGACGATGAATGCGTCGAGGCTGGCAGTCAGTTTCGAGCTCGAAGCGGACCGGATGCGGCATCTGCGCCTGTTGCCCGGCGAATTGAAAAAAGAGCTGGAAGTGGTGACCGAGGAGCGCCGGATGCGCACCGAGGACAATCCGCAGGCGAAGGTCGGCGAATATTTTTCGGCGGCCGCTTACACGAACAGTCCTTATCAGCATCCGGTGATCGGCTGGCCGGCCGATATTGCGAACTATCAGGTCGAGGATTTGGAGGCCTGGTACCAGCGCTGGTACGCGCCGAACAATGCGACCCTGGTCGTGGTCGGCGATGTGAAGGCCGATGACGTTTTCGCGCTGGCCGAAAAATATTTCGCCGAACTGAAACCGAGCGAGATCAAGCCGATCAAGCCGCAAACCGAGATGCCGCAAGTCGGCGTGCGCCGGATCACCGTGAAGGCGCCGGCCAAGCTGCCGTATCTGACGATGGGTTACAAGGTGCCGGCGCTCGCGACCGCGGAGCAGGACGCGGAAGCGTATGCGTTGGAAGTGCTGGCCGGCGTGCTCGACGGCGGCAGCAGCGCGCGGCTGTCTTCGCGCCTGGTGCGCGGCAAGCAGATCGCGGTCGGCGCGGGCGCGGGTTACAGTCTGACCTCGAAGCTGTCTTCTCTGTTCGAACTCGAAGGCACGCCGGCGGACGGCAAAAAGGTCTCCGACCTCGAGGCCGCATTCAAGAAAGAGATCGCGGACCTTCAAACCACCTTGATCAGCAAGGAGGAGTTGCAGCGCATCAAGGCGCAGGTGCTGGCGAATCAGGTCTATCAGCGCGATTCGAATTTCTACCAGGCGATGCAACTCGGTACCTTCGAAACGGTCGGCCTCGGCTGGCAAAAGGTCGATGACTACGTGAAGAGGGTCAACCAGGTGACCGCCGAACAAGTGCGCGACGTCGCGAAGAAATATCTGATCGAGGACCATCTGACCGTGGCCGTCCTGGAGCCGCAACCGATTAATGAAAAAGCCGTCAACAAGGGAGACAAGTAATGCGTAGAAGTGTGTTGGGATTATTTTTGCTCGCACTGAGTCAGGCCGTTTGGGCGTCCGTCAATATCGAGCATTGGCAAACCGCGCAAGGTTCCCGGGTCTTTTTCGTGCATGCGGGCAGTTTGCCTATCGCGGACATCGTGGTCGCATTCGACGCGGGTAGCGCGCGCGACGGCAAGCAGGCCGGTCTGGCGGCGCTGACGGCGGGTTTGCTGGAAGAAGGGGCAGGCAAGTGGAATGCGGATCAGATCGCCGAGCGCTTCGAAAGCGTCGGCGCGAATTTCGGCGCGAGCATTTCGAGCGACATGGCCAGCGCCACACTGCGCACATTGACCGAAAAACCACTGTTCGACAAGGCGCTCGAGACAATGCATGCGATCCTGACCCAGCCCGCGTTCAAGGAGGCCGACTTTCAGCGCGAGAAAAAACGGACCTTGGCCGGCCTGAAACAGCGCGAGGAATCACCCGGCGATCTGGCCGACATCGCCTTCTCGAAGGCGCTGTATGGCGATCACCCGTACGCGCATCCCGACAGCGGCCTGATCGAAACGGTCGCTCCTTTGAAAGCGAGCGATTTGCGCGCGTTTTATCGCCAGTATTACGTGGCCGCGAACGCGGTCGTCGTGATCGTCGGCGACTTGAGCAAGGAGCAGGCCGAACAGACGGTCGCTACCCTGTTGAAGGATTTGCCGACCGGGCAGAAACCGGCGCCGTTGTTGGATGTGGTGATGCCGGCCAAGGCCAGTACACAGAATATCAAGTTCCCGTCGACGCAAACGCATGTGCTGGTCGGCATGCCCGGCATCGACCGCAAGGACCCTGACTTTTTCAGTCTCTATGTCGGCAACCACATCCTCGGCGGCGGCGGGCTGGTGTCGAAACTGTTCGATGAAATCCGCGAGAAACGCGGCCTGGCTTACAGCGCCTCCAGCGCGTTCAGGCCGATGCTGAAGAAGGGGCCGTTCGTGCTCGGGTTGCAAACCCGCAACGACCAGACTGGCGAGGCGTTGAAGGTGCTGAATCAGACCCTGTCCGATTTCATCGCGAAAGGCCCGACCGACGCGGAGCTGAGCGCGGCGAAGAAAAACATCACCGGCGGTTTCCCGATGCGCTTCGACACCAACAAGAAGCTCGCGAACTATGTCGCGATGATCGGTTTTTATGACCTGCCGCTCGATTACCTCGATACCTTTACCCAGAAGGTCGAGGAAGTCACGGTGGCTTCGATCGTCGAGGCGTTCAAGCGCCATGTCCAACTCGATCTCTTGCAGACCGTGACGGTCGGCGACGACCAGAAAACGAACGGTGGCCAATAAAGTCCGGATCATCGGCGGAACCTGGCGCAGCCGTCTCTTGCATTTCGACGATGCGCCGGGGCTTCGGCCGACGCCCGCGCGCGTCCGCGAGACCCTGTTCAACTGGCTACAATACGACGTGGCCGGCAGCCGCTGCCTGGATTTGTTTGCGGGCAGCGGCGCGCTGGGTTTCGAGGCCGCCTCGCGCGGCGCGCGGGAAGTCGTGCAGGTCGAAGGCGACGCCAAGGCCTGTAAAAACCTGCGCGCAAATGCGGCCGCGCTGGGCGGCGACAAGACCCGGATCATCGAGAGCGAGGCGGATCGGTTTCTCGCCGGGCGCCCGGAGGCCTTCGATCTGGTCTTTCTGGACCCGCCGTTCGCGAAAAATCTGGCGCTAAAAACCTGCCTGTTGCTGGAGCAGAACGGCTGGCTCAGCGCGCAGGCGCTTATCTATGTCGAGACCGAAGTCGATCTCGAGTTGACCGGACTGCCGGACAATTGGCAGTTGTTGAAGCACAAAACGGCGGGCGAGGTGGCTTACCGCTTGTTTGCCAGAACGCCGTAAGCGCTAGGATAGACAAAAACCCTCTCCCCGTGGGTGTATGGAAGAATGATATTCTTGGCGGCTAGGTCGTGCACGATCTTGAGTCCGCCTTCATACACGATCTCGGGCTGCGGATGCCGCAAGTGTTCCGCAAGCGATTGTAGGTAGGCGGTGGCCGTCTGCCCCGGCTGTTCTTGGATCAAAGCGAGCAGCTGGTAGGTGAGCGGGGTGATTTCGATAAAACGGACTTCGTCATCGCGGTTGCGGTGCACGATCAGGAAGGTCGGCTGTGCGGGCGGCTCTGACGGCTGATAGTCCGGCGAAATCCGGTGCACCGGAAAGCGGTAAGCCAAAGGCCAAGCCAGCGGTGACAGATGCAAGGATTGAGTAGACCCGTCGCCGGAAAACGGCGGATTGACCGGATTTTCCTGCTTCGCGATCGATAGCGCCATTTCGGCCCATTCGTAATGCGCCAGTTCGAGCATGAACGGCAGATCGCCAGGATTGTTTCGCTCGCTTTGCAGATAGTCGAGAAATTCCTCGGCGATTTCGGAGAAATAAGGCGATTGGCTGGTGTGACGGGCAAAAAAATCCTGCGCCAGTTCACGCCATTGCGTATCGGTCAGGAGTTTGCGCAATACCGGGAAATTGAGGGCAAGGAAGTGATTGATGTTGTTGAAGATCAATTCCCGGTACATCGCCATCCGCTCGGGCTTCACATCCGCCGGCGCCGGATGCTTGTTCGGATCGCGCAGATAGGCCGTAAACTCCTGCTGTTTGGCTTTGAAATCGACGCTCATCGTCAATCAGGCCGAGCGTTTCGCGTGTTCGCCGCGCCAGGCGTCCTGCATCGTCTTGATCGTCTCGACTTCCCGGAGCAGTTCGGCCAGCGGCGGCAGGTTGAAGTCGCGTTCGAGTAGGGTCGGAAACACGCCGTAAAGCGCGTAGGCCTTGCCGAGCAATTTCCAGACCGGATCGATCACGTCCGCGCCGTGCGTGTCGACCAGAAAATCTTCCGCCTCGACATAGTGCCCGGCGATGTGCGCATAGGCGATACGGTCGGCCGGTATCGATTTTAAAAAGGCTTCGGCGTCGTAACCGTGATTGACGCTGTTCACGTAGATGTTGTTGATGTCGAGCAGGATGTCACAATCGGCTTCCCGAACGACCGCATTGAAAAAATCGATCTCGGCCATTTCCTGGCCGGGCGCGGCATAGTAGGACACGTTTTCGATCGCGATGCGCTGTTCGAGCAGTTCCTGCACGCGCTGGATGCGCCGGGCGACATGCCGGGCCGCGTCTGCGGTAAACGGGATCGGCATCAGGTCGTAAAGGTGGCCGTCGTGGCTGCAATAACTCAAATGTTCACTGTACAGTGGGATTTGATGTTCGGCCATGAACCGTTTGATGTCCAGCACCAGTTTTTCATCGAGAGGATCGCTGCTGCCGAGCGACAAGGACAGGCCGTGGCAGACGAAATCGAAGCGTTCGGTCAACGCGCGGAATTGCTTGCCGTATTGGCCACCGAGCGTGATCCAGTTTTCGGGGGCGATTTCATAGAAATCGACTGTTTGCGCCGGTGGGTTGTCGATGATGTCGGCGAGCAAAGACCGTCTGAGGCCGAGCCCCGCGCCTTGAACGTGAATATGTGCCATTTAGATCAGGAGGTTTAAAAAAGGCGTTGTCTTGGAATATTTGCCTGTCCAAAGGAGGCGGCGAAGACGCCGCTTCCTCGGCTTTGGGCGGAATGATTACTTGGTCGCCCCGCAAGAGCCTTCCTTGCCTTTCATCATCGCGCCGCAGACGTTTTCCATGCCTTTTTTCATCTTGCCGTCGTCCATCATGCCAGCGCATTTTTTTTCACCGCATTTGCCTTCGGCGGCCTTGGCCGGTGCGGCTGTGGCTGTGGCGGATTTGTAGCCAGCGCATTTTTTTTCGGCGGCCTTGGCCTGTGCGGCTGTAGCTGTGGCGGATTTGTTGCCGGCACAGTTGCCTTCTGCCGTTTTGTTGGCGGGTGGCATATTGGATTTGTCCATGCCGCCCATGTTCGCGCCGCAGGACATTTCGCCGGCCGCCACTTGCATGTAGCCGCTGTTCAACTCGGTCATGCCGAACGGATTGGCTTCCGCGTTCGCGGTTGCGGACAGGGTCGAGATTACGGCGGCGCCCATGGCGGCGGCCAATGGCGATTTATTCATTTTTTTCATTGTAACTCCTCGTTATTAAAATAATATTCGGTCATTGACCCGACCGAGTGGTTGTAAATCTACGCTGGACATCTGAATAGCAGATGAATATAGTCATAAATGCGATATGAATTTGCCGACTATACAGATTTTCTTGCGTTTTTTCCACATGCGTTTTAGTCTCGTAGCCGACGAGTAAGATTCATCCGATCGCTTCGACGCAGCGCCTGTGAGGAGCCCGCTTTGCCCATCAAAACATCGTACCTCCGGTTTTTCCTTTTCGCGCTATGGCTGTCGGCGTGGGCATTCGGTTCGGCCACGGCGGCTACTTATACCTTAACGATCGACGAAAAAGCGGTCAACCTGACCGGCAACCAGCAAACCGCCATCGTCGCGAATGACAACCTGCCCGCCCCGACCCTGCACTGGCACGAAGGCGAAGACGTCACGCTACATGTCGTCAATCGGTTGAAAGTCCCCACCTCGATCCACTGGCACGGCATCGTGCTGCCCTATCGAATGGATGGCGTGCCCGGCATCAGTTTTCCCGGCATCGAACCGGGAGCCACCTTCACCTACCGGTTTCAGGTCAGGCAGAACGGGACTTACTGGTATCACGGCCACTCCGGCATGCAGGAACAGCAGGGTTTGTTCGGCGCGCTGGTGATCGATCCGATGCAGCCGCATTATCCGGCCGAGCGCGACTATGTGCTGCTGCTTTCGGATTGGCCCGAGGCCGATCCGGAGCGGACGCACGCGCGCCTGAAGAAACAGAGCGATTACTATAATTTCCAGAAAAGAACCGTTTTCGATTTTTTTAACGATGTGCGTGCACACGGTTTCAGCGATACGGTGTCCGACCGGCTGGACTGGGGGCAGATGCGCATGGAGCCGACCGATTTGGCCGATGTGACCGGTGCGACCTATCATTTTTTGGTCAACGGCCAAACGCCGGCGATGAACTGGACCAGGCTATTTAGTCGCGGCGACAGGGTGCGTTTGCGTATCATCAACGCCTCCGCGATGACCTATTTCGATGTCAGAATCCCGGGGCTTGTGATGCGTGTGATCGCGGCCGACGGTCAGCCAGTGATGCCGGTCGATGTCGAGGAGTTCCGGATCGCGGTCGCCGAAACCTATGATGTGCTGATCGAGCCGAAAGCGGAGCGGGCCTACCGGGTTTTCGCCGAGGCGATGGACCGCAGCGGCTTTGCCGCGGCCACGCTGACGCCGCGGGCCGGCCTGCAGGCGGAGTTGCCCAAAATGCGTCCGCGCACCTTGCTGACGATGGCGGACATGGGGCCGATGCACGGCGGCCATGCGGCGCATGCGGATCATCAAGCGATGCCGGTGAGCGGCATGGCGGATCAGCCGGCCGATGCCGGCCATGCGGACCATGCGGACCATGCGGACCATGCGGACCATGCGGACCATGCGGACCATGCGGCGCATACGAATCATTCGATGCCGCAAGCGCATGACATTCCACCGCCTCCGCCTGAGCAGGAGTCGAAAAAGGCAGCGATGGGATCGCACAAGGCGCTGAGCTATCAGCACCTGATGGCGGCGACGCCGAATAGCGAATGGCGGCAAGCCGACCGCGAAATCACGCTGCGCCTGACCGGCAACATGTACCGCTACATCTGGTCATTCGACGACATCAAATATTCGGATTCGGAGCCGATCCGGGTCAAGTTCGGCGAGCATATCCGCTTCACCTACGTGAACGAAACGATGATGAATCATCCGATCCATCTGCACGGCCTCTGGCAATACCTCGACAACGGCAATGGCGCCTATAATCCGAAAAAACATGTGATCAACGTGCCGCCGGGCAAGACGGTCAGCGTGATCGTCGTGGCCGACGCGGAAGGCGAATGGGCGTTTCATTGCCATTTGCTCTATCACATGGATGCCGGCATGTTTCGCAAGCTGATCGTCGAGAAAACGGAGCATACGGACTGATGACGCCTCACTCTCGCAAGCAGCATCAGTTACGCCTCCTTCTGCTAGGAGGGCTGTTGGCCGGGCTCGTTTGCACGCCTCCGGTCGGCGCGCAGGAAGACCAGATGATTTTCAACCAGTTCATGGCCGAGCGTTTTGAATACGAAGGCAATGATCAACTGCATTTATTCAAGTGGGATATCAAGGACTGGGTCGGCAACGATCAACACAAGCTGTATCTGAAAACCGAGGGCGATTATTCGGCCGATCAGGGCATCTTTGGACGCGCCGATCTGCAAATGCTTTACAGCCGCAATATCAGTACGTTCTGGGATTTTCAGATCGGCGCGCGCCGCGCCTTCGAGCCGGAGCGGACCTTCGACGCGGTGATCGGCTTCCAGGGGCTCGCGCCTTATTTCATCGAGGTCGAAAGCGCCGCCTTCATCAACGAAAACGGCAACCTGCTCGGTCGCCTGAATCTGGGGTATGAATTGCTGCTAACCCAGCGCCTGATCCTGCAACCGCGCGTCGAAGTCAATGTCGCCGCCTGGGACATCCAGAACCGCGGCGTCAAGTCCGGCGTGACCGAGTTCGAGGCCGGCATGCGCCTGCGCTATGAAATCGAGCGCGAGTTCGCGCCCTATGTGGGTTTCGATTATGTCGAGGAGAAATCCCTGCTCAGGCAGCAAAATAGTGTGCGCTTCGTGGTCGGGATGCGGTTTTGGTATTGAGGCGGCGTGAGCCTGAATGGGCGCCGCTGCGGGGATGGCGATCCCGCGCCGGAGCGCGGGAGAATTTTCCGGGCTATTTCTTTGCCGCGCTTTCTTTTTTGATCAACCGGTTTACGACCTCGATCATCTTTTCATGCGAGCCCGCCGATTTGCCGTCGACCTTGTATTTGCCGTTCACGATCAGCACCGGTACGCCGGTGACGCCGTAGCGTGCGGGGGTGACGGCGGCCTGGCGGACTTTGGTGTCGACCAGGAATGAATTATAGGCGTCATGGAAGTCGGCTTCCTTGACGCCGTGCGCGGTGAAGAAGGCGCCGAGCTGTTCCTCGGTCTCGAGCTTCTGATGCTTGTTCTGCAAGGTATCGAAGAAGTCGGCATGGACCTTGTCGAGCACACCCAGGGCCTGGGCGACATAGAACGCTTTCGCATGCTTAGCCCAGAGGTCGCTGAATGCGGCCGGCTGGCGGATGAAGTCGACATTCGTGGGGATCTTTTTGACCCAGCTTTCGAGAATCGGTTCGAAATCGTAGCAATGCGGACAGCCGTACCAGAAGAACTCGATCACCTCGACCTTGTCGGGATTCTGCGTCGGCTGCGGGCTGGCGAGGATTTCGTAACCGGTGGTTTCTTCCTCTGCTACCGCCGGGCTTTCAGCCGGCTGCTCGGACGGGGCGGCTGCCTCGGTTGGCGCCGGCGCAGCCGATTCGGCGGCTGGCTGCGGTGCCGTTGCCGCTGGCGTCGCCGGAGTCTGTGCAGGCGACGCGGTTTCGGCCGCCGGCTGTTGCGCCGTGGTCGTCTGTGCGGGGGCGGCGGCTTCGCTGCCGGATTGTTTCTGCATCTTCAGGTAGAAAAATGCGGAAACTCCCGCCAGCACGGCAAGAATCAAAATGATGAGTCCGATTTGAGTAAAATTTTTACGCATTATTTTCGATTTCCGGTGGAGTGGTATAGGGCCGCGGGGAGGGAAGTAGAGTATAGCCTTGAGCCGATGGCTCTAACCCCTCTCTCCTGGCCGGTGAGGGGCGCCTGCCTGACTGCATGCCAGTCAGGCAGGGTGTGGTATCGCCATGGCTGAAATCCTGGCAGCTGTTTTCAAGCCAGTCCCGACGCGCCGCTATTTCATCATCGAGATCGCGTATGCGACCGCCCGTATCTCCTCGTCGGTCATCTTTTGGGCGATCATGTGCATCATGTTTTCCGGGGTATTGCCGCGCGCGCCGGTTTTGAAATCGGTCAATGCCTTGATCAGATAGTCGGCGTGCTGCGAATGCAAGGCCGGGAAAGCGGCCGGCTGGTTGCCTTCGCCAAACGGTCCATGGCAGGCGATGCAGGCGGAAACCTCGCGCTTCAGATCGCCGTTCCGATATAAATCGCTGCCCTGCGCAATCTGTTCGGGCACCGATTTGGGTTTTCCGGCGTTCGCGGCCGGCTGCTCATCGTCGTCTTCATCGCGCGGCGGCAACTCCGGCATCGGGTTCGCCGAAATTTTATGTGCCTCGTAGTAGGCGCCGATGTCGGCCATGTCTTGATCGGACAGCGGCAAGGCCATTGCCGACATCATCGGATCGTTGCGCGCGCCATCCTTGAACGCACGCAATTGCTTGACCAGATAGGACGCATGCTGCTCCGCCAGCTTCGGAAAATTCGGCGCCACGCTGTTGCCGTTGTCGCCGTGGCAACTGTTGCAGGCGGCGGCTTTGTCTTTTCCCGCGCGCGCATTGCCTTCGGCATGTAAAATGGTCGAGGCGCCGTAGATCGCGATACCTATTGCAGCTGCCAGCAATTTTATTTTCATCAGACTCCCCTTCGGAATTTTTCGTTATTTTTATGACGTTCGGAATTGACTGTTTCCATTCTAGCGCGGGATTCTACCCTATTTGCCTTAGCGAAGCGAGACAGCGATGAACCCAGTTTATCATCAAGCAAAATTTATTAACAGTGCCCCGAATCTGAAGCACGCGCCTCCTGACCACGGCCTCGAAATCGCCTTTGCCGGCCGCTCGAACGCGGGCAAGTCGAGTGCGCTGAACACGTTGACCCGGCAGAATGCGCTGGCGCGAATCAGCAAGACGCCGGGGCGGACGCAATTGCTGAACTTTTTCGAGATCAACCAGCGGCAGCGCTTCGTCGATCTGCCCGGCTACGGTTTCGCGAGCGCGCCGCTCGCGATCAAACAGCAGTGGCAGAAAGCGATCGAGGAGTATCTGAACCGGCGCAAATCCTTGTGCGGCATCGTGCTGGTGATGGATGCGCGGCATCCGTTGACCGAATTCGACTGGCAAATGCTGCAATGGTGCGAACATGCCGAATTGCCGGTGCACATTCTGTTGACCAAGGCCGACAAACTCAGTTTCGGCGCGGCCAAGAACGTGTTGCTGCAGGTACAGAGAGAACTCGGCGAGGCGCCCATCCCGTTGAGTGTGCAACTGTTTTCGGCGCTGAAAAAGAGCGGCGTGGACGAGGCGCACCAAGCGCTGGACCACTTGTTTGCGGGCGCGAACGAGGATTAAAGGCCGATTTCCATGCCTTCGCGCGCGATGAATAATTTATCCGCAAACTGCGGATGCTGCTCCACAAGGCTGGCGTAGATCAGGTCGAGATCGGCGTCGGTCCGGGTCGGTTCGTGGTGGGTCAGGAACAAGCGCTTCGCACTCGCCGCGGTCGCCAGTTTGATGCCGGAACGGTAAGTCCCGTGCCCCCAGCCCTGCCGGATCGCATATTCTTCATCGGTATACGAGGAATCGACGATCAAGGCATCCACGCCCTGCATGGCCTGGATGATTTCCTGATGTTTTTCGACCAGGAATAACTGGTAAGACGCGTAATGCTCATCATCGGGCTGGTAGATATTGACCGGGCTTTCGAAGTCGCCGGTAAAAAACAGCGAGGCGCCGTCGCAATCGACACGGTAACCGAAATTCAGCACCGGATGGTTCAGAATGATCGGGGTGATTTTGGCGCTGCCGACGGCGACCGTTGCGCCGGGCCTGACCGTCTTATAGTCGATCCGGGCCTTCAACTGCGCCTCGTGGATCGGGAAATAACTGTATTGGAGTTGCGCCGACAATGCCCGGTTGATGTTTTCGTCGGTGACCGGGTCGAGGCCGCCGTAGATGCTGATTTGATTGTTTTTCGAAAAGATCGGCAGGAAAAAAGGCAGGCCCTGAATGTGATCCCAGTGCGTATGGGTGATGAAAATATGCGCGGTGATCGGCATCTCTTTCAGCAAGGTTTGCGCGAGTGCATAGATACCGGTGCCGGCATCGAGAATGATCAGTTCGTTGCGGTCCGTGCGGATTTCGATGCAGGTCGTATTGCCGCCGTATTTGACCGTCTTGGGCCCCGGCGTCGGTATCGAGCCCCTGACCCCCCAAAATTTAAACTTCATGCCTGTCGCGAGATTAGGGCCTGATAAAAAGTTCGGCATCCTTGACCACGGACCCGAGATTGCCGAGACTTTCGATCAGCGCCTCCAGCGGCATGCCGAACCGGGTCACGATCGCTTCGGGCAGCGGCTCGACGACCGGATTGCCGCCGTTGCCGAAATGCAGCTGTTTGCTGATCTGATTCGCCGCGAACAGGCATTCGCCGAAGGCATCGACCGGCTGGCCGTGATGATGCCGTATCGCCTCGATCAATAATTCGGAGAGTCCCCATTTCTCGGCCAGCAAGGTGCCGGCCTCGACATGGTTCATGCCGATGAATTCGAGTTCGGTCAGATGCAGCGAGATATTATCCTCCCGGCTTTTAGCCAAGGCCAGTTTAAATTGCTCTGGCATGAATTCCGCGAACACGACCTTGCCGAAGTCGTGCAGCAAACCGGCCACGAAAGAATCGCTGCATTCCTGCTGGCTGAGGCCGGCCCGCTCCGCGAGCCGGCGGCTGATCGCGGCGGTGGTCAGCGCATGCAGCAAAAACGCATTGGCGCTGAAATTGGCCTTGTTCGAGGTCTTCAACATGCCGATCGCGGCGACGCTCATCGCGAGGTTTTTGACCGTATTCAGGCCGATATGCACGACTGCGCGCTGCACCGAGTTGATTTTTTGCGACAGTCCGTAAAACGCGGAGTTGATCACCTTCAGGATTTTGACCGTCAAGACCGGATCGCATTCGATCACCTGCACGATTTCCTTCGCGGATACCTCGATATTTGAGGTCAGCTGCACTACGCGCTGCACGCTTTTCGGAAAAGCCGGCATTTTTTCGACCAGAGAAACGAGCTCGGTGTGATCTGAGGGGGCCATGCGCTTGAATAGGGTAAGGAAAAGATGCTATGAGCATAGCAAAGAAACCAAAATAAAAGGCTGAACGGATGAAGAAAACCCCAAAATACCGGACGGTATTTTGGGGTTTAAAGAAAATCAGCCGGATGCTGGGGGAGAGCAAGGCTGATCCGACGCCGTAGCAGGCGTGCAATAAATAAGATTCGGCTTGATGTAAAAAGTTCAACAAAGATTTCGGCGCAAGATCGGAAATCTGGAAATGAATTATTGAGCGCGTTTCGAGTCACTTTTTGATCGGGCCGGAATGTCGGCCATTACGATGACAGCAAACGTTTACCGAACCTCGGGAGGCTCCTATGAACGAAGACATATTGAACATGGAAATCCGAAAATACCTGAAGAAAGTCGGCGTGACGTCGCAGCGCGAAATCGAGCACGCGGTGCTGAAGGCGGTTGAAAACGGGCAGTTGCTGGGGAAGAATTCGATTCGGGTCAAGATGACATTGGAAGCGCCCGAGCTAGCGCGGGCTAAAAGACAGCAATTTTTTCAGCACCGTGCCGAGGATGCCGCCATCGCGGTAATAATCGACTTCGATCGGCGTATCGATCCGGCAGAGGGTTTGAAAGGATACGCTTTGCCCGTCGCCACGTTGCGCGATGACCCTGATCGGCTGTTGCGGACGCAGATCTTCCTGCAGATCGACCGTCAAGGTCTCGGTTCCGGTGAGGCCGAGGCGGCCGGCCGATTGCCCTTCCTGAAACTGCAAGGGCAGGATGCCCATGCCGACCAGATTGCTGCGGTGGATGCGTTCGTAGCTTTCGGCGATTACCACCCTGACGCCTTGCAGATAGGGGCCTTTCGCGGCCCAGTCGCGCGATGAACCCGCGCCGTAATCCTTGCCGGCAATAATGCACAGCGGAATCGCCGCTGCTTGATAGCGCATCGCCGCATCATAAATCGTCATCGCCTCGCCGGATGGGTGAAAAATCGTTTTGTTGCCTTCCGAACCCGGTAGCAAGAGGTTGCGCAGGCGCACATTCGCGAAAGTGCCTCGGCACATCACTTCGTCGTTTCCGCGCCGGGAACCGTAACTGTTCCAGTCCTTCCGCGCGATACCCTTGCCGGCGAGGTACAGGCCGGCCGGGGAGTCGGGCGCGATCTGGCCGGCCGGCGAAATATGGTCGGTCGTGACCGAATCGCCGAACAGCGCCAAGATTCTAAGGCCGCCGATCGGGCCGAGTTGTTGCCGTTCGATCTTCAAGTTATCGAAGAACGGCGGCCTGCGGATATAGGTCGATTGCGGGTTCCAGGGGTAAAGCTCGGATGCGGTCAGCACGATCTTCTGCCATTCGGCGGTGCCGGCAAAAACTTCGGCATAGCGCGCCTTGAACATCTCGGGTGTCACGAAAGCCGCGATCGTGGCGTTGATCTCCTCGTCCGTCGGCCAAACATCCTTCAGATAGACCGGCGCGCCGGCCTTATCGAAGCCCAACGGCGCCGTGGTAATGTCGATCGCGGTCGAGCCGGCCAAGGCATAAGCGACGACCAGCGGCGGCGAGGCCAGAAAATTGCTCTGGGTCAAAGAATGCACGCGGCCTTCGAAATTGCGGTTGCCGGACAAGACCGCCGAGACCACCAGATCGTTATCGACAATGGCCTTGGCCACCGATTCTTCCAATGGTCCGGAGTTGCCGATGCAAGTCGTGCAGCCGTAGCCGACCAGATAAAAGCCCAATTGCTCCAGATAAGGCAAAAGGCCCGATTTTTTCAGATACTCGGTCACGACCGTCGAACCGGGCGCGAGCGAGGTCTTGACATGGCGCTTGACCCTGAGCCCTTTCTCGACCGCCTTCTTCGCGAGCAGGCCGGCGCCGAGCATCACCGAGGGATTGCTGGTATTCGTGCAGGAGGTGATCGCGGCGATCACGACCGCGCCGTGCGTGATTTGCTCCCGCGCATCGCCGATCGAGACGGTCGCGGTTCGCCCGAGCTCCTTTTCGGCAAGACCGAAGCCCTTGAAGCCGACCGGCGCGGTCAACATGCGGCGAAAGCCGGCGCCGACCTCACTCAGCGCAATCCGGTCGTGGGGGCGCTTGGGTCCTGCCAGCGCCGGTTCGATTTCGCCGAGGTCGAGCGTGAATACCTGGGTGTAGAGCGGCTCGGGCATGTCGTCGTTGCGGAACAGGCCCTGCGTCTTCGCGTAGCGTTCGGTCAGTGCGATCTGCTCTTCGCCGCGGCCGGTCAGCCGCATGTAATCCAGGGTCAGCGCATCGATCGGAAAATAGCTGACCGTCGAGCCTTGTTCGGGCGCCATATTGCCGATCGTGGCCCGGTCCGGAATGCTCATCGACGACAGGCCGGGGCCGTAGAATTCGACGAACTTGCCGACCATGCCGACGCTTCGGCACAGTTCGGTAATCCGGAGCACCAGATCGGTCGCGGTGACCCCGGGCTTTAGCCTGCCGGTCAGCTTGATGCCGGCCACATCGGGAATCAACATATAAATCGGCTGATCCAGCAGCACCGCCTCGGCTTCGATGCCGCCGACGCCCCAGGCCAAGACGCCGAGGCCGTTGACCATCGGCGTATGCGAATCGGTGCCGACGCAGCTGTCCGGATAACACAGATGGCTGTCCTGATTCCGGAAGATCACCTGCGACAGGTATTCGAGATTGACTTGATGCACGATGCCGGTCGTGGGAGGCACCACGCGGAGGTTCCGGAACGCGGCCTGGCCCCATTTCAAAAACTCGTACCGTTCGCTATTGCGTTCGAATTCGAGCGCTTCGTTCAACGCCAGCGAAAGTTTCTGGCCGTAATGATCGACCTGCACCGAATGATCGATCACCAGGTCGCAGGGCAGCAGGGGGTTGATTTTTTTCGGGTCGCCGCCGAGCCGCCGCATCGCATCGCGCATCGCGGCCAGATCGACCAGCGCGGGGACGCCGGTAAAATCCTGCAACACCACGCGCGCCGGTTTGAACGGGATCTCGCGCCGGTCGCCTGCCGGGAGCCAATGGACCAGATCCAACACATGCGCCTCGGTGATCGCGAAGCCGTCGCAGTTGCGCAGCAGCGATTCGAGCAAAATTCGGATCGAAAACGGCAGCCGCGACAGATCGGTCCCGGTATGGTCTTGCAGGCGGCGCAGCGAATAATAGGCAAGATTGCCGAAAGCGCCTGGGTCCAGCTCTTGTCTTACTTCGAACGGGTCATTCCGGGTCATGTCGGGAACCTCCGAAGGCATCGGGTTAAAATTTGATGGCGGCTAGCGTTCGGCCGACAGGCGTTCAAACCGGGGCAGCCAGTCCGCAAACGGGGCCACATAGTTATAACCGCAGACGGTCAGGAGCGGCCGCTTTGCCAGGACTTCGAGAATATGGGTTACCTGCCGGCGGGTTTCGCGCGCCGGGCCAAAGGGGTTGAAGGTCATGCCGGCGGGAGTCAAAAAGACATAATCACAGATGAACAGCACATCGCGGTAGATATAAAACGTAAAGCCTTGCGTATGGCCGCCGCAGTGATGAGCCTCTATTCCGAAAGCGGTAAAGTTTTTCGTGAATCGGTGATCGACAGTGAATAGTCTCGCCAACGGCTGGCTCGCATCGCTGTCATGCAGCCAGATTTCGGATTGCCACAGCCTTCGGTATTGATTCGAGGCGCCCATGAAGTGATGATGCGTGAACAGAATCGCCCGAACCGGCGCCAGGTCGCGATTGAAGGCGGACGGCGCATCGATCCAGACCTTGCCTTCCGAGGTTTCTATCCGGTAAGCGGCATGCTCGTAACCCAGCTTCGGCACCGAGAGTAGCTGGGTCACACTGTTGTTGACCGGAAACTCAGTCACCCGAAATTGTTTTTCGGCCGCCTCCCAAGACAAAAAAAGATCATGCCGGGCGCCGCAGAACGGGCAAACATCGGGCATGTCGCCGATCATGTTATAGCCGCAGTCCAGACACACCCATTGTGGGGACAGGTCGGAAAGGGTTTCGGTTGCTGACATCGTCATATTCGGTTCCTCCGGTATCGCTTAAAACGAAGCACAGGCTATGTAATTGCTTATAAGACCTCAAGAAAGCCAATAAGTTGGCAAAAACTTACAGCGGCATGCTGGATCAGACCTTGCTTTTGCCCAGCACATAAACGCCGCTCAAGACCAGCGCGGTGCCGCCGAGTTGCAGCGCGGAAATCGACTCGTCGAGCAAGAAGTAGGCGAAGATCAAGGTCGCGATCGGGCCGGTCGTACTGATGATCGCCGCGAAATCCGCGCCGATCCGGCGGATGCCCGCGTTCATCGAGAATGCCGGCAGCACGGTCGAAAAGACCGTGATCAACAGCGCGAGGCCATAGACGTCGGCGGGAAAACCGGTCAGCGTGCCGCCGTGCCGCAGCGCGAAATGGGTCAGGGTCGCGATGCCGGCCGCGGTCATCGTATAGGCGGTGAAGCGGACCGAACCGATCCTGTGCACCATCACGCCGCTGCCCATCGTGAAGACCGCGAACACGAGCGCGCTGCCGAGGACCAGGGCCGAGCCGAACCAGAGATTTGGCGAGGCGGCGGCGAGATGGTCGAGAAAGACCAGGACCAGGCCGCCGTAACTGAGCAACAGCGCGAGCAACACGGGCGCGGTGATTTTACGTCGGAACAGGACCGCCGAAAACAGCACGACGAAGGTCGGATACAGGAACAGGATCACCCGCTCCAGGCCTGCCGCGATGTATTGCAGGCTCGCGAAATCCAGATAACTGGCGAGGTAGTAGCCGTCAAGGCCGAGCAAGGTCACGAACAGTCCTTCCTGTTTCGACAGGGCCGGCGGCCGCGCCTTGAGGTTATGGAAAAGCGCCGCGGTGATGAAAAACGGCAGCGCGAATAGCATCCTGAGCGCGAGCAGCGTGATCGCGTCGATGCCGGGGCTGGCCGCATAGGCCATCTTGATCAGGATCGACTTGATCGAAAAACCCAAGGCCCCAAGCAGCACCAGGCCGAGGCCGATCGCATAATTCCTTTTGTCCATGATCAAAAGTCGGAGGTGTCCGGCAACACCGTCAACGGGTCGCCGATGCGCATCATGCCGCTTTGAATGATACGCGCGGTCAGGCCGCCATGGCCGCGCATCGCATTGTAGCCGCCGGCGCCTAGAATCTGCTCCATACGCGAGCAGGGATGGCATGGGCCGGTGCCTTGCAATACGGCCTCGCCGATCCGAAAGATTCGGTTTTTCAGCGCCAATAGATTGACGCCCCGGATCACCAGGTTGCGGCGCAACAGTTCCGGCGTGACTTCTTGCTTCAGCAACGACGACAGCACGGCTAGATGCTCCGACTGCAGCAGGGTGACCTGGCGCTTGCCGCCGCCGTGATAACGGTCGCCAGCCAGTCCCCTGTCCGCTTCGGCAAAGACTTCGCCAACCGATCGCATCGCCGCCTGCCGCGATGGCCGGAGGCCGATCCAGACCAGTTCGCCCGCAACGGGAAAACACAGCATCAAATCATGAATCGTCAGCATTGATTAGCCGTCTTGCCGCGCAAGGATTCGATTAATCCCCTAATGGCCATTTCCTGGGCGATGATGCTCGCGCACAAACGGAACTGCCCGCGCGCGCGTTCGAGATTTTGCCCCGGTTCTTCGACCTTGAAGTAGCGATTGCCTTCGAGATGGTCGCTATAGAAGCGCAGGCCCAATTCGAACGGAATCAGCCGGATCGCGGCATAGAGATAGTCATAATCGGGGCCGGTAAAAAAATGACCGGCTTGAGCGAGATAACTGGCCAATATCGCCTCGCCGATGTCAGGATCGAAGGCGTCGTTTTCGGGGCGGTGGCAACAGGAGCGCAAACAGTCGCCGATGTCGTAATGCAACAGGCCCGGCTTGACCGTATCGAGGTCGATCAGGCCGACCACTTTTTGCCGGTCGCGGTCGAATAAAAAATTGTTCAGTTTCGGGTCGCCGTGGATGATCCTGAGCGGCAAGAGGCCCTGCCGCTTCGCCGCTTCGAGACCGTCGGCGAAGACGCGGTGGCGTTCGATGAATGATGCGCAGTCCACGTTGATCTGCTTCGGGTCGGCGGTTGCCCGGATGCGGTCATAATGCGCCAGATAGGCTGGCGTGACATGAAAGCCGGGCAAGGTATCCCGCAGCCGCACGGGATCGAGGTCGCTGAGCAGGCGGTGAAAATGTCCAAGCGCAAAACCGGCCTGGCGGGCCTCGCGTGAATCGCCGAGTTCTTCGAGGCTGAGCGCATCGGCAATATAATGGGTCGCGCGCCAGATGCGGCCCCGGTCGTCGCGCACCGCGGCGACGCCGGCCGCGGACGGGATCAGCCGTGGTATTTGCAGTTCGACCGCGTCGGAAGCCTTGCCGTCGAGATGGCGGCCGATCTCGGCCAGGTTCGCCAGAATCGCTTCCGGCTCCGGAAAGACATGCGCATTGATGCCCTGCAGCACGAAAGGTTCAGCGGCGGTCGTGACCAGATAGGTCGCGTTGATCAGGCCGTTGCCCAACGGCGACACGGCCGCGCTCGACCCGGAAAATTGCCGGGCTAGTGCTAGGATTTCAGTCATCGCGGGCGCGGTCGTTGTCTAACAGCCCTGCTGGCTTGCGCATTTGATGCACAAGTCCGAGTAAGGTAGCGCTTTCAGCCGCGCCGCCGCGATCGGTTCGCCGCAGCTTTGGCAGATGCCGTAATGGCCGGAATCGATCCTGGATATCGCATCCTGGATCTGCGCGATTTCGCTTCTGGCGCGATTGCCGAGAAAATCCAGCACTTCATCGTTCTCGGCCTGCACCGCCTGTTCCGCAAAGTCCTTCTCGGGAGGCTCTTCGGCATGCTTCACATCATCGGTGATCTTGCTCAGACGGTCGTTCAGCTCTTCCAGCATGCCGATCAAATGGCCGCGTATTTCTTCATAATCGCTCACGGGATTTCCTCCATGTCAGTCTATAGTGGGCCGGCGCCCGTCAGGATGTTGCGCGACATCCTGCTATACTTCAGAATGTTTTGCCGGCGCATAGCGGCCCGGTGTTTCTCACGTAGCATCGTATCATCACTCATGCAAAATGCAATCAATGCGTTACTGGATTCGGCCAATCAAATACTGCTCGGCAAACAGCGGCAAGTCCGCTTGGCGGTCTGTTGCCTACTCGCGCGCGGGCACCTGCTGATCGAGGACATTCCGGGCGTCGGCAAGACCACCTTGGCGCACACGCTCGCGAAGCTGTTCGGCCTCGATTACCAGCGCATCCAGTTCACCAGCGACCTGTTGCCGGCCGACATGATCGGCGCCTCGGTGTTCGACGCGAAGAATCAGCAATTCACTTTTCATCCGGGGCCGATCTTCAATCAGATGGTGCTGGCCGACGAAATCAACCGCTCGTCGCCGAAGGCGCAAAGCGCGCTGCTCGAAGCGATGGAAGAACATCAGGTCACCGTGGACGGCAAGACCTATCCGCTGCCGGAGCCTTTTTTCGTGATCGCGACGCAAAACCCGTCGCATCAGATCGGCACGTTTCCGCTGCCCGAATCGCAACTGGACCGCTTTCTGATGCGGATCGAGCTCGGTTATCCGGACTCGGCCTCCGAGCGCCTGTTGTTGACCGGTCAAAGCCGGCACCGTTTGATCGACACCCTGACCGTCAAGCTGCCGCCGGAACAGCTGCAACTCATACAGAAAGAAGTGCTGCAGGTGCACGCCTCGAATGCGCTGCTCGATTATTGTCAGGCGATCATCCGTTTTACCCGCGAGTCGGCCGCTTATCCGACCGGCCTTTCACCCCGGGCCGGACTGGCGCTGTTGACCGCGGCCAAGGCCTGGGCCTACATGGACGGCCGCGACGCGGTGATTCCGGAAGACATGCAGGCGGTGTTGGCGCCGGTCGCGGGGCACCGGATTCGCTCCGGCAATGTCGAAACCGAAGCGGTCGTCGCGCCGATATTGAGCCAGGTCGCCGTTTGATGAGTGCCTTGGCCCTGAAGGAGCGCTTCCGGATCAGCCGCTTCGTGCGCGGCGAGCCCCCCGCGCCGGGACCGGTCACGCTGAACCATCGCCGCATCTTCATTCTGCCGACCCTGCGCGGCCTCGGTTTTGTGTTGCTGGCCGCACTGCTGTTTTTGATTGCCTTCGTTTACAACAACAATCTGGTCTATCTGCTGTCGTTTTTATTGGCCAGCATTTTTTTCATCACGACCGTGCACAGCTTCAAATCACTGTCCGGACTGGTGATCCGCGAAGGCCTCTGCAAGCCGGTGTTTGCCGGCGAGACGGCGGCCTTTCCACTGCATATCGACAACCCGTCGGCGCAGCCCCGTCCGCAAATCAGGATCGCGGGCCAGGCCGAAACCGCGCTCTCGCTTCCGCCGGACAGTCAAACTCAAACTTTCGTCTATCGCAGCGCCGACAAGCGGGGCTGGTGCGAGGCCGGCACGGTGACCCTTTACAGCACCTTTCCGCTCGGCCTGTTTCGCGCCTGGTCGCCCTTGCGCTTGAATCTGAAAGTGCTGGTTTATCCTAAGCCTGCGATGGCCGCTCTGCCTTTGCCGCAGGCCCCGCTTGGCAGCAGTCCGGAGGGCGCGAGCCGAAAGGGCCATGATGATTTTTATGGCCTCAAGGACTACGCAGCCGGCGACTCGATCAAACATATCCACTGGAAAGCCTATGCGAAAGGGCAAGGCGTCTTCAGCAAGCAATACGGCGGCGACAGCAGCGGCGAACTCTGGCTGGATCTGGACGGCACGCCGGGCTATGACGCCGAAGAGCGCCTCTGCCAATTATGTCGCTGGGTGCTCGACGCGGACAAGGCCGGCTTGAACTACGGCCTTTGCCTGCCCGGCACCCGGCTGACGCCGGATAGCGGCATCTTACATCGGCAATCCTGTCTCGAAGCCTTGGCGCTGTACCGGCAATGACCACGAAGGCACTCGACAGGAACCTGCTACTCTTGTTGCTCGGCGCGGTCGGCCTGGCCGTACTGCCGCACATCCAGCATGTCTCGACGTTTGCCTTCGGCTTTTTCACTGCCCTCTGGGGCTGGCGTTTGTTCGGCATCTGGCAGCCGGCCTGGCTGCCCGGCCGGCTGCTCGTGTTTCTGTTGCTGCTTTCTGGCATCGCGTTGCTGTTCGTGGAACGGCAAGGCATTCTCGGCCGCGACGCCGGCTCCAGTCTGTTGATCATCGCGCTGGGCCTGAAACTGATGGAAATGAAGCGGGAGCGCGATTTTTATCTGGTCGTTTACATGACCTTCGTCGTGGTCGCGACCCAGTTTCTGTTTGAACAGAACATCCTGCTCGGCGCCTACAACGGGCTCGTTTGCTGCCTGCTGCTGGCGCTGTTGATCGCGATCAACGGGCTCCATCATAAAATCCCGCAGGCGCTGAAACTGGCCGTCGTGATCAGCCTGCAGGCGGCGCCGCTGGCGGCCGCGCTGTTCATTCTGTTTCCGCGCCTCGACGCGCCGAAATGGCTGACCGTCGGCAGCGAAACCAAAAACAGGAGCGGCCTCAGCGAGGCGATGGAACCCGGTTCGATCACCAATCTGGGCTTGTCCGATGAACTGGTGTTCCGCGCGCAGTTCGACGGGCCGATTCCGCCGCCGCAGGAGCGTTACTGGCGCGGTCCGGTGATGTCGATGACCAACGGCAAGCTTTGGATGCAGGCGCAGGATTTTGCGCAGTATGGCAGGCCGACCCTGAAGGTTTCAGGGCAACCCTACCGTTACACCCTGCTGATGGAGCCCCAGGAAAAAAACTGGGTGTTCGCGCTCGACATGCCGGTCGGCTATTCCAAACCGCTGCTGCGGAACGCCAATTTTCAACTGCTGACCTCGGCCGCGCCGGGCCAGCGCGCCGCCTACAAGCTGACCTCCTATCCGGCTTATAATACGGGGTTCCTTTCGGACGGCGAATTCAGGGACGCCGTGCAATTGCCGGGCAAGCCCTCGGCGCGGATCAAGGAACTGGTGCGCCGCTTACACGGTCATGACGCGCCGCCGGCGGTTTTCATCCGCAATTTGCTGGACCATTTCCGCAACGAGAACTTTCGTTACACCTTGGAGCCGCCGAAGCTCGAAGACAGTCCGATCGAATCGTTTCTGTTCGATACACGCGCCGGTTTTTGCAGTCATTATGCCTCCGCCTTCGTGTATCTGATGCGCGCCGCGCATATTCCGGCGCGGATCGTGACCGGCTATCAGGGCGGCGAAATCAACGATCTCGGCCATTTCATCCAGGTCCGGCAGGCCGATGCGCACGCCTGGGCCGAGGTCTGGCTCGAAAATCAGGGCTGGGTCCGCCATGATCCGACCGCGGCGGTGGCGCCCGATAGAATCGAATATCCGCTCGATGTCAGCCGCTTGAGTCCGGGCGAGGAAATCTACTTCGATATCGGCAATCAGGATCTCAGAAAAGTGTTCAGCCTGTTCCGGCAGGCAGGGCTGGCCTGGGGCGCCGTCGATTACAGCTGGCAGCGCTGGATCATCGATTACAACAGCCTGCATCAGGCCCATTTGCTGTCCGAATTCGGCATCAAGGGCGGCAGGGCGAGGGTGTATTGGCTGACCGCGGTCGGCGCGGTGATCACCTTAGTGCTGAGCGCGTCGATCCTGCATCAAAAACGCCGGGAAACCGACCCGGCGCTGCTGATTTATGCGCGCTTCTGCACCAAACTAGCGCGTAAGGGCCTGATCAAAGGCAGCGGCGAGGGCGCGAAAGACTTTGCCGAACGCGCCAAAACCCAGCTGCCGCAACATGCGTCCGAAATCGATCGGATTACCAAGGTGTTCATCAGCCTGCGCTATGGCAGACAGGCGGCGCAATCCGACATCAAGCAATTGAAACGCTGGGTCGCGTCGTTCAAGCCGTGACGAAGACCCGGCACAGGGCTTACGGCTTGTTGGCTTCTTCTTCGACCGTTTCTTTCAGCGTATTGATTTTGTCTTTATTTTTTTCCTTCAGCTGATACAGCTTGAGCTTTTGCGCCGGCGTCAGCGTCTCCTTGACTTCTTCCTTGCTCTCTTCGCCGATTTCCTTGATTTTTTGTTTATGTTTTTTAAACAGCGACTTGATTTTGGCTTCCTGCTCCTTGCTCAGGTCAAGTTCCTCGCTCAGTTGTTTCAACTTGATGCCGTGATGCTTGCCCGCCTCGGGCGCCGCCGGCGAAGCGGCGGCGGGTGGCGTTTCGGCAGCAGGCGCTGCGGTTTCGGCAAGCACGGCGCTGGGTAATAACAAACCCAAGGTGATGC
>Ga0207968_100111_pt1 | contig 36639 bp, 30 predicted proteins | sample LakWasMet21_HOW5_2_FD_183867 | JGI IMG/M metagenome (GOLD analysis project Ga0207968, IMG submission 183867) | Freshwater sediment methanotrophic microbial communities from Lake Washington under simulated oxygen tension - Sediment Metagenome... | ecosystem: Environmental > Aquatic > Freshwater >...
CGCCGGCAATCTGGCCGAGCGCGCGGATGTCGTCGATATTGGTGATGCCGCCCGAGGCGATCACCGGAATCTTGATCGCGCGCGCGAGCCGGGAGGTCGCCTCGATGTTCACACCCTGCATCATGCCGTCGCGCGAAATATCGGTATAGATGATCGCCTCGACGCCGTCTTCCTCGAAATGCTTGGCGAGATCGATCACGTCATGGCGGGACAGTTTGGACCAGCCGTCGATCGCGACCTTGCCGTCCTTCGCGTCGAGGCCGACGATGATCCGGCGCGGGTATTCGATTGCCATGTCGCGGACGAAATGCGGCGCGTTGACCGCCTTGGTGCCGATGATCACATATTCGACGCCGGCATTCAGATAAGCCTGGATCGTTTCCTCGTCGCGGATGCCGCCGCCGATTTGAATCGGCACGTTAGGAAACGCTTCGACGATCGCATGGATCACCTCCGCGTTGCGCGGCTTGCCGGCGAAGGCACCGTCTAGATCGACCAGATGCAGACGCCTGGCGCCAAGGCCGACCCAGCGGCCCGCGACCGCGACAGGGTCTTCGGAGAACACCGTGTCGTCTTCCATCCGCCCCTGCCGCAAACGGACACATTTGCCTTCTTTCAAATCAATTGCAGGTATCAACAACATACACGGATTTCCTCAACAGCAATTTTTAGAGTCATGATCATCAACGAGCGAAAAAACAATCAGCCGGACCAGTGCAAAAAGTTGCGCAGCAACTGCAAGCCGGCGGTCTGGCTTTTCTCGGGGTGAAATTGCACCGCGAAGATATTGTCCCGGGCGAGCGCGCAGGCGAAAGCGTCCGGGTAGGCGCTGGTCGCGGCCGCCGCGCTAGGGGCGTCCGGACGCGCATAATAGCTGTGCACGAAATAGAAGCGGCTGTCTTGCGGAATGTCTTGCCACAAGGGATGCGGCGTCTGGTGCACCCGGTTCCAGCCCATGTGCGGGATTTTGAGCGGATGGCCCTCGGCGTCGGTCAGCTTGTCGGCAAAGCGGACGACGTGTCCCGGAATCAGATTCAGACCCTGGATGCCGCCGTTTTCCTCGCTGTCGGTCAACAGGGCCTGCATGCCGAGGCAAACGCCGAGCAGCGGTTTGGTGGCGGCAACCTGGCGGATCACCTCCGCCAGACCGGTCGCGTGTAAAGCCCGCATGCAGTCGCGAATCGCGCCGACGCCTGGAAACACCACCCGGTCCGCGCCGAGAATGGCTTCGGCATCGGCGGTCAAGATCACTTCGGTTTGGGAATCGGCATGCTGCAATGCCTTGACGATGGAATGCAGGTTACCCATTCCGTAATCGATAACAGCGACGGATGACATAGGATTTAGGCGAAAGGCTCAGGCTAAAAAGGGAAAAAATTCAGGAAACATTGCCGATAAACTTAACCATGATAATGGTTTCCAAGGATTAGAGCGTGCCTTTGGTGGAGGGCATGATCCCGGCCATGCGCGGGTCGGGCGTAACCGCCATACGCAATGCGCGGCCCAAGGCCTTGAAAATCGTTTCGGCGATGTGATGCGCATTGGTGCCTTTCAGATTGTCGATATGCAAGGTCACGCCGGCGTGATTCACGAAGCCCTGAAAAAATTCGCGGAACAGATCGACATCGAAGCGGCCGATCGTCGCGCGCGGAAATTTGACGGCATAGAAGAGTCCCGGACGGCCGGACAAATCGAGCGCGACGCGGGACAAGGCTTCGTCGAGCGGCACATAGGCATGGCCGTAACGGACGATGCCTTTCTTGTCGCCGACCGCCTTCGCGAAGGCCTGGCCGAGCGTGATGCCGATGTCCTCGACCGTGTGATGCGCATCGATGTCGAGATCGCCTCGCGCCTCGACGTCGAGGTCGATCAAGCCGTGGCGGGCGATCTGGTCGAGCATGTGATCGAGAAACGGCACGCCGGTCACGAAGCGGGATTGGCCGGTGCCGTCCAGATTCAGGCTGATCTTGATTTGCGTTTCGAGCGTGTTGCGCTCGACCGCCGCGGTGCGTGGTTCCATGGATTGGTTATAAGATGTCATAGACGGTCATTTTACACCGAACTTAAGTATTTTTGCAGCAGTTGCTGATTTTGATCGGTAATTCGGCTTGCTTCGGTATGCCGGATCCGGTGAGTAGCCGGCTGCATGGTAAACAAAAGACCGCGTAGGATCATCGGGGCCATCTTTGAAAAGATGGCAGGCGATCGCTTATGCTATGATTTTTTTTAAGATGCAGCGTTTATTTTTGATTTCGCCATGCAGTCTGTTTTTTGAAGAAACGCGAAAAGTGTCGTCCGCCCGCATCCGGAGAGTGGAGTCTTGTATCAGCCTAACGAATTTCCGAAAGCCAGGATCGTGATCGTCGAGTGGGACCGTTCCAGTGCTACCGCCTGGCCGCCGAGGATCAGGCATGTCAACGCGGCCGCAGCTGAATTGCTCGGTTTCGACGAGCATGAGATGGCGGACAAATCGTTTCATCTGCTCTGTCCGGAAAGCGAGGAGCACCCCTGGCGGCAAATTTTTACGCAAGTGATCGAGGCCGGCGTCGATCAGTATGTGATCGCCGGGGTCAAGACACGCTCCGATCGGCTGATCAAGGCGCAGTTGTCGCTGTCGAGGTTGCTGATGAAAGATCCGGAACGGATCAGTATCCTGATGCTGATTCAGGAATTCAACGGCAAACAACTCGCGGAAATCGACGGCGTCGAAGCGCCCGGTATCGCCGGCATGGGCGCGAATGTGTGCCGGGATGTCGAATCGGCGCTGGTCGAAAGCGAGGAGCGTTTTCGGCAAATGGCCGAGATGACCGGAGAATGGCTGTGGGAGCAGGATCCCGGCGGCTTTTATATCTATTGCAGTACCGCGGTGAAGCAGATCCTGGGCTATAGCCCCGACCAAGTGGTCGGCAGGCATTACACCGAATTTCTGACCGCGCAGGACAAGGCCGAGCAACAGTTTTACGCGACCAGTGAAAAGCCGTTCTACAGTCTGATCAATCACTATCAGCACAGGGACGGCCATCAGGTGATCACCGAATCGACCGGTTTGCCGCTCATCGACGCAGCGGGAAAACTGCTCAAATGGCGCGGGGTCGATCGCGACATTTCCGCCAGGAAGCAATTTCAGGATGCGCTGATCGAGAGTGAAAAACGTATCCGGATGATCATCGAGAGTTCGCTTAGCGCGATCGTGATCATGGATTCCTACGGCATCATCCGGGACTGGAATCGCCAGGCGGAGCTGATTTTCGGCTGGCGCCGCGATGAGGCGATCGGCCGGCGCCTAGATGAACTGATCATCCCCGAACGTTTACGCAAGGCGCACCGCCTCGGACTCGATAATTTCCTGCGCGGTGGCAACGGCAGCATCCTGAACCGCCTGCTCGAACAGTCTGCCCTGCGGCGAGACGGTGCGGAATTTCCGATCGAACTGAGCATTTCGCCGTTGAAAGAAGGCAATACCTTCATCTTCAGCGGCTTCATTCATGACATCAGCGCCCGCAAAGCCGCCGAGCAGCAGATTCGCCAGGCGCAAGTCAAGCTCGCGATCGCGCGCAATGAAATCGATATCGCGCGCAAGATTCAAGCGACATTGTCGCCTTCAGCGCCGATCAAAAACCGGCATTTCGAGGCTGTCGGCCGTTGTTTACCGGCCGACCAGGTCGGCGGCGATTATTATGATTATTTTTGCCGCGGCGACAATCATCTGGACATGGTGATCGCGGATGTATCGGGGCACTCGATCGGCCCGGCGCTGTTCATGGTCGAAACACGCAGCGCGATTCGGGCGAATGCGGCCGGTGTCGAATCGCCGGCCGCGAAACTGGATCAGTTGAACCGATTCTTATTCGAGGATCTCGACAAGTCGGACTTTTTCATCACCCTGTTTTATCTGCAATACGCTATCGATGACCGGCTGGTACGCTATGCGAATGCAGGTCACCCGCCGCCTTTGTTGTATCGACGGCGTCAAAACGCCTGTCTGCGGCTGGATGCGGATGGCTTGATCGTCGGTATCAATCGACAGGTCCATTTTGAAGAAAAATCGTTGCCGGTCGAGGCGGGTGACCTGATTCTGTTTTATACCGATGGCCTGATCGAGGCGGAAGGCGATCTAGGCGATTTTTTCGGCATCGACCGGGTGGAAAGTCTGATGATCGAGCATAGCCAGGATGACCCGGATGCACTGATCGATGCCATTCTGGAGCGCTTGAAACAGTTTTGCCGGGCCGATTCGTTCCAGGATGATATTACTTTGATGGTTTTTAAACGCTTCTGAAGCAGCATTCCTGCCGAGCATTCAACGGTTTCGTGATACCTGCCGCGACCAAGGCAGGGTGTAAAAGATGGAACTGTTGCAATTGATGTATGTCTACAACAATAGTTGCACCGAAAACAACATTTTTGGTGCACTATAACTGTGCATCATGGTCATTTGCCGCTGAACTTTTTTTCCAATTTTTACCCGGGCCGCTTGATTTGTTTATTATAAATAAAATTAAATCAATAGGTTAGTGCCTATTTTTTTGATTTTTGATTAAAAAATGAATTGACTTTCTCTCGTGGCATTAAATTTGCCTTATGTATTAAAAAGAGATGGTAATAAATTCGGCGGCAAATTTTTCATCAAACCGTCACTTTCAATAATTAGGATAATTTTTTTAATGCACTTTTCCAGCAACGCTTTGAGGTAAAGTCATGCTAAACATCATCGAGATTTTTTCGGTACTGCATTCCACCCTAGTGGATTTGAATACACGAGTGGCCGGCGATTGGCCGTTTGTCAGCCTCATGCTGAGCTTTATGCTCCTGTCGGTGGTCGAGTTTCAACGGCCGAAAATGCCATGGCGGCCGCAACAAATGATCAACGCCTACCGTGTGAATCTGGGCTTGTTTGTGCTGAATAGCCTGCTGATGTCGGCGTTTTCGATCGCCGGCTTATTGCTGGTGCTGGAGCATTTTCCCGGCAGGGGCATCATGAACGACATGCCGAATTCCGTCTGGAAAGCGCTGCTGTCGTTTTTGTTGATCGACTTTCTGCTGTACGCATGGCACCGGGTCTGCCATCGGTTCGACGGTTTCTGGATGTTTCACAAGGTGCATCACAGCGATCCCTATTTGAACGTATCGACCGCGTTCAGGATTCATATCGCCGAATTGGTCATCACGACCCTGCTGAAATCGGCGTATATCATTCTGCTCGGCATCGACAAGACCGTCGTGTTTGCCTATGAAACGGTGTATCCGTTGTTCGTGATGTTTCATCACACGAACATCACGTTTCCGGGCGAAAAATGGCTCGGACAGGTGGTTGTGACGCCGGGCCTCCACCGCACCCATCACTCGATCGAACGCCAGCAGCATGACAGCAATTACGGCGCGATCTTTTCGATCTGGGACCGGTTGCTGTTGTCGCGCAAGGACGTCGAACCGGCCGCGGTCGGCATCAAGGGGACAACGCCGCAAAGCGTCTGGGGTCTGGTCAAGTTCGGTTTCGTGAATACCGCGTCGCCGACGCCGGTTCCCGCGTATGCCCGCAAGGTCTCGATCAACATCCATGCGATGATTGCCGAAGCCGCCTACTATAAGGCCGAGAAGCGGGCATTCTCGCCGGGCTATGAATTGTATGACTGGCTCGAAGCCAAAAAAGAAATTCTCAAGCAGGTCCAGCGCGACCGCTGCATGAACTGCTGAGGGTCCGCCCGATGGGAGAGACGGGCGACGCGGTAGGCGGGAGAGTCCGTAGGGGTCTCTCGCCTACCGCGCTCTTTTTAGACCAGATGGGCGGGGTCCAGCAGATTTTCGAGCTGCGCGCGCGGTATGTCGGTCATCTCCAGCGCGACATCGATGATCGGACGATTTTGTTGATAGGCCGCCTTCGCGATCGCCGCGGCCTGGGCATAGCCGATAACCGGATTCAACGCGGTCGCCAGCATCGGATTTTTCGCCAGCGGTGCCGAAATATTTTCTAACCGGACATTGAAGTCCGCAATCGCCTTGTCGGCCAGCAATCGGCAACTGGTGCCGAGAATCTCGATGCTCTGCAGCAGATTGTACGCAATCACCGGCAGCATCACGTTCAACTGAAAATTGCCGGAGAGCCCTGCCGCGGTTATCGCCGCATCATTGCCGATCACCTGCACGGCGGCCATCGCGGCCGCTTCCGGAATCACCGGATTTACCTTGCCCGGCATGATGCTGCTGCCCGGCTGCAAGGCCGGCAATTCGATCTCGCCGAGTCCCGCCAGCGGGCCGCTGTTCATCCAGCGCAAATCGTTCGCGATCTTGATCAGGCTGACCGCGACGACTTTCAACTGGCCCGAGAGTTCGACGCTGGCATCCTGGCAGCTCAGGCTTTCGAAAAACGAAGCGTTTGCTGTAAACGGCAGGCCCGTGTCCCGGCGTAAAGTTTCCGCGAATCTTGCCGCGAAGTCGGGATGCGCGTTGACGCCGGTGCCAACCGCGGTGCCGCCCTGCGCCAGGCGATAAATCCTGACCAATGCCGCCTCGATCCTTGCGGCGCCGTTGCGAATTTGCAGCGCCCAGCCGTTCATCTGCTGGCTCATCCTGAGCGGCAGCGCATCCATCAGATGGGTGCGTCCGGTCTTGATCACATGGTCGAGCGTCGCGGCTTTCGTTTCGATCGTGGCGGCCAGATGCGCCAGCGCGGGCAAAAGGTGCTGATCACAGGCCAGCGCCGCACTCAGGTGGATCGCGGTCGGGATTACGTCATTGCTGCTTTGGCCGCGATTGACATGATCGTTCGGATGAACCTCGATGCCCGCCGCGTGGCTCGCCAGGGTCGCGATCACTTCATTTACATTCATGTTCGTGCTGGTGCCGGAACCGGTCTGAAATACGTCGACCGGAAACTGATCATGATGGCGACCGTCGATCAGTTGCTGCGCCGCCTCGATGATCGCCGCGCCGCGTACCGGATCCAGTTCGCCGAGTTCGCCATTCACTGCCGCCGCAATTTTCTTGATCCGCGCAAGCGCCCGGATGAACGCAGGCGGCAAGGTCAGGCCGCTGACCGGAAAGTTTTCGACCGCGCGCTGGGTTTGCGCGCCGTATAAAGCCGAGGACGGCACCCTGACTTCGCCGAGGCTGTCTTTTTCACTGCGGAACGCTTGGGTCATGGTCAAACCTCATCTATATGAAAGTGGAAATCAATGTTTTCTGATCGCTCCATTTCGAGCCATTTAAGCCGGGAAGGTTTCTGCAAAACGTTTTAATCTTGATCTTCCTGAAAGCAAGTTGCTATGCTATCAAGATTTAATAACAATTACCGAGGAGGCACCCGATGTCGATTTTGAATGCGTTAACCAAGCGCTCGCGCCTGAATTCCGCGATCAAGCAAACCAAGGAAGCCCGCAAGAGCGAGGGCAATAAAGCGGATTATCTGTTCAAGAAAGTCTATGATGACTACGCCGACATCGTGCATGACGACCCGCTGCGCGCGGAAGCCCTTTATAATTGGGGGAATGCGCTGTTTCTCCAGGCCAATACCAAGGCCGGCGAAGAGGCGCTGGCTCTGTACCGCGATGCGATTTTGAAATTCGCCTTCTGTCTGATGTTGGATCCGAATTATCTGGCGGCCGCGATCGACGGCGGCGTCTGTTATATGGACATGGCCCGGTTGCAAAATGCGGCGCAGAACTCCGACCTGTACGCGAAAGCGCAGCAGGAATTCGAACGCGCCAATTCGATCCAAGCCGGCGCGGCCTCCTATAACCTGGCTTGCATCCATGCCTTGCGCGGCGAGCACGAGGCGTGCCTGAAAGCGCTGCAAACTTCGCGCGACAAGGGTTACCTGCCCGACACGCAAAACATCGTGAACGATCCGGACATGGCGAGCGTGCAAAACCAGGCTTGGTTCGTCGAGTTTTTGGAATCCCGGCTTAAGAAGCCGGAAGAAGCGGCTCAGCCGGCAAAAGAGGCCGTTGTCGAAGAGGCGCCTGAAACGGAAGAAGACAAAACTTCAGCCGACGCTTGAAAGAGCGGGGCAAATAGCCTCTCCTAAAACGCTTACTTTCGCCATCATTCGCGGGGGCAGGTTTTGCAATGGCAATAGATGATTAAAATATTGCTTTGCTGCAAGACCTGGCCCCTTTCGCTGTTAGAACAAGGAGAATAATATGGATCAATTTTGGTCCGGTCTATACCGGATGCTCATGAAATTTGAAGTAATTAATACACAGGACAATGAGTATGCTGTAGTGATTTTTGCTGCTGGATGTGCCGTTGTAGGGCTACTCGCTGTAGCCGGTGATCTCGCGCTGTATTTGATTCGTGGAGAATAACTATTAGGTTTAAAACACGGCCTCAAACAAACCCCTATTCTCTGTATTGCATGAGCTGGAGGAGCTCTAATTTTTGGATATTTGGGCCAAATGATTCACATCTTTCAAGTCAGCGTGCTTGCATGCGCTACTGTGGGCACAACTTGGCCAATAGTATTCAAGCGTGTTATCGAGAAAGCGAGCAAGACAGAAGTGGAGCAGCAAGTTAGTCAAGAGGTGCGCTTATGAAGTTATCTGAACTATTGGCGGGTCGTTCCAATTTTTCATCAAAATCTGAAATCATCAAGTTCGTTGAGAACTCTGTTAATTTCGACCAGAAGAAAGAAAACTTGGCGCAAGCCAACGCGTTGATGATTTTTAGCACATCAAAACAACAAACATGGCTGGTTTCCACTACAGAAAGGCTCTATTGCATATTGGACGACATTCGCAAGGAAAAGCCACACATCAATTGGTCTATTTCAAGATCAAAGATATTTTCCGGAGGGAGATTTGTTTTAAATATTCAAACGCACAATAAGTCAGGGCTTACGGGCTTGGTAGACATCGGTCAGGACCATAAGGATTGGTACTTCACAAGGTCATTGTTCTCCACCACAACCATTGAGAACAGTATTCAGCAATTAATCGAATCCCAGATGGGGCCAAAGAATCCCTAACTCAACGTTCAACCGGAGCGCGGAAAGCGAGTAGCCCGGATGTAGCGCAGCGGAATCCGGGAGCTACACATAGGCAAACTACGCTATTCATGTGACTTTGTATTAACGTAATATGACACTCGACTGGAATTAAAAAATTAGGCATCGGCAAAGGCCTATCCCGGATTCCGCTGCGCTGCATCCGGGCTACTTGCTACTTCTCTTGACTCAGCCGGGTAGGGGGCGCATCGCGCCCCATTTCGGATCCCAACCGTCCTCGATATTTTGATTATCGAAATGAATTGTCTGTTGGAATGCTTTAAAAAAACCCGATCTTTTGGTATTTATAAATGGGGCGCGATGCGCCCCCTACCGGGCTTCAATGCGCTCGATTAGCGAAAACGACCTGTCAGTCATCACTCCGTTGAAGGGTTTTCAAAACCCGTCCGGCCATAAGCATCGCGCTGAAATATGATGATTTTGAGCTTTGAAGGGGACCGTAGTCTACGGCTCGAAAATGGTGACAAGCCTTTCCAAGACTTCGTCTATGATGAAGTCTGGAACGCTTTCCTTTTTATGACCGCCGCGCGCCGCCATATCGATCGCTCGCGGTTGATCGCATCTAACAACGCCCTGGGTGTCTGTGCCGGCGCCCTGTAGATTTACGGCAAACCCGCCAGTTCTGGCAAAATCGCCGCCTTGGGTAATGGGAAGCACAATCGGCATCTTGGTTACCCGATTAAAAGCAAACGGCGAAATAACCAAAACCGGCCGTGTTCCCTGTTGCTCTTTTCCCTTCGTTGGATCCAGTGGAACGATGTAAATGTCACCTCGATCCATTAAATCAGCTCGCTACCCGCAGGATCAGAATTGAGCCATTCGGCGTCCTCAGCAGACATTGCTGCTGTTGTGTCGCATTGGGCGAGCAACTCATCAAGCGTGTATTTGCGCTTGGGTTTTGGATCGATGATAATCCGGCCGCGATCTATTTCCATGGCGACTTGGGAGCCAACTTTGAGATGTAATTGCTCAAGAAACGCGCGTGGCAAGGCTAACATTGCTGAACCTCCCACCTTTCTTACTGTTGTTGTATGCATGACTCCAGCCTCGGAAGAATCTTTATTATATTTTTGTATAACTTTAACATGCGGCACACGCGCATTCAAAGAAAATTCAAAAAAATTATCTGACAGAAGCAAACGAGACCGCGCTGACGTGCGGCAGGGCAGGCTATGTCAAACCGCAGCCACGGTGTGTTGAATCAGCCCCATTTGATAGAGCCGGTTCAATACATAGTCGCAGTGCTGCTGAACGGCGTCGATGTCGGCCTGGTTCTTTAATTCGAACCCTTGAAACAAAAAAGGCGTCTCCAGCCACGGCCGATCGAGCTTTGATACATACCTTTGGCGAATGATAAAAAAATTTCGCACACGAATCCTTAACGGTTCGTTTATTCGGCGGCTTCGTTGCACATTCGAAAGATCGATTTGCAATGCGCCGCCGGGGATTCATCGTCGATTGTTTTTTTTCAGACGGTACATCGCCGAAATATCCTCGTCACCGTAACCCTCGGCCATCAGTCGTTCATAATCCCTGACCGACATATCGCCGAGTGGGATTTCGACGCCGACTTCGGCCGCCATCGCCTGGCAGATCTTCAGATCCTTGTGATGCAGCGCGAGCCTGAAGCCCGGCTTGAAAATGCCCTGCGTCATTGTCAGGCCGCGCTTGTCCAGAAACCAGTTGCCGGCCGCGCCGCCCCCGATCACTTCTATCACCTTGTCCATTGGCAGGTTCTGCGCCTCCGCGAAGGCTAATGCTTCGGTGACCGCTTCGTTGATACCGGCGCACATGATCTGATTGACCGCCTTGGTTGCCTGGCCGGAACCGGTCGATCCCATGTAGAGTATCCGCGTCGCCATCGCCGCGAGCGTCTGTTTCGCGCGTTCGAATACCACTTCGTCGCCGCCGACCATCATCGCCAAGGTGCCGTTCTTCGCGCCTTCGACGCCGCCCGACACCGGCGCATCGAGAAAATACGCCTGTTTCTCTGCCAGTCTCTCCGCGGCCTGTTGTGCGGTCGCGCGGCTAACCGTCGACATGTCGACCACGATCGTACCGGGCCTGACCGTTGCCACGATCGATTCCACGACGGCAAGCACATCCCGGTCAGCCGAGACGCAGATTAAAATCACATCGACCGCGCCGGCCAGATTCGCAATGCTCTTGAATGCGGTGACCTGAAGGTCTTCCGCCAGTGCTTCGGCGGTCGCCCCGGTACGATTGTAAACGCCCTCCAGACCCCCCGCCTTGGCCAGATTGTGCGCCATGCCGACACCCATGCCGCCGAGCCCGATCATGCCTGCTTTCATGCTTTCTCCAGATAGGTGTAGGAGGTCAAGCCGGCGCTGAGCTCCTGTTCATAGTCGCGCCGCTCCTGTTCGCCGAGCGCGCTGGCGGCCAGTTTGTCGCGGTAGGCCGCCTTCAATTCCTCGGGGCTGATGTGCACGTAATCGAGCAGGTCGGATACATGTTCGCCTTCCTGCAAATCGAAAAAATGATAGCCGTTCTCGTCCAGTTCGATATTGATCGCATGGGTATCGCCGAACAGATTGTGCATGTCGCCGAGGATTTCCTGGTAGGCGCCGACCATGAAGAAGCCAATCAGATAAGGCTCGCAGCTGTCGATCCGGTGCACCGGCAGCGTTTTTTCGATGTTCTGGCCGTCGATGTATTGGTCGATGCGGCCGTCCGAATCGCAGGTCAGATCCTGCAAGACCGCGCGCCGGGTCGGCGCTTCGCCGAGGCGGTGGATCGGCATGATCGGAAAGATCTGGTCGATGCCCCAGATGTCCGGCATTGACTGGAACAGCGAAAAATTGCAGAACACCTTGTCGGCTAGCTTTTCGTTCAGTTCCTGCAAAATCGCCTCTTCGCTCTGAATGATCGGATTCAGCCGGTGCTGCAATTGCCGGCACAGCAAGGCATAGGCGTTTTCGGCCTCGGCGAGGCCCTCGATGTCGAGTTTGTCCTGGGCAAAGCGCGCGCGCGCCTCCGCCAGCTCGAACTGTGCGTCATGGTACAGTTCGACCGGATTGATGCGCTCGGGTAAGGCCGGCGGCTCGCCGTCCCGGTAAACCGATTCGATGTCGGTCACGTTCGTGATCAAGACCGCATGATGGGCGGTGATCGCGCGTCCCGATTCGGTGATGATGTCAGGCTCCGGGGCCTGTTTTTCCGCGCAAATCTCGGAGAAGCTGCGCACGATGTTCTGCGCGTATTCATCGACGCTGTAATTCATCGACGATTCGCGCCGCGAGCGGCTGCCGTCATAATCGACGCCGAGGCCGCCGCCCGCATCGACGATCCGGATCGGTGCGCCGAGGCGGCGCAGTTCGACATAGAACTGGCCGGCTTCCTTCAGGGCGACCTTGATGTCGTGAATGTTCGCGATCTGCGATCCCATGTGAAAATGCATTAGTTTCAGGGCATCGAGCAAGTCGGCCTGTTGCAGGCGTTTGACCAGTTGCAGGAGTTCGTGCGCGTGCAGGCCGAATTTGGATTTTTCGCCGCCGCTGTTTTGCCATTTGCCGGCGCTGATGCTCGACAATCTGACGCGCACGCCGATGTTCGGCTGGATGTTCAGCTTGCGCGATTCCTCGATGATCAATTCGAGTTCGATCGGCTTTTCGATCACGAGGTACAGATCGAGACCCATTTTCTGGCCGATCAGCGCGAGGCGGATGTAGGCCCTATCCTTGTAGCCGTTGCAGACCACCACTTTTTGATTCGACAAGGCCATGATCGCGAGCAGTTCCGGCTTGCTGCCCGCTTCGAGACCGATGTGATCGGCCTTCAGGATGCCTTCGACGACCTGGCGCTGCTGATTGACCTTGATCGGATACACCGGCGTGTAACGGCCCTGGTAGTCGTATTTCGCGCAGGCCTTTGCGAACGCACGGTTCAGCCGGGTGACCTTGTCCTTCAAAATATCGGTAAAACGCACCAGCACCGGCAGCGACAGGTTGTTGTCGTGCAGCGACTGGGCGATCTCGTACAAATCCAGCTCGACCGCCTGCGCCGAACTGGGTTTCACGCAGACATGGCCTGCCGGGTTGATCGCAAAATAGCCGTCTCCCCAGCTCTCGATCGCATAGGTCTCTGCCGCATCGCTCAGGGTCCAGCGGGGGGTATCAGTCAAATTCAAGGTCGTGCTCTCCAAGATCGCGTTAATAAGGGAAATGCCGGCTATTTTACCCCTTAATTTTTACAGGAGGGACGATAAAAATAGCTTATCGGGGGTAATCATTCGATTGATGACAGGTTGTCCGGCGTCGTCGCTCCTTGTTGGTCCTCCAAAAGTCGGGCAACGATAAAGCCGTTACCCGATCTACCAGGCTGACGCAAAGACCCGTGGTTTAGCGGAGTTCTTTGGTGCGTTGGGTTAGGTTGGCTAAATGCTTGGCTATTTCAATCAAATAACGCAATGCTTCATTAACCGTGTCGGCGTTCGGAAATGCCGCGATCACATCAGGTTCCAAACGAGCTGTATCGCAAAACTTTTTTCGCCCAGGCCCGAGCTTTCTGACCCGAAAGCTTTGCACGTCATACTCAGGCCGTAATTCATCTTCTATCTCGTTCTTGCTCATAGGCTTTCCGCTCCGATGGCGTTGGTCTCTTGCGCTAACATACCTAGTCCTGCGGCTGTAGGGTGCGCACCGCGCACCATTTAATGAATCTGGTGGAATATTTGACACATTTTCAGCATTTAGGCTACCAATCTATTCCGATTGCTAAGGTTTCTAGCGTGGATTGGCATTAAAAAGGGGCGCAGTGCGCCCCCTACCTGGCTAACGCAAAGCTCAGCGGCGGAGCGTTAGCGGAGTCCGCTGGAGCGTTGGGTTAGGCTAAAAAAAGGCAAAATGTTAAGGTTGACAAAACGGTTTATAAGGTTGATAATGCCGCCACGTAAGGTTGACAAAAAATTAATTATTTATGGTGTATTTTTATGGCTGGAATCAGAAAAAGGGGCGAACAAATAAGGCAATTTATTCTTGATAATGTGGAACATCATCCAAAAGACATTGTAAATGTCACATGCCGTGCTTTTGATATTTCACGGCAAGGCGTAAACAAACATATTCAACGACTGGTTGAGAAAAAAGCTATCGTAGTTAGAGGAATTACTAAAGACAGGCATTACTGTTTGCATCCTTTAACCGAATGGGTCGAAATATTCCCATTAGACAAATCTATATCAGAAGACATAGTGTGGCGGGTACATATAGCCCCTCTGCTTGGTGAGCTTCCTGACAACGTTATCGACATTTGGCATTTTGGCGTAACAGAAATGTTCAACAATGCAATTGACCACTCTGGAGGTCAACATGCGACGGTGACATTAAAAAAAACAGCAACAACATCGGAAGTTGTAATATACGACAATGGCGAAGGCATTTTTAAGAAAATTCAACGGGCAATGGGTTTGCATGATGAGCGTCACTCGGTGCTTGAATTGGCAAAAGGGAAGCTAACAACAGACCCTGCTAATCATTCAGGAGAAGGGATATTTTTCTCATCAAGGATGTTTGACAACTTTACAATTCTTTCAGGCAACGTTTATTTCTCTCATACACACGGTGAAGTTGAAGACTGGATTTCAGAACAACAACACCCACGTACAGGCACTATTGTCGTTATGCAGCTTTCAAATAATACATCAAGGACAGCTAAGCAGATATTTGATAGCTTTACGTCAGGTGACAATTATGGTTTTACAAAAACGGTTGTGCCGGTGCGTTTGACTCAGTATGGCGATGATAAGCTGGTGTCCCGCTCACAAGCCAAAAGATTGCTGTTAAGAGTAGATAAATTTAAAACCGTGTTGTTTGACTTTACAGAAGTGGAATCGATAGGTCAGGCTTTTGCAGATGAGGTTTTTCGGGTATTTCCAAGTCAGCACCCCGATATGGAGTTAATTCCAGTACATGCGAATGAAGCCGTTATGCAAATGATAAAAAGAGCGCAATCACACAATGTTGCCTAACGTTCAAAGTAACTGGCTGCAGGCACGCGCAGCGTGGAGGTAGTCCAGTTGACTGCCTGGTTGGGCTCGGTATCGCCAGCGATTCTTACGAAATTTTGTCGAGGACAAGCCATGAAACTGACCAACCAACTGACTCCGCAACCTGATTTGCCTTAAGCAGTAGCTGCTCGCCATCGGTATCTGGAGAATATTGGCAAATAACATCGATTCGTATTTTTTTCTCGGCAGCGTTAGGGTAAGACTCAAGAAGCTGACCACTTTCGATAAAGCCGAAGTAGTCATTGATCTTATTCTGAAGTGCTTGCAAGTGGTCACGATCACCCCAAATTCGATGGTCGGAAATGGTTAGAACAACGATAGGGCTCTGTTTTTCGACGCCAATCCCGTCAACTACATTTCGATCATCAACGCTCATTCTTAAATCGCCCAACGTTACGGTAAGGGGCGCGGCGCCTACAGGACTTAAACGAAGCCGCTGAACCTTGATAAAAACCAAACTTCAAAACCGCCAACGGGCGGCGCGTCCCTTTGACCGACTTGTTAGGCTAAAAAGAACGATCAAACCAAACCAAAACTCTATGATTAAAAACACAGCTTATTTATCATTGTCGGTGGCTTCTTACTTTATAAGTATCAATTTTGTCAGTCGGATCTATTCTAATGGAGCTAACCCACATTCCAATGTCGAGCCATATTTTCATATAATAAGTTTTTCCTATTTCAAATACTTGAGTAGTAATTCTGTCAATTGCTACCGGAACTTCAACATATAAATCGTGTTTTCCTGGTTCAACCGCAATTTTGAGTGGTTTTTCGGAAGTTACATGTCCAATGAGTTGACGGTCAAGGAACACCTTAAACTCATCTGTAAATCCCTGCTCATGATAGACAATTAGAGTTGACTTATCTTCTGATAATGGTGTTGAGTCAATTGGGACTGTTATCATTGTCCCGCAACCACTTAAAAGTATTAACACTGCTAGTAATAATAAATTTTTCATGTTTCTTTGGCGATGTGGCGTATTTTTAGCCTAACAAGTAATTATACAGTTTCCGTATATCTTCCCCTATTCAAAATTTCCTTGCAACAAATCAGTGACGTTAGCCGTTATTTTCTAACGGGATATCATCCAAAAACACGCTGATAAACAGCTCGGGTTATCCTGATTGACTTGAAAGCAAAAAAAGTTAAAGTGCTTTGGCTTGTATTCATCCGGCCAAAGGCAACCAAATTTCGATGCCGCCGAGCCCCGTGGCCGGGTCGAATGCTTCGGTGCAACGCTCGAACCAGGGCTGTGACGCTATATGAAGTCCGCAGTCTGGTACCCATTGCGTCCAAATGGCATCAATCGTTTGTTTGATCGAACCGACGTGCTGGGCATGAGTCAGCACGGCATATCGCCCGGCCGCCAATTGCAGATGCTCGAAGTCGGCGGGTAAATGCGCGATATCGTCGACCTCGACGCCGACCAGGTAATCAAAACTGCATTCTTTGCCGGGGTTCCAGCAAACGCCGTAAGCCGTCTTGTCACTTTGGCCAGGAATATGGCCAAAATGCAGCCTAAAGCGCTGCCAATGCAGAGGGATATTGCCGAGCGTTTCCAGGGAATAGCGTGCGTTTAACCCGGCTATCGTGCGTTTTTCCAGATTTTCAAAGCGGACGGCGCCAAGTCCCAAGGCCATGGCCCGGATGCCTGCTTCCTGTTCGCGCAGTTCCAGGGTGAAGGCGTCGCCGAAATCGTCGGCTTCGAACAAAGGGCGGATTTCAATCTCGGACGCTTCCGGCATCGGATTCGGGCAGCGTTTGACCCATTCGATCGCTTCTTCCATCGATTTGACCCGCCATAGCCAATACCCTGCCACCAGTTCCCTGGTTTCGATGAACGGCCCGTCGATGACCGTGCGCTGCTGGCCGGAAAAGTGGACGCGGACGCCTTTCGAACTGGGCTGGAGTCCTTCGCCCACCAGCATGATGCCGGCTTTGACTAGCTCTTCGTTGAATTGACCCATTGCGGCCAACAATTCCTCGCTCGGCATTGTTCCTGCCTCGGAACTTGGGCTGGCTTTGACCATGACCATGACTTTCATAGGCTGTGTCTCCTGATTGCAAGGTAGCTTTTTGTTGGTGATTTAATCCGGCGGCTGCCATCAGTCGCCGCGATGCGCCTGTTTCAGCGCTTCGATGTCCAGCTTGCGCATTTGCAGCATTGCCGTCATGACCCGCTGCGACCTGGCAACATCGCTGTCGGACAGCAAATTGCCCAAAATGGTCGGGACGACCTGCCAGGACACGCCGTAACGGTCCTGCATCCAGCCGCATTGCAGTTGCTCCCCGCCGTCGAACCATAAAAAGGCGTAATCTTCGACATCGCAACACTCCTGAAAGGTTCTGAATAACCGGATCAAGCCGGCGGTGAATTATTTTTTGAGACAGGCTTCTTCGGCAGCGCGCGCGGCTTCGATCAGTTCCTCTTTCGTCAACTGACGTTGATGTGTCGCTATCGACCAGCGGTGTCCGAACGGATCCTCGACGATGCCGTAGCGGTCGCCCCAGAACATGTCCGCAACCGGCATGATCACGGTGGCGCCGGCATTCACGGCCTGGCTGAACAACGCATCCACGTCCGGAACCGTCAGGTGGATCGTCACCGGCGTGCCTTTCAGGGCTTTGGGTCCGAGCAGGCCTTGTTCCGGACATTCATCCACCAGCATCACGGCAGCGCCGTTGAGGCTTAAACAGGCATGCATCAGCTTGCCGTTCGCGGCGGGAAGTCGGATCATTTCGGTGGCCCCGAACGCTTGGGCATAGAAATCGATGGCCGCGGCCGCGCCGGCGCAGACCAGGTGGGGGACTACGCCGGGCATGCAGGCTGAGTTTTCGGTATTTTCGGGGTTGTTCATCGTGGTCTCCTCAATACAAAGTTGATCAAGCGTGCCGCAACCGTTTGCAATGGGCTGCGGCGATGGGTTGAAATCATCGAAAGGAATGTTTTTGTTTCACCTTCGATGCTGTGTTTGTGATTCATGGTCGGTCCAGATTGATCCATTTCGACATGCCGGTCAACAAAAGCAATTAAATTTTCGGCAAGCCTTCCGTCGGCCATTGTTGCGCCGTGACCTTGAAGGCTTCCTTCAGCGCATCCTCGGCTGCATTGAAATCGCCGAGCAAGCGCAGTAACGTGGCGAATATGCGTCTCGATTCTTCACGATAGATCGTTTCAAGCTGACGCCGGATGATCCAACCACACGGCGTATAGGTGTTTATACGTATTATGTTTTCATCGGTCATGGTGTATAAAAGCGTCCAATTAAGTTTATCCAATAATTTGGTGCTCTGTTTTACGCCTGGGATGCCTGGATCGATGATCAAGCTTCCAATTATGCCTAGTTACTCTGCCGCCCTTAACCACTCTATCGGGCACAGGTCCTCGCTTTCTATCCAGCAAACGAGGATATATCCAAAATTGAGGATGACCGAGGCCCGTGCGGGGTGAACGTTATATTTCAGCACAGAACAGACCGCTGATTTTCCATGATAGTTTTTAACCACTCAGTAATTTTACCAGATAATTGCAAGCGGCAGGGTACGCCGGCGCCCATCCGGTTGGGGCTGCTCCCGAGATAATGCCAGGAATGCCAATGGCTCGACTATCTTTGCTAACCCTCTGATACAGAGAGTACTCATGTAAGCGATTTAACAATAAATCGCTCAATGTAACGATGTTGCTATTTACCGAAGAGCAGGGCATGCGGCGGCGCAGGAGGGGAGAAAAATAAGGCGTGTTGCCGGATACGGCGGCATAAAGGGTTCAAAAATGGTTGGCAGCGCCTGAGCTACCGCGCGGCAGGAGGGCGCCTAACCAGCTGAGCGAAGATCAACTCGCGTTGCTAAAGGCGTGAATCGACGCCGGACTGTTAGCCAGTCTGTTTTTGTCATTTTACACTTTTTATTAGGCGCTTACAAGCGCTTCCAAGATGTCTTAAGTTTTCATGATTGGTTAACTTAGAAATCGGTTGTATTGTTTAAATAATCTTTAAAATAACAAGGAATCAATATGCAAGAAATAAGTAAAATTTTGAGTTTTTATGATAATCAATTTTTTGCGTTTATGCTTAAAGGTTACTGTTACTCGAATAACATTCAGATGATGGAGTCGTCATTCGATACAAAGGGTATCAATGATATGGTTGATTTTAATCCTAATTTAATATTTATTCCTCTAGATTGGCTAAACGCTACACAAGGGACGAGTCATGAGGCAGACTTACTGAGGCTGGCCTGCAAAGGTAGGGAGGTAAAAATATGTGGTCTGAATGGAAATGCATGCGACATAGATTCGGAAACGACTCCGACATGGGTCGATATCATCATAAAGAACCCCTTGGATATTGCCGAGATTGACAAGTTTATCAAGAAATCCTGTTTTGGCGACAGTTGTTTTACTCAAAGAAGAATATATTCGGAAAGACGTGTATTGTCCGATAGAAGAATTAATTCAGAAAGGCGTGTATTGTCCGATAGAAGGCAGGGCACTGGATTCAATGATAGTCGTTACGATGAAAATAAAGCAATAGAAGCCAGAGATCCTGTCTATTCGCATCATGCAGCCGGTAACAGGGAGTTGACAGAGTTCCATATTGATAACCGCAATAAAAATTTGTTATTAAAGGGGCATAAAATTGATCTGACTCCGAAGGAGTTCGATCTGATTGCATACTTGTCAACGGATCTTGATCGTATTTTTACGCCTGAAGAAATTATAAGATATCTTTGGCCTAAAAATGATAGGGCCACAAAATCCGACCTTTATCAATATATTCACCTGTTAAGAAAAAAAATTGATAATGTCTATGATAGTCAGCAACTGATTTTGACAATAAAAGGCTTTGGATACAGGCTGAATATTTCAAATAATTAATAAGGGTATTCATTGTCTTCAATGATCCCTGTGTATCTTCTACTCATCATGTCGCACAACAACCTTCCATGCTTGGGAATTTATATCTCCCTAGGCCGCCAAGCAAAGTCCATGGACACCACTAAAGAGCAGATTGACTGATAACTGAAGCAGTTGAAAAACAAAGATCAGAATTTTTCATTTTAATGTAAATTTAAGCAAAACATAAGCAAATATTAAGGCAATCTTTATGGTGTTTTGAGATGAAAATGAATGATACTGGCCGCTGGTAACAACCAGTCTAATCCGCTTTATATTCCGGATGAGTGGAGGCTACCAGTTATCGTCGGATAGAACATCTGATGGAATTTTAAATTTTAATTCTGGAGTAATGCTATGAAACACTTCAAGCAAAATATCTTAGCGGCTAGTATTCTTCTGGCTTTAAGTCCTGTTTCCAGCACTTGGGCTAATCCTACAATTACAAATGACAATGGCGGCTATAACGCATCAACCGCCAGTGTTGATGCGTCCGCCGGTTATGGTACGGGAAATGCTGGAGCGAGTGAAGGTGCTACCTCTACTGTCGGTAATGTCACCACGACGGAAAATAGCAATAATCCTTTAACTGACACTAACTCTAGCTATAGTAATAACACCGCTACTGATACTGCGACGACCACCAGCACGAGTACTAGCACTGATAATAGTAATGGTACGAATGGCACTGCGGCGGCCAGCCAAGGTGGAACTGCAAACAATGGCAGTGGGTCGGCAAGCTCTACCGACACCAACTCTAGCTACAGTAATAACACGACTACCGACACTGCGACGACCACTACCACTAGCACTGATAGTAGTACTGGTTCGCATGGCACGTTGACGGCTAGCCAAGGTGGAACCGCAAACAATGGCAGTGGGTCGGCAAGTTCTACCGACACAACTACTACCACGAGCACTGATAATAGTAATGGTGCGAATGGCTCTGTGGCGGCTAGCCAAGGCGGTATTGCAAACAATGGCAGTGGGTCGGCAACTTCCACCGATACCAACTCCAGCTATAGTAACAACACCAATACTGCTACGACCACTACAACCAGCACCGACAACAGTGATGGTTCAAATGGCACTTTGGCGGCTAGCCAAGCTGGCACTGCAAACAATGGCAGTGGGTCGGCAACTTCTACCCATACGGACTCCAGCAACAGCAACAATACTTTAGACGGTGTCTATGGCCAATCGACGGCCAATAATAATGGAACTTCAAACAATGGCAGCGGGTCGGCAGTTTCTGCTCACGACAGCTATAACACCGATAACAGTAATGGTAGCGGTAGTACCGCGACAGCAAGCGGAAATGGAGCGTCAAACAATGGCAGTGGGTCGGCAACTTCCAGCAATGCAGACTCCAGCTACAGCAACAATACCCTTCAAGGCTCATACGCTTCCGGAGCCGGTTCAGCGGCAACGAATAATGGAAATGCTACCGCACACAGCTCAGAAGCTGCAGGAGCCGGTTCAGCGTCAACCAATATTGGTAACGCTACCACACAATATGTCGACGCGAACCAAAGTGGCTACGGCAATGCACAGGCCATTAACGGTAATGCCACCAACAACTACAAGGTCAACAATCAACTTCTGGATGGCACTGTCACGGGTATCCCTGTTGGCTACCAAACCGGAGCGGTGCAATTGGCCTCCATACCTGTGGGTGACAACACGATGAATAGTTCGGTCGTTGGAAACGCGGGTGTGACCCAAGTCTTCCAAAATACAGGTAACGGCTTGGCACAACAATCTGTCTTAGTTGACGGTACGGTCAATGTTACCCAAGGCACGGCATCGGTGGGTCCGTAGCCTAACTGTTTATTAATGATTTGAGTTAATAGACATTCGGTGGGCCGGTGAATGAGTCATTCGTTCACCGGCTATTGACTGACAACGCATCAATTATGAGGAGAGAACGTGATGGGAACGATAATAAAAAGCACCTTGTTGACGTTACTTATAATGATCATGGAGGCCCTGCCGGTAAAAGCCGATACCGTTCAAATCCAGGAGAGGCAGCTCCTTTTTTCTACGGCCGAAAAAGCGCTACCGGAGGAACTGGATAATGCAAGGGGCCGTGATGGAATTGATATGACGTTACTGAATCTTCAGAATCTCCAAGCCACAATCAACGGCAATGCCAACAACAATGTGAACGGTTACAACATTATCGATCATGGCTCGTTTACCCAGGTCAGCGGCATTACCAGCGTGATTCAAAACACTGGTAACAATGTGATTATTCAGGATTCCACGATCGTGAGTGTAACGATCAACCCTTAACGATATCCACTAGGCTCAAAATGAAACGATTCATTGCCAACTGTATACTGCTGGCGTTGCCCGCGTTTTCCAGCTACGCCGGATCAATGAATGTCAACGGCATTGCTGGCGGGGGCAACTATGACGTGCCCATGACTACTTTTTTGGAACGGCGCTTCAAGACGGTATACAAGCAGCAATACGATTTCAGCTGCGGTTCGGCGGCGTTGGCAAGCCTGCTCACTTTTCACTATGACGATACCGTTACCGAGCAAAACGTGTTTGCCGATATGTATCAGAATGGCGATCAGAAGAAGATTCAAAAATTGGGTTTTTCGTTACTGGATATCAAACTTTACCTGGAAAGACGGGGTTACCGTGCCGATGGCTTCAAAATTAACTTGGATCAACTGGTTACCGCCAATGCGCCGGCGATGACCATCATCAATAAGAACGGTTACTTGCATTTCATCATTATCAAGGGTCTCGACGAGCGAGATGTTTTGGTGGGAGATCCCGCGGTCGGTGTCAAAGCCATTCCACGCGATGAGTTTGAAGAAATGTGGCAGAACCGTATTTTGTTTTTAATCTATGACAAACAGGATGTGGCGGCGAGTCATTTTCAAGACAAGAAAGAATGGGCGTTGCGGGTCAAGGCACCGTTAGAGTCTGCCGTTGACCGAAGCAGTCTGAGTCAATTCAATTTGCTGCAACCTAATTTTAGGGATTTTTGAGGCAAGGAGTATTTGGCATGAATGTAACTATATCTATCGCTTGCGATAAATTCATGAAGAGGGTTTATCGAATTATGTTTTGGGGCCTTGCGGGTATGGCGGGTCAAGTGCTTGCGGATGCAATGCCAGACCATGCAGACCATCCGTTTGATCATTGGGAACGCGCATCCGACAGTGAACTGGATCAGTTAAGAGGCGGGTTTATGCTTCCAAACGGCATCACTATCGATTTTAGTCTGGAAAGAATCGTATCGTTAAATGGCGCGATCATTTCTTCGTCTTTTTACGAATTACCTCGCAACGTGACATTGATCGAGAATGGCAACATTACCCAGAATCCTGGCTTGGCCATGACAGGACTGGGTACCATCATCCAGAACAACCTGGATAATCAAACGATCAGTTCTCTGACGCAACTTAATTTGACGGTGAGTAATGTCAGGGATTTGCATTTAAACACTGGCGGGGCTCTTGTGAATAATTTTATCCTACCTGGCATGTAATGAAATTCATGGGCTTATTATGTTAGGGCGAGAGGGGCGCGAAATGTGGGTACTTTTACATTCCACCCTTGTCTCTTCACACGTTGCCTCGATGCGAGGCGCGGAAAACAATAGGAGCCCTTCATTTCATCCGCTAACTCTTCTGGCTACCTAGCCCAGTTGGCGCGAAAAATCAGGGTGTCTGCTTTTGTCGATTCACTCGTTCGCATCGGCAGGATCGCAAGGGATGGACGCGTCCGAAGTCTAGCCTCGTGTCAGTCCAACCTGCTCCGAATGATATGATCGCCTTGCTTTCTCACCTAGAAAAATATGAGGGAAATAGGGTTTTTGCAAAAAAATTTTATTGATATATAATCAATGCTAAGGATTTCTTAAGTTGCTTGATGCCACAAAAAATCCTAGTCAAATGGTGGGTAGTTTGATTTTTATTTTTTAACATCAATAACGGAATACAAAGTATGAAGATTAAATTTGTAAGCAGTGATTTTCTTCTACGAAGAGCGATTAAGGGAGTTGTTTTTTACCTGCTGTTTTTTTTTGTGAACACGGACTATGTGGAAGCTGGCACGAAAAATGACGACTTGGCGCAATACAAAAAACTGATTGCCGAGCAGCAGAAGGAGTTTGAAAGACAACGGCAGATTATTGCCGAGCAAGGCAAACAACTGGAACAAATGAAATCACGGCTGGATGCCTTGGCGAAACAATCGGAACCAAATAAGCCTCCTGTCAAACCAGCATCAAACGAGCCCCCTATCGTTGCGGCAAGAAATAATAACGTACCGGGAACCTTACCCGATAAGCTCCCATCCAGACCGGTTGGTCAGCCACCGCCGGAAACCAGCAAACCTAGACCGCCCGAAATTCCCAGAGTCAGTCAAACGGTTGGCGGTGTGTTGACCAGAAAAAACAATTTGGTTTTTGAACCGTCAGTATTGTATAGCTACTACGATAATAATCGGGTATTCCTCGATGCCTATACGTTTCTTCCGTCTATAGCCATTGGCCTGGTTGACGTTCGCCAAATTAAACAGCACACCCTGATGGGCTTCCTGGGGTTTCGCTATGGTCTGACCGATCGTTTGGAACTTGAACTCAGGGCGCCTTACGTATACCGCACTCAACAGCAACGGGCAAGGCCATTATTGGAGCAAGCATCCATTGATAAAGCTTTCAACACAGACGGAAGCGATATTGGCGATCTTCAATTTGCCGGCCGCTATCAGCTTAGCGATGGGTCTGGCGGTTGGCCGATCCTCGTCGCCAACATGCTTGCGACGGCGCCCACGGGTAAAAGCCCGTTTGACATTCCCCAAGTGCAAGCCGTCGGGATACCGGGTTTTTCATTTCCGGCGGAATTGCCGACGGGCGCCGGATACTTCAGCGCCCAACCCAGCGTTACAGCACTCTTTCCGACGGATCCGGCGGTGTTTTACGGCAATATAAGTTACAGCTACAATGCGGAAACCAGTACCAATGCCGGTAAATTTAATCCGGGGGATACCATAGGATTAAGTTTTGGCTTGGGGTTTGGCATTAATGAACGATCGTCATTTAGCTTAGGCTACCAACACAGACATGTTTTTGACTCCGAACTCAATGGAAATACCATTGTAGGCAGTACGGTTGATATCGGACAGCTCTTGGTCGGTTACTCTTACAAGCATTCCAAAAGAACCACGTACAACTTATCTTTATCTGTAGGCACGACGACTGACTCGCCCGATGTGACTCTTGAATACAGAATGCCAATGACTTTTGATTTAAATTAAGGGCGCGAGGGGCTCGCTCATGCCGTTATACACAAATGCCATGATACCCGCCGGGTAGCGCGGGGCTACTGCCTTTTGCGTCCATGAAGACGTAGATTCCGGCAATCCTGCCGGAATGACGGACTGCTCTGGTATAAGGCCATGCCTTAGTGATCTTTGCTTTCAAATTTGAAGCTTTAAGGCGGATAATGTCCTTGTATAACACTTTTTTATTCAGGGATCATCCGTATGCACGAACAATTTTCAGGCCAAGACAATCACGCGATCGGCCACGCCGGACGTAGGGAATTGGTTGCCTGGGCTTTCTATGATTTTGCGAATTCAGGTTACGTGACGGTCGTGCAGACGACGATTTTCAGCACCTATTTTGTCGCCGTGGTCGCGGGCGGCGCAGCGGCAGTCTCGCCGGGATTGGCGACTCTGCTCTGGTCGCTGTCGATCGGGTTCGCGAATTTTATCGTGATGCTCAGCGCCCCACTGGTCGGGGCGATTGCGGATGTAAAGGCCTGCAAGAAACGCTTGTTGCTGTGGTCATCAATTGGCTGTATTTTGATGACCGCGTTATTGGCCCTGGTCGGTCCCGGCGATTACCCGCTTGGCATGGTGCTGGTGATGCTGTCGTCGGTGATGTTTGCGTATGGCGAAAATCTGGTCGCGGCGTTTTTGCCGGAACTGGTGCCTGAAGAAAAGATGGGGCGGTTGTCGGGTTATGGCTGGGGGCTCGGCTATATTGGCGGGCTTTTGACTCTGCTTGCCTGCCTCGGCTACATCACCTTGGCGAAGCATCAAGGCATCAGCGAAGCCGAAGCGGTGCCGGGCACGTTGTTGATTACCGCCACCATTTTTGCGCTGGCCGCCATGCCGACGTTTCTCTGGCTCAAGGAGCGCGCCCTGCCGTCATCTGTCCCTTTGGGCAAGGCCTTGTTTGGGACGAGTTTCGGACGCTTGCGGCATACCTTGGAGGAGGCCCGGCGCTTTCGCGATCTGATCTGGTTTTTGCTCACGATGGCGGTTTATCAGTCCGGCGTCAGCGCGGTGATCGTACTGGCGGCGATTTATGCGCAGCAGGTGATGGGGTTCGATACGCAAGCGTTGATCGTGCTGGTGATGGTGATCAATGTGACTGCCGCGGTCGGCGCGCTGCTTTGCGGGCAATTGCAGGACCGGATCGGTTCGGCCCCGACCTTGGCGACCACATTGGTGATCTGGATTGCCGCGTTGATTGGCGCTTATTATGCCGAGTCGCGCGAGGACATGTGGATCGTCGGCAATGTGATCGGGGTCGCGATGGGCTCGAGTCAGGCGGTCGGCCGCGCACTGGTCAGCAAGTTTTCACCGGCCGAGCGGGCCGGCGAGTTTTTGGGCTTGTGGGGACTGGTCAACCGTTTGTCGGTGATCGTCGGGCCGTTGAGCTATGGCCTGATCAATTACTGGAGCGGCGGCAACCACCGTTTGTCGCTGCTGTCGACATTGGCTTTTTTTGTGTTCGGCTTGCTGCTGTTGTTCAAGGTCGACGAAGAACGGGGCAGGGCGGCGGCCAACCATCCTTTGCCTAGCGACGTTTTTTGAACGGATTCATTGTGTTATCGGGCAGATGCCAAGAGACCAGAAACGCCGCCACGGACACCAGGCCGCCCAGCACCCGAATCGCGATCACCGGATCGGTATTTTGCGAGGCGGCCACGGTATAGCCGCCGACCGCGAGCAGCACCGTCAGATTTTGAAAGAATCCCTGCAACGCGACCGCCGCGCCGCTGCCGATGCTAAGCTGGCCGAGTTCCTGGAGCGCCGCATTGACCGGCACGATGAACATGCCGCCCATCATGCCGACAAAAAACAGCGTGCCGCGCGCCGGCCACAGGCTGTCGGTGAAACTGAGTCCGATGATGAACAGCCCCATCAGGTAAGCTGGTAGGCGCGCGCGGCGCAAATGTTCTAGCGGAATCATGCGTGGCACCAGCGCCGATCCCGCGATGATACCGACCGCGAGAAACAGTGTCAGTTCGGCGATTTCGGTCGCGTTGTTCAGCGCCAGCACGACAGGCGCCCAGGCCACGATCAACACGCGCAAGGTCGCCGCGGTGGCCCAGAACAGGGAGGCGCCGAGCATCGAAAATCGCGAGCGCGGCGTCGTGAAGAACTGGCCCATTTGCCGGCCGAATTCGAGAATTTTCGAACCGGTGGCCGGTTGGTTGGCCGCCTTGGCCGGCAGCAGCAATGTGATCAGGGCCGAAACAATGAACAACACGATCGTGCCTGCCAAGGCCAACTCGGTCGACTGGTCGGCCACCTTCGCGCCGATCTGCATGCCCATCAAGATCGCGAGGATCGTCGAACCCTCGATCAGGCTGTTCGCCTTGACCAGGAACTGATGTCCGGCGAGCTCGGGCAGGATGCCGTATTTGGCCGGGCCGTAGATTGACGCGCCGACGCCGACGATACCATAGGCCACTAGTGGCTCGACATGCAGGAATAACAAGCCGGCGCCCAAGGCCTTGATCAGGTTCGCCACAATCAAAACCCGTGACTTTGCATAATGATCCGCAAAGCCGCCGACCCAGGGCGCAAGCACGACGAAGGCGACCAGAAACGAGCTTTGCAGGGCCGGCACGTACCAATTCGCCGGATCATTGGCCTTCATCACGATCGCGATGACCGTAAACAGAATCGCGTTGTCGGCGAAGGCGGAGAGGAATTGCGCGAGCAGCAGGGGATAGATTTGGTTGTTCATGAAGAGGGGGGTGTGTTAAAAAGCGTTAATCCTAATAATCGTTCGGGAGCTGCCAATGACCACCCCATTCCTGTTAATCGCGGTTTGCTTTTTGGCTTATGCGAACGGCGCCAACGATAACTTCAAGGGCGTCGCCTCGTTATTCGGCAGCGGCGCGGCGAATTACCGGCGCGCGTTGCTATGGGCGAACCTAACCACCCTTGCGGGGTCGCTGTGTTCGTTTTATCTCGCGCAAGGCCTGCTGGCCAAATTTTCCGGCAAGGGGTTGGTGCAGGATGCGTTGGTGCATTCGGTCCCCTTCATGAGTGCGGTCGCGGGCGGCGCGGGCGCCACCGTGATCTTGGCGACCCGGCTCGGCTTTCCGGTTTCGACCACGCATGCGCTTCTCGGCGCGATGCTCGGCAGCGCAGTTGTCGCGGCCTTCGGCGAGATCAATCTGGTCGCATTGGGCAGTCATTTTATGCTGCCGTTGCTGTTAAGTCCATTGCTTGCGATGGGGTTGGCGATGCTCGTGTCCTGGACCGCGGCCGCCTTCAGGCGGCGCATGCCCGCCGATCCGAATGCCTGCCTTTGCGAGGAAGAGACCGAGATGCCGCTCGCGGCCGACTATGTCGCCGCGAACGCGGTTTGGCTGGACCGCCCGAAGCGTCGTTTCCGACTCGGCAGTCAGGCCGATTGCTCCGCTTTGGAGGCCCGCGTCCTGTTCGGCCTGAACCGGCGGACGCTCGCCGACGGTGTGCATTTCCTCAGCGCCGGGGCTGTCTGTTTTGCGCGCGGACTGAATGATACGCCGAAGATCGCCGCCTTACTGCTGCTGGTTCCTGCGATGGGCGCATCTTATTCGATCGCACTGGTCGCCGCGATGATGATTCTTGGCGGACTGCTCGGCGCGAAACGTGTCGCCGCGACGATGAGCCACAAAATCACCGCGATCGATCATGACCAGGGTTTGGCCGCCAATCTGACGACCGCCTTGCTGGTGATTTTCGCGAGCAAGCTCGGCATGCCGGTTTCGACCACGCATGTGTCGGTTGGCGCGCTGTTCGGCATCGGCCTGTTGTCCGGCAAGGCGCGCCTTGGCGTGATCAAGGCGATCGTGCTGTCCTGGCTCTTGACTTTGCCTTGTGCGGCGTTGATCGCCGGTGCGATTTACTCGATCAGTCTGGCCTGAAGCCAGGAAACGTAGGAGAGGACGATTGAAAATGTGAATTGAATTTACCCTGCTTCCCGTTTTTTGTTCAAATAAACCGATGGCGGTGGAAAAAAACCGTTAGTTTCAATGGGTGCCATGTAAGTGTTTTTTAGGATTTATGATAAATGATTGTAACTGAAAATATTTTACAATCAGGCGTAAATATTGCTTCTAAATCGACGCTATCCTTATCCATGGGCAGCAAAAAAGCGTTCGTCTATTTATTCGCATCGAGACCGGTTTTTATAACAAATCTAAGGAAATACCATGATCACCCCAAAACTGCTTTTCGTTCTCGGCATCAGTTTGAGTATGGCTTGTCTAGCGGCCGAAACTCAACCGAACCCTTCAAGCAACAGTAGTCAAACAACTACGCCAGCCCCGGCTCCCGCGACTGAAACCAAGTCAAATCCTCCACAAAATCCTGATAAAAAGCCCAGCGCGGCCGACTATTGCAGAGAGCATACCTGTTAAGGCAAATATTTGTTAACACTGCATTTATCGCCCGATAGGGCGGGTCACGCGTTTACATAAACCAGATCAGAGCGAAGGATTTTGAATGAAAGCCAAATTGATTTTATCCGTGATGGCCATGGCGGCGGTTGCGGCTGCCAATGTTGCGCTTGCTGCTCCTCATTGGAGCCATGACGAGCAAGACGCCGCCGAAGGGTGGGGGGAGATTGAAGATGTGGCGATGCCGCCCTTGTCGCCGCCTTTGAATTTGCCTTATGCCGAATGCGCCATCGGTCAGCATCAATCACCCGTCGATCTCAAAGATCACGTGAATGCAAAAAAGTACAACAAACTGAGTGTTCGTTATCCGAACGACACCCCGGATTTTTTTAACAGCGGGCATGCGGTGCAGGCCAATACCTCGGCTGCCTACCAAGGCCGCTTGACGATAGGGAATGATGTCTATCCGTTGGTTCAGTTTCATTTCCATGCGCCGGCCGAGCATGTGATGGGTCAACAAGCTTTCCCTGCGGAACTGCATTTCGTGCACGTGCGCGATGATGGTCGCATCGCGGTATTGGGTGTTCTTCTCGAAGAAGGCGAGGCGAATCCCGACATTCAAACCATTCTTGATAATGTGCCGGCCCAGGAAGGGAGTAAAAATACAGCTGAACAGAAAGTCATCAAGCTGAAATCGCTTTTGCCCGGTGACCTCAGGCATTTTTATACCTATGCCGGATCATTGACTACCCCGCCATGCAGCGAAGGGGTGAGCTGGTTTGTGCTGGCTAAACCGATAAGCCTGTCAACCGAGCAGCTAACCAAGTTGAAAGGCTTTTTTCCGGACTTATATGATGGTTCTCATGGCGGGTACATGCATGGCAATTCACGCTTTGTTCAAGGCTTGAATGGCCGTGTCGTAAGCGGTAAAGTCTCAAATTGACGGGTTCAGGAATCAGTTGATTCCGTTGATAGTCCCTCCAGACCATTACTGATTGGGGTCATCAGCGGAATCACCGACAGTCCCGAGATTGTCGACGGACGTTTTTTCTCGACTTGTCATGGACCCCCGGCGCTGCGCATGGCGCCGCCGAGGTCCCTGATCTTTCTGGTTACGGATTCACCCGCTGCCGAATTTCCGGAATCAGGCGTTTTCAGCGGTTAGCACCTGCGCCGCCGCCAATTCGGCCGCCGCGATATAATTGGTCTTGCCGGCCCCGAGCACCGGCACCGCGTCAATCACGATGACCTTTCGCGGCAGGCTGATCTGGGCGACCCCGACCGCCGATTTGGCCAGGTCATGCAGGGTCGCGCCCTTGTGCGTGGTCAACAGGATCACCTGTTCGCCTTTTTTCGGGTCGGGCAGGCTGACCGCGGCATGGTGGCCTTCCGGCCAGGCTTCGATCGCGAGCTGTTCGACCGCGGTCAGCGACACCATTTCGCCGCCGACCTTCGCGAAGCGCTTGCTGCGGCCCTTGATCGTGATATAGCCTTCGGGATCGACCGCGACGATGTCGCCGGTGTCGTACCAGCCCTTGCCGTATTTCGATTCGGGTGGCACCAGTTGGCCGGGATTCGGTGCGAGCAGATAGCCTTTCATGATGTTCGGGCCGCTGACATGCAATTGGCCGGCGCCTTCGATGCCGGGGACGGGTTCCAGTTGATAGTTCATGCTCGGCATGAAGCGGCCGACAGTGCCGGCCTTGAAGCACATCGGCGTGTTGACCGAGGTGATCGGGGTCGTTTCGGTCGCGCCGTAGCCTTCGAGAATCCGGATGCCGAATTTTTCGGCCCACAAGGCACGCGTGTTTTCCTGCAGTTTTTCGGCGCCGGCGACCACATAGCGCATCCGGTAAAAATCGTAAGGATTGGCCTTTTTAGCGTAGGCCGACAGCAAGGTATTGGTGCCGAACATCACGGTCGCCTTGATTTCGTAGGCGATTTCAGGAATCACCGCAAAATGCAGCGGGGTCGGATAAAAGAACGCCTGCATGCCGTTCAGCACCGGCAGCATTGAGCCGACCGTGAAGCCGAACGAATGGAACATCGGCAGGAAGTTCAGTACCACATCCTGCGGATTGAAATCGATTACTGATTCGAGTTGTTTCAGGTTGGCCAGGATGTTCGAATACGACAGCACCACGCCTTTCGGTGTGCCTTCGGAGCCGGAGGTGAACAGCACGACGGCGGGATGCTCGGGATCGATGTGGTCGGACTTGTACCAGAGGCCGGTGGTATGGCTCTGCACCAGGGCTTTCAGTTTGTCGGTTGGGGTCATCCGCTGGGTCAGGTCTTCCAGATAAACCAGGTTGACGTGTTCGGAAAGGTGCGCGGCGTCCTCGGTCAATTTGCCTTTTTCGATGAACTGGCGCGAGGTGATCACCGTTTTGACCAGGGCTATTTTGCAGGCCGCTACCATGCTCGCAGAACCGGTCGAAAAGTTCAGCATAGCGGGGATGCGCTGGTGCAATTGCAGGCCCAGTACCACGGCGAGCGTATTCGTCGAGTTCGGCAGCATCACGCCGACGTTCTCGCTGGTTTCGGTAATCGGGGCGATCAGATTACCCAAGGCGATAGAGCGGGTGATCAAGGTGTTGTAGCTGATCGGTTTGCGCGCCAGATCATCGGCGATCGCAAACTTGCCGCCGTGCACCCGGCGCGCCTCGAGCAAGGCGGAAAATATCGTTTGCCGGTAATGGCTGGTCGCGAACATCATTTCGGTCATGATGTCGGCCAGGACATGGCCGCAGTAGTGCCGGCGGGCCTTGCCCTTCATCTCTGCGGGCGCCTGGATCCGGGTCGGCGGCAGGATCTGAATCGTGATCTTCGGAAACCAGCGCAGGCGCACCACGTTGTGCAGTCGTGAAAAGTGCGTATATTTGGCGCCCTCGATTCGAATCGGCAGCACCGCCGCTTGCGATTTGTCCGCGACCATCGCGGTGCCGTCGTAAATCTTCATCAAGGTGCCGGTCACGGTGATCCGACCTTCCGGAAAGATCACCGTTTTGGTGTCGTGTTGCAGATGATGCGTCAGGTCCTTCAATGACAGGGGGTGGGTCGGGTCCATCCGGAACACTTTCGAAAGGCCGAGAAACGGCTTCAGCCACCAGCGTTCCGAAATATGCGTATTGATCGCGAATGTGATGTCGTCCGGCAAAAATAGCCAGAGCAACATCGGGTCGAGAAACGAGGTGTGATTCGCGACGATCAATACCCGCTTGCCGGCGGCATGGTAGTTTTCGAGGCCGTGAATTTCGATCCGGTACAGCAGTTTAACGATCCGTTTGACGGTAAAACGCAGTAGTTGTTTCAGCATGACAATCCTCCTCATTTAATCTTATCAAACTATCAAAGTCATCGTGACGAAGATTACTATAGCGCATAATTAAACAGTGTTCAATTAATCTGAAAGGGTTTATCTCCAAGACGATTTCCGCAGATGCCAAGGCAGGAGTGAAATTCGTGCCTATCGCAGCAAAATTAAGCGGCGGCGCGATTTTTTTAGGTTAAAATAGCCCGAGGCACACCCAAAGCAAAGGACATGCGCTAACACGACCCAATAACAAAAACATAAAACTATTTGGAGAATACAACATGGCACAATTCCCAATCGATCTGGGCGCCTATAGCCGCATCTCGCTGGCTGCCGGCAATCCGACCTTGTCGCCGGATCAAAAAGCGGCTCTCAAGGCAAACATCCAGCTTTGCCGCGACGCGATCGTCTTCTTTACCTCGACCGGCGCGGCGCGCGGCGTCGGCGGCCATACCGGCGGTCCGTACGATACCGTTCCCGAAGTCATGATCATGGACGCGCTGTTTCGCGGTTCGAACGACTTCGTGCCGATTTTCTTCGACGAAGCCGGCCACCGCGTCGCCACGCAATATTTGATGGCGACTTTGAACGGCGACCTGCCGGCCGAAAAACTGATGCTGTACCGTGAAGCGCATTCGCATCTGCCGGGCCACCCTGAATTGGGCTTTACGCCGGGCGTCAAATTCAGCTCCGGCCGTTTGGGCCACATGTGGCCGTACGTGAACGGCGTGGCGATGGCGAATCCGGGCAAAACGGTATTCTGCCTGGGTTCGGACGGTTCGCAACAAGAAGGTGACGACGCCGAAGCGGCGCGTCTGGCCGTGGCGCAAGGGTTGAACGTGAAGCTGTTGATCGACGACAACGACGTGACCATCGCCGGCCATCCGTCGCATTACCTGAAAGGCTGCTCGACCGCGCAAACTTTGCGCGGCCACGGCGTGACCGTGCTCGAAGGCGACGGCGAAGACATCGACGGCCTGTATGCGCGCATCATCCAGGCGATCAACACACCGGGCCCAGTCGCGGTCATCAATCACCGGAAGATGTGCCCCGGCATTCCAGGCATCGAAGGCTCCAACCACGGCCACGACGTGATTTCGGTCAAACATGCGATCGAATATCTCGAAGCGCGCGGCTACACCGAAGCGATCGAACTGCTGAAAAGCGCCTCGCCGGCCAAGCAAAACTACACCTTCAAAGGCTCCAGCGACAAATGGGACGCGAACCGTAACGTATTCGGCGATGCCTGCGTCGCGGTGCTCGGCAAAATGAGCGAAGCGGAACGCGTCGCGAAAGTGCGCGTGATCGACAGCGACCTGGAAGGCTCCTGCGGTTTGATCAAAATCCACAACGCCTATCCCGAAGTGTTCATCTCCTCCGGCATCATGGAGCGCGGCAACTTTTCCGCCGCCGCCGGTTTCGGTATGGAAGCGGGCAAGCAAGGCATCTTCGGCACGTTCAGCGCATTCTTGGAAATGAACATTTCCGAAATCACGATGGCGCGCCTGAACAACTCGAACGTGCTCAGCCATTATTCGCATTCGGGCATCGACGACATGGCCGACAACACCTGCCATTTCGGTCTGAACAGCTTCTTCGCCGACAACGGCTTGGACGATGCCTATGCGACCAACCTGTACTTCCCGGCCGACCCGAACCAAATGCGCGCCTGCGTCGACAGCGTGTTCCACGATCCGGGCCTGCGCTTCATCTTCTCGACCCGTTCCAAGACGCCGATCATTTTGGACGAGAACGGCAACGAGCGCTTCGGCGGTGATTACCAATTCGTTTCCGGCAAGGACGAAGTGATCCGCGAAGGCACGCAAGGTTATATCATCAGCTTCGGCGAAGCCTTGTACCGCGCGCTGGATGCGGTCGAAAGATTGAAGGAAGAGGGCATCGACATCGGTCTGATCAACAAGCCGACCTTGAACAAGATCGACGAAGACATGCTGGCCAAGGTCGGCAACTCGCCGCTGGTCTTGATCGTCGAATCGTTCAACCGCAAGACCGGTCTCGGCAGCCGTTACGGCTCCTGGCTGCTCGAACGCGGCTTGACGCCGAAATTCGCGCACATCGGCACGCACAAGGAAGGCTGCGGCGGTTTGTGGGAACAATTCCCGCACCAAGGCCTCGACCCGGTCGGCATCATCGCGAAAGTCAAATCGATGTTGTAACCGCAATGATCGCGGGCGGCGTTAGCCGCCCGCGTTTTGGCGTGCTTTTTTGCCCTGAGGAAAGCGCCGCCTAGAAATTATCGAGAGGGCTCTTCACGCCTCTACCGCCTTTGTTCAGCAAACACATACTGCCAGCCCCATTCTTTGGATGCATGCGGATACTTGATCGCCAAGGCGTCGGGCAGCCAGACATCCACTTTATTCAGGGCCAAATCCCGCTCAAACCAGTCACGGCGCAAAGCCATCTGTACGCGCATCTCCTCCACTAAGCTATCCGGCAACATCGTCACCCGGTCCTTACCCCCTTTGCCGTCCCGAATGATGATCTCTTTGCGGCTCAATTCCACATCCTTAACGCGGAGCCGTACCGCCTCCATCAACCGCATTCCCGTTCCGTACAACAGCTTAATGATAAAGTTGATTGGCGCGGGGGCGGACGCGGATTGCCGCAACAATGCCTGCACTTCCCAAACCGTCAGCACCACTGGCAAGCGTTGTGGTTTTTTTGACCGCTCGAAATTGTCCAGCCACGGCAGGGTAATGACCAGCACCTCCCGATATAAAAAAAGCATCGCCGACAATGCCTGATTCTGTGTCGAACTCGACACCTGACGTACGGTGGCAAGATAGGTCAAAAACGCCTCCACCTCGGCGGCTCCCATTTCGGCGGGATGCCGTTTGCCGTGGTACAAAATAAATTGCTTGATCCACGCAAGATAGGTGTTCTCAGTGCTCAAGCTGTAGTGCTTAAAACGTATCTTGTCGTGGACTTGGTCCAATAATTTCTTGGGGGAGGCTGGCGCCGTATTTGTTGGCATAATATGTCGCCTTTACTTTAACTTAATTCATAATAAACAATAGCTTAGTTCGTGTTTATTCGGATTGTACGACATCTTGTCATTGTTATGCGACGGCATCAGCGTACTGGGGCGCGGACGGTGTTTTTTGACTGCCCGGGTGTCGCATTTATTTGCTTGACATGTCGTATTTATTAACGTTAGAGTTAGCTCCAAGGATAGACCATGATTGACGGCGTGTGATTATGCGACAAATTAAAATTGTTAAACGACAAATGATGTCGTATACATCACGTTAGGCTTGAAAACCTTATCAAGGCTGGATAGCTTTTCTTTGATTATCATTTTTCGAGCAAGGGTGACTAAAATGAGCGAAGTTAAAACTAGTGATGTGGTTAATGTTGCGGTGAGTGGAGCAGGTCTTGGATTAGGCGCGTCTGGTACCGCAGCTGCAATTGTTGCAGCTGCACCAGTTACCGCTACGACTTCAACAGTCTTTGCTGGAGTCACATTTACTTCTGGTGGTGCATCATTGGCTCCTGCTTTGGCGGTTGCTATGGCTAGCAATCCTGTTGGTTGGGCCATTGCTGGAGCCGTTGCGGTTGCTGCTCTTTGGGCAGTAGCAAAGGCAGTTGAAGACTGAGATACCTTATAGCCAAAGTAGGATTTGCCGTGTTTTTTCGTCCAGGTGGCATCCATGTCTTTTTGCCTACGCTTGGCAGGTGGCCAGTCGATTGGCATAGCCTGCTCTTTGATCAAAGCTTTCTCG
>Ga0207968_100112_pt1 | contig 35870 bp, 42 predicted proteins | sample LakWasMet21_HOW5_2_FD_183867 | JGI IMG/M metagenome (GOLD analysis project Ga0207968, IMG submission 183867) | Freshwater sediment methanotrophic microbial communities from Lake Washington under simulated oxygen tension - Sediment Metagenome... | ecosystem: Environmental > Aquatic > Freshwater >...
AAAATATTTAAGGAGTCGATCGAGCCATGAGCAAACAAACACAGCCAGCCGATTCAGCGGATCACAAACCAGTCAGACGACAGGCCAAGGCGGCAACGCCGGAACAATCACCAAGCCCGCCACAAGCGGCAATACCGGAACAATCAACAAGCCTGCCCCAAGCGGCGGATTCAAACACAACCCAAACGGCGGCAATGACCGCGACGACCTCATCTAATACTGAAAAAAGGAACGACAACATGAAACAAGTACATTTCACTTTGCAAGGCAAAGGCGGCGTCGGTAAATCATTTGTATCGGCACTCATCACGCAATATCTGCGTGCACAGGGCCAGCCGGTTACAGCGATAGACACCGATCCAGTCAACGCAACGTTGGCAGGTTATAAAGCGTTCGATACGCAGCGGCTTGAACTGATGGAAGGCGGCTCGCTGGTCGAACGTAATTTTGATCAGCTCATTGAAAGAGTCGTCGCGGAAGATACAAATTTTGTGATCGACAACGGTGCCGCGTCATTCATCCCATTGTCGTATTACATTGCCGAGAACGACGCGATCAACCTGATCGGCGTCAACGGAAAACAGGTGGTGATCCATACGGTCATCACAGGCGGCCAGGCGATCCGAGACACACTGGCCGGCTTTGCATCATTGGTCGAGCAGATGCCAGGTAATGCGCAGATTATCGTTTGGCTCAATGAGTTTTTTGGCGACATCGAGGCGGAAGGCAAAACCTTCGAGGAAATGAAGGTTTACCAGAACAACAAAGACCGCGTAAAAGGCGTCGTGCGGATCGCCAGGCAAACGGGCAGCACATTCGGAAAAGACATTCAACTGATGCTTGACTCAAAATTGACATTTGACGAGGTCGCGCAGTCGCCAGATTTCGGTTTGATGTCACAATCACGGCTAGCTCAAGTCCGGAAGGGCATCTTTGAACAGCTCGACGTGGTCCTGTAAGGGGCAGACCATGAACTTTGATGAAATCCGCAAAGAGGTTGCGATCCGGCATAATGTGCTGTTGGGTGCCGATGATCCTATATTGGTAACAGTGACGATCAACGAACTGGTCCTTGGGGAATACCTGCACCTACTTGCGCAGCAGAATGAAAACGCGCAGCGATCACTTACGATCGCTTTGCAGCAGCATGTGGAGCAATCAAAGGAAACAGCGGGGAAGATCATCACGAACTCTGCCGACTACGTGAGCCAGCAGATCAGGCAAAGCGCGACGGCAGCGATCGCTGAGGCCGGGGCGCAGCTCAGGCAACAAGTATTCGAAGCACAAACAGCCGGGCGCGAGTCAATGGCCAGCGTGCGCGATGCTCAAGTAGCGAAGAGCGGCGCCGTCATTGCGGCGATCGTGGCCGGCCTTTCGGCCGTCGCCGCGATCGCGGCGCTAGTCGCAGTTATTGCGAAGTGATCAGCCGAAACTTCGTGTATTCGTAAAATCGCGTGGAATGAGCGCAAATTAATTGCGCTCATTGCTCAAATTTGATGGGAGAACTATATAAATGTTGACCTTACAAATTGTCTTGAAGTTGTTTTTTTTGTTGTTCCTTTTTGCGGCCGCTGCGATGGCTATTTTTAAAAATATTAGGTTTTATCGCTCTTTTGCGACAATAGCCGTTTTTATCGTTTCGACGGTCTCTTTTCTTGAAGATGGAATACTTGGTCTTTTGGTAATATTATCAACGATTGGTATCGTTCTTCCGATTGCAATCCTCGTGACTTGCAGGATCATTGTTTGGCTGACGTGGAAAATCGTTCGCCTACAATTCCCTGACGAGCCAAAGAAACTGCCTTGCGAACGCCTATCACTCGGCGATGTGTATCGCCTTATGACGAACCTTGATTAGCTGCGGCAAAACCGCCGCCGTCCTGCCGTGACCGACCTGGAGTAAGAACTATGAATAAGAAGAAGATTTACGAGAACAGCAATGCCTACGCGATAATGCTCCGAAAATTGCGTCCATTTGGAACGGCGCTCGCGATCATAATCCTGTCCTACACAGCGGCTGGTATGCCGCTGTCGGACGTATCCGCTGAATTCGCTGCCTTGTTTCGCAATCTCGTCCGCGTCTCATGCGTGGGCGCTGTAGGAATGCTTATGGCTGTGTGGATAGGCGGGGGGCGAAATACCTCTATTCGATTATTAATAAAAGGGGAATAGATATGCCTGAAAACGTAATTACGCGGGTCTCTCAAAATTGGATAGAACACGCGTACCCGTTGCAACAAATTACCATCCAGCTTCAGGGCACTCGACATAGCAATCCTGCGCACGTGATTAGCCAGATCGAAAATGTTCTCGAACGTCTACGCAAAGGCGATCAGAGTGGCGAAGACCATGATGATGATTTCGGGTACAAGTTCTGGGTTGATCCGGTTAGTCAAGGTCCGTCGTTTTTTGAGGCCAGTTGTGGATTTAAATAGATGTGAAACTTCACGTTAATGTTTCACAAGCCATGTGACGGCGGCAAAACCGCCGCCGTCCTGCCGTGACCGGCAGGGATTGGCACCAAAAGGATAAATCAATTTTCTTTCGCCAAGCGCGCCAGGATCGCGGCAGTTTGCTCCTGGTGAGCTGCGAGCTGTCCGGCCAGGCGTGCTGCTTCCTCGCGAGCCACACCGACTTCCTTGCGTGCCTCGTCAAGATTTTCTCGGCTTTCACTCAACTGCTCGACCATCTGCTTGCGTTGTTCGCCATGCGCCAATTCGGCGGCTTCGGCCTTCGCCTGCACCTTTACAAGCGCAGTATGCACGGTGGACAGCTCTGCGCGGAGCTGATCGCGTTCGGCCGCTGCATCCTGAGCCCGCTTTTTCTGCTCTGCCATCTCTACCTCTGTTTTCCTGCGATACTCCTGATGCGCCTTGTCTGCGGCTTCGGCCTTGGCTTTCACAGTCGCCAGCTCGTCGCGGATCTGATCGCGTTCGGCCGCTGCGTTCTGAGTTGATTTTTTTTGTTCAGCCAGATCAGCGCGAAGTTGATCGATTTCATCCCTGTGTCGATCCCGCTCCGCGTCGATGCTGGTATTCAATCTGCACAGCTCAGCAGTGTGTTCATCGCGGGCGGTCTTCGATTCCTGCACGACGACAGCAATGCGCTCGCGGGCCTGGGCCAGCTCAATCGCTTGGTCCTGACAAAGCTTTTGCACATCAGCTAATTTTTTCGTTAACACATCGGCCCGAGCTTCCGCTTCGTCCAGCCTCGATTCCAAATCATCAACCGTTTGCGCCGCATCGATCAACTCGCGTTCGGCTTGCTCGCGCTGCTCGCCGGCAGTTCGAATAACCTCAGCAACCCGGCGCTCTGCCGCCTTCACCGCCTTATCGTTCAGCTCGACCGCCAGACTGCCCAGACGATCTGTCAGCGCCTTGGCAACGGCAGACACCTCATCGGCAACCTCGACAGGCAGCTCTGCGACGGGCTCGGCCTGGGTAACTGCCTGGCTGCTAACGTGTTCATCCCACACCTGTTTGAGTCTGGCAGGATTCCCTCCTCCGACTTTTGTTCGGAGCGCAAAGCCCGTGATATTGCGACCAGCAGCTTGAAGTTCTTGGCCGGCCTGGATGATTGATTCGGGGGAAAATTCGACGGGGCGCATAACGGTATCCTCAGGAGTATTTGAATTGACGCCTCTATTATAGCAACAAACTAACAAACTAACAAACTAACAAATAAACTAATAAAAATACCGTGCCGCTTATCCGCCCGATCACGCCGATCGTAGACCTCTAAACCCTGCCTAAAAATAGCGCTTTCGCATCGTGGCGGCGTTCTCAATGTGGGCCTACGGAGCAAAGCACCTAGCCGTGATCAGTAGTTTTAAGGCGCACCTGAAACAATTGCGGCGCCTTGACGCCAAGCTCTTTAAGATCATATTTATTTTCAAGGGTATTCGTAAAAGTGTGTAGATTTAGTGCTTGACCTATGCGCTCAATGAGCGTATTATATGTCTCAACGAATCAGGATTCCCCTGAATCGAAAACCGGAGAATAGAGATGATTGCATACGTTTACAACACAGATACTATGGTTATTGCAGCTCAAATAAAAGGCGATGACAATAAATCGATTGAGACAAAATTCAGCGAATGCTTTGACTCCGATAACTATGGGCTGACTTATTCTCCTGCATTCGGCGCGGCTGATGGATGCATTACTGACGGGGATTTTGAAACAATCGATGTAAGAGGTTAATTTTGGATCACCCAACTCCTGACCAGATCAAACAGACCCGCGAGCAAATGCGGGTCTCACCCAAACTCAGGCTGCGGAGCTGATATACAAAGGGCTCCGCACCTGGCAGGGGTGTACGAATACCCTTATTTTCCTCATGGCAAAAAAAACCGGCTTTCGCCGGTTTGGTGGTGGTTAATGCGCCTTTATCGGGAAGGGCAATATCTGGCCTTTTTGCTCGGCTAATTGCAGCTCTGCAATACGTTGTTTAGCAACTGCCAGCCGATCGCGTGCGGCTTCAATGCTGCGGCCGTGCTGTGAGCGATCATAGTCATTAGCACGTTTGCATTCCAACGCTGAAACCTCAGCAAAAACGCGCTCGGCTATAACCACCCACCCGCGCAGCTCGGCAAGGCCAACACAAGCATGATAATCAACATTGATCACGCGAAACAGATGGTCGGTGGAGTTACGGAATTCTGAAACTTTAACGGCGCTCATCGGAAATTCTCCGGTAATGGCCTGGGCGGGATTGCCTGGCCTTCGATACTATATTACGCTCAATGAGCGTATATAGCAAGCATTAAAATGACTCGCGCCTTAACTTTTTTTGGCGAAGTTCCGCCGCCGCACTCCTTTTTGGTGTAAACCGGCCTTAACGGTTGTCTAAGGACTTTAATGAGAGTGGGCAAGTGTTCCCGCTGCAAGCCCTATATCTAAAAGTGGCGAAGCCTCATTATTGCTTTTATATGCAAAATAATGCTGCGAAGCTCCTTATTTTGGTTCTGAAAGAAAATATGATTAAGTCGCGACACTAAAAGTCATAGTTACCGACACTTAACTTTCAATGGCTTTTTCTTATCCACAGCCTACCGACACTTATTTTCGGCATGTGTCACCGGCGGTGTGAAATCTGGCTCGCTTCTCGTTTTTTCGGGATGATTTGAGGGAAATAGATCGGATTTCGAGCGGGAAAAACCGCTCAAACAGGCTTTACTTATTCAAACGGCAATAGCGGGCCGTACGCGCTGAGACTCGCGTTATTACGGGCGGTTCGGTGCGATTATGATTAGGTTGGTGGTGGTGGCCGACGCTTTAGAGCAGCCTTCATCGCGGCGATATGCTCCGACGCTGATGCCATTTTGCCGGTACGATCAGGAACGTTCAGGTTAGCCGCATTGATCCCCATTTGAACATTCGCCAACGCTTTACGGCGCTTTTTCTCCATTTTGCTTAATCGCCGTTCCTGCGCCTTGCGTTGTTCGTGCCTCAGCCAGTCATGAAAACCTAGCACGGTGAACAAATGGCGGCTAACCGTGCGGATCGCGGCGTAACCTTTATACACTGTATCGCTGATTTTCTCGCAAATCGGGTGAACCGTGATGATACCCGCAGACTTTAGATCGCGTACAGCTCGCTCAGCGCGCCGTTCGCCTAACCCTGACAACTTAGCCAGGTATGGCATGGTAAGGCCGGCTGTCGAGCCGTCGGTTTGGGGAATGGCAACGCGAAGCGTGACCAGATCGGTGTAATGCAATATGCAGGAAAGAATGGATATGCACGCCTCGCGGCGCTCGCTGCGCTGCTGACGCTCCGATTTATTTGCTGCGTTTAACAGCGGCAAGATTTCAGGTCTTCTGAAATAGTCTTGGATTGCGATTTGAGCGCGGCGCAGGATTTCAGGGCCTTTAGCGTGTTTTTCCGGGGCCGAGAAAAACCGGGGGGAGTCCGGGCTATGGCCGCACTTGTTGCCGTTTAATTTGCTACAGGTCACATGGCCATCACTTTTTGGCGGCCAGTATCTTTTTCGTTTTTAGCATTCATGTGCTATAATTACTCCGTAATGAATCGGGACCCCTGGATTTACAAAAACCTTCAATCCGCCAAGATTATCTGAGGTTTTGTAGGTTCAGGGGTTTTTCTTTTTTATCTATTATAAACTATTTCTCACGCGTTGCGAATGTTTTGCAGCGTCCTCACAGGGTTGCGCAATTTGTAACCATTCCGTCCTCTTTGCTATCATAAACATTTATTCGACGCGCATTGGTGTGCTGTTGATTTAAAGCTAACGGTATGATAATGAGCGACTTGAAAAAACCTATACCCGAAGAACGCCGGATTTTTGCCAGGAATTATCAACGCGCGCGAAAGAGCGCTGGCTTGACGCAACAAGAAATCAGCGATCGCACGGGGTTTGCACAATCATGGTTATCAGAGGTCGAACGTGCCCTCAGCCCGCCCAGCATTGACAACATGGCAGAACTCGCAAAAGCCGTAAAACAACCGCTCTGGAAATTATTGCAGCCGAACCCCAAAGCATAAGCAGATATTTTCCTCTTTCCGTTGAAACTCTGAAAAAATACGTCATAACAGTTATAACGACAATTTCACGGGTTATTGCATTTTTTTAATATAGCCTATAGACTATGGAAAACTGTAACAGTAAACGGAGGCTATATGACTTTAGGTTCATCCAATGAACATGATCGCAGGATTGTCGAGAAGTTAAAGCGCGAACTCGGGCCGTCGATCTGCGCGATGCTCGATGATGCAAATGTTATCGAAATCATGCTCAATCCTGACGGTACATTGTGGGTCGAACGCCTGGGTGAACCCATGCAGCCATTCGGCCAAATGAAGCCTTCCCAGTCCGAATCACTAATGGGCACAGTCGCCTCAACTTTGCGAACCCAGATAACCGCTCAAAATCCAATTCTGGAATGCGAGTTGCCTCTGGACGGCTCGCGTTTTGAAGCGCTAATTCCCCCGATCGTTTCCGGTCCCACCTTCACGATCCGCAAAAAAGCGGTCAAGGTTTTCACTCTTTTCGACTACGTTGAAAGCGGCATCATGTCGCCAAGTCAGCGCGAAGCCATCGAGGCCGCCGTGCGCAATCGCCGCAACGTGTTAGTCGTGGGCGGGACCGGCACGGGTAAAACTACTCTCACAAACGCAATCATTCGGCATATGGTCGATGTGGCGCCTCATGATCGCTTAGCGATCATTGAGGACACGGGCGAGCTGCAATGTTCTGCTAAAAACGCAGTAACTATGCGCGCCGTGGAGTACGTGGATATGACTCGGCTTCTGAAAGCCACAATGCGCCTACGTCCCGATCGTATCTTGGTCGGCGAAGTTCGCGATGGCGCAGCGCTCGCGCTGCTGAAAGCCTGGAACACGGGCCACCCTGGCGGGGCGGCTACGGTTCACGCCAATTCTGCGCCTGCGGGTTTGATCCGCATGGAACAACTGGTGGCGGAAGCCACTCAGGCGCCGATGCAAATGCTGATTGCAGAGGCCATCGATTTGATCGTTTCGATCGAAAAGACGGGCACGGGTCGGCGAATAAAGGAAGTTGTAACCGTTGAAGGATATGACGGCAAACAGTACGTAACACAATCAATTTTTGAGGAATAAATCATGACATTTACAAACACCGCGCGCGGCCTGTTTTCAAAACCCGCTTTTTTCCTATTGTTTGCGGCTATGCTGTTCATCATGGTCGAGCCGACAATGGCCGCCGATGCAACAGGCGCGACCGGCGGCCCCGGCCTGCCATGGGAAGGACCGCTCGATAAACTCCAAAAATCGATCAGCGGCCCCGTCGCGTTTGTCATCGCGCTACTCGGTATTATTGCCTGCGGGGCAACGCTGATCTGGGGCGGCGAGGTTTCTGAATTCACCCGTCGCATCGTCTATGTCGTCCTGGTCGTCTGTTTAATCGTATTCGCTAATACCATGTTGACCGGCGTACTGTTCTCTGGCGCGATGATCCCTTACGACACCACTCTGTCGCTTCAAAATTTGAACGTAGCGGCGGACCTCTCGGCTAGTTCAGGTGGAAAATAATGATTAGTTCGGAATCTCGTCGTAAAACGGCATTCCATCGAGCACTGCATCGCCCGCAGCAAATCATGGGGGGAGAGCGCGAATTGATGCTTTTTTCCATGCTGATCGCGGGCGCCTTGATCATATCGGCAATGAATTTTGTGGCCGCCACGATCGGGCTTGTGCTCTGGACCATCTGCGCGTGGGCTTTGCGCAATATGGCCAAGGCCGATCCGGTAATGTCGAAAGTCTACATTCGGCAGTTGAAATACGGACACTACTACGGGCCGTTTTCACGGCCTGCCCGCGTGGCCAAGTCACCACGTATTTACTAGAGGAACGTAAAATGCTTGCTCTTAAAACATTCCGCAGCAGGGCCGCAGGCCTGCCCGATCTGCTCAATTATGCCGCCCTCGTTGATGAGGGCATCGTGATGGGTAAAGACGGCTCGTTGCTGGCGGGGTTCTTTTTTCGTGGCGACGACGCAGCCAGCGCCACGGATGCAGAACGCAATTACCTCACTGCTCTGCTAAACAACTATTTATCGCGTTTTGGCTCTGAATGGGCTGTTTGGGTGGATGCTGCACGGCTTCCGTCGCCAGGTTATCCGGCCCCGGAGTTGTCGCACTTCCCCGAGCCGATTACCGCGCTGATTGACGCCGAACGGCGCGAACTGTTCGAGCGGCAGGATGCACACTATGAGACTGAATACGCATTGGTCCTGCAATTCCTACCGCCAACTCAGCGCAGCTCAAAGGTGGGCGAACTGATTTACGACGACGATGCCCGCGACGAAACACAGTTAGCGGATCGACTACTTGCGGATTTCAAAAAAAAGATTGAAGACCTTCAAGACGGCCTGGGCGATTTGCTGCACATGCGGCGCATGAGCACAATTACAGTCACATTGCCTGACAAATCAACCTATTTGAGTGATGAATTAGTCAATTATCTGCATTTCTCGCTGACCGGCGAAACAATGGCTCTGCGTATCCCTGATTGCCCGATGTACCTGGATGCCTGGCTGGGCACGCCCGAACTATGGCCTGGCGATACGCCGAAATTAGGGGATCGCTTCATTGCGTGCGTGGCGATCGAGGGTTTCCCCGGCGCATCTTATCCGGGAATCCTCGATATGCTGGACGCCTTGCCCATAGCCTACCGCTGGTCAAGCCGCTTTATATTTTTGGAGCAACATGAAGCTGTGGCTGCGCTCAATCGCTACAGACTAAAATGGCAACAGAAAATACGCGGTTTTTGGTCGCAGATCATGAAATCCCAAAAGGGGATGATCAACACCGACGCCCTGTTAATGTCGCAAGAAACCGAAGTTGCTATCAATGATGCGAAATCGGGCTTAGTCGCCTATGGATATTACACGCCCGTCATAGTGCTGATGAATGAAAACCGTCAGTTCCTACAGGAACAGGCGCGATATGTTCGCCGGGAATTAGAGCGCAAGGGATTCGCCGCTCGGATCGAAACCGTTAATGCGATGGAGGCCTGGCTCGGTTCGCTTCCAGGGCAGACATACCCGAACGTGCGCCGGCCTCTAATTCATACTTTGAACCTGGCCGATATGTTGCCCTTAGCGAGCGTGTGGCCAGGACTGCGCGAAAATCCGTGTGATTTATATCCGGCCGGATCGCCGCCGCTCATGCAAACCATGACCACGGGAGCCACCCCCTTCCGGCTAAATCTGCATGTGGGCGACGTGGGCCATACCTTAGTGTTCGGCCCGACCGGCGCCGGCAAATCGACACTGCTGGCTGCTATTCTGGCGCAGTTCCGCCGCTACCGGGGCCGCGATCGCCGTGACGGTTGGCACGCCCCTGCCTCGATCACCGCATTCGACAAAGGCCGGTCGTTGTTTACGCTATGTAAGGCTACTAATGGCACGCATTACGACATTGGCAGCGACGACGGCGGCGCATCAGCGCTGTTTCCGCTTGCCGATATTGATACCAACGCCGAAATACTGTGGGCAGAGGAATGGATTGCAACTTGCTATCAGTTGCAGACCAGAAAAGAGGCAAGTCCGCACCAAAAAGAGGAAATTCACCGCGCGATGCTGCTGATGCAGGATGCTCCGCGCGCCTTCCGGTCGCTTACGCATTTCACATCAACAGTACAAGATGCCGATGTCCGTGCAGCAATGACGCATTACACCATCAGCGGTCCAATGGGCCACCTGCTCGATGGCAATACCGACGCCCTTGAAATGTCAAATTTCACCGTGTTCGAGATTGATGAACTCATGAAGATGGGGGACGCCAACGCGATCCCTGTGTTGTTGTATCTGTTCCGCCGCTTCGAGCGATCGCTAACCGGGCAGCCGTCGCTGCTATCGCTTGATGAGGCATGGATAATGCTCGGCCATCCCGTTTTTCGTGAGCGTTTGCGCGAATGGCTAAAAGAGCTGCGGAAAAAGAATTGTCTTGTTTTGTTGGCGACGCAGAGCCTATCGGATGCGGTCAATTCTGGCTTGCTTGATGTTCTGCTTGAACAGTGCCCAACAAAGATTTTGTTGCCGAACAAAGAAGCCGATTTACATGGCACTAAGGAAACACCGGGGCCGGCCGATCTTTACACCATGTTTGGCCTAAATAAAAAAGAGATACAAATCTTGAAAACGTCGCAATACAAGCGACATTACTACTACAAATCCCCGCTCGGTCGTCGTCTGTTCGAGTTGGGACTTGGGCCTCTGGCGCTGTCATTTTTGGCCGTGTCGGATAAAGAGAGCTTGGCGGAAGTCCGTCAGCTCATAAATGAGCACGGCCAAGATTGGCCATTAGTTTGGTTGGAACAACGTGGAGTTGAATATGAACATTACAGTAAAAAATAGCGTTATTTCATTGGCTATAGCTGCCGTGGTGAGCGGTGGCATTATTTATACACCACAAGCCAGAGCAACCGGCGCAACAGAGGTAACACAACTACTAAACTACGCACAGCTCGCCGCTAGCTATTCCGCAGAGGCGGAGCAGCTGATAACGCAGATAGATCAATACGCCGATATGGTCAAACAAGGTACCGGATTATCCGACTCGGTATTCAACAGCATTTCTGGCGATATGGAGCGCTTATCGGCACTGTATCAGTCCGGCACAGCGTTGGCGCATAAAATGGGCGATCTGGATGAACGATTCAGCAATGAATACACGGGCTACGCGGACTATCTAACATCGATCGGCCAAGGCAACATCAACATGCCCGCCCGCTATCGCCAGTGGGCACAAAATGGGTTAGATAATGCCCGGACGGCGATGAAGGCGGCCGGTATGCAAACAAGCATTTTGGATTCAGAAGAGGCAACGCTAAATAAACTGGTGCAGCGATCGTCTACCGCACAGGGCCGATTGCAGGCCATACAAGCCGGCAACGAGATTGCGGCGCAACAGGTGCAGCAGATGCAGAAATTACGCGAGATGATGGGCACACAAATCACGTTGCAAAGTAATTGGATCGCGCAACAGACCGAACGCCAGGCGATCGATGACGCCTTTGTCGAAGACTTCAAAGGTGGCCGCGTTCAACATGGCAAGTCTAAGGGGTATTAACAATGCAGATTAAAACCATGTGGTTTGTACTATACCTGGTCGCGGCCTATGCCGGCGGCCTTGGAACAGTAGTGATGATTCACAAACCCTCAACAGAAGGTACCATCGCGGCAACAATGAACTGCCCGCCTGCGGCGATAGCAGCAGAACGCCTGGTCGATAATTTCAAAAACGGCCGTGTTCAACACGGCCAATCGAAAGGGTATTAACATGAACGATAGGTTAAGGCGTCGGCAGTCGATAGCTGCATTTTTCATGGTCCTGCTGTTTTTCGTTGCTAGCGATGCGTTCGCCGCCGCTAATTTGCACGATCCAGAGGGTTCGGTAAACGGATTACTCGATCTCATTAAAAACTCGTCAGGCAAGTGGTCTGACAAATTAAGGGGCTACGCGCAAACGGTATTTTGGTCGCTCGCCACTATTCAACTCGTGTGGACATTCTTCCCTTTGGTGTTCAGACAATCAGATTTAGGCGAGATTATCGGCGAGCTAATCCGATTCATCCTAACCATTGGTTTTTTCTACGCGCTTTTGCTGTTTGCTACCGATTGGGCCTCTGCAATCGTGCAGAGTTTTCGACAAGCAGGTGCGGCGGCCGCCGGGCTGGGTTCGCCAGAACTCAACCCCGGCGATATGTTCGGATTGGCAGTTGACCTGGCTGACATGGTAGGCGATAAAGACACTCTGAATCCAATGGCCGCCTTGATGATCGCTCTAGCGTCTGTGATTATATTGCTATGTTTTTCATTTATAGCCGCATTCATGGCCTTGACTATCGTGGAATCCTACATCGTTATCGACGCATCGGTGTTATTTATGGGGTTTGGCGGATCACAATGGACGCGTGAATATGCGATCGCTGTGATGCGCTATGCCGTATCGGTGGGCGCAAAACTGTTCATCGTCACGTTATTGGTTGGGATCGTCCTGGATTCGGCGCAACAGTGGAAAGCAGCGTATACCTATGATGATGCCTCGATGTGGACACTGGTAGGCCTGGCTCTGGTGTGCGCCTATCTGACTAAAACCATTCCTGAGCTGGTCGCCGGGATGATCAGCGGCACTTCGGCGGGTGGCGGCCATCAAATCGGTTCAATGGCCGCCGCCGGAATAGCAGGCGCAACGGCCGCGATCGCTGCGATCGCCACGGCCGGAGCATCTACGGCGACATCAGGTATAGCAGGCGCAGCCGCAAACTCATCCGGTTCAGGACAAGACGGATTAGCGGGCGCCATAAATGCAAGTTTGGGCGGCGGAAAATCTGCGGATAGCGCGCCGCCCGGATCATCAACCAGCTCGTCCGGCAGTTCTGCCGGCGGAAACCCGGCCAGCGCGGCGCCGCGCATTGGCGGCGGGGCAAGCGCGCCTGCGCCTGAGAAGGCACAAGGCGGAAGCCAGGGCGAGTCGAAGCAAGCCAAACAAGGCGGAACCGATTCCAAGGCGGGAGCCGGCCAACAATCAGGCGGAAACGATTCAAAGGGGGGGGCTGGCCACGCGGCACACGCCATTGCGTCAGGTCTTGTGCGGAGCGCCGGCGTGCTATCGGCCATATCTGTACCGGGCATGGAAGGCGCTGCGGGATTATCACTCGGCGCCCCACCATTACCATCATCACCGCCGTCGTCGGTCAACGAGTTCGAAAGCATGGAAGTGCAGGGGGCCGACAACATCATCCGGCCCGCCGGCGCAAACGAATCAGCCCCCTCCACTAGCACACCCGCCACACCAGAAAAAACAGACGGTGGTACGGCGATCGGCTAGAGCGCGACATACCGCGCATCATCGATTCATCCCCAAAAATACTAACGCACTAGCAGAATAAAAAAATAGACCATGGGCTATAATATAATATATTATAGCTTATGAGCTATATCATATAGCCTATCAACCCAGATAGCGGAGACATCATGGATCAAAACAAAACACCCAATAATACACCCGAATCCCCTTACATAAACGCTCGACGAGAGTGGAACGAACGCTATGGCGGCTACGTTGCACAAGCGAACAATTGGCGGATCGCCGCGCTGGGCAGTATGACCGTCGCGCTTGTAGCCACCGCCGGCCTGGTGTGGATATCTGGGCAGCACAAAGTTGTGCCGTACGCAATCGAGTTCAATCAACACGGCGAGGTCATACGCGTTGCGCGTGCCGATCTGGCTGCGCGCCCGAACATGCAGCAAATGCAGGCCGCATTGCGGTCGTGGATAATCGGCGCCCGCACCGTCTATGTCGATCGCAGAGCGCAGGAATCGATTATATCGACAACATACGCAATGACTATGCCAGACAGTGCGGCATATACGACGCTGGCTACCTATCATCGCGAAAACGATCCTTACACGCGCTCGGCACGTGAAACTGTTGAAATCGTTGTCCATGCCGTCGTGCCGGTGAGCGAGGAAACCTGGCAAATTGAATGGACCGAAACCATAAAACAGCGATCCGGCAAGGTCGCTAGCGCCAAACAATGGCAGGGCACATTTACCGTGGCCATATTGCCGCCGACTGACGAGAGGCAGGTCATGATTAATCCCCTCGGCAACTACGTCAAACAGTTCACCTGGACGCCACGCCTGTAATCCCAATATCCCACTACGCAAGGTAATAGTATGAAAAAGGAAACAATGACCGCCGGACTAATTATTACGGCCCTGGCAACACAGGTTATGGCTCAGCAGGAAGTTCCCGCGTTGGCCACCAATCAAACATACCCAATACAGGCACAGGCTGCACCGTTACCGTTGCTAGCCGAAAAATTACCCCCTGTTCCCCTTATATCAAATGCGCGGGTGCGCCTGGACGCCAAAGAATCCCAGGGGGTTCAACTCGCGAACGAATGGAAACAGCACCCGGACAAGCCGCGCCCGGCGGCAGATGGAAGCGTAAAATATCTTTTTGGTGCCACGATGCCAACGCTAGTTTGCACGCCTTTGCAGGTTTGCTCTATACAGTTGCAGCCCGGCGAAATCGTAAATGATCTACACACGGGCGATAAGCCGCGCTGGAAAATCACACCAGCGGCTAGCGGATCAGGCGAGAACAAAACAACATCTATTGTTGTTAAACCTATCGACGCCGGCTTGACAACAAATTTGTTGGTGACGACGGATCGACGCCTCTATATGATCAAATTAGTTAGCACGCAACACGATTGGATTCCAATGTTATCGTTCGACTATCCCGATGACGTAGATCGCGCGTGGGCAAACTACCGGGCCGAACAATCCAAACACGCCAACGCGACGACACTGCCAACCGGCGAAAACCTAGCCGCGCTCGATTTTAATTTCGAATTGGACGGCGATGATCCGAGCTGGCGGCCAACGCGCGTCTACACGGATGGGAAAAAAACATATATCCAGTTCGGCTCAACCACCTTTGGAGGCGAGGCGCCGGCCCTGGTTGCGCTTGGCAATGATGGCGGTATTATCAGCGACCCCAGCGAACAATTGGTCAATTATCGCGTGATTGGCGATCGCTATGTGGTTGACAAGGTGTTGGATCGCGCAGCGCTCATCACCGGCGTCGGTGGTGATCAGATTAGAGTTACGATCACACGGGGGCACTAATGAAACGCGTTATTGCTATTTCGTTACTTTTAAGCGCTTGCGCCACACGCTCACCAAGCATGTCTTATGTTGCGCCAGGTTTAGGATTGTCTAACGCCGCTGCCGCCACGCTGGCCACCGATACTGTGCAGCATTTGTCCGATGCGTTTCCTCCAGCCAAAAATACATTAGTGATCGAACACAACAAGGTTTCCGATGGGTTCACGCCTTTGCTGCTGTCCCAGCTCCGGTCTGCTGGATTTGGTGTGATCGAGGCCAACAAGGCCAACAAGGGCGACGGTGTACGCGTTCGCTATTTGGTGTCACCATTGGACAACGGCGTCGTATTGCGTTTGCAATACCCGGCTAATGAAGTTGCCCGTTTCTATCCACGCGGCCCCGGTGGCAACCTATTGCCGGCTGGACCATTTACAGTGAAGGAGTCGAAATGAATCCAAATCCTACAGGGTCGCCAGATTTCCTTGCTGCACCCGGCCGTGGCAAAGGCGTTCGGCGCCTGAACCGATTGCCAATAATGGGCGTTATTTTCCTCCTGCTATTAGCCGTGGCCGGCATCAGCTATACATTCATCAAGCGGCAGATGGATATGCGAGAAAAAAACAGCGAATCGTCCGCTAAAGCTGTTGCCGCACAAGCCGAGCCGCCTGTGCGGCCGGTCGGCCCGGACTACGTGCCACCAACGCAGCCATCAGCGCCAACCGAATACACAACGATTGCAGCAGAGAGTAAGCCTGGGCCGAGCGCACCGCCGCCACCATCCGAGGCTTATCTTGCACGGATGCGCTTAATCCAGCGCGCAGAAGAAAGCCGCCTGGCGGCGGCAGAGGCCGCTCTTAACTCCGAATCGACAGTAGCCGAAGCTAATGCGAACGCTCAGGAAAATATGGGGAAAATGTTACAAACACCATACCCGCCACGTCCTCAACTACCCGGAATACCCGGAATACCCGGAACCGCGGCGCCTGGCGAATTCGGATACGCTAACCAAGGCGATCCAAACCAGCAGGCCGAAAAACGCAATTTCCTCACAAAACAGCCGGCTACCGAAATCTATTTGTCACATACACGGGAAGCGGCGCTGTCGCCCTATGAAGTGAAGGCCGGCACAATCATTCCCGGCGTTATGATCGGCGGTATCAATTCGGATTTGCCCGGACAAATCATCGGCCAGGTGCGCGAATCGGTATACGACTCGGCGACTGGTAACTATTTGTTGATTCCATCGGGTTCTCGACTGGTCGGGACCTATGATAGTAGCGTAACAATGGGACAGAGCCGCGTCCTAGTTGCGTGGACACGGATCATTTATCCAGATAGCTCATCAGTATCGCTCGATGTGATGCCCGGCGCAGATCAAAGCGGTTATGCAGGATTTAATGATCAGGTCGATAATCATTATGCGCGTCTCTTTGGGAACGCACTCATGCTATCAGTGATAACGGCTGGGGCGCAGCTCTCGCAACCACAGAACGACAATTCAAACGGCGGCTATAACAGCCAGCAAATCATGGCGGCTGAACTGGGGCGGCAACTGGGGCAACTGGGCGCGGCAATGACACGGCGGAACATGGATATTCAACCGACTCTGGAAATACGGCCAGGCTATGAATTCAATGTCATGGTCACGAAAGATATGATATTAACACCGTGGCAAGGCCATCCGCTGCAAGCGACTACTCTAAGCACGCACTAAGAGGAAATTACGGATGATTAACAATAAGAAGAGCGCACTTATTGCGATATTAATCGGCCTATTTTCCAGAGAAGCCGCCGCAATTCCACATCCAGCAGAAGATTACACGGAAGGATTCGCGGCATCTATGACGCGAATTAAAGAATGGCAGAATGCAATTAAACGAAACAAACAGAAAACAGTTTCAAAGAAACTAATACTGGCTAATAAGCTATTTAACAATCTAAAACATGAAAGCGATATGGAGCATTGGGGCGTAGAGGATTACTGGGCTACACCGATTGAAACATTAGCTAGCAACGGCGGCGATTGCGAAGACATCGCTATCGGTAAATATTTTACGCTGCGGGAATTGGGCATTAGTGAACAATGCCTAAAACTGACATATGTCGTTTACTTGAAAACTAATGAGCCGCACATGATATTGAGCTATCAATGCAACGGGAAAAACAACTTGATTCTTGATAGTCTTATTACCAGCATTATGTCCTCAAAAAAACGAAAAGACATATTGCCCGTTTATAGCTTTAACTCAAACAGCATTTGGATAGCCAAACGAAATGGAATAGGGCAACAAATCGGAAGCTACGAACGGCTGAGTGTATGGGCGTCATTACTAAATCGAGTAAAAGCCCTGATTTCATAGGTATTAATTACCCTTGGCGTGTGGGATTACACGCCTTTTATCATCAACAACCTAGGAAAATTATGTATAAGAAAATAATATTTTTGTCTCTACTGTCAATTGGTAACGCCATTGCTGACCCTATTGATGTTGCGTTCTCATTGAAACAAGCTCAAGATCATATCAACAAATCATATTCCTATTTTTCAGCAGGGCGGGTGATCGCTCCTAAAAGCAAAAAGCAGGCAATTACATACTTCACGCAGGCTGGTGTCGAACTGTACTCAGCCACAACTGAATTAAATCAGGCATCCGTAATAAGCAAAGAAGACCTCGCCGCCGGAAGTTACAACGACAAAAACTCTATCCAGAAAGAAATTGTGGACCTGGAAAGAGCTATAGGAGCGGCCGAAACATTACAAATAAACATTGAAGTTCTCAAAAAAACACCGAAGTCTAAAGATAGCACTTTGTACGCTGACGCCGATTACCTTATAGCTTCACAAAATCTGTCATCTGCGACATACAATTTGTTTAAAGCTAATCTAAAATAACACAACCCATGGTTCTCGCGCTCTGCGCGGGAACCCGCTTTTAAAGGCACATAAAAATGGATAATTACAGTATAGCTGTTGCTCTTTTAATCATCGCCACTCTAGCCATTGTATTTAATAATCCGCGAGAAGAACAAAGGCGACAAGCCACAAAATACGGATCATGGGGAAGAACAAGTTTGATAAACCTCAGCATGTTAGGGCTGATGATGGCATGGTCCTATACAGTTGTGATTTGGCCCGAACTCTTCTTCGGCATACTAATTTATCTATTTTTCGGTATTTTAATCAATCAATCGGCCGGTGTACCGGCGACAAATGAACTTGCACATCTTAACTTCAACGACAGGTTATGGCTTCGTACATTCTACGCTTGGTGGTGGCCTTACTATATCGTGGTAGGCCGGAATTAGGGTAAGTAATCATTTTCATACCATATAATGAGAAACCTGAAATGAGAAACCTGAGCGACTCCATCACCGTTCAACGCCCTCTGCATCTGTTTTTGGCGCATCCGACCGAAGATAACTACATCTACGGAATCAATGTCGTGCTAGTCAAAAAAGGCGAAGAACGGCACTTCATTCTCACCACATCTGATGATGATGGTGAAGAACCAATAATCTCTGGTCATGAGGCCGCAACTTGCATCCAAGTCATAGTCTCATTTTCCGACGAGATAAAAGGGCTTACTATCGAGAATATCCATTTTTACGCTTATTACAGTAACGCGTGGAAATACATTTCATTCACCGAATGGAATCCAGACAAGATTATAAAGGCCTGGCCGGAGTGCGATACCGGCGCTGCATTGGGAACGCCTATTGTGCGCAACATCTACGTTCGCGACAATCCAATGAAAGACGATTTTTCAACACACCCGTTCACGTACTGGTGGCACGCGGTCAGCGCCAATAATGATCTTATCAGCGATTATGGGGATGAAATTAGTGAACACTATCGTAAGATTAGACGCGAGGTGCCGTTCGGTGATATTACCCATGAGGCGCTTGAGGTTCGTTCCTATGTTACCCTGTATGCCAGGCATAAGTGGGTGCTGGCTCAGCGCATTAAGGCGGCCACTGGCGGCAAAAAGCCTATTTACAAGACGCCAATTATTCAAGGGGGTGGATGGAAAGGCTGGGCGTCCATCGTCGTTTTATTCGATCATATGCAGGTTGATCATCGAATCTATGAGCCAAACCGCCACAATGTAAGTAAAAGCGAATTTTTGCACTTGCGCGAAGATCTTGAGCGCATGGGTATTGAGGTTGTATCGCTATCGGATACGGTCTGGCGGGTTGTGTTGTCAACGGAGTTGGACCTTCTCAAAGGCCCCTCAAACCTGCGATCGTTCACTCTATTCCGGCGCGGCGAGCATATATTCGAACTCACGGCTTGCGAGGAAGATGAGAACGATATACCGTGGTGAAAAACTGACTAGTTTTTGATCAATCTAACAAAACACCAACATTTATTAGGCGAATTATTAAGAATGTTATCCACAAAATCCGTGGATAACATTCAAATTCTAGCTATGCGCTTAGTAAAATGCAGTACAACAACGGCTAAGAGTAAATTCACCACCGGCCTGGCGTATGCGCTTATGTGTGCAAGTGTAGTCTCGGAAGCCAGGCCGGCGCCAAACATCAAAAAAACCTGGGCGCCGAAAATCCAAATAGCAAGCTTACAAAAAAAGCGGATTATCCCCAAGAAGCGATATAGCACCGAATATAGAATCATCATTGTCGCTCATCCTGTCCATCGTTAGCGGCTCTCAATGCCGCATAAAGGGCCGTTTTGCCTACATTTATAGCAGCGGCGGCCTCACGTACAGTCAACCCCTTACTGATCATTTTTTGCGCTCTTTGCAATTTTGCCGGTGTTATGACCGGCCGGCGGCCGCCAATTCGGCCCCGTGCGGCGGCGGCCTTGAGTCCGGCCCGTGTGCGCTCACGGATCAGATCGCGCTCAAACATGGCCAACGCGGCAAATAGATTGAACACCAACTGACCACCCGCCGTACTGGTGTCGATAGATTCAGTCAGCGATCGGAAGCCAACGCCTCGCTCTGCGAGCGAATCGACGGTTTGCACCAAATGAGGAAGCGATCTGCCGAGTCGGTCGAGTTTCCAGACAATCAGCGTGTCATCAGGCCGAAGATAAGCCAGGGCTGCATCGAGTCCTGGCCGGTCCACCTTAGCGCCGCTGGCTACGTCCTCAAAAATCTTTGCGCAGCCCTCCCGTTTGAGCGCGTCGATCTGCAATGTCAGTTCCTGGCCAGCGGTTGAAACCCGTGCATATCCGATGAGCTGGCCCATACCGGGCAGGTCTATAGTGTTATGGTCGAAAGGATCGCGCATCAATGCATTCCGTATAATTTATTTGTCCGGCAACTGTCCGTTATTATAAGCTGTCCGCAAACTCATATTAATATCAGCTACAACGGACAGATTGTGTTTGGCCGTCAAACGGTCGTTTTCCGGGCACTGGCATTTTTACCGTTCGTGTCCGAAAATATCCCACCCATATTTTGGGTTCTTGACGAGGCACAAGGCATAGCTATCACTAAACCATCTCCTCACCCAAATTTCGATGATGCCTGGCGGCATATCCTTCGGAAGCAGATAGAATTCGTTGCCTTCAAACGAAATGACCTGATGGTTTTTCGCCCATTTTTCTATTGGGACGTCTTTATTCTCAAAACGAAAATGACATTCGTGATGCTCTGCCTCCATGAAGGGATTAATAAGTTCCTTTATGATAGCTGGCATGATGATCTCACCAGCGTCGTTAACTTCGATATCAAAATAAGGAGCGCTTTCTCGACGAATCAACTCGTAAAGAGCTGTTCGCATGTCAGGCAATGCTTCTTCTAACAAATCCAGTCTATTTTGTGCATATTCGGCTAAATCATCGTCATATTCCGATCCGTCACTCTCTAATGAAGATAAGTGCCATTGAACGGCCTTGTTGGCAAGCATGGCTCTATCGAAAGCACGGGATAGCGCTATCAGGTTGTCCGAGTAGGTCGGCACCCGGTTAGTCTTAATTTCGGCCATTAGCTTGAAGTGATTGGTGCTCTTTCCAGCCCGAGGAACCCAAGTTGAGGGGTCGAATGTGAACGTTTTTCCAAACAAATACATTGTTAACTACTCCCTAGAAATTTTGTCATCTTCACTTATAAAGTCATCTACTCATCCCTGATCGGGGGGAACGGGGATGGACGAAATTCCTTCTCAAAATGCCACGGATAAACCTGAACATCGCCGTCAACTGGAATTTTGAAGTGCCGCCGCAACATCAAATTAATCGCTTCATCATAGTGGTTCCTGTGTCCAAATCGGTAGCCCATAGCGATCATCGCGCCGAAAGCTATGATCATCACGGGCAGTAGCAATTGCAGAAGCGAACGAGCGGCCAACGTAATAGCAGGGGGATCAGCCCTTTGAAACTCGCGTACTATATCCGCGCACGACTCCGGCGAGAAGATCGCCGTGGCTACGGCTCCCCAAAAGAACAATAGAGGCACCTCGACGATCACCTTTTGAATGATCGTCAAAGCCATTCGGCCCATATTGATTAACTGCGCGACCGGGAGTCGCCCATCCCGTAAGACGTTGAGCTTGATATTTGCGTATTGCGCATCTGAAATACGGCCTATCTCGATACCGTTCATGTAGCCGATCCATGTTAACGGCTTATCAGCATTCACGCGAGCGGTTAACCGATAGTCGAACCAGTCGAGCAAACAGTTTATCATCCCAACGGTCACGACAATGGACAAACCGCCGATGAATGAGCCGGAAAATAACACGAACACAATGGCGGTGAGTACCGCCATTGGAGCTAATACTAACCACCACCATTTGTTTTTTTTCATAAGATATTCCTCTTGTTGTAATTTAATTTACCAATCTATCACGATATAACAGCTAGATAATTCTTCACCGCCATTTAACTATTACCCTTTATTTTCACTCTTTCTGCGATTGCATCGGCAATCCCAAAAAGACCTGCTGCAATAAAAGCGCCTGCCGCCGTTATTGGCTGATTTGCAATTGATCCAGAAAACAAGCCAATCGCTATCATTGTCATTGCGTATATTCCGAACATATTTATCTCCTGATTTTAATATTTATAAGTTAGTAATATCCGATTTTCTTAGTTTGAAGTTTCACAGCTTTTTCGGCGGCGTGGAGGCCCCACGCGGATGCGCGAACATAAGCCCCGCCTCATCCAAGATGATGACAGCAGAGTGTTTGCATCTGAGTTTTTGATTTATTTTGAGCATGAACAGCTCCAAGTAAGCAGGGTCCATTTTCCTGTGGCCTGGCAAGTCCTCTGGCGTTTCCCATCCCTGCCAGGTGCGAAGCCCTTTGTAAATTAGTTCCGCTGCCTGGGTTTGAGTGAGGCCCGCTTTCTCGCGTGTCCGCCTAATTAGTTCCGGCGTCAACAAATCAGGCATAACAAACTCAGGCATGGCCATTGTTTCGCCGTCTTTCCAGATGACTCCCAGCCCAGCTAGATCGCACAATAGCGCCCATGCAGCATAGGGAATCTCGATGTCCTCGCCAATCCACTTTCGGATTGTCCGGGAAGATTGAAGTCCTAATTTTTTTGAGGCCTGACTACCGGATAAGCCCGTAAGCCTCAATACCTCACTGATTTCTTGCCTTGTTGGCCTTACCCAACTCTCTGCTGGGTTCAGACATTCGCGCCTGATGATTGTCATATTATCCTCTTAATCTCTAATTTCTCTATCTACAGAACATTTGGAGTGCTATTAATTTTCGCGCCCGCGAAAATACAGACGCGAAAATACAGAACATAAGTATCACCGTAAACCCTCAGCAACGTTCATAGCTTGTTTTATAGTCGGAAAAAATCCGTAGCTTGTCGATCTGTCCCACGCTCCGCCATCGAGTCGGCGCACGTTGTATCGCTTTCCCGTTGGATATTCGGCGAGCCATTTTTCTCTATCCTGCCTGGTCATCGATTCCCATTCCTCCTGGCTGTACTCTTCGCTCAGAATGAAGGGGCGACGCCACCAACGCTTCATTTCTGTTGCACTGCGGTCTGTATGCGATGTGCATTCAAAACCTGATCTGAGTTTTGGGTTTATTGCGATACGCCTTTTCATATGAACATCCTTTATCATGATAATTCATCGGAAGAAGCCCCGGCTTAATCAACCGGGGCTGTCATTGCTAATCTATGGCCCGAAAAATCAAGCTTCCTTCGGCGTGATGATCCAAATATTCCCGCAAGTAGTAATATAGGTCTATCAGCTTATCGTCCTGCGTTTGGTTGGCGAGCTGGCACAACGCAAACAGCGTAGCAACAATGCCGGCGGCATCAGCAGATAATTCACCATCAAAACCATTACCATTGACAGATACGCGCATAGGCGCCTCTGATTCCGGGGCCATATAAAAGCCGCCATTAGAAAGCGTGTAAAAATTCCATAACCCGCCGCAATAGTCCTCAGACAAGTTATCCATCCAAGAAAACACCAAGCTTTCGCCTTGCATCATCAAGCGGGGACCAAAAAATTTAGGAAGGAAATTAAGACGGTCGCTATCAGCAACCAGTGCGGCAGTAACCACTAAATCTTGATTTTCAATTGCAGTCATCGGAACTCTCCGGTTAATGGCCGGGCGGAATGCCTGGCCTTCGATGCTTATAATACGCTCATTGAGCGTATACGTCAAGCACTAAATTAACCATTTCCCCTTCTTGAATGCGCTATCCCGCTTGCTTCGCCTCCTTTTTTGGTGTCTTACGTTGACCCTAAAATCGGGTATGCGTAAAATCGTGTTGAAAATACGATTTTACGCATACCCCACTATGTCTTATGTAATTTCATATATTCTATTAACTTCTTCGCAGGCTTACGCTTAAATATATTTATATGATTATCCCAAAATTCAGGGTCTAAGCAATAAATAATTGACTTATCACTTTCTAAATTTGACTTAAGTTTTACTTCATTAAATGATAAATTTCCTTTTTCTGGATTTAATAACGCCCTTAAAAGCAAAACCTTTGCTTTAGCTAAACATTCAATTGCTTTAATTTGATTTAAAATTATTTCATCTTCGGCAAGGTCTTCTTCTGTTGGTGTAATTGAATTAAGTTCCTTTTCTAATTCTTCTAAAAAACGGCCTACCCGTTCCCATTCTTTTTCTTTTTTGTAATTTGATAGATTAATAACGTTATTCATAATACAGACCATGATTTAGTCTTGTTTCTACACGCTTTTACGCAGACCCCTAAAATCTTAATCCCCCCCTCGGCGATGACAATTAAAGCACGTCCTCTTCGACGCGCACTTGCTGCGCGGCTCGCAACAATTGTGAGATTGAATCAGCAAGAGCTTCGATAACATAACCTGTCTGTTCGTATTCGTTATTCAATACGCCCGCCTGCCGATTGATTTCATCAAGCAGATGTAGCGCTTTGATGTGCGCCGGAGCGCCGATCTGAAAAACAACGTCGTTCATTTTGTGCTTCCTGTTTTTGGGGTCTTAAATGAGAAAAAAACCCGGCTTAAACACCGGGTTAATTGAAAACGGGATTTCGCGCGCTAGCGTCATGCCGGAGACTGGACGGATTCGCTAGCTACAAAGACAGGTTTTCCGTCTTCTCCTGTTTGATAGGTGGCATCGCATTTCGGGTAGCCGGTGCAGCTATAGAAGTCGTAGGGGCGGCCTTTCTCGCCTTTCTTTTTCGGTTTGCTCACGCCCTGCCGGCGAGCGAGTGGCTTGCCGCAATCCGGCCTGGTGCAATGGAATCCGGTTGGCGCCGGCGGCGCTTTGCGCTGGCCCGGTTTTCCGCGCTCATCCGGCAGCGTAACCTTGCAACCGTTATCCCGAAAACCAGAGCAGCCCCAAAAATAACCGTTCGAGCCGTTGCGCCGGTGCATCGGTTTGCCACATTCAGGGCATGGATAGGCTGCCTCAATTTTGGCTGAATCAAGCGCGCCCAACTCGCGATCAAGCGAATGCCAGGCGCCGGCCACAACAGCGGTGTAATCCGCCTGCGCTTCGGCGATCAGGTCGAGTTGTTCCTCTAATTTTTTGGTGTAATCCAGATCAACAAATGTGAACCGGCCAACCAGAGCGTCGCGAATCGTCATGCCGATCGGCGAAGGCGTCAAAAACCCTTTCGCATCTTCGGCGACATAACCTCGCGTCGTGATATTGTCGAGAATCGCGGCGTATGTGCTAGGGCGCCCGATTCCACGACGCTCAAGCTCAGCAATAAGCGTGGGCTGTTTGAACCGGGCGGGTGGTTTAGTGGTTTTAGTCAACAGGCGGCCATCACTTGCTGTAATTGAGGCGCCTTCGACCAGCTTCGGCACGGAATTGCCGGCTTCCTCGCCTTCTTCCTGGGCGATATCGTCTGCATCATCCGCATAGACGGCCATCCAACCCGGATCAATAAGCGTACGGCCGCGCGCAATGAAGGTAGCCGGCGTATCATCGGCATTGCCGGCGAGTGTGACTGTGCGGACTGCATAGTTTGCATCGGCGAGTTGCGATGCAATCGCGCGTTGCCAGATCAGCCGATACAACGCCATCTGATCGGCGTCGTCGCCAGCTTCTATCACGTCTGCGTGCGTCGGCCGGATCGCTTCGTGACCCTCTTGGGCGCCTTCCTTGGCTTTCCAACGCCTCGACTTGTCTGTCAGCGGCAAGCCGGCCGTGCGAGCGTAAGCGGTTATGTCCTCGATGCCGGCGGGATCGAGATTTGGGTTATCGGTTCGCATATAGGTGATGTGGCCTGCTTCATAGAGCTTTTGGGCCAGTTCCATAGCGCGCTTTGGTTTCATCTTCAATCGCTGGCCGGCGGCCTGCTGTAATGTTGATGTCGTGAATGGCGCAGCCGGCGCCCGGCCTATCTCCGTGTCCTCGAACGTGGACACAGTAAGGTTTCGCACCGCGGCCGCCCGTTGGGCTAGATCGGAATCTAGCATATAGTGCTCGCCTTCACGCAAATGCGGCTTCGTGTCCCATTGTGCTCGCCATTCCCCTGCGTCATGACTGAAAATCAACTCTGCGCCATAGTGCTGAACGGCATTGAAATTGGCAATTTCGCGCTCGCGATCCACTACAAGGCGCACGGCGGGCGATTGCACGCGCCCTGCAGAAAGCGGCTGGCCAGCTCGATCAGATAACGCGGGGCTAACCCGATAGCCAACGATGCGATCCAGTGCGCGGCGAGCCTCTTGCGCCTTGACACGGTGCATATCAATAGCGCGCGGAACCTGCACGGCGGCTTTTACTCGCTCGTTGGTAATTGCCGTGAAGGCGATCCGCTCAGGGTTCTTGAGTTTAAGAGCATCGGCCAAGTGCCAGGCGATCGCCTCGCCTTCACGGTCCGGGTCGGTCGCCAACAGCACACGATCGGCGGCGGCCACTGCTTGTTTAAGCTTGGCCAGCACGTCGCGGCCGCGCTCAGTTGGCTCGTAATGCGGTTGAAAAAGGGGCGGCTCTACGCCTAGTTCTTTTGGCGGCAAGTCGCGAACATGGCCAACACTGGCCATTACTCGGTAACCATCGCCAAGGATGCTACTGATTGTTTTAACTTTGCCTGGCGATTCAACGATGACTAACGTGGTCATAAATATAATTCCTTAATAATGGGGGTTACAATTCGACGCCTTGGCCGCGCGAGCGCGCCGCCTTGGCCTGTGGGTCAGCCGCTTTTTGCCGCTCTTCTTTGGCCTTATCGCTCATGGTCGCATTTGTACGATCCAGCTCAGACTTAACAGTAGCCGCCGGCCGCGTTTCCTTACTGTTCGCCACTAATCCATCATTGGCAATGCTGCGCGCTTGGCCAAGCTGCGCGGCCGACATAGAAAGCAGGTCAGTCGCTTTGCCCCTCTCCTTGGCAATCGCCGCATCGTCGGCGCTGGTGGTCGGATCGTTGCGGGCCTCCATGTCGCGCGTGCGTGCAAGCGTTACAAGCCGTTCGGCATTAATGGTCGCCTCCATTTTGGCAACGGCCATCTGCTCAGCCATGTGTTTGCGCGTGACCTCCTCGCCGTAGGCGTTTTCATAGTCGTTCCAATCGGAACCCTTGTTGTCACCTTTAGCGAACTGAGGAGCCATAACGCCGGCACCGTGCGCCTTGGCGGCTTCCTTGGCCTTTTCCATGCCGACGTTAGGCCTGGCTTGCCCCTTGGCGTCAAGTTTTTCTGTTGCCGCCAGATCATTATCGGCGGCAATCAACATGAGGCGATCCGGGAAGCGCTCGCGCAGCTCGCGAGCCACGGCATCAAGATTGCCGGAATCGAAGGCCACGATAACCGGCTGACCAATGGACTTGGCCACGGTATTGCCCGTGGCATAGCCTTCGGCGAGCACCAACGGACGATCATCGGCGAGTACGGCGCTAATCGACTGCATTCCGTTTGGATCGGCGCCGGCGATGGTAAACAGCCCGTGTTTACGGCCTTCCTTCATGAAACTTTTGAAGTATGGGTTTACTGTTTGCAGCGTCCATAGTTTGCCATCACCATCCGTGCCAGGGATCAGCAGGTCGCCGGCCATAAAGACACGTTTGCCCGGATCGGCCTCGCGCGCTCTTTTCGCCTCGTTCACATTTTTGGCAATTTTGATGCCCAGCTCGGCGGTGGCCGGTGAAACCACATCAGGCACCACGCGCAAACCCATCGCACCAGGCTCTGCAATCCCTTTGGCTTTGCAATAGGCATTGTCAGCCGTGGCGATAGGCGCTTCGGCCCACAAGGCGGCAGCGGCCGCCGCCGTGCGCTCATGTTGCTCTGCGCGTTGCTGGTCGCGATCCTGCCGCCGTTGCGCGGCATCTGCGTTCAACTTTGCGCGATCTTCCTGGCTAACGCCTTCCACTTTCCCCTCATAGCGCCAATTGATCTTCTCGCCCGTCTTGAAGTTCTGGATATAACCGCCAGGCAACCGGCCCTCAAGATGGCCCGCGTAGGCGCCGCTGAGTTCGCCGCTTTTATCGCCGTCCACACGCACACGGTGAATCTTACCGTCCATGATCGGCCCACCTTCAAGCTGCAAACCGGCATCACGCAAGGCGTTAGCGAACTCGATTTCAGGACGGTCGATGATCGGCGGCGCCACCACGTTCGGGGCGTCAGCACGCCAGCGATCCAATCCAGATTGCGCCAGGTCGGTGCCTTCTGGCGCATACCAGGATTTTGCCGATTTATCCCATTTTGCCCCTTGCGCCTTCGCCTGCTCTTTCTCGCGGTATGGAACTGCTAAATAGGTTCGTCCGTTCACGGGTTGCTCCGGTGGTTCATGCTGTACAACGTGGCCAGGTTCTACCTTGGCCTGATTTTCTGGCATGGCGTCGAGGGTTGAAACCTGCGCTTGAGCCTCCTGCGTTTTTTCCTGCTCGAAGGCCATCACAAAACCGGCGATCTTCTCCGCGTCAGACGCCGCCCGGAAAATTTCGCGCGGATCATCCTGCAACACTTTGATCCATGATCCGACATAGGCGGCATGTTGGCCGGGATCATGACCAATATCCAACCGCTCGCCGATCATCAGTGAGGCAATTTCCGCCCGCAATTCTTCACGCGCATAGGCCTCTGAGCCGAACGGGTTAGCCAGGTCGCGATCGAGGCGGCTGGGGTGGCCGGTCCAGTGCCCTAATTCGTGCAGGGCGGTCGCATAGTAGCCATCAGCAGTGTGAAATTGACTCATTTCCGGCAACGTGATCGAATCGGTCGCCGGCCGGTAGAACGCTCGATCACCAGGCCGGTGCTCGATTTTGGCGCCGGAATTAGACAGGATCGATTCGGCGCGGGTATGTCGCTCATGCTCATCAATGCGCGGCTTGGCTTCCAAGGGCGGCAGTCCGTCGATCTGCTCGGCATTGAATACGACAGCCGTAAAGGATCGCGGACGCTCAAGCTCCACCATTATCGTCTTGGGTGCGCCTTTATCATCCAGCACCGGCCTACCGCTCTCGTCTTTCAGTGGCCTTTCATCGTGGAATTTCCAATACACGATATGTGAGCCCTTTTCGCCTTTTTTCACCTGAGCGCCCTCACCCGATGCCTGCTTGTAAGTCATCCAGCGTGGATCGGCGTAACCCTGAGATTCCAGCCAAATTGTGTTAAACCCACGATATTCTTTTCCCGTCGTTGGGTTGTAAGGCAATCGCAGCTCGCCCGGCACCCACGGCTTTTGCCACGCCGCCGTACCTTGTCTGAGTTGTTCAATCAGTTTTGCCGCGACTTCGTCGATGTATTCTTTTTTCATGATTAGAGGGCCTTACCTGCAATGACGATGCCGGTTGTGTGCGAGTTATCCATGCCGGCACCGGCGTCGGTGTTAGATTCCCAAGCATCGGCCTCACTCAGCGCCGTCTCTTCGAACGCGCCGAACGCTGCCGCATCGTCGGCGCTGTATTCCACCTGCACGCCTGGCGTACCCGCATCCTTCATAGATGTGCTAACAACAGGCACGGTTTTCTCTCTGGTGTTCATCGTTTTTTTCTCCTGAATGTGACTAACTACGGCGGTATCTGCCGTGTACGGAATAGGCGCCGACGCAATCGACGGCGCAGGAACATGGACCGGCGAGCCTTTAAAGTATCGGCTCACATATCCATTGGTAAATCCCCGGCTGAAATTGCCGGTGTTGTAGGCCGATAACGCGGCCAGAAGCGCGCTCTGCTCATCGCGGCGGCTTGGCCGCGCTTGCGCATAAAACACTGAAAGAATACGCGCGCCGGCAGCGAGGTTTTTGCATGGTTCAAACATTTCCTCGACACGGTAGCCTAAATGAGACAAATTGCGGCTATTGATCTGCATTAACCCAAGATCGACGCTGTAACCAGCGGCCATGTAATGCCTGGCCAGCTCTGCCGCATCGGCGGCATCATGAGGTTTACGTTCCAGGCGAGCACCATTAACGTTTAGTGCAAGCGGGTCGCCAGCGCTCTCAACGCGGACGATTTGTTCAATAGTTTGCGGGGCCACGTTAGGCGCGCACGCCATAAATAGCTCTATTCCAATCATGGGATTAACACTCCGGTTGCCATAGTGGCAGCATTGCCACGGATAAGGATTGGCGACGCCAGGCCGCGCACGTTGGCGATCGGCACCGGCCCAAAATATCGACTATCAAAACTGCCCGTGCTGTGGCTTGAAAAAAGCCAGACCTGCCCCGGCGGCACGGTGTATTCACCATCAGGCCATGCCGATATACGCGGCGATGCCGCGGTATTAGGTAATGTTATGCCGTTGACGCGGGCCGGCTGGCCGCTGCGAATTGTCACACGATCGCCGGCGATGGCGGCTACCCGTTTGAGTAATCGGGCAACACCAGCCAAACCGCAATCGCCGGCGGCAATGTAGGCGTGCTCTCGCATAAGGTCAACGATCGGCGCCTCCGGCGGACACGCCTCGACCAACTCGCCGCGCGCGATTGTGTCAGCGGTCGGCGTCACTCGCCAGACGCCTCGCGGTGCAGAGGCGGTAAGATTTACACGCAGGCCCGTGTAATGACAGACGGCGAAGGTAAGCCCCAATATTCCGGTCAAACTCCAAGCTGCAAAGGCGATTTTGCGCGCATTCATGGCACAATGAACTCTCTGCGATCGCCGGCCGTAACTGGCGCAGTGGAGCAAGCATCGTGTTCGGATTGCTCAGCCTGGCGCACAACGTCGGTTTTTTCGGGCGGTGCGATCATTGAGCGTTCCGAGAATGCAGGATCAAGGAAGTATAGAATTTGCCGGCCACGGATAACGGGTTGTCCCGCGACAAAAACCAGCATTTCACCGGCTTCCAAAATGTCACCCTTTCGATCTTTCTTTGGTCCAGGCAACCGCATGATTTCGTCGGCGGTCATCAATGGTCGCTGTACCTCCTGATAACTGCGCGAAACCTGCTCTAACAACATACCGAATCGCTTGCCAGACGTTGAAACCTGCTCATTAATTACCGTTGTTGTGCCGGTCATTTTGCTCAGCCATTCAGCAGTTTCCACTTTGTTAGGCGCATAAGCGACACGTACATGGCAGTTGGAAATGATGCTTTCATAATTGGTGTAGGCCTTATAGAGCTGTTGCACGTCCTGCGTGATGATGTAGGCCTTCATGCCGTAGCCTGCGATATAGGCGAGCGCGGATTCGAATACATCCAGCCGGCCCAATGTTGGGAATTCATCAAGCATCAGTAAAAGTCTTTGCTTGTGGACCGTTTTTGAGCGGCCGGCATCGAACTCCATGCGATCAGCCAGGCTAAGCACAATTTGCGTCAGCAGAAGGCGGGCCAATGGTCGCATACGGTCGGCGTTGCGTGGGGTGGTGATGAAATACAACGACACCGGCCGATCATGGTCCATCAGGTCCACAATCTTGAAGTCGCTGCGCGCGGTGTTTTCGCCAACAATCGGATCGCGGTAAAGCGATAGCGCGTTATTTGCCGTTGAAATGATGCTACCCAACTCTCGGCTAGGGGTGCCGAGCATTCGGCGCCCTACACCACTGATGATGAGTTTCGCCTCCCGATCAGCAGCGTCTTTAGTATCAAAATCAACGTCGCGCATTTCCTCGAATAATCCAGCCAGCGCTTTCGGGTCTGCATTGGGTTCAACGTCCAGTTCGTTCGCCGTGTCCGGCGCTGCAAAGTCACCCACACCAGTCAGCATGTGCGCGCAATCTTGCAGGCACGGCACGCGGCCCACAGAATCGCCTTTATATAACGCGTGCATCAGTAGCCCGACTAACAACTCAAAAGCCGCTGTTCGGAAGTGGTCACCCGCGAGGCCTTTTCCGTCGCTATCCACCACCATCAGCGCTACGTTCTGCGTGTCGCTGACTTGGTAGCGCGAGCGGTGGCGAATTTCGCCCACTGGATTCCAGGCGCAGCCCAAACCAGGCTCGGCCGGATCAAAACGCAGGATCACGTTATTTGCATATTTTTGCCGCCAACCAGCGGTCATCGCATAGTTCTCTCCTTTGCGATCGAGCACGAAAACGCTATGTGGCCAGCTCAGCAGCGTGGGCACAACAAGCCCGACGCCCTTGCCCGATCGAGTCGGCGCCAAGGCGCAAACATGCTCAGGTCCGTCGTGCCGCAGGTAATAGGTGCGGCCGTTTTTGGGGTGGTCGTAAGCCCCGCAGTAGACGCCCTGCCCTGGCTTGTCGCCGTCCGGGATCAGCCCGCTCTCTTGAACTTGCTCGAATGTTGCAAAGTGTGCGGTGCCATGCACGCCTTCGTGCCCGCGTGAGCTGCGCGAGGCGAAGCCGACGTAGAGCACGTAGGCCACCATACCGATCAGCACGCCAAACGAGAAAATAATGAACGCATAGTTATATGTATGTTCTGCAAAATTATAAAAATGGATCGTCCAGCTCCACCACTCAAACGGCCCATACAATGGGCCAAGCAAAGGCTTGCCGAGTGATGGATGATAATGAAGTCGCTCAGCGACAAATTGTGTACACACGCTATTTAGCGCCACCAGATAAAAAATCAGCAGGGCGCTCCCTAATAACCGCGCCTTGGCCGCTGGCGTATTTTTTTGGCTCATATTTCCACCGTATTGTTGTTGTCAATAAACCGACCGCGAGCATCGAGTTCTACGACGCGGCCTATTTTCCATTTCGAGGCCTTCGCCACTACGCGAGGCCCGGCAGGTTTCACCAGCATTTCATCGCCGCGCTTCAATAACAGCACCTCACTGCCGTCATCCATGCGGCGGCGGCCTTGGTAATGCGCCCGGCCGGCATCGCTCGAAGTCCAAAGCCGATTATAGTCTATAGATGATATTTTTTCACGCGATTCATTCCGCTGTTTGATCCATCGATCGACGGCGGACTCTTGGCCAGCCGTCGGCGAGACCACTGTATTCGTAGCCGGATCGGCATTCGTAGCCGGACCGGCAGGCCGTTCCACCGATTGCGGCCTGGCAGCAATAGCCGCCTGCCTGGCCTGTTCCATTGCAGGGTCAGCAAAGCGGACATTAAGGCCGTGCAATGCAGAAAGCTGGGCAACCTGCTGCCGAAACTCGGCCGAACCTTCCACAATAAGCGCTTGCCCCTCGAATCGCTCAGCGGCTAATGATAAGGCGACAAAAGCGGCGCCAGCCGTTGCACGCTGGGCTTGCACGTGCGTTGTGCGATCCACTACCAAGCCATTGTCAGCGGTGCGGTAGGCCATAGCCCCGTCTTTTCTCACCTGCGGCCGCAAATTAGCCATGACGATCGCCTTGGCTTTTTCCGCGTTGGCCGCCGTTAGCAGATCGCCGCGCATCTTCTGTTCACGTTCATCGCGACTGCGCAGAACCGCTAGGGCATCGAGATTGCCGGCGGCTGACTGCTGCGCCAGCCAATCATTCCAGCTCGGCAGAGTGGTGCCGGCAATCAAAATCTTCCGTTTGTCGGCCTGGGTCTTACGGTGCTGGGCCTTGGCCGCTTCGGCCTGGGCGCGGATCGTGCCGGCCATGATTCGGCGCGTCGCGCCCTTGCCGCCGGCTTTCAATAGCATCGTTTGCGTTTTTCTCCATTGGCCGAGTTGCGCGCGGTAAGCCGCGCCTTCCTCCCGCAACTGTGCCAGGCCTTTTTTACGCGCGTCCTGATGCGCTTGTCGCTCGCGCTGGTATTGAGCAAACAGGGCCGCGCTCGATGGGTGTTGCTGCCGTGGTTTTGGCGTCCACGCCTTGCGCGGTTCACGCTTGTCTTGTGTTGCCGATGGTTCGAAAGGGCCAAGCCGGTCGGTCAAAGCCTTTATCGAAAGGTCGCGCCCGCAATTGCTTGCTTTTGTCCATAAATTCACGCCGTCATCACCAATAACCAGGCCGGCGCCTTGCAGCTTGATCGTCAAGCCGTGTTCGGCAAGCGTATCGTGGACGGCTTGCCAATTCTGCGCAGTCCGCAGCGCCGGCGCCAGCTCGCGGGCAACGTAACCCGTTAGGGTTTCGATGCCGCTCTGCCGCTCAATTTCGATCATTGGCGCCGTTAATCTTGCGCCAGCATCGCCTCGATCGCCATCTCCCGCCCGTCGCAGGCCGTCAGCGAGTTCTTTTCCTGATTGCTCCATACCAGCACGTGCATCGTCCGACAGTAGCAGCGTAGCTCCCTGGAGAGTGTGTACCATATGGCAGCCGGACAGGTTTCGCAAACCGTCGAGGGTTTCGGCTTTAGGTCGCTCGCTAACCGCGAGATCGTGGGACTTACGTAAATATTCTCGGAAAGGGGTGGCTCGTTCGCCGGGTCGCTGTTCGGGAGCGAGTCGAATTCGGGCATTTCGGTGTCGGTCATTGCTGTTCTCCTGGTTAAGTCCGTGGTTCGTTCGTTGTAAATCGTATTGCTGTTCAAGGCGTTCGCACGCCTCCATGAGCCGCTTCTTGTCATAGTAAGGCTCGATGTTCTGAAATCCTGTCGGATGGACCTTGTTGATCGCCACATGCACATGCAAGTTGTCTGTGTCGATGTGTACAGCGGAAATGCGTTGATGATCGGCCAGGCCGATCGATGCACACAACTCATCCTCGATCCCGTGCAAAACTTCGATCGGGGGCTGTTCGCCTGGCGGGAATGAAAAAACAAGATGATAAGTTTTGTCCTTTTTTGATCGGGTATTGGCCGCCTGGGTGGCCTCGATCAGCAAGGTCGCCGCCGCCGGGTCGTCGGTGCCGCAATTAGTCACACGCACGCCGCCGACTTTCTCGCCTTGGTGAGTCGTGCCGCTGTTCAATATATAGTCAGCCGTCCGTGACCAGCTTTTGGGATCAAGGCCGCCCTCGGCCGCCACCATGTAACGGACCAGCCGCGCCGGACTCGATTTTCCTTTTGTTCGCGGTACGCGCTTTGCAATCACCGGACGACTCTACTCATCAAGTCCAGCACTTGCGCCTGCAAGGCTCGAAAGTCGCGCATCATTGATTCCACGTCCACAGGCCTCGCCCCTTGGCCTCGTTTTTCGGCCAGCCAAAGCTTTAGCAGGCCTGCGACACGGCCGAGGTCGCCGTTGACCTTGGCCAGTTCCGCTACAGCAGCCAAATCGAGCACTGATCTAACGGGCTGATTTAAACCGGCCGCCCGCAAATAACCGGACAGCGACAGACCGGCTTGTTTAGCGCGCTCAATTAGCTCCTCCTTTTCTTCGGGCAACACCCAAACATCGATACTACTCCCGCGCGGCCGTGTACCACGCCCCTTTTTGGTGTCCTCAGTCATTGCCCCTCCATTCCTCAATTGATACCTGATAAATGGCGATCGCGTCGCCGGTCGGGTGGTACATAGATTCTCCAGTGTTTAAATCGCGGCAGCGATCGTGAGCCTCGCAGAGCAAGATGCCGTCGAGCCATAGGCGAGTAAGGACGGTGTTGTACACGGACAGGCGGCAGCCTGTACGGGTACAACACACATCTTGCCATTTCTACTACCGCAATTTTATACGACTGAGCTAATGGCTTCAATAGTTCGCACTAAATCGCACTAAATCGCATTAGTTGGCAAAAAGTTGCATTATTTAGCACTTGATGCTATAGTTTACCTGCGAATTAGCGCTAATTAGCGCTAACGCATGGGCTAGGAGACTATGATGGAGAAAACACCAAAAAAACGGCGGGGTGTTGGCCGTGTGGCGTTTTTGGCTCGCATCGCTGATTTCCGAAAATTGTTAGAGGCCGGACATTCGTTACGTGCCATATATGAAAATCACGGCGACGAATTAGGCATTAGTTACAGCCAGTTCGCCAGGTACATTGCAAAATATTTAAGGAGTCGATCGAGCCATGAGCAAACAAACACAGCCAGCCGATTCAGCGGATCACAAACCAGTCAGACGACAGGCCAAGGCGGCAACGCCGGAACAATCACCAAGCCCGCCACAAGC
>Ga0207968_100114_pt1 | contig 35712 bp, 50 predicted proteins | sample LakWasMet21_HOW5_2_FD_183867 | JGI IMG/M metagenome (GOLD analysis project Ga0207968, IMG submission 183867) | Freshwater sediment methanotrophic microbial communities from Lake Washington under simulated oxygen tension - Sediment Metagenome... | ecosystem: Environmental > Aquatic > Freshwater >...
CCACCGCGCTGGAAGTCATTGGTGGTGAGTTTTATGGCGACACCGACTTAGATTTACATAACAAAGACTCAATGGCCGCACTCCAGGGCAAGATGCTTTATGAGTTCTCTGAGATGGGCTCGGTCACCAAGGCTGAATCATCCAAACAAAAGTCATTCCTTTCTCGCAAGGTAGATGAGTACCGTCCAGTGTATGGCCGTAGAAACATCAAGGCGCCCCGTCAGCTTGTTTTTGCAGGCACCATCAATGAGTTTGAGTGGAATAAAGATCCAACCGGCGGCAGGCGCTTTTGGCCTGTGCTGGTGACTCAGGAGATTGATGCTGATGGGTTAAGAAAGATTCGGGATCAATTGTTTGCTGAAGCTGTGCATTTGGTCAATGAGGGTTATCGATACTGGCCAACCAACGAAGAGCAGCAGGAGCTGTTTGACCCAGAGCAGCTATCACGTAGCGTGTATGACAGCTTCAATGATGCGCTGTATGACTTTGTAGATAAGCAGCTTGATGACTTTACGCTCTTTTACGTGCTTAACGATGTGCTGAAAATCCCAGTGCAGAATCACTCTAGAGATATACAGACTAGGGTAGGGAACGCATTGCGGCTACTAGGTTGCTCTCGTATTGAAAAGCGAACGAACAAAGAGTCACGGTTCTGGTACACCCCGCCGGAAGGCAACAAAACGCGCACTGCATCTGGTGAACCCATACCCGCAAAGGATGATGATGACACGATTCCGTTCTAAATCCGCCCAAATTATCGGCTTAATGTTCCATACCTTCCATACCGAGCGCAAATGGTATGGATGCTTAGAAGCTAATAAGCATGCGGTGGTTCCATACCTTCCACACCTTCCATACCTATTGGGCAGTTACATACACACAGGCGCACACACACACGCGCGCACGCGCACACACGCACATTTATTTTCATCATTTCTAGTATGGAAGGTATGGAAGGTATGGAACAGCCAATTAAATAGCGGCTTTCAGGCTTCCACACCTCACGGCAAGGTATGGAAGGGTATGGAACGATGAAAACGCACGATGAGTTTGACCTGCCTAAAAAGCTTAGCCGCGAACAGCAAGCAGCCAATGTGCGGGCGGCAATGCCCGAATGTTCTGAGATGGTGGATTTTATGAAAGGCTTGTTTGGCGATGATGTGCAAGTGCTGGCGATGAGTGAGAACGGTAAAGAGATTAAACCAAAAAATTACAAAGCGGATTCTGATTACAGGGTGTGGTTTAGCGGCGCAAGGTATTTAGAGTTGGGTGTGAAGTGTCAGGAAAACATAGCGATAGTGAATAAGGGGAAAAAGGATGTCTAGTGAACGTAGTGCGGCATTGCCCGCCAACCGATACCGTGATCCAGCCATAGTGGTTGAGCACCTTGAACTGAGAGAGTTGGGGTGCGTGGCTTGCGATAAGCATACCCATGCATTTGGCAAGGTGATGTGTACAGACCCGCGTAAAACAACAAACAAAGATGTGCCACGTATTGGCAACCAATGTAAATATTTTGAGCTAAGGAAATAAGAATGCTAGACACCTATGTGACCAACAGAATGATTCAATGGGCCAACTGGAGAGCGCGCCGGTTAGATGGTGGTACTGGCTACCCAAAAAAATGTGCGTTTGTAAAAGAGACTGCATCAAGCGGCTACTGGACACCTGAAATGGATAGCCAATGTTTGGAGATTGATCAAGTGGTGTGCGCCTTACTGCCAGAGCGTAAAGATGTGCTGATGAAGTGCTACACCGAAACCGGCACCAAAGACCAAAAGGCTAAGCGTTGCGGTTGCTGCATTAGAACTTACGACTCACGCCTGGCAATCGCACACCGCGATGTGCTGGGTTACTTGAATGACTTAGCTGCAGGCGTGGCGTTACCGGCGGTAAAAGTGCAGACGTCTGCACCTAATAGATTTTTTACGATGGAGGTGTAGGCAATGATTAATCTTGATGACTTAAGAAACCACACTGAAGTAGGTACGGGCTTTACAAAAGATGCAATGCTTAACCGTGCTGCTGATGAGATTGAGGTGCTAAGAGCTAAATTATCAGGAAAAAAAGACTTTATAAAGAGTGAATTAAGAGAAGCATGGGATGCTGCTATCGAAAACCAAAATCGTGAAAAATTGCGTTCGGAGTATTATGATGGATTTACTAATGGCGAAATAAAACTATTTGTTCAATGGTTCGGTTCTGTACAGGATTTAAGTCATCCTGATTTTTTAAAAAATGAAGATTATATTTTGGCCGCAAAAATATATGAGCATATTGGGTTGAGAGTGCCAGATAGTATTTCTGCCCATTTTCATCAAGACAACAAAACCTATCATTACACCAATGGAAGTAGGGCAACTTTAGTGGGAGGCGATGGTCGGCCACTTGAGGTTTTGCACAATCATGTATTGCAATCTCTAAGATCTGCAGTAGTTTTTTCATCTATAGATTGGTCGTCAACAAGGCATCTAGCGTGGATTATGCCATAGTCGTTGGGTGGGATGACGACGCACTGAATGAGGTGGCTAATCAATTTAATTGGGATGAAGAAACACTAGCTAGACTGAGTCAGCTACACGCAGAGTTTGATTTGTTAGGTGTGGGTTTTGTGGATGAAGTTAGGTATTTGAAGATAGATGATGGCGATAAGATAATTATTCACACAGATAGAGTCCTTACTACTGACCAGAAGCGTAGAGTTGTTGATCAACTGAAGCTTCATTTTAAAAACAACGAATGTTTGGTGCTGGATGGAGGTTTGCGGTTTGGGATAGTAAAAACTTAAAAAAACATGTTGACACTATTTGCCGATTTAAAGTAGAGTTCTGCTAACGTGTTAATTAATGCGTCTATACAACCCGCAGCCTTCTAAAGCTTGCGGGTTTTTTATTGCCTATATCATGCCAATAGCAGCCCCTAGACCATGTAAGCAACCCGGATGCAGAGCATTGACGACTGCAGGCGCGTATTGCACAGATCATGCAAAGTTAAAGCAGAAGCAAATTGAAGCAAAGAGAGAGTCATCAACTAAGCGTGGTTATGGTTATCGCTGGCAAGTTGTAAGTAAAGCATTCTTAAGGGCACATCCATTGTGCCAATGTCCTGATTGTTTAGAAGGTGAAAAGCAATTGAGTGTTGCCACTGTTGTTGACCATATCATTCCACATCGTGGTGATATGGTTTTGTTTTGGGATCGTAACAACTGGCAGTCAATGGCTAAGGTGTGCCATGACCGTAAGACTGCAACTGAAGATGGTGGATTCACTGGTGCTAGGTAGGGGGGGTGGTTAAAAGTCTGCAGCTTTTAAGCTCTAGACCGTATGCCAAGCCGTATTTTTTTGTGCGGGATTTAATTAGTAGGGGGGGGTGTCCGGACCATGTAGCGTTGGCACTTCCGTAAGTTTAATTTGTACAGACGTCTGTAAAAAAGCATAGCGATTTCTTTGGTGTTGGTTGTTTTCTCCCGATTACAACTGCTGCTGATTAAGTCGCTATTCTTTTTTATAGATACCACCCTGAGCAATGCGCTCATCTGTTGGGTTGCGTATAAAGGCAAACCGCCATCTGGAAACGGGTGGCGGTTTTTCTTTTGCCGCGCCTGATCTGATGAAACTAGCACGGAAAGCAACCATCCCCGTGCGGGGAAAGTGAATCAATGAAACCAGGACCAAAACCAAAGCCGGCAAACGTGCATTACCTGACAGGCAACCCAAGTAAAAAGCCTAATAATCAGCTGATGGATTCTTTGCAGCCTGAAGTAGAAATACCAGGCTGCCCAGCGCACCTGTTGCAAGAGGCTAAAAAAGAGTGGAAACGCATCACAGAAGAGTTGAAGCGTTACGGCCTGATATCAAAATTAGATCGCGCAGCACTTTGCCTCTATGTGCAGAGCTGGGCTGAGTTGGTTTATGCGGAAAAAATGCTTAAGCGAAACATGGAGCGAGCTGCACAAAAGATAGCAGATGCTGAGGCCGCTGGCGTTGAGTACGTTGGTGGTGACGGTATGACTGAGGTGACGACCAACGGCAATATTATTTATTCACCGTACTGGGTAATCGCAAACAAGGCACGTCATAACGTAGATAAATATTTGGCCAACTTCGGCATGTCGCCAAGTGCGCGTAGTCGCGTGACGCCAAGCAATCATTTGCAACAAGCACTATTTGAAGACACCAACACTGGTAATGAAAAAGGATTTGGCGACATATGACGAAAGACTTTGCGGCAATTGCCACACAGTACGCTCATGATGTTGTAGATGGAAAAATAATTGCGTGTAAATGGCATCGCCTAGCATGTAAACGCCACCTAGATGATTTAAAAAAATCCGAAAACGAAGCTTACCCTTACGTTTTTAACCCTGAATTAACTGATATCAATGGCAAGAATTATCGGCCATCGCAAAGGATCTGTGCCTTTGCTGAAAAAATGCCTCACATTAAAGGTGATTGGGCTGCGCAAAGGCAGCTGATTACGCTTGAGCCGTGGGAAGTTTTTGTACTTGCGGTTGGTTTTGGGTGGATTGTTAAAGCGACTGGCAAGCGTAGGTTTAGACAAATTGATTTATTCATCCCGCGTAAGAATGCGAAATCAACAATTGCTGCGGTAATTGGCTTATACATGCTTACTGCCGATGGCGAGTATGGCGCTGAAGTTTACAGCGGTGCGACAAGTAAAGACCAGGCGATGGAAGTGTTCACGCCTGCTAGACAAATGGCAATTTCAACGCCTGCGTTTAGGTCTTACTATGGCGTGGTGCCAAATAAATCAAACCTAGCGGTGATTGATACAAACAGTCGCTTTGAGCCTGTGATTGGGCGCCCTGGTGATGGGGCATCGCCGTCTTTTTGGGGTGTTGATGAGTACCACGAGCACACAACCAATGACATGTATGAAACTGGTGCCACTGGGATGGGCGCACGATCACAACCGATTTTATTAGTAACAACGACTGCCGGTGTAAATATTGGTGGTCCATGCTATCAGCACCAGGTGCAGCTGCAGAAAATACTTGAAGGCTTAGAGGAAAACGACCGCCGCTTCGGTATTATTTTTACCATTGATGCGGATGATGACTGGACCACTGAAGAGGCTTTGCGTAAAGCAAACCCAAACTTTGATGTTTCAGTCAGTGGTGAGTTTTTATTAGCAGCACTGCAGGAGGCGTTGGCCGACCCTCGCAAGCAAGCAATCTTTAAAACAAAGCACTTGAATGTATGGGTTGCCAGTGCATCGCCTGCATTTAATTTAGAGAAACTGCAAAACTGCGGGGATCCAACGCTACGCCTTGAAGATTTTTCGGGCGAGTCTTGCTATATCGGTAACGACTTGGCCAGCAAGGTTGATATTGCTTCAACAGTGTTTGAGTTTGTGAAAGAGATTAACGGTAAAAAACACTATTACGTGTTTACCAAAAACTACTTACCTGAAGCTGCAGTTGAGAAACCTGAAAACGCACATTATCGCGGTTGGGTAGTGCAAGGCCATTTAACACAAACGCCAGGCAACATGATCTCACTTTCGCAAATTGAAGATGAGACGGTTGAAGTTGCTGAAAAAGTAAAAATTGAAGAGATAGCAATGGATGCATGGGGTGCGCGTGAAATGGCGCCTAATCTTCAAGAACTTGGCTACACCGTCATCGATGTACCAATGAATGTGAAGTATTTAAGTGAGCCGATGAAAGATATCGCTGCACTTATTGACGATGGACGCTTTCATCATGACGGTAACCCAGCATTTATTTGGATGATGAGCAATGTTGAAGTGAAACCAGACCATAACGAAAACTGGTTTCCACGTAAGCAAAGTGCTGAAAAGAAAATCGATGCCGCAATTGCACTAATCGTTGCGCATGGTCGGGCTATGTTAGGCGAAACTCACAGCAGTTCAATCGAGCAGGGCTTCGTAGTTTTATAGGTAAATTTATGGCAAACACTTCAACTTGGTATGACGCAGAAAAAGTTAGTCAAAAAGGTAGCGTTGTTTTGACTAACTGGCTTCGTGAGCGTGAGGCTGCACGTGCACCAGTTGTACAAAATGCAAGTTATGGCCAAGATATTTATGAAGCATTTGGCGTTAACCCTGCTGCATCAGGAATGAATGTCACGCCAGATTCTGCAATGCGAGTCGCAGCTGTTTATGCGTGCGTAAATAAAATTGCCGGCGCCATTTCAACTTTGCCTTTGCATCAATATAAAACTGACGGTGATATTAAAGCGCGTCAGCCGCGTGATGACTTATGGTACAAACTTAACGAGCAGCCGAGTGATCAATATACAGCTGCAAGCCATTGGGAGGGCGTAAGTACCGCTCAGCTATTACGTGGCGATGCCTTCACTTGGATACGCAGAACCATCACTGGTGGCGTTAAAGAGTTGTTGCCAATGCCTTGGTCTAGCGTGACTCCGAAAAGACAGCCGGACGGCACTGTACGTTACTACATCAATCTGCCTGATTACGGTATAACCACTTGGCTAGATGCATCTGATGTGTTGCACTTCCCGGGCTTTGGCTTTGATGGCATCAAATCTATGAGCGTGATTCGTCAGGCAGCGCGCGCTGCAGTGGGAAATGCGCTGGCTATGGATGAGTATTCTGGTAAGTTTTTTGCTAATGGCGCTCACCCATCTATTGTGTTGCAGACTGCCAATAAAATGAGCCCTGAACAAGCTAAAGACTTGCGCGATGCTTTCGTACAAAAGTATTCAGGCATTGAAAATGCACACCGCTTGCCATTAGTCTTAACTGAAGGCGTTACCGCAAAAGAGATCAGCCTGAGTGCTGAAGATGCGCAATTGTTAGAAGCGCGTAAATTTCAAGTGGTAGATATTGCACGTGCTTTTGGCGTGCCGCCACACATGATTGGCGAAACGAGTGCTAGTACCAGCTGGGGTAGTGGCATTGAAGCAATGAGTCGTGCTTTTGTCACTTACACATTACAGCCGCACTTGGTGCGGATTGAGCAAGAAATAAACCGCAAGTTATTCCCACGTAACGCAAATAAAATTATCCAGTTTGACCGTGATGCGTTAATTGAAGGTGACAGCGCGGCTCAAGCCTCTTATAACAGAGCGGCTTTAGGTGGCCCTGGCGCTGGCATGGGCTGGATGTCAGTCGATGAAGTAAGAAAGTCAAAAGGCCTTGCACCAAAGGGAGGTGCTTCAGCTGAGATATTTGACCCACGCACGATTCAAACTCAACCAAAAGGGCAAGCCAATGAATAAGATTATGCAACTCTATCGAGATAACGCAGCGCGTGAAAAAACGCCCGTTAACCTGGTTAAAAATGCTAATGAAGCGAGCCTATATATCTATGATGTGATTGACGCTTACTGGGGCGTTTCAGCACTAAGCGTGGCTGATGCGATTGCACAAGCAGGTGATGCAGCGACACTTAATGTTTACATTAACAGCCCAGGTGGTAGCGTGTTTGAAGGCCGTGCAATTATGGCTGAGATTCAGCGCTTTAAAGGTAACACGATAGCGCATATCGATAGTTTGTGTGCCAGCGCTGCAACGAGTATTGCACTGGCTTGCGACAGCGTGCAAATGTCAGACGGTGCATTCTTTATGATTCACAATGCTAGCGGATTAGCGTGGGGTGATAAAACTGAATTAAGAAACACAGCTGACCTTCTAGAGAAAATTGAAGGTTCTATTGTGGCTGATTACACCAAAAAAACAGGTAAAGACAATGCTGAAATCATTGCGATGATGGATGCAGAGACATGGTTTACTGCACAAGAAGCGCTTGATAATGGCTTTATTGACAGCATTAAGGCAGAAAAAGCCTCACAAAACAGCGCTAAAAACACATGGAATTTATCCGCATTTAATAAAACACCACAGGCTTTACTGCATAAAGAGCCTGAAAAAATACCAGATGGTGATGGAATAACGAACAAAACTACAGAACCCGCTCCGGCGGGTTTATTTATGTCCGCTGCTAACGCTAATAAGTTACGGCTAGTCACTGCTTTATAGCGCTCTCGCGCATAAAACCGTCGAGAGTCGGTCACTCTCATTTCAAGCCGCCTATTTGGTGGCTTTTTTCATTTTAAGGAAACTGTATGAAAAACATTCAAGCCATGCGCGAGAAAATTGCAACCCTCGCAGCCTTAGCTAACAAGCTGTTAGCTGATAAAGGAGACCAGACCTGGACAAAAGAAGAACAGGTCACTTTTGACAACTACACCACTGAAATTGAGTCATTAAAAAATCAGGTAAGAGCTACTGAAAAAATGCGTGATCTAGAAGCTGATAATTTCTTTAACGCTGATGGTGCGCCTGCTGATAAAAAAGACGGTGCGATGACCATTGATGCATTAACAGCAGTTGCGCTGTATATGCGTTTTGGCAATAACGTATCACCAGAGCAGGCAGTTGCTATTCGCAACGCTATGTCCACCACAACGCCTGCTGAAGGTGGTTATACCGTACCGGCCCAAGTAGCATCAATGGTGATTGATAGACTGAAGGCATACGGTGGTATGCGCGAAGTTTCACAAATAATTACCACAGATAATGGTCAAAATTGGGGATATCCAACAAGTGATGGTACTACTGAGGTAGGTGCGATTGTTGCGCAAAACGGTGCGGCTGGGGGCGGCGATGTCACATTTGGTGTCGCAAGTCTAAATGTATTCAATTACACATCATTAAAAATTGCTCTGCCTTTAGAGTTGATTCAAGACTCCGCAGTTGATGTAGTTGATTTTGTGGTTAACCGTTTGGCTACACGTATTGCTCGCATTCAAAATACACACTTTACAACAGGTGCTGGCACTACATTACCTGATGGTGTAATTCCCCGTGCTGGTGTTGGTAAGACAGGTACAACCGGTCAAACATTAACTGTTACTTATGATGACTTAGTTGATCTTAAGCATTCGGTAAATCGTGCATATCGTCAGAATGCTAAATTCATGTTGAATGATTTGAGTATTGCCGTGGTATCAAAAATCAAAGATACAACAGGTCGCCCAATTTGGGTGCCGTCAGTTACTGAAGGTACTCCTGATACATTGCTTGGGTTCCCTGTTGTGGCCAATGATGATGTTGCGGTGATGGCGGCTAATGCCAAATCAATTGCATTTGGCGATTTCAGTAAATACATCATCCGTGATGTAGCTAATTCAACGATGATAAGACGCTTTGATGATTCTGCGTTCGCTTTAAATAACCAAGTAGGTTTCTGCGGTTGGCAGCGTTCTGGTGGTAACTTGGTTGATGTTAATGCGGTAAAAGTTTACGTTAACTCAGCGTCTTAATCTGATGGGGCATAGGCCCCATAATTTAAACATTTTATTTTTTTATGGAGCCTAAAATGGCGAGAGAAAAAAACCAAGCAGCAGCCGACCAAGCAGCAGCCGACCAAGCAGCAGCCGACCAAGCAGCAGCCGACCAAGCAGCAGCCGACCAAGCAGCAGCCGACCAAGCAGCAGCTGGTGGGTTAGTAGAGGCCGTCTTATTGCGTGATAGCAATTTAGGCACAGTTGGTGATGTCGTTGAAATTGCCTCAACTGATGTTGATGCGTATGTAGCGCATGGGATGGTTGATACTAACCATGCAGCAATCGATTACGCAAAGTCGCAAAAGCAATAGTCGTTAGTATCAATATCAAAGGCATTCTCAGGAGTGCCTTTTTTTATTGGTATTTGAAGTATTTTTAGGTTAGGCAAATTAAATATGGCATACAAGATTATTCAAGAGCCAGCAAGTGAGCCAGTTTCATTGGATGAAGCAAAGATTCAATGCAAAGTAGATCATGATGCTGATGATGTTTTGTTAGCAATATTTATTAAATCTGCACGTGAAAAGGCTGAGCATCTAACTGGCCGCGCATTTATTACCCAAACTTTGGAATTTACTCTTGATAGTTTCCCGGCAAGTGAGATTATCTTGCCAGTATCTGCCGTGCAGGAAGTTTTGAGTATTAAATATATATCTACAACAGGTGATGAAGTGACATTGCCTACACAGCTTTATAGCCTTAACGATTATGGGATAAAGCACTCACTTAAATTAGCGTTTGGTGCACAATGGCCTGAAACTCAGCTGGAATCAAATGCTGTAAAAATCCAATTCGTTGCTGGCTACGGTGATGCTGATGTCGTACCAGGTGCAATTAAATCTTGGATGCTACTCACGATAGAATCTTTGTACAGAAATCGTGGTGCAGTGACCTCTGAGCAAAATTACGAAATACCAAATAGATTTTATGATTCATTGTTAGATTCGTTTCGGATTTGGAGTATCTAGCATGGATGCTGGCAAATTAAATCGCCGTGTTACGTTGCGTAAGCAGTCTGATATACCAGCAATGGGCGCAGCCATCACCCAAACGTTTGATGCTGGCAAAGAGGTATGGGCCAACGTAGAGCCAGTAGGTAATGCAATTTTTCATGGGACCAAGCAAGTTGGTGAACATGTAACTCACCGCATTATTGTGCGTTACCAGCCTGGCGTTGTGACTGATATGACAATCACCGGTGATCATGTGATAGACCAGGTAATTAGTAGTGAAACTATCCGCTATCGTGTTCGTCGAGCAAGTGATTTGCATGATGACCGTACTTTTGTGCTTATTGAAGCGGAGTGCTTAGGTAATGTTTGAACTTAACGCCACTGTGGAAGGTTTTAGTCGCATTGATTTTGACCGGAAAAAGGTTAGAAAAGCCTTAAGAATTGAAGGCCGCGCCATACAGAAAGTAGCGCGTAAGATGGTATCAAAGCGCATGATCGACAGCACTGGTGACTACCCAGCAAAGCGCACTGGCCGATTGATGCGTTCGATTAAAGTTAAGGTTTCAAAGCCTGGTTTTCTAGTAAGAATTTCCCCTTATAAAACGGCTGAGATGAAAGACTTTTATCCTGCTTTTTTACATTACGGCAGCATAAAAAACAACCTTGAGGCGCGTAAAAACTTCATGACAGATGCGTTAGATACGCGCCGTGAAACTTCACGAACTGCAATTGTTAATGCACTGCAAGGTGCGTTGATACCGAGATAAATATGATTGTTCAAATTGTTGAAGCATTAAAAGTACGCACAAATGCAACTTTCGCAGGCCGTATTGCTGGTGCTGCAGAGTTTTCAGCATTGTCGCCGGATGCAAAGCTAACTTTGCCTAGTGCATACGTGATACCGCTGGACGATAGCGCTCAGCCTAACAGCTCAGATAATGGCTACTCACAAATAGTACGTGATAGTTTTGCTGTGATTGTAGTGTTAAGTAACGCAGCCGATGAATTAGGTAAAAGCAGTGTTGCTCAGGTTCAAGGTGTTCGTAATATCTTAAATTCTGCGTTGTTATCATGGGCGCCAGATTCTGAGCATGGGCCAATCGAGTACGAGGGCGGACAATTGCTTGATGTTGATCGGGCGCGGCTATATTACCAATTTGAGTATGCTTGTGAAACACAGTTTACCGAGGCTGATACTTACCAGGCAATTGTGAATGCGGCTTTACCAGACTTTACTGGCGTTAAAGTAGATGTTGATCTGATTTCTCCGTTCGATCCTAACCGTGTAGCGCCAGGTGAAACTGGGCCAGATGGCAAGTTAGAAGCTAGTCTTGATATTGAAGTGCCTCAATAATTTAAAAAGGATTCCATATGTTTATTAGACCAAAAAACGGTAAGCAAATACCCGACCCTGTACGTGGTGGATTTTTGCCAGAAACAGGGGCAAACGTAGATGAAAATGATATCTACTGGCAGCGCAGACTGGGCGACGATGATGTAGAAATTGCCAAGCCAGATAAGTCAAAAGCTTAATCGCTTTTTAGTAGTATTTTTAACGTAGTCAGCCACCTTCAGGTGGCTTTTTTTATGCCTGGAGGCAACATGACAGTGTCTTTTAATAACACGCCTAGCAACTTAAGAGTTCCGTTGTTTTATGCTGAGGTCGATAACTCTCAAGCTGGCTATTTTTCTCAAAACCTGCGCACTTTATTGATTGGGCAGAAAAAAGCAACCGGGCTTGGTGTTTCAAATACGCCAATTCTAGTTTCACGTACCGATGAAGCTAAGTTGCTTGGTGGTCAAGGTTCTATCGCAGCGCGTATGCATGAGAAGTATCGCCTTAATGATTCAACAGGTGAAGTATGGATGCTTCTATTGGATGATTTAGAGGCTGGTGTTGCGGCAGTGGAGACTATCACCTTGACCGGCAACGCGACTGAAAGCGGCACGCTTAACCTTTACATTGCTGGCCAAAAGCTACAGGTTGCCGTAGTGTTGGCAGATACACCTACAATCATTGCTACGGCTATTGCTGCGGCCATTAACGCCAATGGTGATCTGCCAGTGACTGCAACCAGCGCTTTGGGTGTTGTGACAGTGACCTGCAAGCACAAAGGCTTAGTAGGTAACGATATCAAGTACCAGCTAAACTATCGCGGCTTGGCTGGCGGTGAAAAAACACCGGCTGGCATTACAGTTGCATTTGCGCAGTCAACAGCTGGTTCCGGTGTTTCTGTATTGACCACTGCACTCGCTGCACTTGGCGATGAAGAGTACGATTTTATCATTCATCCATTCACTGACAGCACCTCACTAGATGCTTTTAAAACATTAATGAATGATACAACAGGCCGCTGGGCATTTAACCGCCAGATTTACGGCCATGTGTATTCTGCTAAGTCAGACACGTTTTCAAACTTAGTCACGTTAGGTTTAACGCGCAATGATCAGCACGGCACGATTGCCGGTTATGAAGCAGGTGTGCCTAACCCTAGCTGGGAATATGCGGCGGCTTATGGTGCACGTAACGCTGTGTTTATTGCTGCAGATCCTGCACGACCAACGCAAACAGGAGAGTTAATCGGCATATTGCCAGCGCCTGCATCTGGCCGCTTTATTCAAACTGAACGCGGCACCTTGTTGAATAGCGGTATTGCTACCAGCTATGTAGGCGGCAGTGCACAGCGTATTGAGCGTGCAATCACCACTTACCAAAAGAACGCATGGAACCAAGCTGACCCTAGCTACTTAGATAGTGAAACATTGCATACTGTCGCGCATGTGATTCGCCGTTTGCGCTACGTGGTTACGCAAAAATACCCACGCCATAAATTGGCAGATGACGGTACCCGCTTTGGTGCTGGTCAGGCGATGGTCACACCAAGCGTGGTGCGTGGTGAAATCTTGAGTGAGTACGCAGCGCTTGAAGAACAGGGCATTGTAGAGAATGCCAAAGCCTTTGCGGAAAACTTGATTGTAGAGCGCGACGCTAACGATCCAAACCGTTTAAATGTGTTGTACCCACCAGACTTGGTAAATCAATTGCGCGTGTTTGCAGTGTTAACGCAGTTCCGTTTGCAATACTAAGATTAATCAACCCAATACCAAACCTGCTTCGGCAGGTTTTTTCATGCATTCTTGAGAGGAATCAACATGGCTTCAGCACCAAAAGTAGCTGGTACCTGCTTTATAAAAGTAGATGCCGACCAGTTAGAGTTAAAAAATGAAAGTGGCATTGAAGTGCCATTGTCATCAGTAGTACGTGAGCCTGTGATGGGCCAAAGCGGCGTTGCTGGCTTAAAAGAAACAGCAAGGGTTCCATACGTGAAAGGCACCTTTATTTGTGGTCCAAATTTCCCACGCGAAAAGTTAGATGAAGCGACGGATATCACCGTGACGGTAGAGTTTATCAATGGCAAGGTTTATACCTTGAGCGGTGCATTTACCGTTGGTGAATCAGCTTATAAATCAGACTCAGGTGAAGTAGAGCTTGAATTTAATGGTATCAAAGGCATTTGGTCATGAAAGTAACTTTATCAAAAGCAATCACCGCGCATGGTGAAGAGGTTAAAGAGTTAGACCTTCGGGAGCCTACAGGTAAGGATGTGCAAGAAATTGGCTTTCCTTACCTGATTGTCATCGCTAATGACGAACAGGCGATACAAATTCAAGTTAAAACGGTTGGTAGATATGTATCTCGCTTAGCTGGGATCCCGCCAAGCTCTGTTGATCAACTCTCAGCTGGTGATTTAAATACGCTGACAGGTGCGGTAATGAGTTTTTTCGGGGTGGAAGCGACAGTGTAGAAATTTACATTGATCGGGTGTTTGAAATCGCCTATTTCTGGCGACTCTCACCCGATGCTGTTTTAGACATGTCGCTAACAAAAATAGCGCAATACAACGCTCAAGCTGAGCGAATTGTAAAAATGATAGATGGGGCAGGTGATGGCAGATAAGTTTCAACTCAAAGCGATACTTTCCGCTGTTGATAAAATCACACCAACTACTACGCAAATCGGTAAATCCGTCAAAGTTTTGCATAAATCTTTACGCGATATCGGGACTGCCGGCGGCGAGTTGATGCGTAAAATTGGCATGCCTGCCTTTTTATCATTTACTGCAGTGAGTGCTGCTGCAGTAGGCGCAATGAAATCCTCAATGGATTATGCTGGGGCAATACAAGATGCCAGTGATCGGACTGGTGCAGGTGTAGAAAACTACCAGGCATTAAGTAATATGCTTGGGATGGTTGGAGGTACTGCCGAAGATGCCGAGGCGTCTTTCACTAAATTTAATAAAGGCGTTTCAGACGGTGCTGCAGGCGCAGATAAAAGCTTTGCTGCCCTGATGAAAAAGCTGCGCATCCCTTTAAAAAATGCAAAAGGTGAGCTGGTAGGGTTGACAGATATACTGCCTGATCTAGCCGCTGGATTCGAGAAAAATACAGATCCTGCTGTACGTACACGCATTGCCATGGAGTTATTTGGCAAGGGCGGCACTAAGATGATACCAATCTTGGCAAAAGGCCGTGAAGGTGTTGTTGCATGGATTAAAGAGCAAGAGCGCTTAGGTGTTATTGTTAAAGAAGAGTCGGTCGCCGCCCTGGATGACTTAGGTGATGGTGTTGGTCAGGTGCAAACTCAAGTGCGCTCATTGCTGACTAATGCGATGGCTAAGTTAGTACCGGTGATTATGCCAATTGTCACGCAGATGACAGAGTGGATTGCTGCCAATAAAGAGTTCTTGCAAACAGAAATCGTTGGTGCAATCTCTGACATTGCCAATGCCCTTAAGCAAGTGAACTGGGCTGAAGTATTCAGGGGTATCAAAGACACAATTGTCGATATCAAGGGTTTTATTGACGCCATTGGTGGTGTTAAAACCTTGGTTTATGGGTTGGGTCTAGCATGGGCGGCTGGGCCAATTGCAGCGTTAATGTCAATCATGGCTGCTGTGTGGCGCTTACGCCTGGCATTTACAGCCCTATCTATCTCTGCTGCCGCATCGGGCACTGCTGTTGCCGGTTCTTTTGGCGCTTCTGCAGCAGCTAGCATGGCAAGTAACTTGGGTGTTATAGCAAGAAGCGCTGGTTTATTAGGGGCTGCTGCATTAGTCGGTTATGGCATCGGCACGGCAATTAGTGCTGCGCTGAGTGAGTCAACTAAAGATAAGATCGGTGAAACCATTGCCAGAGCCTTGGCATTTTTTGGTAATGAAGAGGCAAAAGCTGCTTTACGTGCCAATGGTATTGGTCTGCCTGACGGTGCCAGTAAGCAAGATTCTTATAAAAACCCGCAAGGCATTTTTAAAAGCAATCAGCAATATGCTGAGTTGGCACGTAACCGTCAAAACATTGTCGGTAATCAATCCAAGTTGAATGGTGAAGTGGTTGTTAAGTTTGATAACGCGCCACCTGGTATGCGTGTTGATTCTGCAAAAACGAATCAAGGCGGTGTGAACATGCTGGCTGATGTTGGCTACCGCCGCTTGATAATGGGGGGGTAATATGGCTTGGCGTGATCAGTTACAAAAAGCTAGCTTTCGCGGTGTTGGTTTTGAGGTTGAATCGGACGATGCAACCTTTGGCCGCCGTAGTGAGACGCATGAGTACCCACAGCGCGACGTTCCGTATGTTGAGGACTTAGGCCGTAAGGCACGTGAAAAGAACCTCACAGGGTTTGTAATCGGTGACGATTACATGACTAAGCGCGATGAGCTGCTTGGTGCACTTGAAAAGGCCGGCCCAGGTGAGTTGGTGCATCCGTACTATGGTCGTATGAATGTTTCAGTTGGCGATGTGCGTGTCAGCCACTCATTGCGTGATGGTGGTATGTGCACTTTTCAGATCTCATTCGTTGAGTCTGGGGAGCTTGCTTATCCTGCAGCCGTAAACTCTACTAGTACGCAAAGCCTATTAGCTGCTGATGCTTTGCAATCTGCAAGTATTGCTGACTTTTCAAACACGTTTACCGTTGAAAGCTTACCTGACTTTGCTGTACAAGATGCTGTTGCTGGGTTTAATGGGGCTTTGGGATCTATTGATCAATCATTAAGTAAAGTAGGTGTTGTTTTGGCTAACCCGCTATCATTGCTTAGCGATGAGATGGCGGATTTAGTCCGTGCGCCCGGTGATTTAGCCTCAAGATTTTTTGCAGTTTATGCAAAGGGTGGTGCGGTCCTAAGCGCTTTATCAGGTTTAGGTGATATCAACGCTTTAAACATGTTAAATGCCTTAACTACATTAAGACTTACTAGCTTATTTAAAACATCCTATGCCGTAGGTAAAACACCGACGCGTGCGCAAATGGTCAAAAACAGTATTGCGATTGATACGTTGGTTAGACAATCGCTAATCGTGCAAGCTGCTGGTATGGCAGCATCAATGCCATTGCCAGTATATGACGATGCTATTGTGCTTAAAAACGAAATACTTACCACGATAGATGATGAGGCTGGGGCGGCAAATGATACAACTTACCTTGCTTTAAAAACCCTCAGATCTAAAACGCACGCTGACATTACATCGCGCACGCAAAGCGCTGCGCGTTTGAAAGAAATCTCACCAAAAGAGGTGATGCCGGCATTGGTGCTTTCATATGATTTGTATGAAGATGCTGCTCGTGAATCTGAAATAACTGAGCGTAACAAAGTGCGTCATCCTGGCTTTGTGCCAGCCAATACAATTAAGGTGCTAAGCTCATGAGAGACAAAGTGAATCGTCAGATGGCATTAATCTTAAAGGCAGTTGATAGCTTAAATGAAGGTGATGCTTCACATGTTGAGTTGCTTGCAAAGTTGATTGTTGAAGCTAAAGAGGCTCAGCAGTTATTGCGAGAAAAAGGTTATGGCTGGATAGGTTTAAGTTTGTTAAATACTGTTAAGCAAGAAGTCCCAGATGCAAACTAATAACGAAATTAAATTACGCGTAAATGGCATTAACTACGGCGGTTGGCTTGATGTCGAAATAACGTTAGGCATTGAACGCCAGGCGCGTGATTTTAAGCTTGGGGTTACGCGCACATGGCCTGGTGCCACTGATATTCCACGCAGAATACGCGCCGGTGATGTTTGTGAGGTGTTTATTGGCAATGATAAGGTGCTTACTGGTTATGTTGATGCTACGCCAGTAAGTTACAGCGCTACAAGCATTTCTGTGGGGGTAACAGGGCGCAGTAAAACGGCAGACTTAGTTGACTGCAGCGCAACGCATAAAGCTGGGCAATGGCGCAATTCAAAGATTGAGCGCATTGCTAGTGATCTGGCAAGGCCATACGGCGTTAAAGTAATTACCCAGATTGATACTGGCGTTGCGATTAGTGATCATCAGATTGATACGGGTGAAACAGCTTATGAGTCAATTGGCCGCTTGTTATCAATTAGGCAGTTCTTGAGCACTGACAATGCGGATGGCAACCTTGTGTTAATCAACGCAGGCAGTGCCGGTAAAGCAAATACGGCATTGGTGTATGGGCAGAACATACTGAGCGCAGATGCTTCGCTTGATTATAAAGATGTATTTTCTGAGTATGTTAGCAAAGGGCAGCGAGCCGGTAATGACTATGACTTTGCAGATGCTGTTGCCGGGGTTTCTGCGGTTGTAGTCAACAGTAGTGTGGCTCGTTACCGTAATCTAATCATTCAGCAAACGGGCAATGTGACAGCGTTGGATTGCCAGCAGCGCGTGAAGTATGAGCGTGTATATCGTAATGCTAGAGCACTTGAAACCAATTATACGGTGCAAGGGTGGCGGCAACAGGATGGCTCGTTGTGGTTGCCTAATCAAATGGTGCACGTAGAAGATCCTGTTATTGGCTTTGATGATGATTTGCTTATTGTTGAAGTGGTCTATCGAAATGGCAGTGGTGGCACGACCTGCACTTTAAAGGTCGCGCCAAAAGATGGTTATATACCAAGCCCTGAAACTACCAAGGCAGAAAAAGACAAAAAAACCGGTAAAAGCGGTGATTCTTGGAGTGAGGTTAACTCAATATGACAACACGTTTAATGCATAGAATGTTAGCGCCACTTAGCCGAGCCGTTAGCAATATTTGCTTACGTGCAACGGTTGTATTGGTTAATTCCGCTAGCAAGATGCAATCGCTACAAATCAAGATGCGAGGTAATGAGGCTAAAGAAAACATCGAGCATTTTGAACCGTACGGGTATACAAGTAAGCCAAAGCCTGGATCAGAAGCCATTACATTGTTTTTCAATGGTGATCGTAGTCATGGCGTTGCTATTGTTGTAGCCGATAGGCGCTACCGCCTTACGACGTTGGAAGAGGGTGAGGTTGCGCTGTATGACGACCTGGGGCAAAAAGTCCACCTTAAGCGTGATCGTATTCTGATTGAAACGCCTTTCACCTTTGAGGTGCGTGCCGATAAAATCAAACTGCACGCTGACTCTGAGTTTAAGTTTGATGTAAACGGACAGGGTGAAAAATGGGATGGCCTTGGCGTGGAAACCTGGCGCGATAACGATGTTGCAAAACCGCACCATACCCATGCGCCACCTGAAATACCTTAATCAGTTAATAACCCGCTCCGGCGGGTTTTTTTATGGGCGCAACCGATGCTAGAGATAGACGCAAAAATAACGGTAAACGGTAGAGACTCTACCGATTTATCGCAAGAAGAATCACTCACACGCGCCGTGATAATTAGCTTATTTACCTGGCGCCGTGCAAATGCGGATGATGTGATTGAAGGCCAAAAGATGGGCTACTGGGGCGATAGCATAGAGCCGCCATCTGCCAATGACAAGATTGGCTCACGCCTCTGGCTGCTATCTCGTGAAAAGGTGCTGCAGTCCACCATTAACCGTGCGCGTGAATACGCACAAGAAGCTTTGCAATGGCTGATTGATGATGGTGTAGCAACCAAAGTGGATGTTATCGCAGAGCGCTTTGGCGTGGATGGCATTGCACTGCAGTGCACGATTTACCGAGATGATGGCTCACAAGCCGTTTTAAGATTTGATAACGCCTGGGAGTATATACGTGCCGTTTAAAAGACCAACTTTATCCGATTTAATCACGCGCATTCGTGATGGTATTTTTTCCAGACTAAGTTTTGAGCAACTGCGTAGATCTGATGCTGAAGTGTATGGAAAAGAACTGGCAGGCGCCTCGCATGAACTGCATGGCCACCTGCAGTTCATTGCACAAAATGTGATTTATGACACCGCCACTAGCGAGTATTTAGATCGCTGGGCTGGCATATGGTTACGCACATCTAGGCTGCCTGCATATCCTGCAGCTGGGAATATCACTTTCACTGGCGATAATGGGACGATCATCCCAGAAGGCAGCGTGCTAGTTTCAACGATTGGTGTTGAATACATGACAGAAGTAGATGCAACTATTGCCGCTGGTGTTGCATTAGTAGCAGTCACGGCTTTAAGTCGTGGCGGTAATACAAATCTGCTAGCCGGTGAATATCTTTCTTTGGTTACGCCTGTAGCTGGTGTTTCCAGCACTGCAGTAGTGGACGTTAATGGCCTAACTCAAGGATCCGATCAGGAGGATGACTCTAAATTACTTGCAAGGCTGCTGGCGCGGATTCAAACACCGCCACACGGTGGTGCAACTCACGATTACATCAATTGGGCTTTAGAAGTGCCAGGTGTTACCAGGGCGTGGGTGTATCCAGGGGAGTTAGGCGTTAATACAGTCACGGTGCGATTTGTGCGGGATGATGACGCAAGCATTATTCCAGATGCCGGTGAAGTTGCTGCAGTTTATGACTACATCAATGCGCTAAGGCCGGTAACAGCTATTTTAACGGTAGTAGCGCCCATCCCAGTGCCTTTAAATTTCACTATCTCAGTTACTCCAAACTCTCTTGCAGTGAAAGAGGCTGTAGAGCTTGAGCTGCGAGACTTGTTAAAACGCGAGGCTTCGCCAGATGGCACCATATATCTAAGCCATATCAGAGAAGCAATTTCGATTGCTGCAGGTGAAAGCAATTACACCATGACAGCACCAATTGCGGATGTAACCAACACTGTAGGCAATATCACAACTTTTGGCGCGATAACTTGGGCATAACACAATGGCACTTTCAACAAATGATTACTTGCTTCAGCTGCAAGCGTTGCTGCCAAATGGCCCAGCTTGGCCACGTGAAGAGGGTGCGTTAAACACTAAAATTCTTACAGCATTTGCTGAAGAGTTTTCGCGTGTTGATGTTCGTATCGATAACTTACTAAGTGAGGCAGATCCACGCACAACTAACGAACTGCTAGAGGATTGGGAAAGAGTTGCCGGACTGCCAGATGTTTGTGTAAGTGCAGAGCAAACCGTTGCGCAAAGGCGTGAGGCATTGGTGAGTAAGCTCACCATGCAAGGCGGTCAAAGCCGTGCTTACTTTATTCAAATAGCCGAAAGCTTAGGGTACACAGGCGCGACGATTGAGGAATACAACACCTTCAATTGTGGTGAAAGCGGCTGCGGTGACTCACTTTGGACAGAAGCAGACCGTTCTTGCTGGCAAATAAACTTACCTAGTGATGGCGCCATATATTACTTCAGTTGTGGTGAAAGCGCCTGTGGCGAACCATTGCAGGCATGGGGAGATGAAGCCATTGAATGCAGAATCAACAAATTTAAACCGGCACACACCACTGCAGTATTTGCTTATATATAGGAGAGAGTAGATGGAAAGAATTAATGGAAGCTTTGTCGCGCCAGATTTGCATGGACCCGGCAAAGATGGCTTTAGAGATGGTAATAAAGTGTTAGGTATTGCAGCGACAATAGTTAACGCAGAGTATATGAATGGGGTGCAAGAAGAGATTGTGCGCGTTATTGAAAGTGCTGGATTAACGCCATCAGCTGCTGACAATACCCAGCTATTGCAAGCTATCAATAATATAGTCAAAGGCCCTGCAGACAAAATCGTGCGCGTCGCATCAACTGCTGCCATCAACCTTGCCGCACCAGGTGCAAATATTGACGGCGTTGCAATGGTGGCTGGCGATACGTTCTTAGAGAAAGACCACGCAACGCTAGCTAGCCGCGGCGTTTACGTTTGGAATGGCGCAGCCGTGCCAGCAACACGTGACCCATCTGCTGACACTGGCGCTGAGTTATTTGGTGGAATGATCATCCGTGTAAAAGCAGGTACCGTAAATGCTGATACCAACTGGCAGATTACTAACGATACAGATGTGACAGTGGGCATGACAGGGCTAACTTTTCAAAAGGTAGGCGCTTCTAGTGTAGTAACAGCAGCTAGTGACCCAACTTTTGTGGATAACACTTCCACCCCAGCAAGTACAAGCTGGATTAGAGGTGCTATGTCTGCAATAGCGGTAGCCGCTGGGTTTGCGTATAGCTTTGGTACGAATGGATATATTAAATTTCCTAGTTTTTTGGCTGGATTCATTATTCAGTGGGGCGCAGCAACATCAACCAACGCATTTTCTAACTTAACTTTTCCGATCACTTTTCCAAATTCAATGCTTTCAATTAGCGGGAATGTGAACTCAAACAATTCAGCGTGGAATTATGGTGTAGATTTTAATCACACAACAAAAACAACATCAGGAATTGCCTTTGCTTGCGTTTCCACGGCAAGTGCAATCACAACAGGTGTGCCGATGAGTTGGATTGCAGTCGGTCATTAAGGAGAACTCTATGTCAAAACAAATTTTATTTATAGATAGCAAGCTAGTCGCACGATATGACAGTGCAATTCACTCAACAATACCAGAAGAGGCGGTTGTTGTTTCTGATGAGCTATTTTACAAAACCATTAACGAGCAAGATGGTATCTGGTCTTTAGTTGATGGTGAAGTCGTTAAATTGCCTTTTCCACCACCATCAATCGAATCATTAATTTCAGACAAGCTTAATCAAATTAACGCCGCATTTGAGCAAGCAATGTTGCCAATCATTACTGGCATTCCAGCGATTGAGCGTGAAAGCTGGAAAAAACAAGAAACTGAAGCGCGCGCTTATCTAGTCAGTAATGATGCCATTACACCATTGATTGACGCACTAGCCATATCGCGTGGCATTGATAAAGCCGAGCTGGTGTCTCGCATTATTGTTAAGGCTGATTTATTTGCTACGTTAAGCGGTCAGCTAATTGGCAAGCGTCAGGCGCTAGAAGATGCGCTTGATGCATTACCAACAACAGCAACAGCTGAAGACATTGCGGCAATAGCCTGGTAATGAAGTGGCGCCTATTCATGTTAGGTATCTGGCTGCTTTGCCAAGTAGCAAATCTTGTCGCAGCAGTCTGGATGCTATTAGCCATTATCAGTGGTAGCAATCGCGCATGGCTAATAGCTAAGTCTTTCGACCAGTTAGGTAATGCAACTACTGGTGGCAGTGAAGATGAGCTAATCAGTAGTAGAGCTGCCAAAGCCAGCAAGCGCGGTGAAAAGTGGGCATGCGTGCTGTGTAAGTTGCTGCACAAGATTGACCCCAACCATTGCGAAAAAAGCATTGAGCCCGATGAGGGAAAGCCATAAAAAATAATAAAAAGCACAAACCGCCTACGGGCGGTTTTTTTACGTGTAAAGAAAGGGTGGAGATGGATCTTTGGAGCGGTTTAATCATTTGCTGGCATCGGCTTATTGATTACTTAGACGCAGCATTTATTGGGGTAATTGGTGCTGGTGTTGCTTATGTATTTTCACCCAAAGACAAGTCCGTCGAGGCGAAAGAGGCGCGGCAATTTTTTATGGCGTTTCTTCTATCTGGCGGTGCTATTGCCCACTTTATGGCAGCAGCTTTAATGCTTTTTTTCAAAATGCCTGCAGAGTACGCCAGTGCTGTCGCTTTTGTTGTTGGCGCAATTGGCGGCTCTTTATTGGCAGCCATTATCAAGTCAATCAACCAGGCGGACTTTGACTTATGGCCATTCATCAAATCTTTGATTCGTGCCAAGTTAGGCGTGAAGGAAATTACAAATAAGGAAGTTACAAATGATCAGTAATTACCAAGTGTTATTGCAAGTAAAACTTATTGCCGCTGCTTTCATTTGTTTATGGGGATGGTTCTGCGTTTTTTATCCAAAAGTAAATGACGGGATCCTGGGGAAGATTTTATTCGGCTTGTTGGGGTTCTCGGCATTTGCAGTGTGTGTGTCTGACAAAGTTTCGTTTGTGGATAGCACCAGGGCAGAAGTCATCATGAATCTATTTGTTGCCTTGGTAGGTATTAGGCATATGTGGATGAAGTGCATATGGGGGCACCTAAAAGCAATGTGCACCAGGTGGGCTATATGTGTGCGCCTACGCAATGAATTAATACCAAACTCAGGATTAAAAAATGAAAAGAACAATTAAAAACGTAATTATCCATTGTGCAGCCACGCCAAACGGCAAGGCGTTTAATGCTGCAGATATTGATGTAATGCATGGTCTGGCCAAGCCAACGCCTTTCAATCGGTCATCACAGTGGATTAAAGCATTTAACCCGCACCTGAAGCATATCGGGTACCACTTTGTAATTCTCATCGATGGCACGATTGAAACTGGAAGGGCGCTAGAAGAGATCGGCGCTCATGTCCAGGGAAATAATGCAACATCGATTGGCATCTGCATGATCGGCACCGACAAGTTTACTAAAGCACAGTGGGATGCGTTACGCAAATTGCTGATTGAACTTGCCGGCACGACTAAAGGTAAGGTCGTGATGACTTCTGATTCTGCATTGGAGCTCTACCGCGTAATGGGTATTAGCGTAAAAGGCCACCGTGATTATTCACCAGACCGGAACGGTAATGGCCAGATCGAGCGCAACGAGTGGCTGAAGATTTGCCCAGGCTTCGACATGGCCACGTTTATCAAAGGCGGCATGATGCCATTGGAAGGTCACATTTATGGCTAAAGTTCGCATCGATCGCGGTATGGCTTTGTTTTATTGCGAAGGCTGCAAGCGTCCACACATGCTAAATGTTTCAGTTGAAGGCTCGCCAAAGTGGACTTATAACGGTAACGAGTTGTCCCCGACATTCACACCATCAGTTTTGGCGCGTTACACACATCCAAAAGGTTTTACGAACGACAATCCCGCGCCATTAGATTTTGATGGTGAGTATGTTACGGACGTTTGCCATTCATTTGTGACTGACGGATGTATTCAGTATTTGTCTGATAGCACTCATGAGCTATCAGGGCAAACAATCGAGTTGCCAGAGTTTAAGTGGGGTGAAAATGATGATTAGTTTTGGCTTGTGGTTATTAGGTAAGTCTTGGTCTTTATTTCAGCTAGTTATTAAGCACTGGCGAATAGTGTTATTTGTTCTCATGCTGCTGGTTATCAAGTACTACAAAAGCGCCTATGAGAATGAAGCGCAAGACTTCACAGAATACATTGCACTGGTAAAGCTGGAGGCTCAACTTCAAGCGCAAAAGAATCAGATCATTGAGGATAACACGCAAAAGGCCGTGGCGCTTGAAGTGAATAAGCACAAATCAACCATTGCCGCTTTAAATGTAGATAGGGCGCAACTTCAAAAGAAAGTGAGTAGTTTATATGCTAACAAAACCAATGCTGATTTTAGGCTTGCTGCTTATGCTGATCGGATGCTGCTCGAAGCAGATAGTCGCAGTCCCACAGGCGAAATTGCCAGCGATACCGAGCGACTTACCAGCTGTAGGCGAGAGCTTGACGCAGCCGATACTAGACAGTCAATTGTTGAAGAAGCGTGCGCAGTAACTACCGCTGACTTTAACCTGGCACGAGGTTGGATTGATGGGGTATGTGAAAATCATCGATGTGGTGAATAATGTGTAACTATTATACGTTTTGCGTGATTTACCATATTAATGGTGATATCATAAAAATGAAGGCGCCGTAGACATTAACGGTTAATTAGATCTTAACCAAAAGTGGCCAGGCTCGGTACCCGTATGCTTTTGCATACAAGCGTTTGCCATTGACGGTTTTATATGCGGAGAATTTAATCATATATCCGTCAGGCAGAGGAAAATTAAATTTCATCTGTTTCATAGACACCTCCTTTCTCTGGGGTCTGCACATGCGTCTAATCATGTGTTCCAGTGGGTGGTTAAAAGTGTCCACAACGCCTTCGATTAAAGCATCACCACGACTCGCAACTAGTTTGATTTCTCAGGATCGGATCTAGTTGTGAGTCTTCTCTTTTGCGGTTCTAAAAGGGTGAAAGTCTTCTAGAACCTATCTATCTTCTAATTTTAATTCTCCCAAAATTCGCTGGTGTTTTACTAAATCAAATTGAGTCAATTCTTTGACTCTCTGACTTGTTGATTCGATTTTAGCTAGTTTAGGGGGGTGATTGCCAGAGAGTTTTTAAATTTATTTTCAAACTCTTTAAACTGTTAAATAGTTATACAGATTAGGATTTAATCTAACTTCAAATTGATATTTGCAATATATTGGGTGAGCTTTATACCAGTCATAACGATTAAATTCCTATATAAATATTGAGTCTTAGCGATGTATAATCTCGCCTGCAATAACTTAATTTTGCGGACTGAAATTAAATTGCGGACTGAAATTTATTGTAATGCCACCAAAGTCCTCACTAAATAAGGCTTGCAAGATAACTGCCCCCGTAGCTCAGTGGATAGAGCATCCGCACTTACTTTCTATATTTGACGCCATTCCTGCTAGTTTTTTAGTCCGCAATTATTACATTTAATAGCTAATATCCATGCGGACTTATTTGTTTTTGCGGACTAAAAATCCCCTGATTTTTCGCAAAAAAAAGCCCGCGTATGCGGGTTTAATTTTGAGTAATAAAATCTACCTGGTTGGTTCTACTTGCTGACCTATCTTGTTGCGAACGTAACGCTGCGTCATCGTTTCTGTTGCGTGCCCGGCCAGCTGCTGTGCTGTTCTAACATCACCTTCATTAGTTTTGTCTGTAACTGCTTTAGCGCGTAAATCTCTTATTTGGTAGGCTTCAATTTGGCTGGCCAACTTAGGGTTTTTGGCTATCGCTTGTTCTTTTGCTTTAACAAATCGTTTATAGATCGCATGCTGGCTCAGTGGTTTTCCGTATTCATCTACGATTAATGCAAGGCTAAAAACCTTAAAAGCTTCCTTGCGTTGGTTGATTCTGTCTATGACAGATTTAAGCTGCCCAGTAACGCTAATTCTTAGTTTTGTTTTGGTTTTCCCTTGTTGTACGTGCAGCACTCCGTCCTGGATGTCGGTTTTATACATCTTGATAACGTCTGCTGGGCGCTGAGCAGTAAGATAACCTAAATCAAGCGCGTCTTTGGTTGGTTGATCTGCATTTTCATATACCAGGTTGTAGATATTGTCTTCAATGTAGACGTCACGTGATGTTTCACTAAACCCTTTAATGCCGGCGCAGGGGTTAGGCTTGTCTGTATATCCCCATTCCCTTGCTAGGTTCCAAATAAGATTAAGCAGTCTGCGCTCATGATTCGCACGCACTGGCGAGCTTTTACCTCTAAAATCTAAATACTTTCTTACGTGTATTGGCTGTATTGAATCAAGCGGGGCTGGTGGGTCGTTAAAAAATGCCAATAGATGCTTGCTGCATTTTAAGTAATCTTTTTTTGTTGCTTCTGATTTGTTTGGCAGGAAGTCTTGAACGAATTTATCCCATGCCATCTTAAAGGTGACTACTGCATTTTGTGGGATAGTACGGCTACTTAATTCGCTCCACTTTTGAATTGCAATGACATAATCATCACCAAGCGGTATTTCCTTCCTTGGTTTCCCGCCTGTATCAAAATAATAATACACCTTGCCCTTGGCTTTTTTGCGTGCTCGCATGCCTTTTGGTAGGTTTAAATTCTTGGTTGGTTGTCTGCCCATTGTCATAGGTTAATCTTTCAGGCTGCTCTTTGCAATATTGCCGGTTGCCATGCTTTTGTTTGCTTCTCTTCTTTAGCACCGTTGATAAATGCGATCGATACAATTGGCTCACCAGCAGCATTGAGCCTGTAAGGTATGTGCATGGCAGCTAGCTGCTCACATTGCTTGCCTTTTCTTTTGTACCCAGTTAGCCTGGCAACATCATCGATAGATAGAAAAAGTGACATTGTTATACGCCGTTATTTTTCTTAATCGTAAATCTATCGCCCCAGCCGCCAGAAATTCTGCCCATGGGCGCGCCTAGTTTTCTGCTCAGTTTTAATGGCAGTTTTACCATGCCTTCAGTCTCCAGTCGCTTCATTCTTGCTATGCTAGTGCCACACGCAGACATTACTTTTTTGCGCGTGGTGTGCTTATGCGCTTGCATGTAAGTGTTGATGGCTTGGGCTAGTTGCTGATCGTTCATGCTAACTTTTGCTTTCTAATTGCCACATGTCGCCTAAATTCAACGCCCCAGTTGGTGATAACTTGCTCGATGGCCAACTCATCCAAAGTGCCGACGTCTACAGAAAAATCACTGCCAATCGCAAAAGCATCATCTAGCGATGCCGGGCGAAGTCCTTTGATGATTAGCTTATCTGGCATCGTTGGCAGTGCAAGCAATCCCATTAGGCTGATTGTGGCCACCTGATCACTTTTACCTGGTGTAGTAGACTTAATTTCAGCTGCAGCATCCTTTGCGTTCAATAGCCCATTAACCACACTATCAATGTCGGCCACTTGTTCTGCTGGTTTGATTCCAACCGCCTCATCATTCTGACTATTCACCGCATTATCATTGCTGCTATCAGCAACAGATTCTTGATTCTTCCAGTATAGGTAAAGGCCACCAGATCCTGACGGCGATACTTTGCGAGAAATCCTACCTAGTTTAAACAGCTGACTTAGCGCCGTGCTAATCGCCGATGATGACTCAGCACCTTTGCAAACAGCATATAGCTGGGCAGACGTCATTGGTTTATTTTCGTCGCTGGTTAAGTGCTCTAAAACTTCGTTGTGTAGTGACATTTATTTATTCCTCGTTGGTTTGCGCTGGCCACATGCCAGCGCCATGTTTATGCGTCTGCGTTAGCAGACTCCTTTTGTTCTTTGCTCTTAGCTCTCCTGGCACGTTTGGCCAACTCTTTATCCTTGATCTCTTGGAACTTAGGCGAGAGCGCGGGTTTTTCATCCACGGCGGCAGTTGCTTCGGCGTTTAATTCTTGCGCTTGCGCAGCAGGAGTAGGGGTAAGGGGGAGTTCGGCGGTTAAAAATTGCGCTAAATCGAGGCCAATATTGCTGATAAAGCTAAGCATGTGTTGGTAATCATCGTCTTTTTCGTTGTCATCTTCTGAGTCCCATTGCCATGATGTAACCTCGCAGCCTGGAATGATTAATAGCATCGCAAGCATTTTTAGCAGGCTTTGCAAATCTTGCTGTTTTTGCTGAAAGTCTGTGAAAAACTCCTCTTCAGGCCCGTCAAAAGTGTAGAGGTCTAGAATCGGCTGCAGATCCGCTGATGTTCTTTTTGCTATTGATTCAATTGCCAGGCGCAATATTAAGTTTTGGTGTTGCAGAGCTATTTGCGTGCTTATGCGGTTGAATATGTGAACGCGTCTTTCATTTTCTGCAGACTGCTTTAACTCTTTGGCTTCACGCGCCAATTCGTACTCTGTTTTTTCTTTAGGCTTGATAACGATTTCACCTGAAGCTATTTTTTCTTCAAGCTTTAGTTTCATTAGTGATTTAACTTCATCCTCCTTGTAAACTTGGCGTGACTCGTTATTTTTATCAATCAGGATGAATGGCTCTGGCTTGTCATCGCCTAGAAGTGATGCTGCGTCATGGCCATGCAGTGAGCCGATGTAGTTTAAGTTAGACACATACCCATTAGTGATGTAATTATCCGCACCATAAGGGGCAATTTCCTTAGCTTCATCACCATGAATCACGCGCGGATTAGAGGCAATTAACTCTTTGGCATAAGCCGTCTTTTTTGCTGAATAGCATGCGGTATCTGTGCAGACGTCTGGACTTTCAATGTCTGCAAATAGCTCAGGGTAATTACCGGTGCGTTTTGGGCAGCTTAAGCAGCTGCCAGCTGGCGGGTAGAGTGTAATGCTGATTTTATCCCACGGTGCTTTGTTTAAATCTAGCGTGAAATTTTGGCGTATAAAGTCCTTTGCTTTGCGATAACTTAGCTCGCTGCTGATGATGCTTTTTGCTGCTTGCTCCTGCAGTTTTGCGCCTGGTATGCGTGCAATGAGCAGGGCGGTTTCACGGCCAAATTTATCCTCTAAAAACATATCTTGTGCATAGGTGCTTAGTTCGCACAGCTTTAGGCTGGCGTAGATGTAGCTACGGCTTTTGCCGATTTTCTCGGCGAGTTGATCTGCGTTCCAGCTTTTAGCATCCTTGTTGTCTAATAGTGCTTTAAAGCCTTGCGCCTCTTCAAGTGGGTGAAGGTCAGAGCGTTGCAAGTTCTCAATAATCTGCAGCTGCAGTGTTTCCAAATCAGTCAGTTCGCGTTCAATCGCTGGGATATGCTCTTGCTCAGCAATCTTACTTGCACGCCAGCGGCGCTCACCAGCGACAATCTCATAAATGAAGTAGTGCTCGAGACCATTTTTCACTTCATCTACATTGGTTGGCCGCACTAAAATTGGCTGCATTACCCCGTGCTGCTTAATACTTTCTGCAAGCTCTTGTAAATCAGCTTCGTTAAACCGTTTGCGTGGGTTGTGGTTAGATGGGTAGATGGATGATAAAGGTATCAGGCGACCCAGTGATTGATTGTCCATGATGATTCCTATTGCGTTAGTGAGAGGGTTTTTTCTTCAAGCAAGATTTTGGTTTGTGCTGTCTTTGCAATGCTGACTATCTCTTTTCTGTTAGCACTTCTGAATGCCAGGCGGCATGCGTGTAACTCTTCATGAGCAATTGCCACCATGTCTGGTGTTATTAGCCCTTCGGAGCTGAGAGCTCCGCATAAGTACTTTAAGGTCTGCAGGCGCAAGTTTAAATCCAGCCTTTCGCTGATCATTTCCCATGTTTCAACCCATCCAAGCATTGCCGGCACAACCTCTGTGAGTTCGCCAGTGTTGTCTGTGAATACAGGGATTAAATCGCCATCATTATTAGCGGCTGCATCAATAGCGCCGTTTTTTAATTGGCTCAATACGCGCTGCGGAATATCGAGCACGGTAAATTCGTCTAATAGGGCAGGTAGCGGCACTACGCGATCACCGTAAGTGATGCCACGTCGTGCGTTGCGTTCTGCTTGGCGGCGTTGCGCTCTGTTGCCGCCTGTTGCATTCTTTTGTACAACAGAGAATCTACGATCAGTCATGCTGCTACCTTTGTTTGGAGTGCCAAAATCTCAAGCTCATTAGCTTTAATGTTGGCAATATGCAGGTGTAGTAGATCGATAAGTGCTTGTGATTTATCTGCGTCTAGGTTTACTTTCCAGTTCGCATTTCCTGTCCATATAGCCATTACAGAACTAACATGAAATGAGCCTGCATTGGTCCATGTAGCTAAACTCAATGTTGATAGTCCAAGTTCTATTGATGATTGTTTGCCATTTAAGATTGCTGCGCTCATATTGTTCTCCCTGATAGTTTCCATGCTGTTTTTAGGCTGTAATGGCGTTTTGTTATGTAGTAGTTTGTGTCTTTGAGGCGCTTAATCAGCCGCCCGTGTGTGATCCATGACAATAGCCAGCCAGTAAGAAAGACCGATGTAAGCTTCATGTAATAACTCCAAAAATAGCGGTGTTGCTTGGTAGGCAATGAGCATAAATACAACTACCGCGACTACAGTTCTAAGTACCTGGTAAATGAAATCACTTGATGTAAGGTCATCTAGTGGGTGGTTGTTCATGGATTAAGCCTCTGCGCTTGCGCACATTTGCATACGCAGTTTTTCTCTGGCGCAATCTAAGTTAATCACGTTGCTTTTGGCTTGCTCTGGGCGGTGTACCACGCGCATACCAAGTGCTCTGGCCTCGCTAATTAGCGTTTCAATCGTGCGTAAGTTGGTGTTTTCGGCAATGGCTAAACTCATGACTCTCTCCTTAAATTTCTTGGTACCAGTAATGCTTAGGTTGTTTTGGCGCGGATGGTGTTGGTGTGTCTTTCAACAAGCCGGGCTGAATATCTGCGCGTACTTGTTGCGGTAGATATGGGTAAGAACGACAAGACAACAGTTGATCGCGCCCATGCTGTGCTAGCAGCTTTCTGCGTGCATTAGCAGATAGGGAATCCCACACTTTTTTAGCTTGTAGATCCTTTTTCATCATCACCTCCATGCGTTAGGTGAGTGCAATATACAATCATACTTGTATTTGTGTCAACAAGTTTGCTTGTATTTTGTGTTTGATTTGTATATTTGCTTTTGAACGTCTAGTTTGTTTTTGGAAAATAGTCGTAAAAAAACCGCCAATTGGCGGTTTTATGTGTGGGTTTGCTAGGCTTTTACATTAGTTGTAATCTGGCAGGGGCTTGATTGGGTTGGTAAACACACAGTCTCTTCCTGATGGTGAGCCCATCACCCTGCTTATTGATTTACAGGTTATTGCAACCTTATCTTCTTTTTGACGATTTAGTACGGTGGGTTTTTCAGATTCATTCATTTGCATATGTGATGGCATAAACTCGTTACTTGTTTTTAAGTTAATAACTATGTTGTCCATAAAATCTTTGTCTATGGATTGAATAACACCAAGTAAGACTACTTGCTTGTCTTTAATTTTTTCATCCAGGGCGACTTCGTTTTTTTCGTAGTCTGAAAATAGCTGCCGTGATGTAGTCTGATATATTTGTTTTTCAGTGCTTGTGTTTGCTGGGGCAGTTAATTCTGTGACGTTAGATACAGCGCCTGCAGATTTAGTATTGTTGGCTTGCTGGGTATTAGGGCTTGTGGCAAAAATGTATAAAATCAACAAGGTGACTAATATGCCAATCCAATGTATGACTGAAAGTTTTATTTTTGGTTTTGCGCCGCATTTTGGGCAGGCTTTAGCCTCTGTGCTTACTTCTGTGCCGCATTCGTGACATTTTACAAGTGCCATCATATCCCCTTAATCACTATGAAAATTATCTTCTCTTTTTACCTGAATAGATAACCACGCCACATATGGTCGTGCCTTCTGGTACTTTGATTTTTCTTTCAGGATGGTCTGGATTTAGTGCAAGTAAGTATCGGCCTTCAGGCGTTATTTGTAACCGCTTGAATGTGGCTTTACCTGTTTCATCCCTGGCGATCACATCATCATTATGGTTTGGTTGAATTGTTGGATCGACAAAGATGTCCCAGCCCTCAATGTATTCTGGGTACATGCTATCGCCAATCACCACTAAAACAAAAGTGCTGCTGCTGTGAGGAACTGGACATTCGCGCCATTCCTCAGCGTCATTAAAACTAAATACATGCTCTGGTGCGCACAAATCGCCAGCCCTCACCCAAGATATTACGGGGCATTTACCCTTAATAGAGTTGCCCTCTTTAACGTTATAGTCACCTAATTTTTGATTTACTTCTCTGGAAAAAATCGGTGTTTGTTCTTCCATGTTGCCAAATCCAGTTGCTAGCCAATCAGGGTTAACGCCGCAAGCGTTGGCAATTTGCATGGTGAATTTTGAGCCTTTACCTTCACTTTTTTCAAGGTTGGAAAGGTTTTGCTGAGTAAATACGTTCCCGCACAAATTAGTAAGTTGTGCTTGAGTCAAGTTTGCATGTTTCCTGGCTAGCTTAAGTCTAGTTGCGTATGTTGTCATAATATTCTCACAATACAATTCAGATTGTTATAAATCAAACAATCAAACTTGTTGACTTGAATACAAGTACACTTGTAAAATGGTCAGCAATATGAAAAAAGAACTCGAAAAAATAATTGAGTTGCTGGGTGGTAAACAGCAAAACCTTGCAGACGCTCTGGCGACAGATGAAGAACCAATTAAACAAGCGCATGTTTGGAATTGGTTGAATGTAACGGTTAACGGTATCCCAGAGCGCCATGTAATCAAGGCGTGTAAATCTGTTAATTGGCAAGTTACGCCACACGAGTTGCGTCCTGATATTTACCCTCATCCACAAGATGGATTGCCTGATCATATGCGGAGTGCCGCTTAATGGTTTTTGCACTTGCATCCAGTGTTTTACCAGTTGATTGTTCTGGTGTTGTTCAACAGTCGTATTTGCTTGCATATTGTTCTCCCGCTTGCCCCTTGTAGCGCCACGCTACTTGGGGCTTTTTTTGCGTGTTGAGTTTGTATGTAGCAATTATGTAATCGAGCATTAACTAAAAATACGTTTTTAATCGGGAGAATGAACGTTGACTATTAAATATTTAGCTTATCGAATTGGCCATGAGTTTCCAGGCTCGGTAGCAGGTTTAGCTAACCTGATGGGTAAGGGCGACGTAGTCTTACGAAACAAGCTTAATCCTAACAATGAATCGCACCATCTTAACATTGAAGAGTTTGAAACGATGGTGGACTTTGCAGACCGCAACCAGGATGTGGCTGAATACTTTGCGGCCAAGGCTGGCGGTGTGTTCATGAAGGTGCCGAATGTTCCCGAAAGCGACATGGGGTTGCTTGATTTATTTATGGGCACGATGAAAGAGCTTGGCGATGTTTCTTCAACGTTTCAAACTTCCTATGCTGATGGTAACTACACTCGTAAAGAATTTGATGCTTTATCGATTGAAGTGGATGAAGTCATTGCTAAGTTGCTTGAATTTAAAGCTGGTGTTAAGCGGGTTGTTAGATAGTGGCTGGTTTAGTTCCTATTCCATATCCGGAAATTGCTAGTTACGCTTTATCAAATGCTGAAACATTGGTAAAGAAGTGGCTGCCTGGTGGTAAAACTGTCTCTGGTGAGTACAAGGTAACTAATCCATTACGTGCGGACAAAGAGGCTGGATCATTCAGCATCAATCTCCGATCAGGTAAATGGGGTGACTTCGCTACTAATGATGCTGGCTCCGACCTTATTAGCTTATATGCGTACCTAGAAGGCATTGAGCAATGGGAGGCTGCAATTGATGTGGCTGACCAGATTGGCTACAGGTTGCCTGAAGGTTGCATACCTAAAACTAAGGCCAACACCGAGCGCCAAAAGCCGGTGATTGATCCCAGTACCGTCAAAAAAGCTAAACCAAAAGAAGAGAATCACTGGCACCCTGTAATGCCGGTGCCTAGCAATGCCCATGAAGCGCCACTGGCTCACCCAGTGCGCGGCCTGCCAGTGATGAAATGGGAGTACAAAGACGCTAACGGCCAATGCTTAGGGTGGATTTACCGATTCAACAAAAGTGATGGCAGTAAAGAGACATTACCACTCACGTATTGCCAGCATGCAGAAACCAAGAAATACGACTGGCGCTGGATGCAGTGGCCTGAACCTAACCGCCCATTGTATGGGCTGGATCGTCTTGCGGCTAAGTCTGATGCTTGGGTGTTATTGGTAGAGGGTGAAAAGTGCGCAGATGCGCCTGTTGGTATGCTGGAATGCGTAACTGTAAGCTGGCCTGGTGGCAGCAAAGCAATCGACAAGGTTGATTGGTCGCCATTAGCAGGTAGAAGAATTTACTCTTGGTCTGATTGTGACGCGCAAAGAGAAAAGCTCACCAAGGCAGAGCAGGCTGAGGGCGTAGACCCTGAAAGCAAGCCATTGTTGCATGAACATGAGCAACCTGGCATGAAGGCTATGCTACGAATCCGCGATAAGTTACTCGCGCTTGACCCTGCCACTGAATTTCACTTAGTAGATATCCCTAAGCCCCTAGAGAAACCTTCAGGCTGGGATATTGCTGATGCCGTAGACGAAGGCATGAATGCTGCCGCCTTACTTAACTTTATCCTCAAAACTCGCCCTGTGCTGGCGGCTGTGCCGGACAACGTTGTTGCAATAAATAAAAAAGCAGAAACCGCCAATACCGCGCCTGCTACCGCGGGGGCAGAAGAGGGCGGCGGCAATGATGAGCCTAAGTGGAAGCGTTATTTACTCCGCAATAATCATGGCGATCTAGTCCCTTGTCTCGCCAATGTGGTGGATATTTTGCAAAACGATGATCGTTGGAAAGACATCATCGCGTTTGATGAGTTTTCATACCGTGTGATGAAGCTTAAAGCACCGCCGTTCTGGAATAACACGGGTGAAGCTGGTGAGTGGACCGAGCAAGACGATGCTAGGACAGCCATGTGGTTAACCAAGTTGTACCGCTTTAACCCATCTACCAAACTGGTTGCTGAAGCGATTGAAACGATGGCTAGAGATAACATCGTTAACCCGCCTAAAGATTGGCTGAAAAGCTTGAAATGGGATGGTGTGAATAGGCTTGACCATTGGATGGAAGAGTTTATGGGGGTGAAGTATTCAAAGTACTCAGCTCGTGTAGCTCGGTGGTTTTTTATGGGCATGGTGAAGCGCGTGTTTGAACCAGGCTGCAAGTTTGACTATTGCCTAGTGCTAGAAGGTCCGCAAGGCCGTAAGAAGTCCACCGCGCTGGAAGTCATTGGTGGTGAGTTTTATGGCGACACCGACTTAGATTTACATAACAAAGACTCAATGGCCGCACTCCAGGGCAAGATGCTTTATGAGTTCTCTGAGATGGGCTCGGTCAC
>Ga0207968_100115_pt1 | contig 35692 bp, 24 predicted proteins | sample LakWasMet21_HOW5_2_FD_183867 | JGI IMG/M metagenome (GOLD analysis project Ga0207968, IMG submission 183867) | Freshwater sediment methanotrophic microbial communities from Lake Washington under simulated oxygen tension - Sediment Metagenome... | ecosystem: Environmental > Aquatic > Freshwater >...
AATGCCTTTAGTGCCTGGGACATTAACAAAGGAGATTCATCTATTGTGATTGGGATTACAGATACAGGAACTGATTTTACACATAACGATCTCTTCAATAATATTAAACGTAATTATGCCGATGTACCAGACGGTATTGATAACGATGGCGATCTATACATAGATAATTACAGGGGTTGGGACATGGCAAATAACGACAATGACCCCACTTATGAAGCTAGTTCTCACGGTGTACATGTTTGCGGTATTGCCGGTGCCAGCACGGATAACAACATTGGCGGGGCAGGCGTAGGTTTTAATTGTAAAATTTTACCCGTTAAAATAAGTGATGCTTCAGGAGTATTAATTGCTGCTTATGAAGGAATCAAATACGCCGCCGATCACGGATGCGCTATTATTAATTGTTCCTGGGGAAGTTATGGTTCCAGCCAATATGGGCAAGATATTATAGATTATGCTACTATTAATAAAAATAGTCTAGTTGTTGCGGCCACCGGTAACTACAATTTAGGTGATGATTTTTTTCCTGCCGCTTATAACTACGTATTGGCCGTTGCGAATACTACTCAGTTTGATGTCAAACAAGGCTCATCCAACTATGGCTATTTTGTGGATGTGTGTGCCCCGGGCGAAAACATAAACTCTACATGGCCCGGTAATATGTATATTACGCAAACAGGCACATCCATGTCATCGCCACTAACAGCAGGTGCTGCAGGAATCGTTAAAAATCAATTTCCTGCCTATAACGGTTTACAAATTGCCGAACGTTTAAAAGTAACCTCCGATAATATTTCGGGATTAAATCCTTCTTATGCTACCAAACTGGGTAGCGGTAGAATTAATTTATTAAGAGCCCTGACAGATCCGGCAACTCCGGGTGTAGTCTTTACTGATAAATTAATTTCTGATCATAATGATGAAGCCTTCTTGGTTGGAGACACCTTATTCATTACCGGAAATTTCACTAATTATCTGGATCCAACAACGGCTTTAAATGCTACACTTACCCCACTATCGGCTTATGCAAGTAGTGTGGACAATACCACTTCTCTGGGAATCATCAATACACTCGGCACCAAAAACAATAACACTGATCCTTTTAGATTTAAATTAACAGGTGCTATTCCTATTAATCAATTGATAGATTTTGAACTCCTGATGCAGGATGGAGGTTACCAGACCAAACAGTATTTTTCTGTATACATCAATGTAGATTACATTAACATCACGATCAACGACGTTAATACTTCTGCTACCAGCAATGGCAAGATAGGCTATAACCAAAATGCGCAAACACAAGGCTTAGGATTTAAATACAAAGGCATTGACCTCCTTTATGAAGCCGGATTAATGATTGGTAGAGATACTACAAAAGTTTCTGATTGCGTGAGAGGCTCAAATCCAAGTACTGCAGACATTGACTTTATGAATGTCACAACTATTTCCAAACTAATGCCATCTATCACTTCTGATTTTGATACCAAAGCTACTATCAATGATAATTTTGCATTTAGTCCTTTGCCGGTAGAAGTAGTACAAAACACACTCGCCTGGAGCACTAGTCCTAATATGCAATTTGTGATATGGGAATACAATATTAAAAACACACATGCCACAGATACTATTAAAACAATGTATGCCGGTATTTTTGCCGATTGGGATATTGATGGAGGAACCTTTGCGCAAAACAGAAGTGGCTATGATGCAGCTACTAAAATGGGTTATTGCTACTACACAGCTGCAAATGGAAAATATGCCGGTATTAAATTACTAACCAGTAATGCTCCTCCAAATTTTTATGCTTTTGATAATGTTGCTGGAGGCAATGGAGGAATTGATATCACAAATGGCTTTGATACTAAAGAAAAATATAACTCTTTATCTACCCAACGTTTAGCGGCTGGGGTTTCAGGAAGCGGAAGTGATAACTCTAATGTAATGAGTACCGGACCGTTTCAGGTATTACCTAACCAAACCATTAAAGTAGCTTTTGCCATTTTGGGTGGAGACAGCTTGCAACATTTAATTACAGCAGCAAATCAAGCGCAGTTAAAATACGATGGTATACCAACTACTATTAAAGAACAAAATACAATAGATAATGTATCGGTTTTTCCAAATCCGGCAACGGATAAATTAACTATTTTACAAAATACCTTTGAGTTTAACATTGTTGAAATTTACAACATCAACGGACATTTAGTCTTTAAAAAATCAATGAACTCTAGTCGTGAAATGATTGATATATCAAACTTTTCAAAAGGAATTTATTATCTCAAATTTTTTGGAGATAAAAGTTCTCAAATAAAAAAACTATTGATTTTCAATTAAGAAACAACATCAGTACATGAAACGTTTATTATATATAATAGTAGTTTCTATTTTTACTTTTGGGTTTAATAAAGGTTCAGACAAAAAAATATCCATTGTACTAGCAAAACATCATTGGAAAATAATTTGTGTAACAGATTTAATTCATGGGCAGAAAACAAATTATTACAATGGTAATGACATTAAAGATTGGTATCCTGCTGTACAAAAAAAGCTGAAAGAATTTGAAATGAATGTCGTTTTTAAACCAGATTCCTCATTTACTGAATATAAAGATAAATTTATAGACCGAAAAGATACTTTAAATAGAAAATGGAAAGTTAAAAAGGGTATATTAGAAATCATGTTTGATCCTCCGAAAAGCAACTCTCATTACACCCCATTATTATATGGAAAGCTGAAAATAATTCAATGTAATGATTCAGTAGTAATTTTAAAACGAGAGGTAATAAAACAAGAATGGTTCCGGACATTTGAACTTCACAAACTATAGTTCATATACTCACAATTGATTATGTAAAATCCACCTGCCTATCCTTTAAAAAAGTCTTATATTTGCCCTTTATTTTTAAATTATGGAATTAAACGCTTTAACTGCTATTTCTCCTGTTGATGGACGTTACAGAAAAGTAACCAACGAATTAGCTCAATATTTTTCTGAATTCGGATTAATTAAATACCGTGTGCAAGTTGAGATCGATTATTTCATCTTGTTATCTCAACAAGGCTTAGCACAATTGCCAAAATTATCAGCGACTCAAATTGATAATTTAAAATCAGTGTACGGGAATTTTTCTTTTGCTGATGCAGAAACTATTAAAGAAACAGAAAAAACAACGAACCACGATGTAAAAGCGGTGGAGTATTTTGTGAAAGAAAAATTAAAAGCACAAGGTTTAGAAAACTATTTAGAGTTTGTACACTTTGGTTTAACTTCTCAGGATATTAATAATACTTCTATTCCGTTATCTTTAAAGCAAGCAACTACTGATGTTGTATTACCCACTTTAAATAAAGTAAACGATCGATTAGTTGTTTTAGCTAAAGAGTGGAAAGGCGTTTCATTATTGGCTCGTACTCACGGTCAACCAGCCTCTCCTACTCGTTTAGGTAAAGAAATTTATGTATTTGTTGAGCGTTTACAATCACAGATCAATCAATTAAAAGCAATTCCTTTCTCTGCAAAATTTGGTGGAGCAACCGGAAATTTCAACGCCCATTATGTAGCTTATCCTAAAAATGATTGGATCAAATTTGGAAATGAATTTGTGAATAATACTCTTGGCTTACACAGAAGTCAGTTCACTACACAAATTGAACACTACGATAATATTGCATCCTATTGCGATGCCTTGAAACGCATCAATACTATTCTATTAGATCTTTGCCGTGATATCTGGACTTATGTTGCAATGGATTATTTCAAGCAAAAATTAAAAGCCGGTGAAATTGGTTCATCAGCTATGCCACATAAAGTAAACCCAATTGATTTTGAAAATGCTGAAGGTAATTTAGGAATCGCTAATGCGATCTTGGAACATTTGTCAGCAAAGCTTCCATTATCACGTTTACAAAGGGATTTAACAGATAGTACGGTTTTAAGAAATTTAGGTGTGCCAATTGCACATATCTTAATTTCATACAAAAGCATTTTAAAAGGTCTGGATAAATTGATCTTAAATGAAGACGTATTTATCAAAGACCTTGAAAATAACTGGGCAGTAGTAGCAGAAGCCGTTCAAACTATTTTGCGCAGAGAAGGCTACCCAAAACCTTACGAAGCCTTAAAAGATCTGACTCGTACCAATTCGCATATTACAAAAGATTCGATGCACACCTTTATTAATGGATTAAATGTAAGTGCCGAAGTGAAAGCAGAATTATTACAGATCACACCTCAAAATTACGTTGGTAAAAATCCGGAATTTTAGAACAGTCTCTCGCAGATTCCGCAGATAAACACAGATTAGAACCAAATGAAAGTAGCAGGCTTCACCATCATACGAAATGCTTTAAAGTACGACTATCCTGTGGTGGAAGCAATCACTTCTATTTTACCTATTTGCGATGAGTTTGTTGTCGCCGTTGGAAACAGCGAAGACGATACTTTGCAATTGATCAAAAACATCAACTCTCCTAAAATCAAAATTATTGAAACCATTTGGGATGATAACTTGCGTCAAGGTGGGCAAGTATTAGCTATTGAAACTAACAAGGCCTTTGATGCGATCAGTAAAGATGTTGATTGGTGTTTTTATATACAAAGCGATGAGTGTGTTCACGAAAAATATTTAAATGCCATTAAACAAGCGATGTTGAAGCATAAAGATGATACGCGTGTAGATGGTTTATTGTTTAACTACACGCATTTTTACGGAAGTTATAATTATGTAGGAAACTCTCGTCGTTGGTACCGAAAAGAAATTCGAATTATCAAAAATGACAAATCCATTCGTTCTTATAAAGACGCCCAAGGCTTTAGAAAAATGGATAACTCTAAATTAAACGTCAAGCAAATTGATGCTGAGATCTATCATTATGGCTGGGTAAAATCGCCAAAAGCACAACAAGCCAAACAAGAAAGTTTCCATAAGATGTGGCATGACGATGAATGGATGAAAAAAAATATCGCTCATGTAGAAGAATTTGATTACTCTCAGATAGATAGTTTAGAAGAGTTTAAAGGCAACCATCCTCAAGTATTTCAGAACAGAGTCAATGCTGCTAACTGGCATTTTAAATTCGACAAATCACAGATCAAACTAAGCCTGAAAGACCGATTCCTTTTGGCAATTGAGAAAACTACCGGCTGGAAAGTTGGGGAGTATAAGAATTACAACTTGATCTAATTTTCATTTCATATTTATTTTTAAAGATTTACTCTGATTAATTATAAAAAATCAGATTGCTCATTTACACGCTCATGTAAATTTTTTAAAACGACTCATTTATTTATAGATATTTGCAAAAATAATTTTACAACAAACTTTTTTCTTTAGTGAAAAAATGAAAACAAAAAAAAATACATCAGGATTATATCCTAACTATCTGCCCGCTTTGAATAAGAGCGTGTTTTTGTTTGTTGAACTGTTACTAACCATGCCGTTAGTAGCGCGACCCCCCTATTTTCTACGACGTTGATTTAAAACCTCAAGTCTGTTTCCTCTTTATTTCCAGTAAAAGGAAGTAATCAATATTTACATTTTAAAATTTTACGCAATGGAAAAATTCATTGTGCAAGTTGCTAACGAACAGCACTTGCATTATGCCTCCATTATTTGCGATGAGATGGAATCATCTGCAAAAGCACGAGGCACAGGCATCGCTAAAAGATCGCCAGAATATCTTGAAAAAAAAATGCTCGAGGGTAAAGCTGTGATTGCTTTTACACAAACCATGGAGTGGGCAGGATTTTGCTACATCGAAACCTGGAGTCATGGCAATTATGTAGCCAACTCCGGGCTAATTGTAGCGCCGGTTTTCAGAAAAGATGGTTTAGCAAAATTGATCAAGGCAAAAATATTTGAGTTATCGCGTGAGAAATATCCTGATGCAAAAATATTTGGTTTAACGACAGGCTTAGCTGTGATGAAAATTAATTCGGATTTAGGTTATGAACCTGTGACCTACTCTGAGTTAACACAAGATGAAGCCTTTTGGAAAGGTTGTCAAAGCTGTGTGAATTTTGAGATCTTGAAAAGTAAAGATCGCAAGAATTGTTTATGCACTGCCATGCTTTACAATCCGGACGACAAAAGAAACAAGAATGAAAAAAAGAAATTTTGGGATTTCACAAAACAATCGAAGCTCTTTGAACGCTTGCTGCGACTGAAACAACAAGTGTTCATAAAACAAAATAAAAAAGAATTAATTCATAATAATCATAAATAAAAAAATTAAACATGAGAAAATCAGTAGTACTGGCATATAGCGGAGGATTAGACACTTCTTACTGCGCCATTTATTTATCAAAACAATTAGGCTTAAAAGTACATGCTGTAACAGTAAACACAGGTGGTATTACTAAAGATGAAATTAAAGCCATTAAGAAAAAAGCCATGGGCTTAGGGGTAACATCTTTTCAGTGCATTGAAGAAACGAAAAACTATTACGATAAAGTAATTAAATATTTGGTGTATGGTAACATTTTAAAAAACAACACCTATCCCTTATCAGTAAGTGCCGAAAGAATTTCGCAGGCAACCGCGATTGCAAACTATGCAAAATCGATCAATGCAGATTACGTAGCGCATGGCAGCACAGGAGCAGGAAATGATCAGGTAAGATTTGATCTGATATTCAATATCATGATTCCTGATATAAAAATCATTACTCCTATCAGAGATAATAAATTATCCAGAGAAGAAGAGATCGAGTACTTGGAAAAAAACCATATTCATATTAATGCTGAAAAAGCCAAGTACAGCATTAATAAAGGGTTATGGGGAACATCCGTAGGTGGAAAAGAAACGTTAACATCGAATTTAACACTACCTGAAAGCGCTTTTCCGACACAAGTTACAAAAACTGAACCTGAACAAACCACTTTAGTATTTAATAAAGGTGAATTAGTTGGCATGAATGACAATCAATTTTCGCATCCAACCGAGGCTATTCAATATTTAGAAAGCATTGCTGCGCCATTTGGAATAGGCAGAGACATTCATATTGGTGATACCATCATTGGCATTAAAGGCAGAGTTGGCTTTGAAGCAGCGGCACCATTAATTATACTAAAAGCACACCATACTTTAGAAAAACACACCTTAACAAAATACCAGCAATTGATCAAAGATCAACAAGCAACATGGTATGGCACCTGGTTACACGAAGGTTTATTTTTAGATCCGGTAATGAGAAATATCGAAGCTTATTTTGAGTCTTCTCAAGAAATGGTGACGGGAAAAGTATTTGTTCAATTAGCTCCTTATCATTTTTCGATCATCGGTATTGAATCTGAACATGACTTAATGTCGAGTAAGTTTGGAAGCTACGGCGAAATGAACAAAGGCTGGACAGGTGACGATGTAAAAGGATTTACTAAAATCATGGGAAATCAAATGAGTATCTATCATCAGGTAAATAACCTACATGCAGAAAATACTAAAATTACAAACGATCAAAAAATAACTGAAGATGCAAACTATTAACGCTTCTATTGTTGGAGGAGCCGGTTACACAGGTGGAGAACTGTTAAGAATTTTATTACAACATCCGGATGTTACGATAAACTCTGTTGTAAGTAAATCACAAGCAGGAAATAAGATCAGTGATTTTTTTACTGATCTGACAGGCGAAACTGATTTAATTTTTACATCAACTGTTGATAAAAAAACAGATGTATTATTTTTATGTTTACCGCACGGCGAATCAAAACACTATTTATTAAAGCATCCTGAATTAGCTTCTAAAAAAATTATTGATCTCAGCAGAGATTTTAGATTGAGCAACGATGCTCTATTTAATAACAAAAAATTTGTTTACGGATTACCTGAATTGTATAGATCAGACATCGCAAAAGCAGATTATATTGCTAACCCCGGGTGCTTTGCTACGACCATTCAATTAGGGTTATTGCCGCTTGCTCAGAAGCATGAATTAAACCAAACCGTTTATGTAAATGCAATTACTGGTTCAACGGGCGCCGGACAAAAACCAAGTGATACAACGCATTATTCCTGGAGACATTCAAACGTATCGGCTTATCAATTATTTAATCATCCACATGTGGAAGAAATAAATCAAAGCCTTCATCATTTGCAAAACAGTTATCATGAGCAATTAGTATTTGTGCCACAACGTGGTTCTTTTACCAGAGGCATTATGGCTACTGCAATGCTACAGACAAAACTAAGTGAGAACGAAGTATTGGAATTGTATACCAATTTTTATAAAGAAGCCGCTTTCACTTTTGTAACAAACAAAGCTGTTGATCTAAAAATGGTAGTAAACACCAACAAATGTTTCATACAACTATCCAAACATAAAGATCAATTAGTCATCATCAGTGTGATAGACAATTTACTGAAAGGTGCGGCAGGACAAGCCGTACAGAATATGAACCTGATGTTTGGTCTTGAAGAAAAAACAGCTTTACAATTAAAATGTTTAACCTTTTAATAAACTAAAATGAAATTATTTGACGTATATCCCTTATTTGACATAAACCCTGTTAAAGCCAAAGGCTCTTACATTTGGGATGATGCCGGCGAAAAATACCTTGACTTTTATGGTGGCCATGCCGTGATCTCTATTGGTCATGGACATCCGCACTATATTAGAAAAATGGTTGAGCAATTATCCCAAATTGGATTTTATTCCAATGCTGTAAAAATGCCCATACAAGAACAATTAGCTCAAAAACTCGGAAAACTTTCAGGTTACGAAGACTACAATCTATTCTTATGTAACTCAGGAACTGAGGCGAATGAGAATGCTATTAAACTTGCTTCCTTTCATAATGGAAGAAAAAAAGTAATTGCCTTTACAAATTCCTTTCATGGAAGAACATCTCTATCATTAGGAGTAACAGATGACGCAAAGCTTTCTGCTAACATAAATAAGGATCATGAAGTTGTTTTTGTTCCCTTAAATAACGAAGAGCAATTTTTAAATGCCATGAGTGATGGTGTGTGTGCTGTTATTATTGAAGGTATCCAAGGTGTTGGCGGCATTCAAATTCCGAATGATTCATTTTTGAAAACAATTCAAACTGCTTGCGAAAAACACGGCGCTTTATTCATTGCGGATGAAATACAATCAGGTTACGGCAGAACCGGAAAGTTTTTTTCGCATCAATCTACAAATGTAACGCCGCATTTAATTACAATAGCAAAAGGAATGGGAAATGGATTTCCTGTAGCCGGCGTACTTATTCACCCATCCATCAAAGCAAAATATGGCATGTTAGGGACAACCTTTGGCGGCAACTATTTAGCATGTACCGCTTCATTGGCTGTATTAGACGTTATAGAAAAAGAACAACTTCTATCAAATGCAAAAGAGATAGGAAATTATTTAATAGAATCATTAACAAAACTGAACGGCGTTAAAGAAGTAAGAGGCAAGGGCTTAATGATTGGGATTGAAACAGAAGGCAACGCTTCAGTAATAAGGAAACAATTACTGGAAGAGAAAAACATATTTACAGGCTACTCTTCTTCCAATAACACCATTCGTTTATTGCCGCCTTTAAATATAAGCAAGGTAGAGGCAGATAAATTTTTAACTGCCATTAAAAAAATATTACAAAACCAATTACAAACGATTTAATTACACAGAGCATGAAATATTTTACAACCGTTCATGATGTGCCTTCCCCCATTGGGTTAATAGAAGAAGGTATTGCTTTAAAAAATGATCCTTTTGCTTTTTCTGCATTAGGAAAAAACAAAGTATTGGGTTTATTATTTATGAATCCAAGTTTGCGTACGCGTTTGAGTATGCAAAGGGCTGCTATGAATTTGGGAATGCAAGTAATTGTAATGAATATAAACCAGGATGGTTGGGCACTCGAATTTAATGATGGCGCAGTCATGAATAGTGGTAAACAAGAGCATGTAAAAGACGCAGCGGCTGTTATGGGGTTGTATTGTGATATTATTGCCGTGAGAAGCTTTCCATCATTAACAAATAGAGAAGAAGACTATTCCGAAAAAGTATTGTTGCAATTTATGAAGTACTGTAAAAAACCGTTGATCAGTTTAGAATCAGCAACCCTTCACCCTTTGCAGAGTTTAGCTGACGCCATGACTATTAAAGAATTTCAAAACAAAACTAAAAAGCCAAAGGTTGTATTGAGTTGGGCTCCACATATTAAACCATTGCCACAAGCAGTTGCTAATTCGTTTGCCGAATGGATGAAATGCACTGATGTTGACTTAGTAATTACACATCCTAAAGGATATGAGTTACAGGAAGACTTCAGTAAAAATGCCACCGTTTGTTATGATCAATCAGAAGCATTGACTGATGCAGATTTTGTATATGTGAAAAACTGGTCGGCTTATAATGATTACGGAACTATGCCTGTAGTTAAAGAAGACTGGCTTTTATCAGAACAAAAAATGAGTGTAACAAATAATACTTATGTAATGCATTGTTTACCGGTTAGAAGAAATGTAGAGCTTACAGATGAATTATTGGATGGGACTAGATCATTGGTCCACCAACAGGCAGAAAACAGAATATACTCCGCACAAATTGTTTTAAAAAAAATGTTGGAAGCACAATGTGGAGTAACGAAAGAAAAAATAGAATCATTACAAACACAAGTGTTATGATAAAAGAAAAATTAATTATAGTCAAAATTGGCGGGCACGTGATTGATGATAAAGCAGCTTTAACAAAGTTTCTTCAGCAATTTTCGGAAATAAAAGCCAATAAACTATTGGTTCATGGTGGAGGAAAGTTAGCAAGCGAATTAGCCAAGAAATTAAATATTCCGGTTGTCATGCACGAAGGCAAAAGAATCACAGATAAAGAAACACTTGATGTAACAACCATGGTGTATGCCGGATTAGTAAATAAAACGATTGTGGCTCAATTACAATCTTTATCCTGCAATGCTATAGGCTTATGTGGCACAGATGCTAATTGTATTAAAGCAAATAAACGTCCGGTAGCAGAAATTGATTATGGTTTTGTTGGCGACATCAATGCGGATAGTATCAATACAAAATTTATTGTCGAATTACTAAAGCAATCTATTGCACCGGTTTTCTCAGCTATAACACATGATGGAAAAGGTAACTTATTAAATACCAATGCCGACACCATTGCATCCTGTTTATCAGTGGCTTTAAGCCATCTATACGATGTACAATTAGTGTACTGCTTTGAAAAAAACGGTGTATTGAAAAATGTGAACGATCAGCAATCACTAATTTCAAAAATTAATGAAGAACAATACCACGTACTAAAAGAAGAAGGAATCATTCACTCCGGTATGATCCCAAAATTAGATAATGCGTTCAAGGCACTTGATCAGGGAGTAAATTCCATACACATTGGAAAATCGGATTATTTATTAGAATTATTAAAAACACACCAACATGCAGGTACAATCCTCTATAACTAAAGAAATAAGTTTGTCGACATTACAAAACGGTGCTATTGATCTATTAAAAGAATTGATCTGCACTCCTTCATTCAGTAAGGAAGAAGATAAAACTGCCGATTTAATAAAAAAATGTTTAACTCACAATAAAGTTAAAACACACCAAAAATTAAATAATGTGTGGGCTTATAATAAATATTTTGATGCATCAAAGCCAACCATTTTATTAAACTCACACCATGATACAGTAAAGCCAAATTCAGGCTATACACTTAACCCTTTTTATCCTGGAATAAAAGATGAGAAACTATATGGCTTAGGCAGCAATGATGCTGGTGGATGTTTAGTATCGCTATTAAGTGCTTTTATATTTTTTTACAATAAAAAAGATCTGGCATATAATATTATTTTTGCAGCAACAGCCGAGGAAGAGATCTCCGGATCAAATGGTGTGGCTTGTATTTTAAATGATCTACCGGAAATTGATTTTGCTATTGTAGGTGAACCAACTCAAATGCATTTAGCTATTGCAGAAAAAGGCTTAATGGTATTGGATTGTAACGCCATTGGCAAATCAGGCCATGCTGCCAGAGAGGAAGGTGACAATGCCATATACAAAGCATTAAAAGATATATTATGGTTTAAAGAATATCAGTTTACGAAAATATCCGAAACACTTGGACCAATCAAAATGAGTGTTACGATGGTTAATGCCGGATCTCAACATAATGTTGTACCCGCCGAATGTAAATTTACGGTTGACATAAGAACAACAGATTGTTATAATAATGAAGATATTTTAGAGGTCATTAAAAAAAATGTGAGTTGTGAAATCACTCCTCGTTCTTTTCGTTTACAACCTTCATCCATTTCGCCCGAACACCCTGTAGTAAAAGCAGGTATTGCATTAGGAAGAAACACCTATGGCTCACCGACTACAAGTGATCAGGCATTGATGCCATTTCCCAGTTTAAAATTGGGGCCAGGAGATTCTGCACGTTCACACATGGCAGATGAATTTATTTACGTGAACGAAATAAAAGAGGGCATTGAACTCTATATAAAATTATTAAAACAAATTATGTAAGATGGCAACAAAATTGTGGGAAAAAGAAACAACAAAAACTCCTGTTTGGTTAGAGGAGTTTACAGTAGGTAATGATAATATATTAGATTTAGAATTAGCTGAATTTGATGTGATAGGCTCTATTGCTCATACTGCCATGTTAGCAGAAACAGGCTTTATTACAAAAGAAGAATTTGCCTCATTAAAAAAAGAATTAAACTTAATTCTCAAAAAAATTAAAGCAAAAGATTTTGTGATTGAAAATGGTGTAGAAGATATTCATTCACAAATTGAATTGGAACTGACAAAAAAATTAGGCGAAACAGGAAAGAAAATTCATACTGCCAGATCAAGGAATGATCAGGTTTTATTGGATATTAAATTGTACTCCAAACATAAAATTCAGGAAACCGTTTTAAAGACTGAAACATTATTTAATACACTCAGCAATAAACACAAACAAATCTTAATGCCCGGTTACACACACTTTCAAGCTGCCATGCCTTCTTCTTTTGGTTTGTGGTTTGGCAGTTACGCCGAAAGTTTGTGCGACGATATGGAAATGTTGTACGGAGCTTACAATGTAGTTAACAGGAATCCATTGGGCTCAGGGGCTGGTTACGGTTCTTCATTGCCTATCAATAGAAATTATACCACAGAAGCTTTAGGTTTTGAAAGCATGAATTACAATGTGGTATATGCTCAAATGACCAGAGGTAAATCTGAGAAAGTTGTTTGTATGGCCATTGCCTGCATTGCAGCTACTCTTTCAAAATTAGCCATGGATGTATGCTTATACAATTCTCAAAACTTTGGCTTTGTTACATTTCCTTCGCATTTAACAACAGGAAGCAGCATCATGCCACATAAAAAAAATCCTGATGTGTTTGAATTGATCAGGGCTAAATGCAACCGTTTACAAGCTTTACCTAACGAGTTAACGTTATTGATCAATAATTTGCCTTCAGGCTATCATAGAGATATGCAATTGACCAAGGATATTTTATTTCCTGCGTTTAAAGAATTACATAATTGTTTATTTGCCTGTGTCGAAATGCTGAAAGAAATTCAGATAACTAAAAATATCTTACAAGACAAAAAGTATGAATTACTGTTTAGTGTAGAAGCCGTAAACAAACTGGTTGAAAATGGGTTACCATTTAGAGAGGCATACAAACTAATTAGTGAAAAAATAGATGCAAACACTTTTCAATTTGATGGAGACATCAACCATACCCACGAAGGCAGTATCGGTAATTTAATGAATGGTGAGATCAAAAAGAGATTTGAAATATTAGCTGTAAAATTTAAACAGAATTATAGAGGTTAGAATTGCTCTCCCTTAAAACTGAAAATAAATAAAGGGCTGCATATCCCCACTTACCAATTGGTAAATACAGAACACGCAAACTACTACCACAGCGCTCATAGCCGGTAGTGGTAGTTCTGAAAAAAACGATCTGTATTTTTCTTTAAAATTTTCGGGGATCCAATGAATTAAATACCCTAAAAGAATCACTGCAAATACCACTGCATAACCTCTGATGATACCAAAAGTTAATTCTAACCCTAAATGATTTTTTATTCTGTCAAAAATCAAACTAACGGTTTCGAGGCTATCGCTTCTAAAAAATATACGAGTAAAACTGATAAAAGTTAAAGTAATGAAAACCATCATCGCTTTTACCCAAAAAGAATTATTGTCTTTAAACGGAGAGATCTTTAACCATAATTTATGAATGATCAAGCCTAAACCATTTAATCCTCCCCAAATAATAAAGAGCCAGGAACTCCCATGCCAGAAGCCGCCCAGCAACATTGTTACCAATAAATTAATATTGGTGTTTATACTTTGTTTTACCTTTGGGAAGAAATAAGCCAGTAACACCAACACAATAGCGATACCTAATAAAACTAAAAGCAACCAAATCTTACCTGTTAACAATACCAAGACAATAGATAAAAATGCGATACAGATATAAGAACCAATTGTACCTGATTTATTTCCTCCTAACGGAATGTATAAATAATCTTTTAACCAGCTTGATAAGGAAATGTGCCAGCGTTTCCAAAATTCACTCACATCCTGTGCCTTATAAGGCGATTTAAAATTTGTTTTTAATCGATAACCTAATAACAAAGCCACACCAATCGCAATATCAGTATAGCCACTAAAATCAGCATAGATCTGAAGTGAGTAACCAAAAATTCCAAAAATGGTCTCTACGCCTGAGTAATAAGTCGGACTATCAAAAATACGGTCAACATAATTCACACCAATATAATCGGCTAATATTTTTTTTCCTAAACCATTCAGTATCCAAAAAATAGCAAAGCCAAATTCTTTACGTGTTAAATTATAGGGCTGATAAATTTGATACAAAAATTCGTTCGCTTTTACAATTGGTCCTGCTACTAAGTGCGGGAAAAAACACACAAAGAACCCATAATCAAAAACAGATTTCACGGGTTCAATTTTCTTTCGATACATGTCAATGGTATACGAAATAGATTGAAACGTAAAGAACGATACACCAACCGGTAAAATCAATTTATCCAATGGATCGCTGGTAGAAAAAAACGTATTACTGAATTGCGTGAAATAATTAAAAAAATGAATATCAGAACCAGCCATTTGATTTACGCTCTCCACAAAGAAATACGCATACTTAAAATAACACAACAAGGTTAAATTAAGGATCATACTAATGGTTAAATACAATTTCTTCTTTCTAACAGAATCTGTTTTGTAAATAAGCCTGCCCCAATTATAATCACTAACGATCGTAAAGATCAATAGAAGTAAAAAGATGCCACTGGTTTTGTAATAAAAGAAAAAACTAACAGCTAATAAAAAAATAGTACGTTGTGTATTCTTTTTATAGATCAAAGAATAGATAGCCAACACCACAGCAAAGAATCCCCAAAAATATAATTGCGTAAAAATAACCGGTTGTCCTTTAGTGTAAAGGAACCAGGATTTTAAATATGTGAGGATATCGTTGAACACTTGTAGTCGAAAAGATGAAAGTATTAAGAAGTAAGATTGCTTAATACTTTAATCTTAATACTTATTTATCTTTTAGTTTACTATTATACTTATAACTTCTATCAATGGCTTCAAACATTAAACCAGCTAATAGCTTGTAACCACGTCCATTAAAATGCACTTTGTCTTTTGCGGCTAAACCGGCTTTATACCACTTGTACATAGACTTATACCCACCCATTACTGCATATAGATCGTACACGGCGCCGTTGTGCTTTTCCATTAACTCATAAGCAGCTTCCTGTGCTTTTATTGGGCGCTTATTGGGTGTTTTCCGTCTGATAAAATTATCTGTTGTTGTGTTAAATAAAAACACACAATTAGGTGACGCTATTTTTATCAAGGCTACCAAACTATCATAATTGGCCACAAATTTTTCTTTAGAGAAATTCATATCATGTGTATCGTTCACTCCTATTGAAAAAATAACAAGATCCGGCGGAATAGTTGCCAATTCATCTACAAATGATTGACAACGCAAGTAAGAAGATGTACTTGCTCCGTTTACGCCAATAGCCGCATAATAAAAACCGGGATTAGGATTTTCAATACTAAAACCTTTGAGCATAAAGTCTCTGATGATTGTGTCTTTTCTAACTAAATTGAAATTGACAGAATCAATAAAGGTTTCAAATACGAACTCAGTATACCCTTCTCTCTTAAAATCTTTTCTTACAAAATTTTGACCTACCTGATTGGCAATAGAAAATTCAAAACTTGGATTGAAATTATGATAGATCCTTAATGAATTAAACGTTTGATGATGATTGTTTTTCAATAAATTAAATCCAAAGGTATTAGCACTATCGTTAGTAATTCCAGCCATTCCAGCCATTCCCAAATTATCACACATTTCTTTTGCCAAAGCACTGCGTTTCCTGATCCAATTACCGGTAGTAAATGATTTAAAAAAATGCGGGCTATTGGTTTTCACAATTTTAAATGGAAAAATAAAAGTGCCGCCGCCATTAAATTTTCCCATGTCCTGAAAACCATCCATCAACACTTCTGTCCAAAAACCAGCCTGTATGTGTGAGCCTCCAAAATGAACCACTGTTACTTTATTTCTTTTTCCTTCTCTTAATTCATCGATCTTTTTATAAAAATCCATGAACTGAGAACTGTCTTTACTAAAGTAAAGTTTACTTTGTTTAAGATTAATAAAAGAGGGAACCTGTGAAATAGACACAAGATAAAAGACACAAGATAAAAGACTTGTTAAAATTTTGCATAGTAGTGTACTTTTTTTATCTTTCATCATTAATCTTTTATCACTTCTTATTCTTCACAAACGAATTATAATCATTTATTAATGATGTATATAATAACACAGCTATTTTACGTGCACCACCCGAACTAAAATGTATATAATCCTTAGCAGCTACACCCTGCTCTACCCATGTAACCATGCTATTTTTTCCTCCCATACAATTATACATGTCAAAAAATGCACAGTCCATATCAAAAGCAGTTTTTTTAATTGCATCACGCAAATTTTCTAATTGTGGGTGAGTAACGTATTCCGTTCCTTCTTTCACGCTCATATCCGCCGGCCCAATTACTAATATAGATGCTTGTGGTGCCAGTTTTTTTATAGTGGCTATTTGAGATTTTAAATAGCCTCCAAAATTATCGGCTTGTTCTTTAGTAGTAATATATGGTAAAGAATTTCCGCCAAACTGAAGAATGATCAATTTCGTATTTAAATAATCGTAAAATGATTTTAATTGCGAATAATTGATTTGATTAAAAAAAGTTCCTGAACTTCCACGTAAGCCCATATTATCAACCATTACGCCTTTTCCACCTTCCAAAGAAACACCATAAAAATCAGGACTATCTTTTCCTTTAAATTTAAACTCATGCAATAATGCGCCCTGATTCAAATTAAATTCTTTGATATTAAAATTTCCTCCTGCCAATAAAGAATCGGAATTATTCAAAGAACCATTTTCATACAATTCCACATGGGTTTTGGTTTGTGCTCCACCATAAAATAATTTTATTTTTCGATAAGCTGCGGCTTTTGGCCCCCCATTTTTACTAGTCACAATTTTTACCCAAGCCGATTTATGCTGTGTAGTATCAGCAACGGTACAGTAAGCGCAGTAGCGGGTAATGCTAGCTAGTGCTCCAAAATTATTATGTTTCACGCGCTTATCTTTTCCTGCAAATGCCTGATAACGATCCCATCCTTGGCTCCAAGAAATTTTATTAACCACGCTTGGCGCCACTGGCATAAATGAAATCAATCCCGGTCCTTCTCCCCCAAATTGATTTTGAAGTTTTAATCGGATATAATCACTAATACGATCGCCTTCGATTTGAGAATCGCCATAATGTAAGATACGAATGCTTTTGTCTTCATTAGCTATATTTGCTAGCGAATTAAAAAAATTCGCCATTGCCGTTTTCGAAGTGTTTTTATACTGAATGCTGGTGTTTAATTTAATAGTACTGTCTTTTAATTCAATTTCTTTTACCGCTAATGAATCAATGCCATGATCACCCTCTTTATCTTCTGCATCTGCTAAAGCAATAATCTTAGAAATATCTGTTTTAGTTTCTTTTTTTTCTAAAAACAGTTTTTTAAACGTTGGAAAATTAATGGCTAATTTATCGTTCACACGGATCCCATTTTCAGGAAAAACCAAAGTAATAATTCCCAACATTAAAAATGTGAGAATAATAAATGAAAGAGTATGAAATGGCTTTTGCAAAGTTCGTTTTAAAAGAGCAAGATGAGGAAATTTTCAGTGTGGTAATACATAGGCACAATTAGTTTTTCACAAAAGCAATGTAGATAATTTGGTAAGCTTAGAATAAACTGTCCATTAAGTTTGGTTGTTTTTTAAAAGTATTGTAATTTAACCCTATGGAATTACCAAAGGATATTGAGGTTCACACGGCAGGCATTATGACTGCATGGGTACAGGAACCCGGTATCATGCGAGGAATTTGTTTAAAAAGCATTCCATGTTCATTGGAAAATCTAGAAAAAACAGTTGCCCTATGGAAAAAATTAGCAGAAGGTGAAAAAATCTGTTTCTTGATTGACATTACACACGTTTTACCACCCGATAAAGAAGCACGAGAATATGCCGAAATTCAGCAAAATGCCATTATAAAAGCTTATGCCATGGTCACTCGTTCTGCTTTAAGCCGAATGATAGCCAATGTGTTTTTCAGTTTAAAACCTCCCCCTTATCCCATTAAGTTATTTAGTAATGAAAAGGATGCCAGAAATTGGCTAACCCAATATCTCTAATTCAGCCATTTCTTATTTTCTAACTAGTAATTTATCCTACAGGAGCAATTTACTATAAATCAATAAGTTATAAAACAAACAGCCCCGGCAATTATCTTTTATAATTTTTAACGGTTTGTAGGCCGGTATTTTATGTAAAAACCCGAGATAAATCATTGATTTTTAGCTAAAATCACGTATTTTTGCACCCCTTATAATTTTTAAGAAAAAATCAAAATGAACATTACTAAGAAAGACATCAGTGCATTAAACGCAGAATTAAGTATAACCCTTGCTCCGGCTGATTATGAGACCAGAGTAACAGACGCTATCAAAAAAGTACAAAAACAAGCAGCAATGCCTGGTTTCAGAGCTGGAAAAGTGCCTGTAGGTTTAATTAAAAAACAATACGGTAAATCAATTTTAGTAGACGAGATCAACAAGATCTTAAATGATACTTTATACAATTATATCAACGAAAATAAAATCGAGATCTTAGGAAATCCAATGCCTAAAGAAGATAGTAGTGTTGATTTTGATAACCAAACTGAGTGGACTTTTAATTACGAATTAGGTTTAACTCCTCAATTTGATGTAAAATTAGATAACTCTCAAGCATTTACTTACAATACTGTAAAAATTGATGAAGAATTAATAGAAAAATATTTAAAAGACGTAAAACGTAACTACGGTAAGCCTTCTAACCCGGAAGTAGCTGAAGAAAAAGACGTATTATACATCGATATCGTAGAATTAGATACAGACAACAACATCGTTGCCGGTGGTATTTTCAAATCAACCAGTATTGGAATTGATCGTTTAAAAAACGAAGCAGCAAAAGCTAAATTAACCGGTGCTAAAAAAGAAGATAAAATTGTTATTAGCGCTAACGAATTATACGATTCAGCAGTTGATAAATCTATCTCATTAGGAATTGACAAAGAAGTTGCAGAAACATTTAACTCGAACTTACAATTAACTGTACGCAATATTGCGCGTATGGAAGACGCTGAATTAAATCAAGAATTATTTGATAAATTATACGGCGCAGGTACTATTACTACTGAAGCTGAATTCAGAGATAAAATTAAATCTGAATTAGCGTTAATGTTTACTCAGGATACTGATCGTAAATTTGTTGAAACTGTTGAGAAAACGTTAGTAGAAAAATTAAACATTGCTTTACCGGATGATTTCTTAAAACGTTGGTTATTATCAGTTAATGAAAAACCAATTACTAAAGAACAATTAGAAGCAGAATACCCTTCTTATGCAAGATCTATGCAATGGAAACTGATCGAAAACAAGATCATTAAAAACAACAATATTGCAGTAACTGCTGACGAAGCAAAAGAAGAAGCTAAAATGTATATCCGTTCTCAATTTGCTCGTTACGGACAAGCGCCGGATGAAACTGAAGTGAATAAGATCGCAGATTCTATCTTACAAAAAGAACAAGAAGCTCAAAAAATATTTGAAGGCTTATACAGCAAAAAAGTATTAGATGTTTTAAAAACTAATTGCAAACTAGAGACAAAAGAAGTTAGCTATAACGAATTCTTCGGAATCTCTAACTAAACCTAATTTTTTACATTGTTTATTAATTACCAAGGTAGTTTAATAAATTTTTAGTTACTTAGGTTTTATAAAACTATGAAAGAAGTATTCATTACCCGTTCTGCAAAATTCTTACCTAACTCCCCCATTTCTAATGATGAAATGGAGGAGTACTTAGGTATGATCGATGGTGTTCCATCAAAAGGTAAAGGACTTACTTTAAGAAATAATGGCATCAAAACAAGATATTATTCTATAGATAAAAAGGGCAATTCAACACACAGTAATGCACAAATGACTGCCCTGGCCATCGAAAAATTAATTGATTCCGATTTTACTAAAAATGATATTGAGTTATTAGCTTGCGGCACTACTTCGCCGGATAATTTACTGCCTTCACACGCCGTAATGGTTCATGGCGAATTAAACTGTTCTCCTATTGAGTTAGTATCTCCATCAGGCGCTTGTTGCGCAAGTATGCAGGCACTAAAATATGGCTACAATTCTATTTTAGCAGGAAGCAGTAATAATGCCATTTGCACCGGATCAGAAAAATTATCATCTCTGATGCAAGCCGAACACTACGAAAAAGAAACTGAACGTTTAGCTGAATTAGATAAACATCCGATTATTTCGTTTGAAAAAGATTTTTTACGCTGGATGCTTTCTGATGGAGCAGGCGCTTTATTATTAGAAAGCAAACCTCGCCAAACACCTTCGTTAAAAATTGAATGGTTAGAAATAAAATCATACGCTAACCAATTTGAAACCTGTATGTATGCCGGTTCTGACAAGAACAGCGATGGCACAACCAAAGGCTGGAAAGAATTTACATCCGAAGAATGGTTAGATAAATCTATTTTTGCATTCAAACAGGATGTAAAATTATTAGGTAAAGAAATCGTTCCAACCGGCACTAAATACCTTAAAGAGATCATAGACAAAAAAGGCTTTGATGTGAGTACCATCGATTATTTCTTGCCACATTTATCATCCGAATTTTTCAGAGGTAAAATTGCCGAAGAAATTTTAAAATATAACATTCATATTCCTCAAGAGAAATGGTTTACTAACTTAACTTCTACAGGAAATATCGGTTCTGGTTCTATCTTTATTATGATAGAAGAATTAATGAATTCAGGTAAGCTTAAAAAAGGACAAAAAATATTATTAATGGTTCCTGAAAGCGCCCGATTTACCTACGCTTACAGTTTGCTAACGGTTTGCTAATTATCACAAGTGTTAATAATACACAGCATGGATTGTGAAAAAGAAATTTCCTTCAGAATAGAAAAAATAAAAACTATTTTTCAAACAGCTAAAGAAATTAGTACTGCTGAAAAAAGTCTGGATACTCTGATTGATTACCTGGAAACTACAGATCCTGAATTTCGCTCCATTGCATACGAAGGCGCATCTATGGCCATTGCACAACTGGATATTGAAAAAGACAATACACTTACTATTTGGCATACATTTAACCAAAGAGCCGGTGCACATGCTGCACAAACACATGCAGGATTAGGATGGGCCATTGCTCAACAAAATTGTTCAGCCTTACCATTTCTTGAAACACTATCTCCTCTTTTACGTTTCAGAGTTTTAGATGGATATGGTTATTATGAAGGTATTTTCAGACAAAGAAGTAGTATCAAAAATCAAAAATCGCCCGAAGAATTTGATAGTAAAATGCTACAAGCATACGACCAAGGTATAGGACGAAGTTTATGGTATGCCAGTAAAGGTGATGTGAAAAAATTGGAGGCACTAATTTCAATCTTCCCCTCTGATCGCCATGCTGCTTTATGGATAGGCATAGGTGTTGCTTGTGCTTATGTAGGTGGGTGCGATGAAAATTTATTAAGATCTCTTTTGTCAACCTCTCAAAAACACAAAACACAGTTAGCTACCGGAGCTGTCTTAGCTGCCAGAGCTCGTGTACAAGCTAATGCTATCACCGGCGATGTTGAATTGGCTTGTCGCATTTGGTGCCATATATCTGCACAAGAAGCCATGTTACTTACTGTTGAAGCAGAACCTTCTTCTTCTCTAAATTCAAATGATAGTTATGCCTTATGGCTTTTTCAAATAGAACAAAAAAAAATGTTTTCTCGTTATTGTAAATAAATCATACCAATGAAAAAAGAAAACCTTCCACAAGATAAATCAGCATTAGAAAAACTAACCCGCGAGTTGTGTTATGTGAAAAATGAAGATGGAAAATATACTACCGGACTCAGTACCGGTTGGGATGTTAAAAAAGATGCGTTAGATAATGCCTGGGAAGATATTAATGAACGAGTTCAAAATGCAGCAGAATTAGTGAAGCGCGGAGAAATGAGTCCTATTTACTACTTTATGGAAAAGAATTTAATGGACTTAACTTTACTGGTAAGTTATACCGGATTTTGGAAATTTACTATCAAACGACATTTCAAACCCGAAGTATTTAAACGTTTGAACGACAAAAAATTAAACATCTATGCAAAAGCGTTTGGCATAAGTGTTATTGAACTTATCAATTTTAAAGGATAGCCTAATTGGAAAAAAAATTTCAACATATTCAAGCTGCTCACTGCGAAAACGGCGTTGCTTCCAGTTTATTAAAATACCATGGTATGGATTTTATGACCGAACCTTTAGTGTTTGGCTTAGGTTCCGGTATTTTTTATTTACACATTCCTATTTTACAAATTAATGGTGGGCCTGCTATTGCTTTTCGTGGTATGCCGGGTGCTATTTTCAGTAAGGCCAGTAAATTATTAGGAGTAAAGGTTAACCGCAAAAAATTCAGTAATGAAAAAGATGCTTATGATTATCTTAACCAACAAATAGAAATAGGAAATCCTGTTGGTTGTCAGGTAGGTGTTTTTAATTTACCTTATTTTCCTACCGAATACCGTTTTCATTTTAATGCGCACAACATTGTTGTTTACGGAAAAGAAAATGGAAACTATTTAGTGAGCGATCCGGTAATGGAAACAGTGACAACACTTTCGGAAGCAGACATGATCAAAGTGCGTTTTGCCAAAGGGCCACTGGCTCCAAAAGGACATGTTTATTATCCCGAAAATGTAAAGCCCATTTCTAAAGAACATTTACAAAAAGCGATTGCAAAAGCCATAAAGCGAACTACCATTGAAATGTTAAGTCTTCCGGGACCAATTGTAGGTGTTGATGGTATTAATTATACGGCACGACAAATTCGAAAATGGCGCGAAAAATTAGGGCCACGTAAAGCAGGCTTATACTTAGGACAAATTGTGCGAATGCAAGAAGAAATAGGCACTGGTGGAGGCGGTTTCCGATTTTTATATGCTGCCTTTTTAGAACAAGCCAGCGAAATTATGGCCAATGATAACCTTTTAAAATTATCGGATGAGTTTACCAAAGCCGGTGATATGTGGCGTAATAGCGCTATTCATATGGGGCGTATTTACAAAGGTCGCTTAAATGAACAAAAAGACTTTGAAGAAAGCGCCAGACTGTTAGATGAAATTGCAGAAGTTGAACGTGCAGCATTTAGAGAGTTACGAAAAATTAAATTTTAATGTCCCCCTCTGGAGGGGGTGTCCGCCAGCTGGCGGACGGGGGAGGAAACAATCGCTATATTTTCAGATGTTTATTCCATTTTATACCCAATCCGCTTTCTATCTTTTTGATTTGTTTCTTGCTTGTCTTTTTGCAATAAATAATTTATAGCCTCGTAAACATCTTTAAATTGTTTGTTGTAGGTGCTTTCGAGTTCTTTTAGTTTATTATTTAACTCCGTATTAGTTAAAGCAAATTGTTTTAATGCAATAAAAGCTCTCATAATAGCAATGTTTACATCAATGGCTTTGTCACTATTCAATATGCCGCTGAGCATTGCAACTCCTTGCTCTGTAAAAGCAAAAGGCAGATATTTACTATGTTGACCTCTACCTTTCTTTAAGGTTTCAATTTGCAACCTTAAAGGCTTATCGAATTGGTTTGAGGTTTCAATTTGCAACCTCAAATTTTCCCATTCTGTCTTTGTTAATTGAAACATGAAATCCTGAGGAAATCTTTTCAGATTTCGTTTTACGGCAAGATTTAAGTTTTTGGTTAAAACTTCGTATAACTCTGCCAGATCGTAATCTAACATTACTTTTTGTCCTCTTACTTCATAAATTTTTGTTTGAATAACTTGTAATTGCATCTCTCTATAAATTATATTGGTTTTCTGAAAACAAAAATAAAGCATTTTATAGTTGACTTTTGCTACAGATTTTAGCATTTCGGAAAAACAAAAAACCCTCAACATTTCTGCTGAGGGTTTAGTTTATGTTACTTTGTGCTGTCACACTGAGCGTAGTCGAAGTGTAGGCAAGATGCTATTCACATTTCTTACTTCTGCATCACCAACTTTTTAAGACTCACTTGTTTTTGAGAATTGTAAACCTTCACAAAATAAACACCGTTGGCTAAAGCCTCTAAATTCAATGAATGTGTTTTAGAATTAACGCTTTCCGAAATCAATATCTGTCCGGTTAAATTGGTTACTTCTACTTTTTCAATATCTGTAGTACTACTAATAACAATAGTACCATTGGTTGGGTTAGGATTAATAGACACATAGCCGCTATTTAAAAACTCCGTTAAGCCAACACTAGCTCCAACAGCTAATAAACTTGCTGAACCAGCTGATAATGGCGTAATAGAGCCACTAGCATTTGATTGATTAGCTTGTGTTAAACTCAAGTTCAAAACCGCATCACTTGTTAAGGTAGATTTTATTTTATAATGTAAGGAAGCAATTTTGCCAAAGCCACTCACATTGTTACTCACAGTATGTGTAGTAGCTGTATAAATTTTTCCGTTTGCAAAATCCGTTTTTCTAAAATCAAGATCCTGATTAGCAAGGTCTAAAAATGAATTTTGATACTCAATGTAAATACTGTTGGTTTCAATCAATGTATTGTCAAAATTAACGGTAAAGGCAACGCCATTAATATTATTGATAGGATTTGTAGCTTCACCCAAATAAATAGAAGAAGTTCCCCAGTTCCCTTTATCTACATAATTTTGATCAGGTACAATACTTAATTGAGGATTAACTGTTGTAGTTTCGGTAGCTTTAAAAGCATGAGTTAAGCCATAGTTATTATAGATGGCTAAAGTATCATTATCATTAATAATTCCATCACCATTACAATCGCTATGGTTTACATTTTTGCCACTGCTAATGGTTCCTGTCCAGTTATCAGCGTGGTAGGATTGCCACACATTACTTATACTTGTTCTTGGTGTACCTGTTTGTGTATAATGTAAGCCTAGTTCCAATACATCTATATTATCGGCCGTGCCATCGCTGTTAGCATCCCCAGGCCATACATCCTGGCAAGTATTATCAACGGTTATACTAACGGTTTGGGTATTACTACAATTATTTAAATCAGTTCCTGTTACAGAGTAAGTTGTTGGTATTGTTGGCGACTCTGTAATGCTGTTTGTTGTTGCTCCTGTACTCCATGTATAACTATCTGCACCAGTTGCAGTAAGGCTTGAAGAAGTTCCTATACAAACCGAATTGGTTGAAACTATAGAGACTGTTGGATTTGGATTAACAGAAATTTGAACTGTTGTCGTTAAACTACAGTTATTAATATCTGTTCCTGTAACAGAATATATTGTAGTAATGGAGGGGGTTTCAGAAATGCTATAGCTTGTAGCCCCTGTACTCCATAAATAGTTATTAGCGCCGTTTACCAACATGTTTACTGTGTCAAATTCGCAAATAACACTATTTGATATTACCATTGTCACAACAGGAAGTGGGTGAACAAAAACATTCAATGCCACAGTATCAAACCCGCACGGATTTTGACCAATCACTGAATAAGCAGTATTAACCATTGGGTTCGAATTAATGCTTGAACCATTTACTCCAGTATTCCAAATATATGTATTTGCACCTATTGCACTCAAATTTATAGTAGACCCCATACAAACCGGATTGGTGCTTGCAATGACATTAACTGTTGGTGTAACATTGGTATTTACTGTTATTGTAGAGATACTTGTACATGTTCCATTATTATTATTTGTTGTCAAGCTATAAATACCTGGAGTTGTTACAACAAGACTGTCATAATTTGAAGATCCACTAGAGTATTGCCACAAATAACTTGCAGATTCTTTTGGGCCTCTTAAAGTTATGTTTGAATTATTACAAATTGTGTTCAAGTTCGAATTCGTCTTAATTACTGCGGTCGTATTAAGTAAAATTCTAACAGTTCGTTTATAGTTATCCGTGACAGCAATATCAGGTAACTTATCTCCATTAATATCATTTACATCAAATGACGAAACATTAGATAGTACGTTCAAAGTTATTGGCGCTGCAAAATTACCAGTTCCATTTCCTAATAATATTACAATATTGGAATTGGCATTATATTTTAACCCTAAAATATCACTATTCCCGTCGCCATTAACATCCGAGATTTTAATTTTCGCCAAACTATATGATAAAACTGAAGTGATACTGAAATTTCCACCCCCAGTACCTTGATAATAATTCAGTCCAACAGAAGAGCTTGAGACAATATCTAAATTATTATCATGATTGAAATTTCCAATTTCAAAATCATAAGGATAGTTAATATTAGCAAGTATTACTGGGGTATGGTTAAATTGTCCATTTCCAGTTCCCAAATAATAACTTATCCCATTAGAAATTATATCATTAAGGCCATCATTGTTGACGTCTGCAATTCTAAGTTTACCACTATAATAACTTAGTTCCTGTGCATGGTAAACTCCGCTAGCCATATTTCCATTTCCGGCACCAAAACAATAAGTAAAGTCATAGCCATCATTTACGCATAAATCAGTAATGCTATCATTATTAAGATCACCGTGAGCTACATCTCCAAGATGTGACGATAATAATCCAAAATCCGTAGAATTAAAATTTGGGTTATTAAAAAACCCAATCAAAAGTGTATTCAATGAAGTCACATTATACCCGGTAATATAAAAGTCATCCAATGTATCATTATTGAAATCCAGTTTGGTAACCTTCTCAGCATGTTCACAATTAGCTATACTATAACTTACAACCGAATTAAAACTATTATTTATATACCCATTTAATACCGATATCTGTTTACCTGAATAATTCGCTGTAATAATATCTTGCATTTTATCCCCATTAAAATCGCCTATAGATAAATCGCGTGGATCCATACCTACCAAAAACTCTTTAGGGCAATTAAACTCACCAAACACATTTGATGAAATCAATTTGAATGTAGCAATGTTAGTTATTGGTGCCTGGTCGAAATACACTACGTCGTCGTAATTATCCAAATTTGCATCAATTACTTCGAAATTTTTGAATGTCGCTGTCATTGAATAATTTCTTTGATTTCCAAAATATCCATTACCATCTCCCAAAAATTGCGTTCCGTTACAAGTTATTATGTCAGTAATACCATCATTATTAAAATCACCTTTTCTTATATAGTTAGCTGGACTATAGTCATCCAATGTTGCTGTCAAATTAAATCCGCCAGAACCATTACCTAAATACGATAAAATTTTTCGCGAGTCAATTGTAACTACGAAATCTGTAAAGCCATCATTATTCAAATCATCAGCAAAAATATCATAAGGCATTCCCGTTACATAATCGATTAAAATTGTAGAGGTAAATGTACAATTGCCAATTCCTGATAACAATTGAATTTTATAATCTCCCAATACCAAAATATCTTTATTCGAATCTGAATTAAAGTTACCTACAACAAAGGACCGAATTGGCATTACTGTATAGGTTGTAATTAATGAAAAACTTGTAGGACTAACACCTTGAAGCACTTTTATAGCAGAGTTATCTTGAAATACAATATCTTTAAAACCATCGGAATTTAAATCAGTAGCCGTTAAATCTGAAATTGGACCATCTGTTGGAAAAAGTTGAAAAGTTGGACTATTAAATGTTCCATCACCATTTCCCATTAAAATTCTTATTGCTCCAGAAAGCCCAATTATTATATCTGAATTTCCATCGGAATTCAAATCAGTTGCAAAAGTAACTGTCCCAGGTATACCTAAATTGCTAAAATTGTACTGTCCGTTTCCGTCACTAGTAAATAAGATTAAGTCTATATTTGTAGGAACAATGATATCAGCCACCCCATCGTTGTTAAAATCTCCTTGAGAGGTCATTTTATTGCTGACTTGAAAAGTAGGAGTACTCACAACTGGTGTTATAGTCACAGAATTGAAGCAAATATTTTGTGAAAATAATGCACTAGTAAATAATATTATTGTCAAAAAAAGGATGCTTTTCATAAATATTTTTTAGGATTCAAAAATAACCTAATTATTCCTCAATCCCTTACCGTTAAAAGGATATTTAGCACAATTAATCGAAAACAAAAAACCCTCAACATTTCTGCTGAGGGTTTTATATTTATAGTTGTTCTCGACTACGCTCGAACTGACAAAGCTATTAAGCTTCTTCGCCTACTTCTTCTTTACTAGCCATTAAACGCTCGTACTCTTCTTTACTACCAACCACGATTTTTTCGTAGTGACGTAAACCTGTACCAGCCGGAATTAAGTGACCAACAATTACATTCTCTTTCAAGCCTTGTAATGTATCTACTTTTCCGTTTACAGCTGCTTCGTTTAATACTTTTGTAGTTTCCTGGAACGATGCCGCAGAAATCCAACTGCTTGTTTGTAACGATGCTCTTGTAATACCTTGTAAGATTGGAGTTGCTGTTGCAGGAACTGCATCACGAGCTTCAACCAATTGTTTATCCTTACGACGTAATACTGAGTTCTCATCACGTAATTTACGAGCTGTTACAATTTGTCCGCGTTTCAAGTTTTCAGAATCACCTGGTTCAACTACTACTTTTTTACCGTATAAGTTGTCATTCTCAGCCATGAAGTCAATTTTATTGATCAACTGTAATTCTAAGAATGAAGTATCACCCGGATCTTCGATTTGAACTTTACGCATCATCTGACGTACAATAGTTTCGAAATGTTTATCGTTCAATTTCTGACCTTGTAAACGGTATACCTCTTGAATCTCATTTACTAAGTATTCTTGAACCGCAGTAGGGCCTTTAATTGATAAGATATCACCAGGAGAAGTTGCTCCATCAGATAATTGCTCACCTGCTTTCACGAAATCGTTTTCCTGAACTAAGATATGTTTCGATAAAGAAACTAAGTAACGGTGTTGTTCACCTGTTTTAGCTTCAACAACAACTTCTCTGTTACCACGTTTAATTTTACCAAAAGTAACAATACCATCAATCTCAGATACAACAGCCGGATTACTTGGGTTACGAGCTTCAAATAACTCAGTTACACGAGGTAAACCACCAGTAATATCACCTGTTTTTCCTGTAACACGAGGAATCTTAACTAAGATCTGACCCGGTTCAATTTTCGCTTTTTCGTTAACAATAAGATGTGCGCTAACCGGTAAGTTATAAGATTTTAATGACTCACCTTTTTTATCAGCAATTCTAATTAACGGCGATAAGGTTTTGTCTTTAGATTCGATAATTACTTTTTCGCGGAAACCTGTTTGTTCATCAGATTCTTCACGGAAAGTTACGTTTTCTTTAATACCGTCAAACTCTACAGTTCCGGCAAATTCAGAAACGATTACCGCGTTATATGGATCCCAATCACAAATCAAATCTCCTTTTTTCACTTTCGTGCTAGGCTTAATGTATAATTGAGAACCGTAAGGAATGTTACCAGTTGTTAAAGTAATACCAGTGTTAGCATCAACGATACGAACCTCAGTAGAACGGCCAATAACTACATTAGCTTTAGTTCCATCTTGGTTAACACGTTCTACAGTGCGTAACTCATCAATTTCAGCAATACCATCGTATTTAGCTTCTAATTTAGATGATGCCGCCGTGTTAGATGCAGTACCCCCAACGTGGAAAGTACGTAATGTTAACTGTGTACCCGGCTCACCAATTGATTGAGCAGCAATAACACCTACAGCTTCACCTAACTGAACCTGACGGCCATTAGCTAAGTTACGTCCGTAACATTTAGAACATACTCCTAATTTAGATTCGCAAGTTAATACCGAACGAATTTCAACTGATTCGATTGGAGACGCTTCGATCATATCAGCAACATCTTCAGTGATCATTTCACTACCAGAAACAATTAATTCTCCGGTTGTTGGATGATACACATCGCTTAATGCAATACGACCTAATAATCTGTCACGTAATGTTTCTACTACATCATCATTGTTTTTCAATGCTGTTGCAGTTAATCCACGTAATGTTCCACAATCTTCTTCGTTAATAATAACGTCTTGTGCAACGTCAACCAAACGACGAGTTAAGTAACCCGCATCGGCTGTTTTTAATGCCGTATCCGCTAAACCTTTACGAGCACCGTGAGTAGAAATAAAGTATTCTAAGATGGATAAACCTTCACGGAAGTTAGATAATACCGGATTCTCAATAATGGAAGCCGTTGTATCACCTGCTTTCTGTGGCTTAGCCATCAAACCACGCATACCACTTAACTGTTTAATTTGCTCTTTAGAACCACGGGCTCCAGAATCTAACATCATATATACCGCGTTAAATCCTTGGCGCTCTGTACTAATTTTATCTAATACTTTTTTAGTTACTTTAGAGTTAGCATGTGTCCAGATATCGATAATTTGGTTGTAACGCTCGTTGTTGGTAATGAAACCCATTGAGTAGTTACTCATTACTTCATCAACTTGTGTTTGAGCCTCTTTAATGATCTTGATCTTCTCATCCGGAGTTTCAATGTCACCTAAGTTAAACGATAATCCACCTTTGAAAGCCGTTTTGAAACCAATTTCCTTAATATCATCAAGGAATTTAGCTGTTTTAGCCATACCGGTTTTCTTAACGATCAATCCAATGATATCACGTAACGATTTTTTAGTCAATAATTCATTAATGAAACCTACTTCATGTGGTACTACCTGGTTAAAGATAACACGACCTACAGTAGTTTCGATAATTTTAGTAACTAATTTATCTCCTTCTAAAGCGTTAGTAATTTTGATCTTGATTTGTGCATGCATGTCAACTTGCTTTTCATTTAAAGCAATAACAACTTCTTCTGCACTATAAAATACTTTGCCTTCTCCTCTTACTAAATCATTCGGTAAATTCTTTTTAGATTTAGTTAAATAATATAAACCTAAAACCATGTCCTGAGATGGAACCGCAACCGGTGCACCGTTAGATGGGTTAAGAATGTTATGAGATGCCAACATTAAAATTTGCGCTTCTAATACGGCTGCATGTCCCAATGGAACGTGAACAGCCATTTGATCACCGTCAAAATCGGCGTTGAATGCAGTACAAACTAATGGATGTAATTGGATCGCTTTTCCTTCAATTAATTTTGGTTGGAAAGCCTGGATACCTAATCTATGTAATGTAGGGGCACGGTTTAACATTACCGGATGTCCTTTCAATACGTTTTCTAAAATATCCCAAACAATTGGTTCTTTTTTATCTACAATTTTCTTAGCGGATTTTACTGTTTTAACAATACCACGCTCGATCATCTTACGGATGATAAATGGTTTGAATAATTCAGCTGCCATTTCTTTTGGCAAACCACACTCATGTAATTTCAATTCAGGTCCTACAACAATTACCGAACGAGCCGAGTAATCCACACGTTTACCTAATAAGTTTTGACGGAAACGTCCTTGTTTACCTTTTAATGAATCAGATAATGATTTTAATGCACGGTTTGATTCAGTTTTAACAGCATTTGATTTACGAGAGTTATCAAATAATGAATCTACTGATTCTTGTAACATACGTTTTTCGTTACGTAAGATTACATCCGGAGCTTTAATTTCGATCAAACGTTTTAAACGGTTATTACGGATAATAACACGACGGTATAAATCATTTAAATCAGAAGTAGCAAAACGCCCACCATCCAATGGAACTAAAGGGCGCAATTCTGGTGGAATAACCGGAACCGTTTTGATGATCATCCACTCAGGACGATTTTCAATATGACCATTAGCAGCACGGAAAGCTTCAATAACCTGTAAACGTTTTAATGCTTCGTTTTTACGTTGTTGAGATGTTTCTGTATTTGCTTTGTGACGTAACTCATAAGATAACTCATCTAATTGTAAACGAGCTAATAAATCTTGAAGAGCTTCTGCACCCATTTTAGCGATAAATTTATTAGGATCGTTATCATCTAATAAATGGTTATCTTTTGGTAAAGTGTCAACTAAGTTTAAGTATTCTTCTTCTGTTAAGAAATCTAAATAAGCTGTACCGCCTTGAGCAGCAACACCTGCATTAATTACTACGTAACGTTCGTAGTAAATGATCATGTCTAATTTTTTAGTTGGTAATCCTAATAAGTAACCAATTTTATTTGGTAACGAACGGAAATACCAGATGTGAGCAACAGGAACCACTAAGTTAATATGTCCCATACGTTCACGACGAACTTTTTTCTCAGTAACCTCAACACCACAACGGTCGCAGATGATACCTTTATAACGAATACGTTTGTATTTTCCACAATGACATTCGTAATCTTTTACCGGCCCAAAAATACGCTCGCAAAACAAACCATCTCTTTCTGGTTTGTAAGTACGATAGTTGATCGTTTCTGGTTTTAAAACTTCTCCGGAACTACGTTGTAGGATAGTTTCTGGCGAAGCTAAGCTAATCGTGATTTTTGAGAAGTTTGATTTTACTTTGTTATCTTTTCTTAAAGCCATTTTTTTGCTTTTAATTTAATTGATAAATAATTCCTTGTGACCTCACCCTCAGCGCCCTCTCCATATAGGAGAGGGAAGAAGGAAAAATCAATATTAGTCAAGTGTTACATCTAATGCTAATCCACGTAATTCGTGTAATAATACATTAAATGATTCAGGTATACCCGGAGCAGGAATGTTTTCGCCTTTTACAATTGCTTCGTAAGCTTTTGCACGACCCATTACATCATCCGATTTAACCGTTAATAATTCTTGTAACACGTTAGCTGCACCATATGCTTCTAGTGCCCAAACCTCCATCTCACCAAAACGCTGACCACCAAATTGTGCTTTACCACCAAGAGGTTGTTGTGTAATTAATGAATATGGTCCGATTGAACGAGCATGCATTTTATCATCAACCATGTGTCCTAATTTTAACATGTAAATGATACCTACAGTTGCCGGTTGGTCAAAACGCTCACCAGTTCCACCATCGTATAAGTATGTACGACCGTATTGAGGAATTCCTGCTTTTTTAGAATATTCATCAATTTCAGTCATAGATGCTCCATCGAAAATAGGAGTAGCGAATTTTAAACCTAATTTTTGTCCAGCCCAAGCTAATACTGTTTCATAGATCTGACCTAAGTTCATACGAGAAGGTACACCTAGCGGATTCAATACGATATCTACCGGAGTTCCATCTTCTAAGTATGGCATGTCTTCATCACGAACAATACGCGCAACGATACCTTTGTTACCATGACGTCCAGCCATTTTATCACCTACTCTTAACTTACGTTTTTGAGCAATGTAAACTTTAGCTAACTGAACAATTCCGTTTGGTAACTCATCACCTACAGTAATTTGGAATTTCTCACGTTTGTACTGACCTAAGAAGTCATTATACTTGATCATGAAGTTGTGTAACAAACGCTCAATTTGCTCATTTTTATCTTTGTCAGTTGTCCAGTTTCCAGGATTAACTTCTGAGAAATCAATTTTCTCTAATAATTTTTGAGTGAATTTAGTTCCTTTTGTAATTACTTCTTCACCTAAGATGTTATGAACTCCTTGAGATGTACGGCCATTAACTAGTTCAAATAATTTTTCAATTAATTGATACTTGATGTTAGCAACAGCTTTGTTATGATCTGCATCTAATTTTTCAACTAGAGGTTTTTCATCCGCTTTTTGCTTTTTATCTTTAATAGCACGAGAAAATAATTTTTTATCAACGATCACACCTTTTAATGAAGGAGATACACGTAAAGACGCATCTTTAACGTCACCTGCTTTATCACCAAAGATCGCACGTAATAATTTTTCTTCTGGAGATGGATCAGTTTCACCTTTTGGAGTAATTTTTCCAATTAAGATATCACCTTCTTTTACTTCAGCACCTACACGAATAACACCTTTTTCATCTAAATCTTTAGTAGCTTCTTCAGATACGTTAGGAATATCCGGAGTTAACTCTTCCATTCCACGTTTTGTATCACGAACCTCTAAAGAATATTCATCAATATGAATAGATGTAAAAATATCATCACGGATAACGCGCTCAGAAATAACGATCGCATCCTCAAAGTTATAACCTTTCCAAGGCATGAACGCTACTTTTAAGTTACGTCCTAATGCCAATTCACCTTTTTCGGTTGCATAACCATCACATAATACTTGTCCTTTAGTTACTTTATCGCCTTTCTTAACGATAGGTTTTAAGTTCATACAAGTACTTTGGTTGGTTTTTTGGAATTTAGTTAATTTATACGTTCTAACATCACCTTCAAAGCTTACTAAACGCTCATCGTTTGTTCTGTTGTAACGGATAACGATTTCACGAGCATCAACATATTCAACAATTCCTTCGCCTTCAGCATTAATTAATACACGGCTATCTTCAGCTACACGAGCTTCGATACCAGTACCAACAATTGGTGCTTCAGGACGCATTAATGGAACTGCCTGACGTTGCATGTTCGATCCCATCAAGGCACGGTTAGCATCATCATGCTCTAAGAATGGAATCAATGATGCCGCAATAGATGCAATTTGATTTGGCGCTACGTCCATTAAATGGATTTGATTTGGCTCTAATACAGGGAAATCACCTTCATAACGAGCAGTTACTTTACTACCGGTAAAGTTTCCTTTGTCATCAAGTGCTGCACTAGTTTGCGCAATATTTTTTTGATCTTCTTCTTCAGCAGTTAAATAAGTAATGCCTTTATTTACTTCTACTTTACCGTTTGTTACCGAACGGAAAGGAGTTTCAATGAAACCTAATTTATTAACTTTTGCGAATACACACAATGAAGAAATTAACCCGATGTTTGGACCTTCAGGAGTTTCAATTGTACATAAACGGCCATAGTGAGTGTAGTGAACGTCACGAACCTCGAAACCTGCACGCTCACGAGATAAACCTCCTGGCCCTAGTGCCGAAAGACGACGCTTATGCGTGATCTCCGATAAAGGATTGGTTTGATCCATGAACTGAGATAATTGATTCGTTCCGAAGAATGAATTAATTACAGAAGACAATGTTTTTGCATTGATCAAATCGGTTGGTGTAAATACCTCGTTATCACGAACGTTCATACGTTCACGAATAGTAC
>Ga0207968_100118_pt1 | contig 35123 bp, 26 predicted proteins | sample LakWasMet21_HOW5_2_FD_183867 | JGI IMG/M metagenome (GOLD analysis project Ga0207968, IMG submission 183867) | Freshwater sediment methanotrophic microbial communities from Lake Washington under simulated oxygen tension - Sediment Metagenome... | ecosystem: Environmental > Aquatic > Freshwater >...
GGCCTCAACACCGCCATTTCGCGCGTACAAGGCGGCAAGCTCAAGGCTAAAAAAGAAATCCGAATCTCATCATTCTTTAAAGAGTCTCCCACAGAATTCTTACGCATGATTGTGGTTCATGAGTTGGTACTCACAAGTAATTGATGCATTGACGTGATTTATAAGTCAAAATATTATGGACACCAAGCCATGATTTAGAGATTTTTTAGCACTTGCCGCTATGCTCACTCTGGCCTTCTAGAAAGGGAACGCTGAGATGAAATACGAGGCTAGAAAAATATTACTGCCATTACTGGAAGTAACTGAAATCACCCATTCCTCTGATGAAAGCGCCATAAGGATACCCTTACCAAATGGAACTCCAGATTTAGCCTACTATGTTCGCAGAAAGCATGACTACTACTTCACGAATGAGCAATCAGATATAAAGCAGCGATGGAGGGAATCAAGATTTAATTTGTTTCCAGTGGTTCTAGACCAATATGGAATTCCTTGGGCAGAGGCGAATATTTTTCTGTTGTCACGCATCGAGTCAAGCATTTCTCCAACGATGTCAACTTATGCAAGCATTGCTGACTCTCTAGCAGCGTTTCGCCGCTTTTTAGATGAATCACAAATCAATTGGACAGAATTCCCTATACATAAGCTAATGCGGCCGACATATCGCTATCACGGGTATTTAAAACTTGAAGTAGCATCTGGGAAACTAAAAGCATCTACAGCAAAACGCCGCATGAGCGCAGTGATTTCTTTCTACTCTTGGTTGAAACAAGAAGGTACATTAACTCCTGCCTACACTCCTTGGAAAGAGTCAGACCGCTATATTCAGTTAACAGATTTACACGGTTTAAAATTCTCAAAACATATAACTTCAACTGACATATCTATCAAAACACAGCAAACAATAGATCCATATGACAATCGGATTGACGATGGTGGAAAGCTCCGACCATTGACAGTTGTCGAGCAGGAGAGGTTAATCGATGCATTGATATCTTTAGGAAATACTGAGATGCTATTAATTCATTTATTTGGGTTATTAACCGGAGCTAGAATACAGACCATTTTGACTATTCGGGTTCGACACGTAATTGATAGGTGTGAGACAAACAACTCAGCTGAAATCAGAGTTCCCGCCGGACCAGGTACTGACATAGATACTAAAAACAGCAAGAAAATTGTGCTGCACATTCCAGCTTGGTTCTATCAAAAGCTAAATACATATGCAAATAGTGAACGAGCAAAACGAAGAAGATCTCTCGCAAAAAATAGCGACACTGAACATCAATACTTATTTCTCAGTGTAAGGGGTGCTCCTTTATATCAAAGTAAATCTGAAAATCTTACCTTTGACCCTTCAAAATCAATACGCTACGCAAAGACTGGGCAAGGAGTTAGGCAATTTATTACCGATAAAATAATTCCACTCATCAGAGAGAAAAACAACAACAATTTCTTCTATCAGTTTCATGACACAAGAGCCTCATACGGAATGAATTTAACAGACCACCAATTAGAACGGGTTAGCAAAGGAGATATAACACTCCATCAAGCCAGAGAGTTTGTAAGGACGCGCATGTGCCATGAGTCTTCGGCAACAACAGATCGGTATCTTCAATACCGATCCAATCTTAATTTTGGGGAAAATATTAATAGAAAATATGATGAGCACCTACAAAATCTGATTGATGGATACTCAATTAAATGAAAACTGAGAGAGAAATCATTCTGCTTGAATTGCCTATCCCTGAAACTAACTCTCTTCCACTCCCTCACCTTGTAATTATTAAATTCCCACAGGGAAATACTGTAGATATCGGAGCCCTGTCTTATATTGAAAGAGAAAAATCTCCAGGTTTCAGTGACTTAACAAAAAATAGAGTTAGAGGTAAGGCAAGAAAAGTAAATCTAAACTCCTTGAATGAAGATCGAAAATACGCGGTGGCGAAATTAATTAGACACATATCTGATGAGTTTTCTTATAGTGGAAAAAGACCGGAAACTGTAAGAGATATGATTAATCGCTTTATGCCATTTATGGATTGGGCTGACGATAATGGTTATGAAAATGTTCTAACTGACGTTCGACAAGCTAGATTGGCAATTTATGAATATGTAAAAAGTCTTCGGGAACGAGTAAATTGCAACTCTATTTCAATAAATGGCGCTGCACGCCAACAAAATGTAGTATTAAAATTGCTGGAGGGTTTTTTTGACGAAGATGATTTTTCGCATGGCATTAATCTGCTGAGAACAAATCCGGCAGCAAAAATTCAAACCACTCTGCCTGATGAGAAAATTCAATCTAAAATATTAGCTCTTTGTGAATCCTTATTTTTCAATATTTCAAACTTTACTTTAGGATTCAGGAAATATCCATATTCACTAGAAGTTCCCGAGTTTATAAATTACCCCGATAATAGAATGTGGATATTCCCAACAACCATGTGGTTCAAATCTCCTCATATTCTAAACAATAGAACTCGCGGATACAATTACAAAGAAGGACGCATAGCAACACTTCAAGAGCTACAATCAACAACCAAACTCTCAGCATCTTCCGATCAAAACAATATTAGCACAATTAAAAATGCTAATTATCAAATTGAAAAAGCGAATAATAACTTTCATGATGTCCATCGACTTCATCAAGGAATGAATGCATTAAACTTTTTCATCATATTATTCCTATCTGAAACTGGTATGAACTGGGCACAGTTAGTAAATCTAACATGGTCAGATGACTATGAGGTTTCTGTTTCGCGACAACGTTTTAGAATAATTAAATGGCGGGCAAATAATCGCGATGTGTTTTTTGAGCTGCCAACCTCCTTCATGCCAAAATTCAGACAATTCTTATTACTTAGAAAATACTTACTGCAGGGCTTTGAATGTGAGTGGTTATTTTTCCACAGAGGCTGCAAACGAACATCAAAACCCTCTCAAGTAAAAATGTCACTAAATCATACATACTGCATTTTAAAAAAAATATATCCAGAACTAAGAGCTGTGACAGCTCGTCAATGGAGAGCAGCAAAAAGTGATTGGTTAATCCGAAATACTGATCCGGCGACAACAGCCCTTATTTTACAAAATTCAGAAAAAACAGTTATCCAATCTTATGCGGCAGGCTCAGAAACATCTCAAATTGAAGAAGTCTCTAGTTTTCTTAATGAAATATCTAAAACAGTCTTATCAAAGAGGACAGAAATTAAAGGTGGGAAAAACCAGTCTCTTGGCACCTGCTCCGATTATGGTGCACCACGGCAGGCTATCGCTCAAGCAAATATTGTACCGAATTGCAAAACTCCAGAAGGATGCTTATTTTGCGATAAATTTAAAGTTCATGCTGACAAGACAGATACACGAAAGCTTATAAGTTGCAGATACTGCATCCATAAAACAGCTTATTTAGCTGAAAGTAACCAGAATTACGAAGATTTTATAATTCCAGTTTTAACTCGTATTAATATAATATTGGATGAAATAGCGGCGCGCGACTCTAACTTAGTAAATAGTATAACCACCGAGGTAGAAGAATATGGTGAACTTGATTCTTACTGGTCAGGTAAGCTAGAAATGCTTATTGATTTAGGACTGATCAAGTGAACAATATCATTGAGCCTAAATTAGATCTCCCAGTAGGTGCCATACCACCAGATATATTTTATGAGTCATCAGACAACATACCAACTGATAGCTTTATAGTTAGCCGCAATCGAGATGGATCGGTAGCCTCAACATATGGTGAGACTTCTTGGAACTTAACTGCATATCACCCTGAAGGAAAGCCAAGTTTTCTATATTTCGTATATTGGGACAGCGGAGATACTACACAAACCAGAAAAATCTTAATGAGTGAATCACGTCTGATTCTATTTTCATTGATGTGGTTGCGTAATGGCCCGTCATTGAGTATAGGCACATTGCGTAATTATCTGACCGTTGTTAAAGAACTAGCTCGTTACTCGGAAAAAAATTTATGTAGAATTAAAGATCTATTAAGTGATGAAAAAAAATTATGGATTTTCGTTGAGTCCCAAAACTCAGGCTGGCTAATTCAAGCTTTAGGCTCAATGCTTCCTCATTTAACTAACATTAAGCATGGATTTATGAATGTGGGTGATAAATTTCTACAAGCGATACGCACACGTGGGATGCAATACAGGGATACACTTCTACAACACCCACCAATCCCCACAAGAATTTATTCCAGCATTATAGATCAGCTGACCGAATCCATATTTGAATGGGAGAGCGTGGCTGAAGACATGTTACGGATAGTAAAGACCTGTAAAGAAAATCCACTTGCAGGAAGAGATATTACCCATCAATGCAATCGGGCAAGAAAACTAGGTATCCTGCGAAAAAAGCATCTAACTTTCACACAACTAGCTTCAGAAAATAGCTTAGAATATATTTCCAAAAAAGGATTGAATCCAAATGTTAAAAGTTTATCGACCTTAATAGCCGAAATTCAATTGGTTACAAAGTTAACTATTCAAGCATTTACAGGAATGCGAGATGATGAGGCACTCTCCTTACCGTATAACTGCTTACAAACAAACACAAGTAATGGCATAAATCATTATATTATTCTGGGACGTACAACAAAATTAAATAATGGTCATGTAAAGCGAACGCGCTGGGTTACCAACATTGAAGGTTATAGGGCAGTTAAAGTGGCCCAGAAAATTGCAGAAGCAATTTTTGCGGTATTTCACATTAACATTGAAAGCATATCAACTCATACAAACAAATATCCTTTATTCGTATCAGTTGGTTATTTAGGTTTTGCAGGGACAATGCTTAGTCCAAAAGAGGGCCGCTTCAGACCAAGTAAAATTGATTTAACTCGTATGTCTAGATTACGTAGCAGACTTCAGCCTATAATCGAAGATGATGACATTCGTGAGCTAGAGCAAATAGATCCCCATAGAGCTTGGCGGTCCGAGGAAAGGTTTCAACTTGGCGAAGCTTGGTTATTTACATCACATCAATTACGTCGCTCTCTGGCATTATATGCTCAGCGCTCTGGTCTAGTATCTTTGCCATCTTTACGAAGACAGCTTCAGCATGTAACTAATGAAATGTCGCTATATTACGCAAAGGGTTCCACATACGCAAAAAACTTTATAGGTAGTGATAAATCCCACTTTGGCGTACTATGGCAGGAGACGAAGAGCGAATCCGCAGGACTAAGCTACATACTAAATGTTTTATTGTCTGAAGATATTGTGTTTGGTGGGCATGCATCATGGATTAAAAATAAACTTCGCGAAAATGATGAGTGTGTATCCTTTGATAGAGAGGAGACCCTTCGCCAGTTCAAAAAAGGAGAAATAGCTTACAAGGAAACACTGCTTGGAGGATGTGTAAGTACAGAACCATGCAAGCAATCAGGACTAAAATGGATAAATACCGAGTGTCTTGAAAATGGATGCAAAAATCTAGTGTGTAGTCTTCCAAAACTAGAAAGAGTAATAATTGCGCAAGAAAAATTAGTGAATTCTTTAGATAAAAATCTAGTTGAATACAGAACAGAAAAGACCGACTTAGAAATATTGATATCAGCAAGAGATAAAGCCCTTAAAATTAACCTTAATCACTGTTGACTAATAAATGACTAACAACCCTTTAACCGACTATTTTGATGCTTTAGAAAGAATTAAAAAGGGAAAACCAATTCACGTTCTCAAAGGAGTAAAAATTACAAATGATTCAGTTGCACTAGAGGCTGGTAGAAAGAAAGGCAGCATAAAAAAATCTCGCGCTGTTTTTTCCAATTTAATAAATGCAATTAACATAGCATCAGCAGAACAACTTCAGACTTCGAATGGATATGAAGATAAGCTGATAGCTACAAAAGCTAAAGCAAATCAGTACAGGCTCGAGCTAGAGTCTGCCTTAGCACGGGAAGTTTCACTTTTATATGAGCTTTACGAAGTTAAAAAACAATTAGCACAACTAACTGGATCGAATGTTATTCCCTTACGGAAAGCTGAAACCAAGCAAAAAAACCACGAGTAATAACTCAATACAAGAAGCAATTCTGCCGTTACTAACCTAATTACTACTTAAAGAAAACCACCACACTTTATAAAAGCCCATGTCTTATGGAATCACTTAAATATCTGACTGGATATCCCGTTGAAACACTTCGGCAAGTACAAGAGATAGTCAACAATGGTAGATTAGGAAAAATACTTCTCAAAAAGTACCCAAAGCCTCATGAAATTCGCACTGACAAGCAATTATATGAGTTCACTATGGATATCAAGAGTCGATATTTGGGCAAAACTCAACCGCTCAAGCGTGTAATCTATGACTCCAAGATAAAAGTGATTCAGCATGCGTTGGGACAACATCACTTCATCACCAAAGTTCAAGGCAATAAAACTAGAACAGTTAATGAGATAAAAATTGCAAGCATATTTAAAAACTCGCCAGAAGCATTCTTAAATATGATCACTGTTCACGAGCTTTCACATTTTCGTGAAAAAGAGCATAACAAAAGTTTTTATCAGCTATGCAGGCATATGCAACCCCAATATCATGAATATGAGTTTGACTTACGCCTATATTTGACCTACTTAAATCTACATGGAGAACTCTATACGTAACCGATTGTAATGATGATTATCGCCAACTCTCATAACTGATTACTCTTACCCAAAGGCGCCACTCAAAGCTACGGGGATATGCTAGCTCTTGTAGTTTAAAAGCGCCACAAATTATTGAATACCTTTGCCTGGACTACCCACGTTTTTGTAGACACCTAGCCTTGTTTGCGCCAGACCTCTTCAAACGCATCATGGATCATGACATTGAGGTGTGAGTGGCGTCTGGCCCTGTTATAAAACACTTCGATATAATCAAGAATATCAGCGCGTGCTTTATCTCTCGTATGATACACATGGTTGCGGATTCTTTCCTTCTTTAAGCTGCTAAAAAATGATTCTGCCACTGCGTTGTCATAACAATTTCCTCTTCGGCTCAAGCTGGCCTGCAACTGATGCTGTTCACAGAATCGCTTCCATTCATCGCAGCTGTATTGCGAACCCTGATCCGAATGAATAATGACCGGCTTTGTCGGTTTACTGTCGGTTTACGCAAATGATGCAATTAACATTCACTTAAAATCAACGGGTTAACCTTACACCACACACTATAAGCTGCAATTAAAAACCCCCATAAGATGCAACTTTCACCACGAATTTACGCATAAACTGCAATCGACCTGAAACCAACGCGCTGCTTGGTTCGTTTGTTTAAGCCATTTATAGAATTCAGTCTCCTTTGGGGGACAAAGCGGTCTTTCAAACTTGATTTATTAAATCTGCTATCAACCAAAAATCCTCGGAAATATTTACTGATTAATATTACTCCGCCCCCAATTTTTTGACGACATCGTTTTCATTCAAGGCAATATATTCCGCAAACTCACCGATGTGAAAATCATATGGTCTTAGATATACTTCTTCACCCACTTTAAAGCGTTTAACATTTGCACCCACGTTAACGATAATGCAAGCCAGATGGTGCGCCCAAGATGACGAAGCTGGGCAATAGCAATAAATAGTTTTAGTGTCTTGATTAGCTTTAACTAGTAACTGAATTAGTATCTAATTAAGCTAAAAACCTATTTTCTTTATGTGATAGTAGTCTCAATCCAGCTTGATAAATTAACATAAATATCATTGTGAACTTCAAATGCTGAACTAGGTCATTGCTATGAGTCTTTCATAAAACAAATACATTTGAAATTGTTACTGTTAGAGTTAACTCACCTGAGTAGTGCTACATTTGTAATTAATTTTTCCAACTTTCTAATTTAATTCGCTGGAGATAATCGATGTCAATCAACCAAATGGTATATATAAGCCAGTCCACGCGCAAAATGTCTACCTCAGACTTACATGAAATACTGAAAACAGCCCAAGATAACAATAAATCCATCGATGTGACAGGCAGTCTGTTTTATAACGGTGGTTGGTTTTTACAAGTTTTGGAAGGCCCTACAGAGACCTTAAAAAAGCTTTATAAAAAAATTGAAAAGGACCCTCGTCATAAAAATACGCGCATCATCTATGATGAGCCAGCAAGATTCCGAACTTTTACACGTTGGACTATGAATATGACCAACTTAGAAGATCGTCAGGCTGATAAGTATGACGAACTGGTTGAAGTTATTGAGGCGGCTAAAACTGATCGAAAGATTGGTTCTGCATCACCTGCCGTGACATTACTTAAGATTTTTAAAAGCTAATTTAATTTTTAAAAGCACAAAGTTACCATTTTGCTATCATTTTTTTTAACTTTGTGGGCGGTTAGAGTAATTGGCTTGTCGAACAAACTGTGGGAAGTCCAGCTTATAACTATGGGTAATGATAGGCAATAAAAAGGGCTAAACAATTAAGTTTAACCCTTTGATTGAGTTTTTATAAATATTAAGTGATAGGTTTATAATGAATTGTATAAATTGATTGTTAAGGGGCTTGCAGATGACAACAAAATCAGAGATGAAAATTCGTATCAACGAATTGCAAACTCTTGCTATTGAAACGTTTGGGTCTAAAACTTTGGCTAATGCATGGCTCAACAAAGAAAACTTTGTTTTAGGTGCGACCCCAATATCAGTTGCTGAAACTGATTCTGGGCTTATGGAGGTTAAGAAAATTTTAAGCGCGATAAGTTATGGTGGGGTTGTATAGCCATCAGAGACGAAAACTCCACATACTTCACACCGTATTTATCGACTCTTAAGGACGGTTGCGAAACGTAGAGTTGGCAATCTCTCACAGTTATGCATCTGATTTTGGTTGCGTTAAAGCTTTAGCCTCATTCAGTTTGTAAATGTATTAGGTTTCAACAGGTGTATATAGGTGGAGAAATTTGCGCTTACGTAGATAACAATGTTTTTAGGACTATCTAGGTTTCTGTAGTCACCTAGCCATATTTATTGGACTACCCCAAACCAGCAACTGCTTCAAACTCATTAATTGGCATCGGTTTGCCAAAAAAGTAACCTTGGAATGCTTTGCATCCAAGATTTAATAAGTGTTGTTGTTGTTGCTCAGTCTCGACACCTTCAGCAATCACATCCATACCAAATTGCTCCGCCATTGATGTCACCATTTGAATTAGAAAACTATCATTGGCGTTTTCAAGTGCATTCATGATAAAGCTGCGATCCATCTTAAGTTGATTAAATGGTAATCTACGCAGGTAACTTAAAGAAGAATAACCGGTACCAAAATCATCCATGGATAGGATAAATCCTAGTGCTTTCAACTGTTCCATTTTAACAATAGCGTCCTGCATATCTCCAAGCACAATACTTTCAGTGAGCTCCAATTTAAGTTTATTTGGAGAGATTCCGTAACTGTTAGTAATCACTCTAACTTCATCAACAAAGTTAATTTGCTGAAAATGATAAGCACTGACATTGATAGCTATTGATAAAGTATTAAAAGTATCTGTATTTTCCCAGGCTTTAAGCTGTGCGCAAGCTGTTTCAAGTACCCATTTCCCAATGGGCGCAATCAGACGAATCTCTTCGGCAAGTGGGATAAACTCCATAGGTGGCACAAGTCCACGTTCAGGATGCATCCAGCGAATTAATGCTTCTACACCAACCGGTTTAGCATCACTATCCACTTGAAGTTGGTAATGAAGCCTAAATTCATTATTCGGTAATGCCTTCAGTAATGAGTTCTCTAACGCAACGCGTGCATCTAGATTTTTTTGCATCAACGGATCAAAAAATCTTTGTGTATTTCTACCAGCTTTTTTAGCCTCATACATTGCCATATCAGCTTGGGTAAGCAACGCTTTACGATCGCTACTTTTTCCATGAAACAGTGTCATCCCAATACTTGCCGATGTGTAGTATTCAAAACCATCTAGCAAAAATGGTGCATTAAAAGCTTCAACTATCTTGTCGCAAACTTTTTGTATATAAGATGCCGTCAAATCAGCTATTTCGCCTAGGTTTTCTATCATGACAATAAACTCATCGCCACCAAAACGAGCAACGGTATCATCTTCCCGTAAACAAGCTTTCAATCGCTCAGCTATTTGGATCACAAGCTGGTCACCATAGTGGTGTCCCTTTGTGTCATTAAGATGCTTGAAATTATCAACATCAAGATAAAGTAATGCGCCATACTGGCCATTGCGTGCACTTGTAGCAAGCGCGTGGTCCAGTCTATCAATCATGAAACGTCGATTAGGAAGTTGTGAAAGTGAGTCATAGTAGGCTAGGTTGTAAATCTCATCTTCAGCTTTTTTGCGCTCGCTTATGTCTAGAAAACTTCCGACGTAATGACTGATACTTCCTTCGTCATCACTGACAGCAGAAATTGAAAGTAGCTTTGGATAAATATCATTATTTTTATGTTTGTCCCAAACCTCCCCTTGCCAAAAGCCTTCACTTTTTAGTTTTTGGTGCATGCCCTCATAAAACTTATCATCGTGAAGTCCAGAGCTAAACATGGATGGCTTGTTGCCAACGACCTCTTCTGAAGTAAAGCCTGTAATCTTAGTAAAGGCCTGATTGACCCGTAATATATTCTCTTCCGCATCTGTAACAATAATCGCTTCTTGTGATTCAAATGTGGTGGCAGCTAATTGAATCTCTTTCTCAATCAGTTTTCGTTGGCTAACATCACGAACAAACGCAAAATTGTATTCCATACCATCATATGCGATGTAGTTTGCTGATACTTCTGCAGGAAACGTACTACCATCCTTGCGTTTTTGGATTGTTTCAAAAGATAGAGATTTTAAATTACTCAAACTTCTCCAATGCCCAGGCCACTCCTCTTTGTTATAAAGAATATCTATGTCAGGTACGGTCATCACACTTAGCTCTTCAGCGGTATATCCTAGGTTTCGGCATGCCTCAGCATTAGCGTACAAAATTCTAGCCTCAGCATCCAGTTGGTACACCGCAACAGAGGAATGGTCTACAACGAACTGTGTAAGTAAAAGACTTTGTTCTGCTTGTTTACGAGTTGTAATGTCAAGTACTGAACAGAAAACAAACTCTTCTGATTCATATGTAAAGTAATTAGCTGATATTTCTACAGGGAAAATCGTGCCATCTTTACGGACATGCCGTGACTCGAAAATTGCTAACCCACTTTGCTTTACTTCTTCAAAGACAGGTTTAAGCATTTCTTGACTGAAGTCTGGGTCAAAATCCCAAATATACTTTCCTATCAACTCATCTTTGGTATATCCAAGGCTCTGAGATGCAGAATCATTTGCTAATCTAACATCTCCGCTGGACCCAATCCAAAAAAAAGCATTTTTACTCTTTTCAACAGCGGTAAATGCTAGACAAAGATTCTTTTGCAATACTTTTTGTTCAGAGATATCTTTGATGAAAGACCATATAAATTCATTACCTTTAGAGTCCGTTAGCATTACCCCATTAAGGCGAATATGAACTAGCGTTCCATCTTTACGAATATATTCTTTTTCATATGGCCCATATTTTCCGGTCTTTTTTAAAGACGTTAGCTGAGCGATTTCATTATCCTCGTAGTGTTTTGGCGTAAGTGACCAATAGGAAGTTTCTTTCAACTCCTCCTTACTGTACCCAGATATGCAGCTGAAGGTGCTGTTGGAGTCTATGAAATTTCCATTTAGGTCTGTCAGTGCAATTCCTAACGGGGAGAGTTCATAGAGCGTACGTAGCTTTTCGTCAAGCTCCAGTAATTTATTTTCATTGGTTTTACGTGCAGTAATGTCAATCATGTGAACCATGAAATATGGCGGTTGCTCACTGAGATTTTTGATAGGGGAGATCACTGCTTCCATAAAAACGGTTTTACCGCTCTTATGGACATACACATTTTGAACCGATGCTTGAGTTGCATTTAATCCAGCGACTTGTTGATTAAAACCTAACTTACTACTGGATGTGTGATTGAGCGTAATATCATCAAGAGAGATGTTAGTGAATTCTGACGGGCCGTAACCTAAAATCTGACATAGATAATTGTTAACTTTTTGAAACTTACCCTCCGAGTTGACGATGCAAATACCTATGCTTGCGTCTTCAAAAACGGTCTCAAATAAATTAGCACACTGTTGAAACATCTCGCCCTTTTTCTGGGTAACTATGCTTATAGTTTTTGTTACCCTTTGTTATGTCGGGGTCAATTATTACCGAAAATTACAAATTGTTACAACTTTGTTTCACATTTAAACTAAGAATCTATAGAGTCGCTAGGTATCTCAAATAAAAAAGTTGGTTTTTATCTGTTTACATATTTAAATAAACTGATATTGTAACTAGCTTGAGGCTACGTTAAAGCGAGTGAAAAAACGTAGCGCCGTCTGGGAAACTGGATGTCACCTGGAGTGGCTAGGTGTGAAAGCACTGAGAGAATCTCGCATGCAATGACCGCTTATGCGGTCATTGTTCTTTATATGCTTTAATTTTTAGCTATTCATTTGGACTTCACCCGTTTTGATAGACACATCATAATGTCAAAATCAGAACGGAGAAAGTGTAATGAAGGGTACCAGATATACAGCCGAGTTTAAGGCTGAAGCAATCAAACAAATCACTGAGCGTGGGCACGATACTTCAGATGTTGCAGAACGCTTAGGAGTATCAACTAAAAGTCTCTACAAATGGTTAAAAGAGGCTGACTTACAAAAACAGCCTACTGCCAATCGCGATGTAGTAGCACTCAAGCAAGAGGTTGTTCGCCTCAACGCTGCACTAAAACGCGCAACAGAAGAACGTGATATCTTAAAAAAGGCCGCCGTGTACTTTGCCAGCCACCAAGAGTGAAGTACACCTTTATCGATCAGCACCGTACTGAGTTTAAGTTAGCTACTATGTGCCGCGTGTTGAAGATACATCGTAGCGGGTATTACGCTTGGAAAGCCAAGCCACAGTCAAACAAGACCATAAGCTACTACTTGAAATTAAACAATCGTATGACGATAGCTATGGCATTTATGGTAGCCCACGCATTCACCGAGACTTACGTGAAGCTGGTATCAACTGTGGTGTAAAGCGAGTTGCACGCTTGATGCATCAAGCCAAGCTAAAATCCATACGTGGTTACAAACGCCCGAGATACAAATCTGGCAAGCCTTCCATCGCAGCACCAAATCGCCTGCAACAGCAGTTTACGGTGAACCGACCAGATGTCGCTTGGGTAACGGATATTATCTATGTCAGCACTTATGAAGGTTGGTTATATGTGGCTGTTGTGATCGATTTGTACTCACGCAGTGTAGTTGGTTGGTCGATGAAGCCCACGATGGCTACCGAGATTGTATTAGATGCGCTGCTGATGGCTGTATGGCGACGCAAGCCTAAGCAAGAGGTCATCATCCATTCTGACCAAGGCAGTCAGTTTGGTAGTGATGACTTCGCTAGATGGTGCAAAGACAATCATTTAGTGCCTAGCATGAGCCGTCGTGGCAATTGTTATGACAATGCGGTAGCCGAGTCCTTCTTCAGTAGTTTAAAGAAGGAACGCATCAAACGAAAAATCTATGCAACGAGAGAGGAAGCCAAATCAGAGATATTTGAATACATCGAAGTGTTTTACAATCGTAAACGTCGGCACAGTCATCTTGATCAACTGAGCCCGATGATGTTTGAGAAGTTACAAAGTGGAAGTTAAAAAACGTCTACTAAAGCGGGTCAAGTCCACTTAACTTGTGTCGCGTTTTATTAGAACATTACAAATCAGTTTTGCTAACACACTTTCCACATCGCTACTTGGCATTGGTTTCCCAAGCAAATAGCCTTGCAGCTCATCGCAGCCCATCAGAATAAGTTGCGCGCGTTGTTCGTTAGTTTCCACCCCTTCGGCGATGACTTTAAGTTTGAGGGCATGTGCAAGCAAGATAATGGTCGAAACAATCGTCCTCTGGTCAGCACTCGTCGTTATTTCGGTGATAAAAGAACGGTCAATCTTGATAGTGCCGAGCGGAATCTTGGATAGATAGCTAAATGAAGAGTAGCCAGTACCAAAATCATCAATCGAGATATGGAATCCTGCATCTTTGAGTTCCTGTAGTCTTGGAATCAAGCTATCAATATTTTCCATTAACACAGACTCAGTGATTTCAAGATCAATGGCTGCAGACTCCTGATTATTGTTTGTGATGTCATTATCATCTATGTGCCCCCATACAGAGCTGCGGATGACATCCACAAAATCGGGATCTTTTAATTGTAGGGCTGATACATTAACAGCAATCGGTGGCGGGTTTAATCCAAGTTTCTGCCACTTGAGATAATCCGTTGCCGCCTGTCGCGTCAACCATTTCCCCACTTCCATAATCATGCCAGAGTCCTCTAGAATCGGAATGAATTCAAGCGGTGGAACAAGCCCACGCTCCGGACTTACCCAGCGGATGAGCGCTTCCAAACCTACTAGGTCACCACTACTGGCCGTATGCTTTGGTTGATAGTGCATTACAAATTGTTTTTCAATGATTGCTTTGCGCAGTTGACTTTCCATCAGTAGCTGCTCGGTGACCCGCGCATTCATGTCTGAGGTATAGAACATGTATTCCGTACTCGAGAGTTTGGCTTTTTTTAGTGCAACTTCCGCATTGGTAATCAGAGCTTCAACCGCTCTGCCATCTGTTGGAAATACAGAAATTCCAGAGCGTATGGTGACATTCAGCTCCTGATCACCTATCAAGAATGATGTTGTAAAGGGCTCGACCAGATATGTCTGCAATGTATGTGCAAACTCAGCGTCATTATGTAATCCCGATATAGCAATAGCAAAGCAATTGCCGCCAATACGCGCAATATTGGTCGGCTGCTCGGTAGATAGCCGCTGAGCAATCATTTGTAGCAACTGGTCGCCCTTAGATTTACCAAACGAGTCATTAATCATGCCAAAATGGCGGATGTCGATTAACAACAGCGCTAGAAAACTATTGGTATTCGCATTAGATTGGATATCGAACTCAGCGCGCTCTAAAAAGAGCTGCCGATTAGGTAAGCCAGTTAATAGGTCGAATAACGTTGCATAGTTCAACGCAGCTTGTTTTTCTTGGTAATTAAGCGCAAAAGAAATGTCATCTGCCAAGGTTGTCAGTAGTTCCATCTCATCAGGATCAAATATATCTGCATCTTCCGAGTACATCACCATCAAGCCAGCAAACTGTTCATCGATTATTATCGGAAACGAAGCTAACGATTGAAACCCATTCTGCAACAATAAATTTTCGCGCCTTGGTCCCCAGCCCAAGTCATGAACAATACTGGACTCTTTGAGATTGACTGACATAGGCGTTTTTAAGTCTATACCATCATTTAGTGCAAATCCTAGTTCAGAATGATCTTCATCCAGAGATATCCGGAGTCCATTCAGAATACCACGCTGATCCCCTGAGTAAACAAGAGGTATCAATACCTGATTTTGATTGTCGACAAAACCACACCAAGCTAGCGTGAATTCCCCCTCATCGATAGCAATGCGACATGCTTCTTGCAATAGTTCATTTCGGTCTTTGATACGCGTAATAGCCGAGTTTATGCTACTTAACATGCTATGCATGCGATTAAGCCGGGCTAGACGCAATTCTTGTTTTTTTCGTTCGGTGATATCTACGGATATCCCCAGCATCATATTGGCATTAGCGTTCTCGGATATGATGGGACGCCTAACCGTTTGTAACCAGCGTATCTTGCCAGCAGCATCAGTAATTTTTTCCTCTGGAATGAATACTTCCTGTAGCGTATCTATTACAAAGCGGTCATGATTGTTAAAAAACTCCACCTCCTCTGCATTGTGGTTGAAGTCGGCATCAGTCTTGCCTAACAGACTGTTCACACTAGTGCCATAGGCTTCTGCCAGTGATTGATTAACTAGAGTAAACTGCCCTGCATAGTTCTTGGCAAAAATGAAGTTGCGATCAAGATCAATGACCTGCCGCAGAAATTTATGCTGACGCACAATTTCTTCTTCTGCCTCCCGCCGCGTTATCTGCTCGGCTTTTTCCAATAATGCCCGGCGTACAGCAGCGCCTAATCTTTGCATTCGCTGTTTGAGTATATAGTCGGTGGCACCAGCTTTCAGGCACTCCACTGCCTCTTCCTCACCCAGCCTACCAGAGATCACAATGACTGGTAAATCAGGCCTATGCTCGCGAACGTATTGCAGTGCAAACATACCGTCATAGTCCGGCAGGTTGAAGTCTGTCAGGACAATGTCAAAGACTCCTTCATGCAATGCAGATTCGAAAGTTTGCTTACTGTTGGCCCAGGTAATATCACAGCATAAAGCATCATCCTTTAACTTTTCCTTAATCAATTCTGCATCAAGAGGATCATCTTCTAGGTGTAGTAATCGAATTAAAACATCCATAACAAGCACTCCTTTTGCCTTTTGGTTAATTGCATCTAGGTGGCGGTTCGTTGAGCACCGCCCAGTACAAACCTAATTCTTGAATGGCGCTCACAAATTGATCGAAATCAATCGGCTTGACTACGTAGGCATTGGCACCCAGTTGGTAGCTACGCAACAAATCCAGATGTTCGCGCGAAGAGGTGACCATGACAACTGGGATTATTTGCAGCTTTGGGTCGGTCTTGATTTGCCGTAGCACTTCTACACCATCGACTTTGGGCATTTTAATATCTAAAAAAACCACCACCGGCTGCTCCTCGGTACTATCTTTATAGGCATTGCGGCGATAGAGATAATCCAATGCTTCAGCCCCATCCCGAACAACCATCACTTGGTTGGCCAGATGACAGCCCTCCAATGCCTCCAAGGTTAGTTGAATATCTTCTAGGTTATCTTCCGCTAGCAAAATGCGTTTTAGCTTGCCCATTATTAACTTCTCCTATGCTTTGGCAGCGAAAAGTAAAAGGCCGCACCTTGGTCTAGCTTGCCTTCTGCCCAAGTACGTCCACCATGACGGGCAATAATACGACGCACATTGGCGAGGCCGATACCCGTCCCTTCAAAATCTTCTGCCCGGTGCAGGCGCTGAAACACACCGAACAGTTTGTCTATGTATTGCATATCGAAACCAACCCCATTATCACGTACAAAAAATATGATTTCTTTTGCGGTATTCTGTACGCCAATCTCAATTTCTGCTATCTCGCGGGTACGGGTATATTTGGTAGCATTGATAAGTAGGTTAGTGAACACCTGACGCATCATGGCCAAATCGGCCTGTATCAAGGGTAAGCTTGCGATATGCCAGTTGATTTTTCTACCTTGGATTTCAGGATCTAATGCACGAATGGTTTCTTTTACCAGTAAGGCTACATCCATTTCCTTACGCATCATTTCAACCCTAGACATGCGTGAGAAAGCCAGCAGGTCGTCAATCAAACAGCCCATCTTTTTAGCAGATTCAGCGATTGTTTTCAGATAACCTTGGCCTTTGGCATCCAAGAGGTGCGCGGCATTCTTTTCCAACAGCCCCAGAAATCCGTCGATATGCCGAAGCGGCGCGCGTAGGTCGTGCGAGACTGAATAGGAAAAAGACTCCAGTTCCTTATTTGCATTGTCGAGTTCAGCATTGAGTGTTTGCAGCTTTTCATGATTCCGGTTGAGCTCTTTGTTACGCTGGATAGCAGCGTCGTAAGTGGAAAGTAGTAGGTTAAGAATTTGCAGGCGATCAGCGGTAATGAAATGCCGATGACCGTTGAAAAATATCTCTACCCCAATGCTTGCATTGTTGGAGTCATGCAACTCTTGGTTAGCCAGTGCGTAGCGTACACGACTGATGAGATAATCTTCATCATATGGCTTCAATACAAAGTTATCGGCACCACACTCTAGCCCCCGAATGACATCATGCGGATCAGACATGGTGGTAACCAGAATGATCGGGATATTGCGTAAACCTTCATCTTCCTTAATACTTTGCGACAGTCCATAACCATCCATTTCCGGCATGTTCACGTCACTGATTACAAGTGCTGGCTTGAATATAGGCATCATTTCTATTGCGATGCGGCCATTCGAGGCAACGCTTACTTCATAGCCGTAGTGTTCTAGCGTGTACTGTAACTGTTGCGCTTGGGTCGGGCTGTCTTCCACGATGAGGATTTTTTCTGCAGTTTTTTTCTTGTTTTGGCTCATGGTCTTAGCTCCTTGCTGCATCATTTCTATGATTAACCAATGCAATCAGTGCCTTGGCGATTCTATCCGGCGGTAACACATGTGTAGCGGCACCCAAGGCAATGGCCGCCCCCGGCATGCCGTGCACCACAGAGCTTTCCTGATCTTGTGCCATGGTAATGGCACCACGGTCTTTCATTTCCTTTAACTCCACGGCACCATCCCTGCCCATGCCGGTGAGCAACACCCCCAGCGCATTTGGACCATAAACAGCAGCCAGTGAGCGAAATAAAAACGCGACCGCTGGCCGCAGATAGTTTTCGGGGTCTTGTCGGCTCAATATTATTTTACCGTCGGGCCCTATCCCCATATGAAAATCATCAGGTGCCAGATACACATGGCTTGGCAGCGGGGTAATACCATGAGAGGCCATCTGAACCTGTAAGCTGGTTGTTTGATTCAACCAGTCGCACATGCCAGCAATAAAGCTAGGTGCAATATGCTGTACCACGAGCATAGGCACTGCAAAATCTTTGTTGAGACCAGATAAGATAGTTTGCAAGGCTGGCGGACCACCAGTGGAGGCACCAATGCCTATCATTTTAATTTCCATCGGAGCCCGCTGCCATTGCTCATGCTTGAGCTTGGTCGCCACTAAACTTGACCTAGCCGTACGGCGTACCACCTTGACTTCGGACATGAGTTTAATCGTTTTTAGCATATAGGCAGCCGTCACTTCAAAATCCTCGTGTGCATGACCTAATGGTTTCTCAATACAAGCAATAGCCCCTGCCTCCATTGCCCTGAACGTGATGACGGTGTCTTTGATATTGGCACTGGCACTGCAAATCACAATTGGTACGGCCTGTGTTTCCATGATGCGGCGGGTTGCCTCGAAACCATCCATGCGTGGCATGTGGATATCCATCAGTATTACATCGGGTTTGTTGTTGCTGACGAAATCGAGTGCTGCCTGACCATCGGCAACGGCACCGATAACGCTAATTTGCGGATCTGATTCGAGTAAGTGTATGAGAAACATACGTACCACCGCTGAATCTTCTGCCACCAGTACTTTTATCTTATTGTTCGTCATCATCTCTAGTTAAATTAGCCGTTGTACGGCCTCAAGTAGATTGCCCTGATCGAAGCTGCTTTTAATCAGGTAGGCATTAGCGCCAGCTTCAAGCCCGCGCTCACGATCATCCCGTGTTTCAAGTGCTGTTACTAGTATGACCGGCAAATTCGCTAGTTTCTGGTCGGCCCGGATGCGAGCGGTCAGGTCAAATCCATTCAGGCGAGGCATTTCCACATCTGAAACCACCAAGTCGAAATATTCCGCCCTTAGCAGAGTAAATGCCTCCATGCCATCTACTGCCGTTTTAACACGATAGCCTGCTGACTCCAGAATGCCTTTTAACAGCATGCGTGAGGTAATTGAATCCTCAGCAACCAAAATTGCCTTTGCTTCTGCGGGTGTAGACCCAGTGGCAATCTGAGGAAATGACTTAACCATCAGGCGCGCAGACTTGAGCAGGTCAACGATGTTGAGTATGGGCGCAACTTGCCCAGAGCCTAATATGGTAACGGCAGAAACGTTACGTACCCGTGACAAAGGCTTGCGCAACGGCTTAACTAGTATCTCTTGTTCGTCTATCACGGCGTCCACGGCAAATGCAACTCGCCGATCACCACTGCCAAGCACGATAATCGGTACTCCAGTAAGCGAACTATCTTTGCGCTCCGTCATTGGTAATTCAAGCACCTCGGAGAGGTGCACCAACGCCAAGACACTACCACCATAAGAGATGGTCTCGCGGCCTTCAACGGTTTGAATATCCGCTTGTCTGGTGCGCGTCACCCCCTCTACCTGAGTAGTCGGCACTACCATGAGCTGCCCAGCCGCTTCGACAACGATGCCTCTAAGATTTGCTAATGTTGTTGGCATGATGATGTTGAACGTAGAGCCAGTTCCTAATTGACTACTTACCGACACTTCACCGCCCAATTTATTGACTTTTTCTCGGACGATTGTCAGCCCAAGCCCACGCCCAGATACTTGCGTAATCATCGGGCTGGTAGATACTGCTGACTGAAAAATCAACGCCAGTGACTCTACCTCATTAAGTTGCTTTGCGTCTTCTGCAGAGAGAAGCCCGAGCTTGACTGCCGAGGCCCTTACTTTGGCAGTGTCGATGCCGGCGCCGTCATCTGATAAAACCAATCGCACCTTGTTACCACTGATTTGCGACACGTCCAGCTTGATTATCGCGCGCGCTGGTTTTCCTTGTTGAACGCGCTCATCAGGCATTTCGATGCCATGATCAATACAGTTACGCAGTAAATGGATAAGTGGATCTTTGAGACCCTCCAAAATGCGCTTGTCGATTTCGATGTAGTCGCCATGAATTTCAAGATCAGCCTCCTTACCTTGATCGCGGCATAGATCTCGCACAAGTTTTGGCAATGATGCTGAAACTGTTGCAAACGGCAGTAACAGTAATTTTTTGGAGTCCTCCATCAAATCGTCCACTAACTTGCCGAAGTGGTGGCCATCTAGCGCCATTGTCTGGCCAAGCGTTGCTGTCTGACTTTCCACTAATTTAAGATAATCCATACTCCAATCGAAAAAATCTAGCAGTCGTGCCAGTCCTGCAGAAGACCTACGCTTATCTTGTACAGGCAGATGACGACGTAATTCTCGCACCTCAGGCTCTAGTGTTATCCAGGCTTTTCGCCATGTATCGAAACGCTCAGACAGCTCGCGCAGATCAACCGATCGTTGATGCGTAGTAAGCTTCACCATGAGCATCTCTTCGGCCTGTAACAAACTTGTTTCCAACTTAGTTACCGCTACACGTACAGTTTCCTCTGGATCGGTATTTTGCTGCGCCTTCTGTGCGAATGTTGCAGATTTCGCAACAGGCATCTTAAATTTTGTTGGACGAGTCTCAACGATGGCTGCTTCAATGGGCTGATCTGTAAGGGCTGGCTCAGTACTTTTAACCTCTGCGGCCGTATCCACGGGCGTAGCAAGCGCTGAAGTAATAATATTAAGGTCATGATGCAATGCATCCAACGCCTCAAGTGACGGCTTACTTTCCCGACGCTTCCAAGTAGCAAATACATCTTCGAGTAATTGGCACGACGATTCAATATCTGTGAAGTCGACTGCGCGTGCAGCCCCTTTCAAACTATGCGCGGCTCTAAACACGGACTCAATGATACTAAACTGCTCCTCCGTCGCAGGTATTTTTTCCAGTTTCAGCAAACCATCTGCAATCACTTGCAAATGCTCTTTAGCTTCAATTCTGAAGGTCGCTTGAAGCTTTTTAAGGAATTCCTCGTTTTTGCTGGTCATGTTGACTTCACTTTTTAAACTTGATAGCGCTCGACCATTTGTTTGAGCCTTTGGCCGAGATCACTCAGGTTACGTGCGGCGGTTTCCAGTTGCTGTGCACTCGCTACATTTTGGCTACTGGCTAGTTTGATGCTATCCATGGCCACCGCTACCTGATCTACCCCTACCAACTGCTCTTGGCTCGAGGCCGCAATCTGGGTGGCCGCCTGTACCGAATCCATCACACTGCCTGTTAACACCTGAATTGCTTCGCCTGCTACCTCGGTTTGGCGCGCACCGATTTCAACCGCTTTGCTGCCTTGCTCCGTAGCCATCACGGCGGTTGTCGTTGCTTTCTGGATGTCGCCGAGTATGGTGCGCACTTGGTTAGTGGCTTGCCGGGATTGCTCAGCCAGACTCTTCATCTCTTGCGCGACTACACTAAAACCTTTGCCATGTTCACCGGCTTTGGCGGCTTCTATCGATGCGTTGACCGCTAATAAATTAGATTGTGTGGCAAGGTCTTCTACCGAGGCAATGATCTGGCCGATGGTCTGATTCTGTTCGGAGAGCCGTACCATGCTGGCGGCAATCGCATCCATTTGCTGGCGGATGTTCTCCATGCCTTTATTCACATCTTCAATAGATTTGGTGCCGCTCTGCGAGCTTTGTGACACTTGCTGTGCACTGTCGGAGACTAGCTTTGCTTTCTGGCTGGCGACCTGCGCTGTCTGCCGTACTTCTTCCACCGTGGTGGTGGTCTCACTCACGGCAACCGCAGACTCACTGGCGCTAGTAGAAAGCTGGGTGGTCGAGGCAACTATCTCGCTGGCGGCTGAACCTAATACATTGGCACCTTCCACCAGACCGCTGATTTGTTCTCGAAGATTCTCGGCCATGCGCGCAAATGCATGGCCCAACACACCGACTTCATCTGCGCGCTGCTCAGTTAGTAACTGCCTTCTTAAATCTCCCGATGCCATACGCTCCGCCACCCGGGTAATTTCAATGAGTGGTCGTGAAATTAGCCGGTTCAACACTATCGTCAAGACCACGCCTATCAGGAGTGCCAGTCCACCAAGAATGGTAAATGTACGCATTGACTTAGTGGCTAGGTCGTTGGAGAGAGCGACTTGTGCGCTGGCATATCCCATCATATCTTTTCCAAGTTCGATTGAAATAGTATTCATTTTTTCGTAGCGCTCGGCCTGTATCCCCTGGATTATACTCATCCCTTCTTTAGTCTTTCCGGCAAGTATATGTTGAAATACGGCTTCGCGCGTCTGACGAAATGCCACTAGTGTCGTTTTCAATTCATCAAGCTTGAGCAGGAGTCCTGTATTGTTTTTGTAAACAGCCCCTAGTCGTTCTAGTGAGTCGTCAACTACCTTAAAACGACTTCGAATGTCTTGAACCAAAAGCTCCTGCTTGGCACGGTCAGTTATCAATATCATTTGTAACGTTTGAGATCGTTGCCGGTTCAAATTAGCTCGCAATTCGACCATATTGATCACACCAACGAACTCTTTATCCATCAAGCGTTGCTGAGAATCACGGATGGCGGTGATGGTGTTATAAGCGATGATGATGACTATGCCCAATAAAACGACCATAGTCGCAAACCCCAACAGGAGCTTGGCACCAGTTTTTAGATTTTTGAACCAGTTCATCAATTTATCTCCCTAAGTCAAACTTGATAGCGCTCGACCATTTGTTTGAGCCTTTGGCCGAGATCACTCAGGTTACGTGCGGCGGTTTCCAGTTGCTGTGCACTCGCTACATTTTGGCTACTGGCTAGTTTGATGCTATCCATGGCCACCGCTACCTGATCTACCCCTACCAACTGCTCTTGGCTCGAGGCCGCAATCTGGGTGGCCGCCTGTACCGAATCCATCACACTGCCTGTTAACACCTGAATTGCTTCGCCTGCTACCTCGGTTTGGCGCGCACCGATTTCAACCGCTTTGCTGCCTTGCTCCGTAGCCATCACGGCGGTTGTCGTTGCTTTCTGGATGTCGCCGAGTATGGTGCGCACTTGGTTAGTGGCTTGCCGGGATTGCTCAGCCAGACTCTTCATCTCTTGCGCGACTACACTAAAACCTTTGCCATGTTCACCGGCTTTGGCGGCTTCTATCGATGCGTTGACCGCTAATAAATTAGATTGTGTGGCAAGGTCTTCTACCGAGGCAATGATCTGGCCGATGGTCTGATTCTGTTCGGAGAGCCGTACCATGCTGGCGGCAATCGCATCCATTTGCTGGCGGATGTTCTCCATGCCTTTATTCACATCTTCAATAGATTTGGTGCCGCTCTGCGAGCTTTGTGACACTTGCTGTGCACTGTCGGAGACTAGCTTTGCTTTCTGGCTGGCGACCTGCGCTGTCTGCCGTACTTCTTCCACCGTGGTGGTGGTCTCACTCACGGCAACCGCAGACTCACTGGCGCTAGTAGAAAGCTGGGTGGTCGAGGCAACTATCTCGCTGGCGGCTGAACCTAATACATTGGCACCTTCCACCAGACCGCTGATTTGTTCTCGAAGATTCTCGGCCATGCGCGCAAATGCATGGCCCAGAATATCCTCTGGGGATTGAGGTTTAATACTGGCGCGCAAATCGCCATTAGCGATTTGTTCAGCCGCATCAGCCATCGCTCGTAAAGATCGAGTCATACGCTCAAACGTCCGTGCCAACTCGCCTACTTCGTCGCTACGCGTGTCTGTTAACACGTTGACACTGAGATCACCAATGGTAATTCGTTCTGCAACGGTGGTGAGATGCTTTAGTGGTCTGGCGATGTTACGTGTGATAACAAAACCGGATAAGGCCGCAAGCAGTAAGGCAACAAAGGTACTAAATACAATAATCTGTTTTGTATTCCCGGCACTAATCTCTGCAATTTCTGCTCGTTGTTCGAGCAAAACCTGCTCTTCGTTTATCATTTCATGGATTATTTTTCGGATTTCAATTGTGAGCATTGCACCTTTACCGGTCTTAATAAGCTGGATGCCTGCCGCTGGATTTTTGGTCTGAATTGCTTTTACTGTTTCCTTGGAGAAGTCGATACGACTTCTCATGATGGGTTCGAGTGCATCGAAACGCTGCTGTTGGCGGGGATTATCAGCCGTTAGTTTCCGTATGTCTTGAGCAGTTTCGTCGACTCTCTTGACTGTGCTCTGATAAAGTTCTAACTCCCTGTCTTGGCCTGTAATAGCGTAGCCTCGTATGGAATTTTGTATATCTTGCACTAGCGACTCTAGCTCAACGAGACGACTCAGTACTTCGTAAGTATGCTTACGTAAATTCGATGCAGCGACGAGTTGCGTCGTACTTTGGTACGAAATAATGCCAACGATAATAAAGATAGCGACTATCAGGCCAAATCCAATGCTAATCTTAGTGCCAACATTCCATTTCATGATGTGTCCCCATCGGTTATTCAGGTGCAGTTATCTATGTTGATGTTATTACTTCCTCATGTACGATAATTCTTGGGTCTGTCAAAATACGATCTAAATCAAGTACTACAATGCACTCTTGCGTTACGCCTTTCAGATAGTCACTATGGATACCAGTAAGGGTTGGTAATGGAGGCTGCAGGCTGTCTACCGATATACTACGAACGCCCACAATGACATCTGCCAATAAACCAAATTCAATATCGTTAGCTTGAACAATAATAATCCGATGCAGATCAGTGAGCCCTTTATCTGGCAAGTCGAAAAACTTTTTAATGTCGATGACTGGTGTGATATTGCCCCGCACATTCACCATACCTAATACGAATGCAGGGGTACAGGGCATCGCTGTCAGATCCTTAAGCGGGTAAATCTCGCGCACATGGCGGGTTTCCAACGCATAGGATTCTTGAGCAAGTCGAAACTCCAGTAGCTCAAGCGAAACTTCTGCCAATGTGTCGCTTTGCAATGGCTGTGCAAGTTTTTGTGCGCGAGTACGGAGTATTTTTCTGTCATCTGCGCTAACCTTATTGACGGTAGTCTGAGATATGGCAGTCATATTCTTTTTCATGGTATGGTTTCCATGAGTGGCATGGTGTTAATGATTTCATTCAATTGACCGACTGTAAGATTGTCAGATTCTGGCAATATATCATCTGGCTGATACGTGCTTAGTATGCGCTGTACAATGGAAAAATGCTTATAGGCTTCGTCCATTTTCCCGCTGTTATGTGCGATGTTGCCTAATGAAAAATAGGCCAGCACAAAGTTAGGACGTAGAAAAATTGCTTGTTGCAGAGAAGCGCATGCTTGCTGGACATCGCCACTCTCCGTCAGAATAAGCGCGCGCATATAATAAGCAGAGGCATCCACTTTATCGGCAACAATCCAACGCTCGCAACATACCAGTGCATCTCTCAATCTGCCTAGATTAGCCAATGCACGTGCCTGTAGAGCGCGCGCCTCCAGCTGATGAGAGTGTCTGGTCGCATTGTCGTTAAGCATTTCCATGAGCGTGTCAGCCACCTCTGCATAACAGCCTTGTGCGTAAAGTGATTGCGCAAGTGCTAGCGATTCGGACGAATCTTTTGCCTTGACGGCTATTCGTGTTGAGGCGTCTAAGATGGGAGGCTTAAATGATTTTAATGGTAAATACTCTTTGGTTGCAGGCGTCGAAAATGTCGCTGCTGGCATAGCAGTTGCCGAATTTGAATGATTCAATGCTGATTTATGGCCTTTTTGGAACAGAATCGCTCCGGGATAATTCACATTAGTAAACTGCGGAAATAATGCTTTAGATGCCTCACTTGGGCTTACCAGCAACCACCCACCCTCAACCAGTGATTTGCTGAGGTTGCTAATGACCCTCTGCACCTGTGCTAACGAAAAATACATCAGTACATTGCGACAGAAAATCAGATCCATAGCATTGGTATTATTACCAAGCGATGGATAAACATCTTCGACCAAATTAAGATGACCAAAACTTACCAGTTTCTTAATCTCAGGCGCGATGGCAAAGTTACCATCTGCGCAAGGCTTGAAATAACGTTCTTTGAGCCAAATAGGTGCGTTACGAAATGACCATTCGCTATAGATGCCGTTAGCGGCTTTATCTAAAAAGCGTAAATTAATATCCGTGGCAATAATCGTTATCTGCCAATCTCGTAAATCAGGGAGTAATTGATGTAACAGAATAGCAAGCGTATAAGCTTCCTCACCGCTGCAACAGCCCGCGCACCAAAAGCGTAGGCGCTTCTCACGGCTGCGTTGACTGCTAATTAACGCTGGCAGTATGTGCTGGGTCAACGCCTCCAGCAATTGCTTATCTCGGAAAAAGTACGTTTCACCTATCGTTAAGTGGCTTGCTAGAATTTGCAGGTGTGCTTTTTCTGGCGCAGATGAAAGCAGCCAGTGGATACATTCCTCGGGATGCTTGAATCCAAACTCGTGCGATGCAGCAGCAAATCCTCGTTTAAGGTCATCCCAACGTTCACGCGGAAAATACAAACCAATTTTCTCGGCAATGAATTCACTGAGCAGAGTTAAGTGCGAGTCATGTATGATTAAAGGCATTATTTTAATTGACCCAATGCTTCATCAAGAAGTAGTACATCGTTGGGCGAGAGAAATTTTTCAAGGTTGTAAATCAGCACTAGGCCATCATCGAGTTTGATTACGCCCTGAATTTGCTCCATATCAGATGAGAATTGATCAGAGTCCACTAATAAAGATTGATCTATTGCAATTAAGCCTTGAGGCGCATCAATCAGTAATGCCACTTTACGCTTGGCCGTAAGCGCAATGAGAAAATGATGTGTAGGATTTATTTCCCTATCTGGCAAATTCAAGCGTTGCCGAAGATTCAGTACTGGGATAATTTCACCTTGAAAATTAATGATACCAAGTATGCCGACAGGAGCGTTGGGAAGTTTTGTAACCTCTGTAGCGTTAACGATGCGTACTACATTAGCCAGTGGTAAGGCATAACGATGTTCTTCGACAAGAATTACGACCAGATTGGTAAGTTCGGTCATATATGTGAAATTTCAAGCAAACAACTTGAGAGGTAATGTTTTTGGGGGCCAGCCACGCCCCTCAAACTGGAGTTTTGGAAAGTTGGGAGTAAACGGACCAATTTTTCTAATTGATACCACTTAAATAACCCTTTCTATTCATTGGTATTATTAAGAGCTGTGCTTAATAATACACCTCTTCACTAAAAATACAAACGCAAAAAAGTTAAGGTATTTAACATTAACTGTAGCTATAAATTTCCATTAAATAAGAGACTGAAATTGATTGAAAAAGTGTGGCTCAGTTTGATTGAACAGCCTGAATCATTAACCAAAATTCTCGATGTCATAATTGTATCTAAATATGTATGGGGGTATCCTTGATAAACGCAATATTCCTTATCGTAACGAAGCTAAAATCCAAGACATCTCTGTCGAAACTTTAACAAGATCGATTATTTATCATGTTTTGTAATTTTGGCAAGGTGGGGTCATCAGTTAATACTTGCCAAAACCTTAGTAGTCTACTATGAGAAGTTGCACGAGAAAACAGATGGCCAGTATTTAAGAAAAATGCCGCTTATGAACAAACTTTGTATTCCATCCAACTGATCACAACCGTAAGGGCGATGGTACCAAAGTCGCAAAAAACATTATCAAGCAATAAAATGGGATGATTGGACTATGCTGCATTACTATCAGTCTGGAGAGTCATCCATGTACAGATACAATTTAATTATCATCATCTAGTAAAACAGCACCATCTGCATCTCTTCTGACTTTAGTAATGCCAGGAGTCTCTTCTTCTAAACGTCTGAGTTCTAATTCCTGCTTGGATATCAGGCCTTGTTGCATGCGGACCAAGTCAGCTAACCGTCTATTTTCAGAGTGTAAGGTCTGTAATCTTAGTGCCTGCTGGATGTCCATATAAAGCGCATAATCATCCCATGGTTTACCAATAAAACGGTGTATGCACGCTTCATTGATTGCGCCTATCAGGCCTTCTAGGTCCGTTTGGCCGCTGACAATAAAACGTACTGTCTCAGGTTGGATCTCGCGTAATTGTTTGAAAAAGTCCACACCACTCATTTCCGGCATACGGTAATCAGAAAGGGCTATATCGAAAACGACACCTTCTGCTGCTCTGGCTAGCGCGGCTTTAGCCGATGTAAAGATTTCGATATGATTACTTTGGTCGCTGGCGCCAAGCGCTCGACGGAGCGCTTTGAGTACGTTTTCTTCATCATCTACTAACATGATTCTAGCCATAATCACCCCTTCAACCGGATATAGATGGTGAGCGTATGTCCATCTGATTTCTCATATTTTTGCAGTTGCTCAATGAGTGCGTCTGTCATCTCGTACTCCTTTGCCAATAGCACCCAACCACCTCTCGATACCAAGTCACGCGACAATATCATGCCCCTCTTAAGTTGGTTGCTGCGAATGGCCAGCTCTCTATCCTTTACTTGATCATCACGTGCGCTCATATGTGCGATGAAAGCATCTACTATTTGTGGATCATAGCGAGTGCCCCGTCCTTGCTGGATGAAATGTTGCGCTTCTTGTGCACTCATACGACTGGCTAATAAATGACCTAGCTGCACAGACTCATATTCATTGGCAATCATCAGTACCCGTGCGCCTAGGGGAATAGCAAGCCCGGCGAGCCCATCTGGATAACCAAGCCCATCAAAGCGCTCGTGATGGCTGCGAATTAGTATCGCTGCGCCATTCAGTTGCTCCAGAGACATTAGTGCATTTTGACCTACGACTGGATGCTTCACTACAGCTTCTCGCTCTTCGCTACTTAGCGTGTTAAAGGATTTATTCAGGAGATAATCCGGAAAGCCGATTTTGCCGATGTCATGCAATAAGCCCGCAATCATGACCTCTTGTGCCTCAGTATCTGACATACCTATACGCAATGCTAATCGACGCGCGAGATCAGCCACTCGTCGTGAATGACCTGCCATCGAGGTTTCACGCAACTCCATCAGGTTAGAGAAAATACTAATTGAGGTAAAAAAGCTTTTTTTGAGTTTGTCGTGCGCGACCTCCAGAAAGCCCATGGCCTGTCGCAGCTCTTCAGTCCTTGATTTTACTTTGGCTTCGAGATTGCTGTTGAGATCTTTTAGCTCTTCGTTCTGCTTCCTGATTAAGGCTTCTAACCGGATTTTCTCTAGTGCCATCTGCTTCTGCTCGAGGGCGTAGCGTACCGAAATGCTGATATCATTATCCTCCCAAGGTTTGGAGATATAACGATAAATCTGACCTTTATTGATGGCATCCACAGTGGATGAAATATCGGCAAACCCGGTGAGCAAGATACGTACGGTATCGGGTGAAGCCATACGCACTTTCTCTAGAAATTGGGCGCCGTTCATTTCTGGCATCCGCATATCTGATATCACTAGATCGATTTTGTGTTGGGCGATAATCTCAAGCCCCTGAGCACCACTTTCTGCAGTAAATATCTGGTACCCCTGCGAACGGAACAGGCGCTTGAGTGCAGCAAGGATGTTAGGTTCGTCATCGACAAACAATAGATTTTGCTGCGTTTGGAATTCAGGCAAGCTATCCGTCATTTATGCATCCATTTCCACAGGTTGTTTCAAGGGAAGCGATACAAGGAATGTGGTACCCACCCCCACTTCACTATTGACATCAATCTTACCGTGATGTTTTTTGATAATGCTATAAGAAACAGAAAGTCCGAGACCAGTACCTGTTCCCACTGGCTTAGTCGTGAAAAAAGGGTCAAAAATACGGGTCAGGTTCTCTGACGAAATACCTTTGCCATTATCCCTGACCTCGACCCATACATGGTCTTCGTCCATGCCGGTACGGATTGTGATAGTGCCTCGCTGTTCGCCCATAGCATGCGCAGCATTTACAAACAAGTTCATGAACACTTGGTTAAGTTGCGGTGGCAGACATTCCACGTTGGGAATATCCGAATACTCCTTGATGACATCTGCTTTATATTTAATCTCGTTATTGACAATATTTAAGGTGCTATCTATACCCTGTAGCAGGTCAGCCAGTTGCCACTCTTCCTCTACGTCTGCATGCGAAAAATCTTTCAGGTCCTGGACTATTTTTTTTACTCGTATAATCCCCTCACGGCTTTCGCTCATCAATGCGGCCACATCTTCTCGAATAAAGGCAATATCCACCTTAGTCTTGATCGACTTGATTCCTGCAAGTATGTCAGGAGTCCCTGAGAGAGCGGGCTCGGCTTTCTCATAAATCTCCATGACTTGGAAAATATCGTTTAGGTATTTCTGCAATGAGCCTAGATTAGAGTACACATAACCTATGGGATTGTTAATCTCATGCGCCACGCCGGCTGCTAACTGACCGATAGAAGCCATTTTCTCTGCTTGCAATAACTGGCCTTGCAAGGATTGCAATTTTACATAGGCATCATTCAAGTCTTTATGGCTTTTCTTTAGGGCTTGCTCTGCCAGTTTGTGCTTGGTGATATCCACAGAGATTCCATCGAGGCGTAAGGGCTTGTTATCAAATCCAACAATGATGCGAACATGATCGTGGATCCATCTGATAGAACCATCAGGTAGTACGATGCGGTAATCAAAGTCTAGCACACCGTGATCATGTAAATGTGACATGACAGATAACACGTGCTCGCGATCTGGTCCGTGAATGATGTCCAGCCAAAGATTGGGTATCTGGTAAAAGTCTTCAGCGGGGCGGCCATACACTTTCATAGCAGCCGGACTCATGTAGGTGGTGTGGTAAGTCTCCGGTAAAATGGACCACACCACATCGTCTAGCGAAGACAAGATGCTGTTTAGGCAATCATCGCCTGTTTCGTTTTCTAGGGGTGGGTGCATAGATCGTGCAGGGTCTTTATCCATCTATTCAATCCTTTTATGTTAACTACCAATCAACATGCGGGCACCTGCATATAGCTGATCGGCTTCTCTCGCCAGCACTGCTAAGGTGGGCGCGTCTATGCCTAATCTTTCCTGGGCGCTTTCTTGGAGTTGTGCCTCTTCCATCAGCCCCTGATTGAGGTTGTGGGAAAACAGATTTGCCACATACAGCACATCTATCAGAACCTTAGTGTGTCCAGTTTTCTGGGACGTATGGTGTTGCGCAATAGCCAGGGAAATTGGCTCAGGGAAGTGCCAGTATTTGGCGACTTCTCCGCCCAAGGTGGCGTGATCCATACCAACCCGCTCCCGTTCAAATTGCAACGATTCGGAGTTGCCTGCATCGAGTGGCAAGCTATTTTCTTCCATCACATTTGTAAAATGCATGCCAATCACCAATAAGCCTACATCATGTAACAAACCGGCAGTAAAAGCAGCCTCCTGATCTACTCCGGCCACCTTAGCCAGTATTCTGGCGCAGACTGCTGTACGTATGCTGTGCTGCCAGAATAACTGCAAATCCAGCGTGTTTAATTGTTTTGGTAATACATTAATAATGGCGGCAGAGGTTACTAGGCCGCGCAAATTGTTAAAACCTACCACAACAATCGCTTCAAATATGGAGCTAACCTGCCCTGATAAACCGAAAAAAGGTGAGTTGGCCACACGCAACACTTTCGCCACAATGCCCATATCACTCTCGATTTTCTTAGCCAAGGTTGACGTATCGACATTGTCATCGTCAAAGCTTTGCATAATTTCGATGATCACTTTAGGTAGTGAAGGCAAGGTATGAATATGACTGATTAGTATATCCAGCTTCTGTTGATACTCAATACTCATCTGCTCTCTTTTTCTCTTGAATCAATACCATTGACCAATGAATACACATAAATGGTTCCTTTCGATTGGCAGGCGTCCCCCATACGGTGGCAAGCCACATTCAATGGGCGACCATCAGGCAGGTTTATTTGATGCAAAGTACTGCTCATCATCTCTCTGTAGTTTTTAAATTGCAAGGGAACACAGGTATTGGCCATAGCACCCAGCAATGGCTGCTGATCCTTGGCAAATAAGCTATTTGCTGCCAGATTAGCGATGACGATTAGGCCATCATCATCTACACCGATGACGGCAGTGGGAAGATGCTCCAAGATTTCCTGCGATACCTGTAATGCAGCTATGCTATGCTGGGTCTCTTTCACTTTTGCCATAGCATATAGTTCGAGGTCTCGGTTAATCACAGACAGCTCTTCGTTGGCCAGTTTGAGTTGCATGGCCAATCGAGAGTTTTCGCGTTTTAGTTCATAGCGCTGAAAAGCTTCGCGTACATTGTTTAACAAGTGCTCATCTTCCCAGGGTTTGGTCAAGAATCGGTAAATGGCCCCTTCATTAATGGCATCAGTAATCGATTTAAGATCGGTATAGCCGGAAAGCACAATGCGTACGGTATCAGGATAGAGCCGTTTAACACGCCTGAGAAATTCAACCCCTGTCATTTCAGGCATACGCTGATCAGAAATAATGACCCCTACCGGATGCGTGGCTAAGAGCTCCAGGCCCTGCTTACCGCTTTCTGCAACCAATATCTGGTAGCCTTCGCCTCGCATCAGGCGCCGGATAGACGTGGTGATATTGGCTTCATCATCGACTAACAGCAGTGTGCGTTCTTCTACACCAGCCACAGTCTTTGGCTGAGGTAGCCCCGCAAAGTTTTGCAGAAATACTGCACAGTCGCTGGCAGCGAGAGGTTTGCTGATGTAATAGCCCTGGACCTGATCACAGTGGTGTCGGGATAAAAAGTTGAGCTGACCTTCAGTTTCTACACCTTCTGCAATCACATGTAAGCGCATCTCGTGGGCCATGCTGATAATGGATCGGGCAATGGTGGCATCGTCTGGATTATTCGTAATGTCATGAATAAATGACTTGTCAATCTTGACCGAGATGGCGGGAAAGCGCTTGAGGTAGCTGAGCGATGAGTAGCCGGTACCAAAGTCATCAATCGAGATATGGACGCCCAGCGCCCTGATGGCACGTAACTTCTGGATATTGGCTTCTACATCCTGCATCACCATGCTTTCCGTAATTTCAATCTCCAGACAGGAAATCATATTGCCGGATTGGTGCAACACTTGCTTTAGCGAATCGACAAAATCATCGCGTTGTAACTGAACTTGGGATACATTGACAGCAATTCGTGGTGGAGCCAAGCCCTGACGATGCCATGCAGCGTAATCAGACATTGCTTGCGTCAATGCCCAGTGCCCGGCTTCAATAATTAACCCTGTTGCTTCCAACCAAGGAATAAATTCATCCGGCAGAATCAATCCTTTTTGAGGGTCATTCCAGCGCATTAAGGCTTCTAGCCCACAGATTTTGCCGTTATTAAGATCTATCTTGGGCTGGTATTGTAATACCAACTGCCCTTCACGAAGGGCAGTGTGGAACTTGCTTTCCATAGTAGATGCCATGAGTTGATCAAATGGAAGGTTGAAATTCATGTCAACAATCTAACAAATGCAGAGTCGATAAATAGAACTTCATTATAAGCTCCTAAGGAGATGGGTGTCAGAAATATTTAGCAACACTACTCGTTCAATAGAGTTTCATTCAATCCTCTATAGGACTGAGCGAGTTATATTCTCTTTAATCTAGGTCTCAACAGGCACATCAGAAGTACTCACAGCGGAAACCACTACCTTATTACGGCCACTCTCTTTAGCTTCATAAAGCGCCAAGTCGGCAGCTTTGATTAGACTGTCTACGGTCAAGGCATTCATCGGGTTGGACTTACCAGAATATCGTAGACGTTTATTCTTTTCCGTTTTGTGATTTTTCAAACATAATCGTGCTCAAAATAAGCCTCAATTCTACGACAGTTATTTAATATCGAATGCTAAAAAAACATTCAAGCTCCCAGGAACGGTATTTCGTTAAAAAGTGATTTTAAAGTTTTTGCTAATACATCGGTTAGTTCATTAGTGACTTATTAGGCATAACTAGTCGTTTATGGGCTGTCGCACAAATGTATGGCTCTAGAATTGCAACAGTTACTAGACAGTTTTTACGTGGCCGAACTTTTTTCTAATGAACGCCAGAATCCACAAAACGGGCAGTGATAAAAGGATAATCAGCTAATTTAATTATGGATAATATAGTTAGTCCAGCAAACAAGATTAAAAACCTACCCAACCATGGTAGTCCAAGCAGGGGAAAGTTCAGTCCATTAAAATAACCATTTGATGGACAATGATAAAAACTATAACCTATTGATTCAATGATGTTATAGCATGTCCATTTTTAAATTACTTACGGGTAAAATGGCTCATTTAAAAGAGCGTGATCATGACAAGGCTTTTTACCAGCTTTGCCAGCATATGGAGCCTAACTACCACCAGCTAGAGTTCGATTGCCGCGTTTATTTAACGTGGAAAAGTGAGAAGTAACTTAACACATGCTAATGACGCCAAATTTTAGCGCGTCGAATCATAAACCAGCTAAACATTAGGTAAAAAGCCATCGCAATCGCTAACCCCGATGGCGCATACCAAACAAGTGGCACAACTAGCCCTGCTGATACGGTAGATAGCAACATTTGGATGAAAGCCTGACCAGATGCCGCAGTACCACGGATTTTAGGATGCCGGTCTAAAGCAGCAAGTGAAAGTATTGGCATTGCCAAGGCCATACCGATATTAAATAGCGCGATTGGCACAATGTTGTAAATAACATTGGTAGGGAGATATAAGCAAACACCGATGTTAAGCAAGACCATTGCTGACATCCACACATACGCCAGCTTAATTACTTTGCTTTGTGCGT
>Ga0207968_100119_pt1 | contig 34954 bp, 28 predicted proteins | sample LakWasMet21_HOW5_2_FD_183867 | JGI IMG/M metagenome (GOLD analysis project Ga0207968, IMG submission 183867) | Freshwater sediment methanotrophic microbial communities from Lake Washington under simulated oxygen tension - Sediment Metagenome... | ecosystem: Environmental > Aquatic > Freshwater >...
CCCGAGGAAAACACCGGGTCGAGAAATTCGCCGGCATTGCCGAGCAAGGCATAGCCCTTGCCGTAGAGACTTTTCACGTTCGCCGAATAGCCGATCAAGGTGTTGATCTTGTCGTCGAATACCGCGTTCTTCAGAATCCGGCGCAGGCCCGGAGCCTCGGCGATCAAGCCCTGCAACTTGGCCCCGTAATCCTCGCCCGGCGCATAAAACGCCTGCTCGGCCACCACGCCGATGCTGCTGCGGCCGTTGCTGAACGGGATCAGCCAGAACCAGACATCCTTGTGCTCGGGATGCACGGTGATGAGTATTTTATTACGGTCGAACTCAGGGTCGGTGATCCGGTCTTCGATATGACCGAACAGGGCCTGCCTGACCGGAAACCCTGAAGGCGACTCCAGATCGAGCAGGCGCGGCAATATGCGCCCGAAGCCGCTCGCATCGAGCACGAAATCAGCCGTGTAATCATAAACTTGACCTTCCGTATCGGCAACGGTCAAATGCGCCCGAGGGGCGGAAAAATCCACCGACTTGACGTCCATTCGCCAGTGAATATCGACGCCCATCCGCGCCGCTTCATCGGCCAACAGCGCGTCGAAACGGCCGCGCTGCACCTGAAAGGTCGTGCCGATGCCTGCGCTGAACTTGTTTTCGAAATCGAATTCGGTGTGCTGGTCGCCATAGGCGAAGGCCGCGCCGTTTTTAAACTGAAACCCCGCATTGACGACCGCATCGAGCATGCCGGCCTCCTTGATGAATTCCATGCACTGCGGCAACAGGCTTTCGCCGATGCTGAAGCGCGGGAAGCGCTGGCGTTCGAGGACGGTGACCGGATAGCCCTTTTGCCGGAGCAAGGCGCCCGCGATACTGCCGGAAGGGCCGGCGCCGATGATGATGACTTTGCTTTGACGCGACTTATCCATGCGGGTTATTGATCCTGGGCATGCGTGGGTTGAGGGAAGGAATCACCGGCGCTATGGACGGGTTCAGGCTTTCGGCATCGCGGCTTCGATATGCGCCGCAATCGCCGCGATCGCGCCCCGGTTTTCCTGTAAAAACGCCCTGGCGCGCCGCGCCAGCTCCGCCCGGCGTTCGGGATCAGCATACAATGATCGGACCGTGCTGACAATGTCTTGTTGCGTCCGGCATTGCAGCGCGGCGTTCCTCGCCAACACCCCTTCCGCGATCTCCTTGAAATTGACCATGTAGGGGCCGAACATCACCGGTGTGCCGACCGCGGCCGCTTCGAGCAAATTATGGCCGCCGACCGGCACCATGCTGCCGCCGATGAAAGCAATATCGGCCGCCGCATACAGCATCTTCAGTTCACCCATCGTATCGGCGATATACACATCGGTCGTGGCCGCGCCGGGGTCTCCGGAGGTCCGCATCACGACATTGAGTTGCCGATCCTCGCACAGTTTTTTGACTTCCAAGAAGCGTTGCGGATGACGCGGCACGATCACCAGCAGTAACTCCGGAATTTTCGCCTTGAGTTCAGGGTAGCTATCCAGAAACACCGCTTCTTCGTCTTTGTGCGTGCTCGCGATGATCCAGACGAAGCGATCGCCGAAGACCGAGGATTTGAGCCGCCGCCCCTCATCGATCGTCTCCTCGGCGATTTGAATATCGAACTTCATGTTGCCGAGCACCTCGACCGCATCAGCCCGCGCGCCGATGTTCACGAAGCGTTCCGCATCGTCCCGGGTTTGCGCGGCAATCAGGCTGACCTTGGCCAGCGACGCGCGAATCAGCGACGGAATCTTCCGGTAGCCGCGCGCGGATTTTTCGGACAGGCGGGCATTGATCAACAACAACGGCATGTTTTGTTTGCCGCACGCCACATACAGATTCGGCCAAATCTCGGTTTCCATGATCACCGCGAGCCGGGGCTTGAAGCACTTCAGGAAACGCCGGATCACACAAGGCAGATCGTAGGGCAGATAAACGTGCGCGACTTGATCGCCGAAGGTGGCCTGCACCCGCGCCGAGCCGGTCGGCGTCGTGGTCGTGATCAACAGGCTCGCGCAGGGATGGCGTGACAGCAACAAACGCAACAACGGAAACAGCGCCTCGGCCTCGCCGACCGAAACCGCATGAAACCAGATCACGTCCTGGGGATAGCTACCGCGATAAAAACCGAAGCGCTCGTTCCAGCGCTGCCGGTAGGCCGGCGCCTTGATACTGCGCCAGAGCAGGCGCAGGATAATGTAGGGCGTCAGTAAATAGAAAAGTAAGGAATAGAGAGCGAGCATGCAATATTCAAATAGGCGCGATCAAGCGAGGGACTGACTGAATGCGTGGAAAATCCGGCAAGGCTTTGCCCCTCGGCAAAGATTTCATCCCTGCCCTGTCCGCGGCAATCTCATTGATTCCACAAACACGTCCCGCCCGCTTTCTCTATCGCCGCCAAGCGCCGCTGATGCGCCTCCAGTTCCTCGGCGGCGCAGGCGATCACCTTCAACGGTGGCCGGTCGGTGGCGATGCGCGGCATCAACTGGCTCTCCGCCGCCGCGGCCTGCCCTTCGGACGCCTCATCGAGCAGCGAGAACTGCCCGCCGGTCATCAATAAATAGACGTCGGCGAGGATTTCGGCGTCGAGCAACGCGCCGTGCAGTTCCCGGTGGCTGTTATCGACGCCGTAGCGTTTGCACAATGCATCCAGGCTGTTGCGTTGGCCCGGATGTTTCTGGCGGGCGAAGGCCAACGTATCGAAGACTTCGCAATACCGGGTTATCGGCGCCAAAGGCTCCGCCAACAAGGCGAACTCATGATTGATGAAGCCGACGTCGAACGGCGCATTATGGATGACCAGTTCGGCGCCCTCGACGAAGGCCAGGAAATCCTCCGCGACGCCGGCGAAGCGCGGCTTGTCTTCGAGAAATTCGTTGGTGATGCCGTGCACCTCGATCGCGCCGGCGTCGATCACGCGCTCCGGGTTGATGTAGACATGAAAACGGTTGCCGGTCAGCCGCCTGTTCACCAGTTCGACACAGCCGATTTCGATGAGCCGATGCCCTTGCTCCGGGCTCAGACCGGTCGTTTCGGTGTCGAGCACCACGAGGCGGGAATTGCTTGCTTGCATGTTCTTCACGATAAAGATTAACCGGCGTAACGTTCGATCATCTTTTCAGCCTGTTCGGCGAACTTCTCCAGTTCGCCTTTTTTGACCGTCTCGACCGGAATCACCAGCGCGGTACTCAGCGTAATGAAGATATAAACATAGCGCTTGCCGTATTCGACCCGGATCAGTTCCTGCCAGGCCATTTTGTTTTTGCCGCTCGGCGATTTTTCAAACAGATAAGCCGGATTGGCCGGGTCGATCGTCAAGGTATAAATCCCGAACATCGCCTTTTTTTCCTGCGGCGTATATTGCTTCAGGATTTGCCGACGCATGTCGTACATCATGACTCTTGGCGACAACAGCGCCCACAGCACCGCGACCACCCCGATATAGGCGGCCGACTTCATATCGCCGTAATAGTAATAATAGAAGGTGCCGACCAGCACCATGACGCTCGGCACGATCCAGCGGTTTTTATTCAGTTGGCTTTGGACGTCTTGCGAATTCAGATATTGCGCTTCGTTGAAATTGACCAGATCTTCTTCTCTGAACTCGTATTCTATTTCCAGCATGTTCTTTTTCTAAATAATGTGTGGGGAAAATCAGTGCAGCTTGATCATCGCGTGCACGGTGCGTCTGAACAAATTGGACAAGGTCAGCATCGCGGTCCGGAAATAGCCATGGATCGCGACCTGATGCATCTTATACAAAGACAGATAGACGAGCCGGGCAATGAAACCGCCGACGCTGACCGAGCCCATCAAATTGCCCATCAGATTGCCGACCGTCGAATATTTGCCGAGCGAGACCAGCGAGCCGTAATCGTAATAGACGAATTTGACCGGCGCGTTACCGGACAACCGGTTGCGGATCGTTTTATACAAGGCGCTCGCCTGCTGATGCGCGGCCTGCGCGCGCGGCGGCACGTTGCCGGCACGACCGGGCCAGGCACAGGCCGCGCAGTCGCCCATCGCGAAGATAGCCGGATCGCCGGTTTGCAGAAACGCATCGACGACCAGCTGGTTCAGGTGGTTGGTTTCGAGGCCGTCCAGTTGTTTCAGCCAGTCCGGCCCCTTGATGCCGGCGGCCCAGACTTTCAGATCGGCCGGAATGATCTCGCCGTCGTGCGTCTTGATATGCGCCTTGGTCACCTCGGTGACCCGGCAGCCCAGTTTCAGATCGACGCCGAGCTTCAGCAACTGCTGCTGGGTCGCCTCGGCGAGTTTGTTCGGCAAGGCCGGCAGCAATTGCGGCGAGGCCTCGATGATCGTCAGGCGGACATTGCTGGATTCCCTGAGCCCATAGACCGCGAGCAGATTGGTCACTTCGTGCAACTGCGCGGCCAACTCCACGCCGGTCGCGCCGGCGCCGATGATCACGATGGACAAGGGCTTTTCACTGGCGCCTTCCTGGCCGGCAAAGGTCTTGATGTAAGTCTCGACCAATTGCCTCTGGAAGCGGAAAGCCTGCAAGGTCGTATCGAGAAACAGGCAGTTTTCGGCCACGCCCTGGATGTTGAACGAATTGCTGACGCTGCCGACCGCCATCACCAAGGTGTCGTAACCGAAGGTCCGCCGCGGGATCAGTTCCTCGCCGCTGTCGCTCAATGTCGGACTGACCGTGATTTCCTTTTTCGCGCGGTCCAGCCCCTCCATCCTGCCGAGCCGGAAGCGGAAATGATTCCGGTAGCCCTGCGCGAGATATTCGACCTGCTCCGATTCGTCCAAGGTGCCGGCCGCGACTTCGTGCAGCAGCGGTTTCCAGATATGCGTCGAAGTGGCATCGAGCAAGGTCACCTCGGCGCGCCCTTTGCTGCCGAGCTTGCGCCCCAATTTGGTCGCCAGCTCCAACCCGGAGGCGCCGCCGCCGACAATCACAATTTTGTGTTTTTCGTTACCCGTCTCCGCCATGGCCGCCCTTCAGCACTCGATTAATCCGAAAATGGCGACATTATATCGAATCGGGCATTTTGAGGCTGATTTTATTGAATCAGGATAGTTTCAGCGGAAGCTCGCATAAAGGTAGACCAGTCCAAACAACGAGATCAGCGCGGAACCGTAATGCTGAGCCTGGAGGCCGTGCTTTTGATCATACCGGCGAAGACGCGCCAGTCCGTAAAAGACCGGCAGTACGACAAGCTGATGACCCATCTCGACGCCCAGGCTGAAAGCCGCGATCGCGATCAACGCGCTGCGGAGCGGCAACGCCGCCATCGCATCCAGGAGCCCGCCGGCAAATCCAAGGCCGTGAAACAGACCGAAACCAAATGCCAGCAGCAGGCGCCGTCGGCCCCGGCTGTGCCCAGGCCCTCTTAGGTTCTGCAGCGCGGCCGCGACGATGCTGAACGCGATCATCGGCTCGACGATCGCCGAGGACAGGCGCAGGAGAGCCAGCGCGGACAGCACCAATGTCAAACTGTGCGCGAGCGTAAATACGCTGATCACCTTGACCAGATCCCACCAGCCGGATGCCGCCAACAGCAGCGCGCAAACAAACAGCAAGTGATCATAGCCGGTCAGGATATGCAGGATGCCGTGGCGGACGAAGGCCGCGTTGCGCCGCAGCATGCCCATCCCTGCCGGCTCATCCCCCTGGATCAGCAAGGGTTCGCGGAAGCTGAACAATTGGCCTTCAGTGGCGTCTTCGCCAGGGCTCAGCATCCGCACCACGAAACTCGCCTCCCAGGCATTGCCGGGCGCAAATTCGAACTCGCGCAGCAGGTGCTGGCGCATTTCGATCCGTCTGGATGCGGCATCCTTGAGCGGGTACTCGAAACGGTAAGGCAAAAACCCGGCAAGCCGTTGCGGCAGTTCGACCGCGCGGCCGCTCAACGGCAGTCCATCTGCCTTGATATGAAGATGGGCCAGGAAATAATCCGCATGTCGGCGGATCGCCTCCGGCCCCCGCCGGCTTTCTGCCTGGCTCAGCGCCTCCGCGACCCACAATTCCTCCTGCGAGACCCGGACAAAGAGTTCGATGCGGTCCGGCAACAGGCGGATGTCGATCGAACCTTGCGCGACCGGGTGCGCCCAGACCGATGGCGCCATGCAGCAGGCTAGGCAAAGCCCGGCGATCCGCAGCCAGTTCGGCGCCAAGACGCTGCCGCCAAGCCGGAAGGGCATCTGTATCACCGCCTCAGCGATGCACATGAAAACTGTCATAACGCGGATTGATCGCGGCGGCTTTTTGCAGATAAGCCTTGCCGTCCGGGATTTGTCCCGCGGCCAGATGGATCATCGCCGCGTGAAAATACAGATGGGCGTCCTGCCAGCCGGCCGCCAAGGCTTTTTTGCTTTCCACGAGCGCCTCGGCGTATTGTCCGTTCCGATACAAAGCCCAGGCCAGGGCATCCCATGTCATCGCGTTGCCGCGCAATTGGCTGTCCTGTTGCGCCCATTTCACCGCCTCGGCGCCGTCCATCCGTGCGTCCGCGTAAAATGTCGCCAGATGATGATAATATTTGACTTCGGAACGCCCAGCCGAGGCGAGGTAGGCGGCCAGCGCCTTGTCATGCCAGGGCCGCGCCAGCTCGGGCTTGCCGATATATGCATACAGATCGCCGAGAGCCTGATAAAACTCCGGTCTCGGCGCGCACACGACCAGCTTTCGATACAGCGCGATCGCCGCGTCAAAGTTGCGCTGCGCCGCGAACCATTCGGCCAGGTAATCCTTGACCAGCCAATAGCCGGAATAGGCGCGATCGGCGCGTTGATAATGCGCCCAGGCCGCATCGTTCCGGCCCCGGCTCAATGCCATCAGGCCTCTTTGCAGTTCGACCCAGGCATAGGCGCGCATGTCCTTTGCCGAAATCAGCTCTTCCGCCTCCACATACCAGCGGTCGGCGTCTTCGATATCGCCGTTTTTCCAGCGCAAATAGGCCAGGCGCGCCAAGGTGTCCCATTCGCGCTTGCGCTCGCTCACCTGGCGATAAGCCGCTTCGGCGCGCGGATAACGGCCTTCCTGCACCGCGATGTCCGCCTGCAGCACCCGGTATTTTGGATCATCTTCCAGCACCGCCGCCTGCGCCAGATCCGCCTTCGCGGCGGCCAGGCGGTGCTGATTCAGCTCAAAAGACGCCCGTAGTAGATAAAAGTCGGGATTGCCCCCCACGTCCCGCTCCGCCCGGTCGAAGGCGGCCGCCGCTTTCGCACTGTCCCGTTCCAATCCGGTCACCGTGCCTTTCAGGAAAGCAAAATAAGCCCGCTGCATCAATTCCTTGTCGCTGCCAGACGGCTCGGGCAAAGCCGAGATCGAGGCCTCGATCCCGGCCAACTCCTGTTGATAAGCGGTTGAAACTTCGACCGGCGGCAAACCGGTCAGCAACAGCGCCAATGCCGCGAACGCAAGGCCGGCTAGGATTTTTGAAAGGCGTTTGAACACGAGCGGTGTGCGGGTTTTGTCCGAAAAAAGGCGGGGAAACAGAAATCGGCAAACCAGCCTTTGGGGCCGATTTGCCGACAGTCGAGCATTGACAATGCGCTTACCAGGGCTCGGCCAGATAAGGGAACTGGCTCAGGAAAGGCTTGTCGTTCTTCAGGGGATTCGGTGGCGTTTTCGGAACGATCGGCGCCCCGTCCCACAATGCCTGATTACCCAAGCTATCGACATTGCAGGGCTTGCCGCCGCAACCTTTCTCCATGTCCAGGAACAGCGACAGGAAGCGGGTCGCGACCTGATCTTCAAGCCGGCGGCCAAAGGGCCAACTGCCGTTCGTGTCCATGTCGATCGAGGCGACATTCGGGATGAATATCTCGAACGTACGCGGCGGCTTGATGTTCAGCTTTTTCGGATTCCAGGAGTCATCCGGCATGTTGACTCGCTGAAAAAAGCATTTCTTCGAGCGCGGAAACGCTTCCAGCGCCAGTTTGTAGGTTTTATGCACCGAGACCTTCGCATTCGAATGATCGAAACAGGTGCCAAGGCCCAAGGCGCTGATCGACGGTCCGAAGCCCCAGCCGAGATGCGCGAAACGTGTCACGTAATGTTCGGACAGTTTGATGTTGTTCGCCAATTGGCGAGCATCCTCGCGCTCGTTCAGCGCCGCATCGAGAAACGGCACCCCGTCCACATCGACTTTCCGGTAATGACTCACGTCATTGTCGAAACCGGCGCCCCAAGCCCAGGCCGGCTTCAGCCAATTCAGCAGCGAATAGGCGGAAGGTTCGGGCTTACGCTCGGCCTTCGCGGCTGCCTTCAACACCCAGCTTTCTCCCCAGGCTCGGATGATCCGCTCCTGGTCGGGCGTCTTGGTCAGGAATTTCAGCGGCACTTCCAAGATGATCGCATTCACATTGCGTCCGGCTTGCGCATCCTTGCCGCTGTAAACGAAGCGATAATTGCCATCGGCATCCTTCAGAAACTTGTTGCCGTTCCAGCCGAGCGCCCCTTTCGGCAAATCCGCTTTGACCTTGATGCCCAATTCGGGATTTTTCGGGTCGAAATTGAACAGCGTATTGCCTTCCAGTTCGAGCAGCGTTTTTGGAATCGGCAGTTCGCGCTTGTCCTTTGCCGCCTGCGGCACGCGGTAAAACTGCGGTGTGTAATTGATCGACCTGAAAAAACCGGGCAAGTCATTGAAAAACGCATCGTCCCGGCCGCCGACGAAGGTTTTGATCACCTGCCCATCCGGCAACTTGATCGTGGTCGCGGTATTCGTCGGGATCACCTGTGAAAAACTGCCGCCCGCAAAATCGATGAAATCGACTTTGGCCTGGTTTTGCTGGTTGAACGTGACGCGCACTTCGCCGGGTTTATAGTTGATGTATTTCTTGCCGACGGCCGCCGCATATTTCAACACCGAAGTCAGGGAATATTCATCACCCATCGTAGGACCGGTCCGCGGATCGGGGTCAAAAAAGACGCGGTAAAGCAAATCGGGATCGAACTCGCCGGCTTTCGGAATCGACGCAAAGGTCAACGCGACGACGACCTTTTCCCCATCGCTCTTGTCGTCGCTCGGAAAACCGAACAAATCGTATAGATCCGCCGGATTGGCCGGAATATCGGCAAAGATCGAATTGATCGCATTCGGATCGTTATGGTCCGCCGCGCCGACCGCGCCGGAAAACAGCAGCACACCGATCGCCGCCCAACACGGCAAGGGTTTGAATTGCTTGATCGTTGGATTATTCATGGTTCCCCCGAAGTTTGTTTATTTTGTAGCCGGAATCCCCAAAAAGAGCAATCCGGATGATCAGACCTCTCGTGCTTTTATCCATCAACCGCTTCTGCTGCCGTCCTTGCTGGATGGCAACATAACCTAGCAATCATGCTTAGTCAATATAAACCGCCTAAATGTGTTTCAGCCCGGCAAAAAAATTTTCCGTGCGGACCAAGCCAAGCGCCAAACGATCGCCACAGGATCATGTTAGTCATTGTTTATGTTGACAGTTTACCCGAAATAAAATAGGCTCTACCGAGTTTTGTCAGCGTCTTCGGCGGCGGCAACCCACAACGATAACCATGCAAGGGGACGAATTATGCGTCAAGATCGTGAATTCAAGAAACCGGTCAGCTGGCTGCTCGGTCGGGAACTGTTGGCCGGCTTGAAGTACATCGCGGCCTATTCGTTCATGGGCGACAAGCTCGATGCAAAGGACTGGATGCAAGCCAGCATCGAACCCGCGCCCGCCCTCGATGACGTGCCGGACGGCACCTACTGGTTCGACTTTATCGCCGATACCGGCGACGGCATGTCGGCGGTGTATAACATCGCTTATTTGAGCATGAGCGATTTGTGGTTGGACAATCAGGCAGCGCCTTCCCAGGCTTTTGCACTCGAAGCAGGCGAAAATCACACCGAAAAATTGCCGCGCGGACAATTCCTGTTCGTCGGCGGCGACACCGCCTATCACATCGCCGACGTGGCTTCGCTGAAGGAGCGCTTTCAAACCCCGTTCAACTGGGCTTACACCGATATTGGCGCCAAGCCCAATGCGGCGGCTCCCGAACGGCGCCCGATTTACGCGATTCCGGCCAACCACGATTATTACGATGCGCTGGACGGCTTCAATCGGCAGTTTCGCCAACCCTATGGCACCACGTCAGGGCAAATCGCGCTGCTCGGTTTTGAAAGCCGGCAACAGGCCAGCTATCTGGCGTTGCAACTGCCTTTCGGCTGGCAATTGTGGGGCTTCGACTCGCAAAACGGCGCAATGGATTTACGGCAACGCGATTTTTTTGAGGCCTGCGCACGGCAACACTCTCCGGACAAACTGATCGTCGTGACGCCGGAACCGACGACCGTGTTCGGCAAACGGCAAGCGTCCGATGCCGCGATCGTGACCACCTTTAACGGCTTGGGTTTGCCGGTCAGCTTTTTGCGGGACGGCGTGCTCGACGACAGCCAATGCCGCCTCGACCTCTCCGGCGACATTCATCACTACGAGCGCTACTGGGGAGATGCGCAGCGGCCGAACTATGCCTCGGTGGTTGCCGGCGGCGGCGGCGCCTTCCTGCATCCCAGCCACACCGACATCGGCGAAGTCGATAAACTGGCGACCTACCCCTCTCACCTCGACTCGCACCGCGTCACCACGCGGCGCATCCTGAATCCCTGGGCGATCGCCACCGGCGGCTTCGTCTGGCTGGCCGGGGCCGTGCTGGCGTTACTGAGTTATTTCGCCTTGACGGTGCCGGAAAGCACTTGGGCCATTTTCGGGCAATGGCTGAAGCCGTTTCCGGCCGCCAATCGTCCGCTGGCCGCCGGCGAGCCGGGGCAACTAAACGGAATACTCGCCCGCATTCAATCGGCGCTGAAGGTCGATGTCCCCACCGACGGCTTCGCCTATCTCGGCGATCTGGCCTACATTCTGCTGTACATCGGCTTTCTTGCCGCCTGGATACTCTGCCTGCACAATTTGGGCAAAGCCGACCGGAATAGCCGCATCCCGGCCATCGCCGCGGTGCAAGGCAAGCTCCGAACGTTGTCCTGGACCGCCCAACGCCTGTCGCTGGTACTGTCGGTACTGGCAGTGTCGCTGCCGTTGTTCCTCTGGATTTGCAGCCAACGGGAGCCGATCGCCGATGCGTTCCGGGCCAGCGCCTTGATCGAACTGTTCTCGATCGCCGCCGTGTTGCTCTTTGTACTGAACCGCAAATACAGCGACCTGCTGAACGATCGCGCAAAAACGCAACCCTTGGACCAATTCGGTAAGCTCGATGGCTATCCGCTATGGCTTTTCGGCGGCATCCTGGCGCCCTTGTTTGCCGGTTACGGCTTTTTGCACTACGGGATTTTTCCGGCGTCGGTGATGACCTTCAATTTGCTGATCATGCTGCTGTGGACATTGATCGGTCTGGGCTTGCCGGCCTTGGGCTATTTCGTCGGCGGCACGCTGCTGACCCAGAACAAGAAAATTTTTCTCGGCATCGGCCTCTGGCACATGGTTCTGCAAGTGGCCACCCCGGTTTGGCTGGCGCTGTATGCTGGCTGGCCGGCGCTGGTGATCATCAGCGCCGTGGCGGTCGCCGCCACCGAATATGCCCGCCGCCACTTCAGCGCGGAGACCGTTTCGGCAGACCCCACGCTGCCTGAACAACAAGGCATCGGCAAGCGGCTGTTGATCGCCTGGGGAGCCCTCGGCGCCGCCGTCTTGCTCGCCGCATTCCTCGGCACGCCGATGACGGTAACGCCTTGTCGTCTGCTCGCGGCGTTCGTATTGGGCGCCTTGTTCAGCTGCCTCTGGTTCGGCTGGTATCTGGCCGTCTCGCTGGCGTTCAACGGCCACAACAACGAAGCGGGCGGCGGCGCGCGCAGCGAGAATTACCGGCACATGCTCCGCATCGCCCTGCGCCAAAACAGCTTGACCGCTTATGTGATCGGCATCGACATGCCTTATGCCGATACCGTGTTTAAAACGGGCAAACCGACCTTTCGCTTGGTCGATCAATTTACGCTCGAGCTGCCCGCAAAAAGTGCCGGATAGTCAAACCCTGCCGGACAGGCTGCCGCGCAATCCGTATAAGCCCCCTTATCTACAAGTCCGTCATTCCGGCTACCCACAGGGCACAAGTGGATTGCCGGAACCCACGGCGGCAGCGGATCATTCCGGTCTGGTTTTTTCAGGTTAATGACATTACCATGCGGGTTTGCGGTGCTCCCTCCTGTTGGCGATTGACCCAGGAAAATACAGCTTAACCCAACAGGCAATTTCCCGCTTTCCGCTCGATTTAGAACCTCAAATAAAACCAAGGAGAGCCATTCATGGCTTTAGTTTCATTGCGACAACTTCTGGACTATGCAGCCGAGAACGGCTTTGCCGTTCCCGCCTTCAACGTGAGCAACATGGAGCAAGTCCAAGCCATCATGCAAGCCGCCGCTGCGTGCGACAGCCCGGTGATCATGCAAGGCTCGGCCGGCGCGAATAACTATGCCGGCGCAATATTTTTACGCCATTTGATTCTTGCCGCGGTTGAACAATATCCTCATATACCGATCGTCATGCATCGGGATCATGCACTCACGCCCGACATCTGCGCACAGGCCATTCAATCGGGATTCAGTTCCGTGATGATGGACGGGTCTTTGCGGGAAGATATGAAAACCCCCTCCTCTTTCGAGTATAACGTGAAGGTGACGCGTACCGTGGTCAGGATGGCGCATGCGTGTGGCGTATCGGTTGAAGGCGAAATTGGCTGCTTGGGTTCATTGGAACACAAAACAGATGCCGCTGCTCAAGAGGCATCAGAACAACCGGATCACAGCCGCTTGCTGACCGATCCCGATGAAGCGGTCGAATTTGTCAAGCAAACACAAATCGATGCCTTAGCCGTCGCCATTGGCACGAGTCATGGCGCTTATAAATTCAGCAAGCCGCCTACGGGCGATGTCTTGGTCATTAGCCGTTTAAAAACCTTGCAACAGCGCTTGCCTCATATGCACTTCGTCATGCATGGCTCCAGTTCGGTAGCGCAGGATTGGCTAAAAATCATCAATGAATACGGCGGCGATATTCCCCAGACCTATGGCGTGCCGGTCGATGAAATTGTTGAAGGCATTAAATATGGCGTCCGCAAAGTCAATATCGATACTGACTTACGCATGGCGTCTACCGGCGCCATGCGTCGATACTTGGCCCAACCTGAAAATGCATCGGAGCTAGACGCGCGTAAGACCTATAAAGCGGCCCGAGACGCGATGCAAGCGCTGTGTCAGGCACGCTACGAAGCATTTGGCTCAGCCGGGCACGCAAGTCAAATTAAAGCCATACCATTGAGCGAAATGGACAAACGTTATCAGTAGAAGAGTGCGATTGAGACGGCCCAAGAGTGATTCGACTTTTTGCCCCGAGAAACTTCAAATTTCTCTCGCGGAGCGAGCATACAGCACCGTCCCGCGTGAAGGATCAAGTCTCTAAAATTTTGACCGACCTCGTTCTGCCGCCTCCCGCACAGTGTCGTTCATTTTCCGGGGGCGATGCTGGGCTTTCAGTCCGTTACTCGAATCCACCGGCTTTTAGCCGGTGCTTATTAAGTATTTTCAGTCAGTATAACCTAAGAATTATGAATAAGGATCATGTATTTAAAGAAAAAATCCAAAAAGTTTCTGATTTTGAATTCGGTTCAACTGTTGCCAGTGTATTTGATGACATGGTGAACAGGTCGGTGCCTTTTTACGGAGAAATCCAGCGTATGATGGCAGAACAAGCGGCTGATTATGTCAAGTCAGGTACAGATGTTTATGATTTGGGCTGCGCTACTGGAACGACATTAATCGGCATGAATACTTCAATTGAGGAAGATATTCGTTTTATTGGTATCGATGACTCTTCAGAAATGTTAGCTAAATGTCAAACTAAGCTGGAAGAGGCTGGCTTGAGGCGGCCTTTCGAATTACACATTTCGGACTTAAATGAAACCGTCGCAATTTCTAACGCTTCGGTAATCATTTTGTGCCTGACTTTGCAATTTGTACGCCCCATCAATCGAAAAAAACTGTTGGAATGTATTTTTGATGGGCTGCACAGTGGTGGTGCATTAATTCTGGTGGAGAAAGTATTGGCGGAAGATAGCGCTTTAAACCGCGACTTCATTAAATATTATTATAATTATAAGCGGCGTAATGATTATAGCGAAATGGAAATATCGCAAAAGCGTGAAGCGTTGGAAAACATTCTCATCCCATATAAACTCAGCGAAAACATTACTTTATTGACGGAAACCGGTTTCGCATCTTGCGAAGTTTTTTTCAAATGGTATAACTTTGTTGGGCTACTTGCGGTGAAGAAATAATGATGATTCAAATAGGTAATTTCTTTTTTAAATATCGAAACTGGGTATTTATCCCTTTGTATTTTTCGATTTTTATACCATCTCCTGAGCTGACAACTATTGAACACCATAATTGGGTGATGTGGACAGGATTATTTATCACTATTTTAGGACAAGGAATTCGATGGGCAACCATTGGTCTGGCATATATTGAGCGCGGCGGTAAAGATAAAAAAGTCTATGCATCGAATTTAGTGACTAAAGGGGTTTTTGATCACTGTCGGAATCCCTTATATGTAGGAAATATACTCAAATTGCTTGGCCTTGGAATACTCGCTAATTCATTGCTTTACATTGCGGTTTTTATCCCTGCGTTTTTGTTTATATACCAGGCGATTGTCCTGGCCGAAGAGAATTTTTTACGTAGTAAGTTCGACCAGGAATTCGACGCTTATTGTCAGCGCACAAATCGCTGGATTCCAAGGTTATCGGGCCTGTTTTCGACATTTAACAGCATGAGTTTCAGGTGGCAGCGTCCTTTGGTAAGGGATAACTCTTCTGCATACGTATGGTTAATCGGTATTGTGTCGATCTTATTATACAAGTATCCAGAGCTTACTAGGCATGAAGTGCAATTACGCAACCAAATGTTGCTGGGCATTTTATCGATACTGACAGTTATTTATTTAGCTATCCGCTATCTGAAAAAATCCGGAAAAATCCAAGGCCTGTAATATTAAATATGCAGTCTGTTTTTTTATGTAGTAAATTTCGATATGGGCCTATAGTCATGTCCAACTGACAAAGTTACCGATACCGATAAGCCAAAAAAAATATCGTTGCCAAAAATAGCCAGACTGCGATTAAAGGCCCAACCAAACCATCGTAACTGCTAACTAAGTACAAATAAGGCGAGCTATCATTGGTATTAAAAAAATCTTTACTGAGTTTGATCTGCAATACCCAACTGGCATGAAACCCAATACACAAACCCAAGCTCTGTTTTATTCGCGTGCGGACTACACTTAAGAATATTCCCACCATGAACAAGCCCAAAAACGCGGGAAATACCGCCGGGTTCGTCCATGCCCTAATGGCTTCACCAAATAATATAAAACCGCTTTTCAAGGTAATATATTGATATGGAATTTTTGTGGAAGTTTCTAAAAAATGCAAAGAACCATAGTAAGTAGAACCTATTACAATTGCAACCCATGTCGTCATTTTTTGCCGTAAACCTGTCAACAATACACCGCGAAATATAGGCTCTTCCACACAAGATATCAATAAGGCTAAAAATAGAGAAATACTGATTTTTCTCACAATCATTCCCAGAGTCAATGTCTTAGTTTGATCAAGCTCATGTACTCCAAACACATACAACAGCCACAAAACTGGCAGCAAGGTCATAACTCCAAAAATTAATCCTTTAGCTAGCTGCTTAAAAAAAATTCTTTTAGGGGAAAAGCCCAATTCTGTCCAGCTTAGTTTCAAATAGGCACGCAACGGGAAAATACTTAAAACCAACAGTACCTGGGTAAGTTTTTTGATCATTTTACTTAGCGATAATACATCGCCAATTGCCATTAATATAAAATAGCTGAGCACACAGGAAATCGTGGCTAGTGAGAATAAAATAGCGAGAGGAGTCAGAGCGGAAATAAAATAGCCAATAAGTAATGATTTACGCAAAATTCCTCCATAACATTTACAAGGCAGCTAAAGATAAGCGCCTAACAAAAAGTTGACATGCATCATTTTATAGCGGCGCCATAAAACAAAGGATTACAAAGTCACGAATACCTGTTGATTTATTATTAAGTACTTACATATTAAGAAGCTAAGTGCAACCTCTTGAATTTTGTTGGTTAGGCATTCCTTGACGTTTAGAATTAATCCGCCACCTGCACTAGCCAAATTGAAATTTCATTATATAGCAAGTAGCCCGGATGTAGCGCAGCGAAATCCGGGGAAGTGCGATCTTCGGTGAGCCCGGATTACACTGCGTTTCATTCGGGCTACACGCTGTTCAAGAAATAACAATTGCGGAGCCAATCGTCCGGCTTTGGGGTCGAATTCCGCCTATCAATGTCAAATTCAATTGCGGCTAATTTTGAAGGGACCATGTTGCACGATCGGCTCATGTAAAGGGCGTGCGGCAAGCACCAGAAAAGCGGCACCCTCCTTGCCGGCGTGAACCTTCATGCGTTCGCCGTCACAAAGGACTCCGACGGCTGGACGTCTTTCTGCGATCGAACCGATTTCAGCCATCCCCTCCTAAACATAAATCAATGAGCTGGAAACCGCGCATGCGCCCGCTCTCTTGCTAAGGCATTTCGGAATGGATGATGCCGCGTCCAGCGGTCATCCATTGTACCGATACAGTCGTCACGCCGCCCCGGTTCCCCAGGTGGTCCTGGTGCGGCATGTGCCCGTCCAGCATGTAAGTCACCGTCTCGAAGCCACGGTGTGGATGATCGGGGAGGCCGGCGATGTAATCGTCGGCATTCACCGAGGAAAATTCGTCCAACATCAGAAATGGATCGAGGCGCAGGTCCCGAGTTTGCCCCAGACCGCACAACAACTTGATGCCGCCGCCATCGACGGTGGCCATGACTCTGATCACTTGTTTCAATGTTCGAGTTTCCATGCCCCCCCCCCTCAGCGATGTGGAATGCCAAATGTTCAAGCCGCCAATGTGGCGAGTTGCCGTTGGGCCTTGGCCAATGCCGCCTCTTTGCTTCCCCCCCCCATATTCAGTCCTTCGGCATAAACGAATTCGACATCGGTGATGCCTAAAAAGCCGAGGAAATTCCGCACATAGCCCGTTTGGCTGTCGAGCGGCGTGCCGGCGTACAATCCGCCGCGCGTGGCGAAGACATAGGCCTTCTTGCCGGTCAGCAGGCCTTCGGGGCCGTTTGAGGTGTAGCGAAAAGTCACGCCGGCCCTGGCGATATGGTCGAAGTAGGCCTTCAGCGTCGAAGGAATGCCGAAGTTATACATCGGCAAGCCGATCACGATTTCCTCGGCCTGTTTGATTTCCTCGATCAGCGCATCCGATTCCGCCACGAAAACCTGCTGTTCCGGGGTCCGGTCATCGGGCTTCGCGAAAAATGCCGTCACCCGCCGCGCGTCCAAGTGCGGCAAGGGATTTTGTGCCAGGTCGCGAACGACTACCTGTGCATCCGGATGATTTGCGCGCCAGGCGGCGACAAAATGATCGGCGAGTTGGCTGGACTGGCCGCCGGAAGAGAAAATACTGGAGTTGATTTGTAACAGGGTTTTCATGAGGTTTTCCTCCTTTGGTGAACGTGGCCTAATTAAACACCCAACTCATTCGATAAAAAAGTATAATATTTTGTTTATATCAATCTAATATTTAGATTAATTATGAAAGCACCCCACATTACCCTCGAACAATGGCGAGCGCTGATCGTGGTCGTGGACGCCGGAGGTTATGCCCAGGCAGCCGAAATCCTGAATAAAAGCCAATCCGCGGTGACTTATGCGGTGCAAAAAATCGAAGCACAGTTGGGCGTGAAAGCATTCGAAATTCAGGGGCGCAAAGCCGTGCTCACGCCGACGGGGCAGATGCTTTACCGCCGCGCTCTGGCCTTGGTCGAGGAGGCCAGCGATCTGGAGCAAGCGGCGCACAGGCTATCGGCGGGCTGGGAGGCCGAGATTCACATCGCGGCGGAAATCCTGTTTCCTTCACGGCTGCTATTGGCAAGTCTGGATCGCTTCGGCCAGGAAAGCCCGCGCACACGGATCGAATTGATCGAGTCGGTGCTCGGAGGCACTGACGATGCGCTGCTGAAGGGTGAAGCCGACCTGGTGATTTCGCCCCGGCTGCCGCCCGGTTTTCTCGGCGAACTGTTGATGCGAATTCGCTTGATCACCGTCGCGCAGGCGGATCATCCCTTGCATCGCTATGGCCGGGAGTTGACCCGTCGCGACTTGCGCGCCTATCGGCATGTGGTGGTCCGGGACTCGGGCAGCAAGCGCGACCGGCGCGCGGTATCCGTCGAGGTCGATCAGCGCTGGACGGTGAGCCAGATCGCCACGTCGATCCAGGCGGTTTCGATGGGTTATGGCTTTGCGAGGCTGCCGGAAGCGCATATCCGGGAGGAGTTAAAAGCAGGACTGCTCAAGCCGCTGCCATTGCGGGAAGGCGGCATCCTTGAAGTCCCGCTCTATATGATCCTGGCCAATCCGGACCTTGCCGGCCCGGGCGTTCGGCGACTGGCCGAGATCTTCAGGGAAACCTGCAGTCAGTCGCTGTCCATCGAGCCGGCTTTCGGGCGATAAGAAACAGCACCCAGGGCGCTTTGCTGGATGCGCCCTACCCGATCGATGATTTGCTGGTCCAGCATGAAGCGCAGTTCCCACTCCATCGCCAGGTCGGAAGGCAAGCTGTCGATGTGATGGTGTTCCGTATAGCTTTGTTTCAGCAGCGCATGAATGTCGGCCGCCTCCATCCAGGCCTCCTGCGGCTCGCCTTGCAGCACTCGCGCCGCACTCTCTAGGTCGCTCGCCAACGCCGCGTCGAACGCGCGACTATAGTGTTGCAGTTCATCGGGAAAACGGCTGAATTGTTGACCACTGAGCAAGCGATAACGCCGCCGAATCTGCAGCAAGCCGGAGAGGTTTTCGGCGGCTTCGAGCACCTGACTCAGCGCGGTTCTTTCGTTGGCTTTGTCGACCAATCCGGCATCCGGTTCCAGTACGGCGTGCATCACCAAAGCCTGTGCAGCCGCCAGATCCTTTTCTGCGGCCAGGCGCAATGGCAAGCTATGTTTCAGCAGCAGGCTCAAATCCGGCAGCCGGCTGGTGAATCCTGCGAGTGTGTACAATGCCGCCGCGCCGTGATGACGGGCCAGCACGATCGAACGCCGCGGCCAGAGCGCATAGTCGATGACGCCCATCACGATCACGCCCAACAAGATGCCGATCACCCGGTCGCGCGGCAGATACAGATCGGCGACCGGGCCGAAATCGTGCAAGACGAACAGCGCGAACGAAAATCCGAGCTGCCTGCCCATATAGGCGATCCGCTCGCTACCGGAGGAGATCCAGGCGGCGATTGCCCAGAACGGGGTCGTGGCGAGCACAAAGCCGGCGATCGTGTCGAACTGGGATTGAAATACCAGCACATAAAAGTAGGCGCAGAGCCCGCCCAGGGCCGCGCCCGACAAACGCAAGAGCGATAGCCGGTAGTCGGCGCCGAGGCTGGTTTGTGCGGCGACCAGACAGGTCGGTATCGCGGTATTGATGCCCGGCCAGGCCAGGCTTTCGATGATCAAGGTGCAGAGTATCGCGCCGAGCGAAAATTTGATCCCGAATTGCAGGCTGTCGGCATGCCTCGCCCAGAAGTCATAGCCAACCCAGGCTGGAAACCAGCCGTCCGCTTCGTTATCGTCGGTTTCGTCTTCCAGGGCTTTACTGTCAGGTTTGGGGGCCGGCTGATGCAAGTCATGCAGCAAACCGGCGATCCGTTGTAGCGCGCGCCAAATAGAGGTTAACAGCGAAGGGTGGGTTTGCAGCGCATAACGGTGCAGCACGTCATCGGCCAGCAGCGTTTCAACTTGCATGGATACATCGCGCGATGCTTCCACGCCTTGCCGCAGCGTTGCACAGGCGCTTCGCAAAGCAAGATAGACATTGAGTTTTTCCGGGTTCATCGGCTGCGCGCGATACTCCACCTTCAATGCCTGATCCAGCCAGAGGGCGATCTGCCGCAGGCCGTCGATTTCAAGCAGCAAGGCAAGGTAGGTATCATGCCGTTTGTGCGTGGAAGGATGTATCAATTCCGCGTTGGCCAGCAAACCGATCACCTTGCCGAAGCTGCCGGGGCTCGACAGTGTCGCGATGACCCGGTCAGGGATCGTCACGCCGCTGTCGGCCAGGCGCGTACTCAAAATGGATTCGACTGCGGCCAGTTGTTCCGCGATGCTCGCCTTCAGCAGCTTCTGCGGGTCTTGCGGTTGAATGGTCAGATGCACCACCGTCCAGGCGCCGATCGCCAGCACGCCGATGATCGGGATATTCCACAAGGCGTTGTAGATGCCTTGCGCGGGCTCGCTCGGGCTGTACAGCACCGCCACTGAATACCAGAGCGCGATGCCGGTGGGCCAGGCGGTCAGGCGGGCATGAAACAGCGCGGCCGCCATGATGACGAAAGACAAGGGCAAGAGCAGCCAGACCTCATTGCCGGCCAGCATCAGCGTCAATACCGATAGGAGGGTGGTGACGATGATATAGCCCAGCTGGCGCAGCCCGAACATGAGGGATTGACCGGCATTCGCATAGGCGTCGTAACTCAGACAGATCAGCAGTGCGATCGCCCCCAACGGCGGCACATGCAGGGCTTGGCTGACCAACGCAATGGTCAGCGACACGATGAACAGGCGGAATGCGGCGACCCGACGCCCTGGAAAATCTTTCAGTTCCGCCGCCAGGAATGGGGCCAGGCCGGTGCCGAACCAAAGGCGGCTTTGGCTTTTGTCCGAAAACGAAGCGTCCTGCGTGCCGCCGCTGTTCATTGCGGCACCGGGGTTTTGCGGGCTTCTTCCTCACTGGCTGGCGAAACCTTCGGAATTTCGGACGGACGATCCAACACGGTGACAAAGGCGGTCATGCCCATGCGTAAGGGATGCTCGGAGTCGCGCTCCTTGATCTCGATCCGCACCGGAAAACGCGACGCCAGCACCACCCAGTGCAGGGTGCGCTGAACCTCCGGCAGCACGCCATCCTGCTTCACATTGTCGGGCGAATTGGCCCAGCCGATGCCGGTCACCACCCCGCTGAAACGTTTTCCCGGATAACCGACCAGGAAGACCTCGGCTTCCTGGCCGGGGCGGATCGAATCCAGATAGGTTTCCTTGAAGTTGGCGATCGCATACCAGTGGCGGTCATCGACCAAGGCGAACAACTGTGTTCCGATCTTCGCGTATTCGCCTTCGCGGGTGTTCAGGTTGGTGACATAGGCGTCGAAAGGCGCCCTGACCGAGCAGTATTCCACGTCCAGCTCGGCGGCAGCGACGACCGCCCTCGCCGCTTCGATGCGGGCATTGACGTTGCCGACCTGGGCAATCAACGAGTCGGCGCGGCGACTCTCGCTCTTGGCTTCGGCGATCGCGCTCCGGGCCGAGAGTTCCTTGGCGCGCGCATCCGCCAGTTCCGCGCGCGAGGCGGCATACTTGGAGCGGGCCTGCTTGAGCTGGTCGGTGGTGACGTATTGCTTCTCCGCCAACGGCTCGATGCGCTCCAGATAGTTATGCAGATACGCGTCCTCGGCCTCGATCCGGCTGACTTCGGCCTCGGCAGCGGCGCGCTGGTGTTCGAGCCGCTCGATCGCATGTTCGGCGGAACCGCTGGAGGCGCGCCGTGAATCCACCTCTTTTTCGGCCAGCAGCAATTCCGCCCTGGCCTGGTCCAGTTTGGCCTGATAGGGACGCGGGTCGATCACATACAGCAAATCGCCCTTCTTGACGTATTGATTGTCTTCGACATGCAATTCGACGATACGGCCGCTCACCTGGGGCGCGATGCCGACGATATTGGCCCGTATCATCGCATCGTTGGTACGGGGGTGTTGATAGTTGATGCGCCAGACCAGCGCGCCGGTGATGACCGCACCCAGCACGATCGACGCACCGAGGATGCGCCCGAGCAGCATGCGGCGTTTAAGATTGATTTCGTGAGTATCGGTTTGACTGTTTTCCATGATGAACGGCGCCCGCGTTTACGTCGAGTAAAATAACAACCAGATCAGAAAGGTGCACAACGCCCACAGACTCGGCACGATCAACAGCGGCGGCCCGAGATAGGGCGCCAGCCTGAACCTGACCAATTGCCACATCAGCACCATGCAGGTGGCCAGTCCGGCAAGAATGCAGAGGATCCAGGCCGGCCAGAACGACCCTTCGATACTCAGCATCGGGTCGCAAGCGGTCAAAAAAACCGCGGCAATAACCGGAACCGCCGTTTTTCGTAAACTCGACAGGAACGTGATCATTTGCGCCTGGGTAGGGAAGAAAAGCTGCACTGATTTTCGTAAGGTCATGGGCTTGATTTAGGTCGTATTCAACGGGCGCCGGAAGCATAAACCAGGGTTGCCGCGGAGCGCAGCAAGGTGGCACGGCTGTCGATCTCGGTATAGCGGGCGCGCGCCAGATCCTTTTGCGCGGACAGCAGTTCTATCACCGTCGAAAAGCCGTGGGCATAGGATTCCTCAGTCGCGGCATAGGATTCTTCGGCCGCTTTCAACAAGGCCAACGCAAACTCGCGTTTTTCCAGCGCGGTTTTGGTATCGGCATAGGCTTTCCAGATATCGCGCATGATTTCCAGGCGCAAAGTCTCAAGCTCTGCCCGGGAAGCCGCCTTCCGGGCTTCCGCCTCATGCACCGCATTGCTGCGTTCAAAGCCGTCGAACAAGGTCCATTCCACGTTCAGCATCGCGGTGCCGACCAGATTGCTGGCCGAATAAGTCTCGTTACCGGGCGGATGCGTGCGCACATTGCCCCAGTATTGATTGCCCAGCGTGCCGCCGAGCGAAAACTTGGGCCAGAATTCGGCCCGAGCCTTCTTCACTTCCGCTTCGCGCGCGCGAAGTTCCGCCAGCCGCGCCATCAGATCGGGACGCTGCGCCAAGGCCTGATCGACAATTTTTTCGACCGACGGCTCAAGGCCCGCCGGCAACGGCAGCTTGCTCAGGTCGATCAGTTTCAGGGTATAAGAAGGCGAGATGCCCAGGTTCGTCGTCAGATCGGCCTGAGCCTGAAGCACCGAACCGCGGGCATCCTGGAGATCATAGCTGGATTTCGCCTGCTCCTGAAGCGCCAGCAGCAAATCGGGACGTGTCGCCAGCCCCTTGCCGAGTTTCGCCTTGACCGACTCGGAGCTGGCGCTGGCGGACTCTAATGTTTGCTGGGCCGCCGTGACCTTGGCCACCGCCGCCTGATAGGCAAAAAAACTGCTTGCAACCCGATAGGCTATTTCCTGGTGTTTGCGGTTGAAGGCAAAATTTGCGGCGCTCAAGCGCTGTGCGCCCGCATCGACCTGAGCTTCCCGGCGTCCGAAATCGAACAGCGTCCATGCCAGATCCAGGCCGCCATAAGCGGAGTGGCCATCGCTGACCAACGCGCCGCCGGGGATCGGGAAGCTGGTCTTGAAATATTGTCCGAACGCCATCGCCGTCAAGGTCGGATACCAGGCGCTGCGATTCCTTTCGAGCCGGGCCGCGGCAGCTTTCGCCTGCTCCCAGCTCACCCGGGTTTCCGGATTCGCATGCAGGGCCAGATCGACCAGCGCGGGCAGGTCGTAGGTTTTCCGGGTATCGATCGGACTTTCCTCAAGCGGACGGCTGGATAGAGCGTGCTGAATGCCGCTTGTCATCGGGTCATCATGCCAGTCAACGGCAGGGTCGGGCGGAGCCTCCAGATAGGGTTCATCCAATTGCACCGCGCTCGGCGGCATGCAAGCCGTCAATACCACCGCTATGGCTATTGCCACGGCGCCGAGATTGAGCGGCAGACATGCCCACACTGAAAGCAAGTGATGGCATTCACGGCGTAGCGCCTCTCGCAGACTTAACACGTTGTTCAAACGCTAATTTTGTTATGGAATGACCGCATTTTCGAAAACCTAGCTGGCGGTTGAAAAACTCATTTTGCAAAATTCGGCACCGATTGAATACTACATACAGCAATAAATCCTGCTTTACAAGGTTAACATAATGTCTATAGACCAAACTATTACTAAATTAGTAACTTCTGAATTTCTAAAAACCGATCGAATCTGCCTGCTACAAATATCAAAACCCTTATCCGTAAATCCCGAATAAGGGTCGTTGATGCGCTTAAAGTGGCAGGCCTGTAGCTCCAGCCACGATCAGCTTAGTGGGCAGAGGCATAGATTTGTTGAATTTCCTTATAGCGGTTGGCGGCGTCGGTTAACGATTCCCTGGCCGCCTGTACATCGTTGTTCTTCAGTGCGTTACGCGCCTGATTCAGGACACCGCTGGCCCGGTTGCGCTTCACATCGAGCACGTTATTCGCGATATCTTTTTGCGTTTGGCGGGCGTCGGAAACCAGCTTACCAACCGTTTCGTTGTCGCTGCCATTGTTCAGTGCGGAAATTGCCTCCTCGACTTTGGCCAGCGTATTCTCGATAGCTACTTTAACATCTTCATACGTTGGATTTGCGACCGCAAATGCGCTGGATGACAAGGCAGCGATAACCAAGGAAGCCAGGATTTTTTTTAATGTGTTCATGGGGTTAACCTCATACATAGGTAAATAGCGTCAGTTTACTTAACGATTGGAATGAACCTTAGGTAAGTCAGATTCGAGTTAATCTCTAAGCACGGTGATATTCTAGCAGATATTGTTCTAATTAAAACTATTTAGTCCTAATAAGAACATTTTATTTATTTTGGATGCTCATCCCGTGTCGCTTTGCTGTCAGGAATTACGAATAAAATAAATATTTATCAATGGCTTGCTATTCATTAAGGGCTTTTCTTTAAGATGTTTGACGAGGAGTCGATTACGCTCGATGGTTCGGCAAGACTTGCCGAACCATCGAGCAAATGGTCGATCTAACTCCGGGACGGAATCGGACCCCATGGCCAGCATGACAGGGGTTTTGACGCGATGCCGCCCAATATGGCAAAAAACTTGAGGTTATATTTGATTGGCGTTATCATTTTGTTCTAATTAGAACTTTATAGCGTAATGTTATGCCTTCTCTCTCTACTTTTCCATCGATGCTGCGTGAATTATTACGAACGCATCAAGCTTTTTTATCTTATGCGGCCAGTCATGTACACAAACTTGACCTGACTTTGCCGCAATATGACGTGATCATTACCTTGGGCGAAACATCCGGAATGAATCCCAAAAAACTGGGCGAGCAAACCTTGATTACCAAAGGAACATTGACCGGGGTCGTCAGCCGCCTGGAGGATAAAGGGCTCGTTCGGCGCATTGCCTCTAAAATGGATGGCCGCAGTCAGATCATCCAATTGACTGAAGCCGGCCAAGCCCTATACGAAAGCACCTTCCCCGAGCACCTTCAACATATCAACCGCTTGTTCAATGATTATTCCTCTGAAGAGGTCGCGGCGCTCGAAGCCGGCCTCGTGCGGCTGTATGAAACCGTCATTGCCGTGCGCAACGGAGACAATGAAAATACGGACGATACAAACGATGAATAGGGCTACGTTAACCTATGCGCTCGCCGGCTTCGACCAATCCCAAACTTTACCCTCCGAGGTTCTATGAAATACGCAGCAGATGATCAGCTCAGTCCTGTGCTGTTCATTCCCCATGGTGGCGGCCCTTTACCCCTACTTGGCGATCCAGGGCATCAGAATATGGTCAATTTTCTCGAAGAAATTACACCCAGCCTGGGGCAGCCTTCGGCGCTTGTCGTGATCAGCGCGCACTGGGAAGAAAGCATCGTCACGATCACCAGTGGAGCCACTCCCCCGCTGATCTACGACTATTACGGTTTTTCTGCCGAGGCTTACAGAGTTCACTATCCGGCACCCGGCTCGCCAGCCCTTGCCGATAAGATCTTTCGCTTGTTGCAGCGCAGCGGCGTTGGCTCGCGACTGGATAGTCAGCGAGGCTTTGATCATGGCGTATTTGTGCCGTTGAAAATCATGTTCCCGGCCGCTGATATTCCTTGCGTGCAGTTATCGCTGATCAATCACTTGGATCCTGCAATGCATACCAAAATAGGCAAAGCCCTCGCGGAATTGCGCAAAGAGAATATCGCGATTATCGGCTCTGGTTTTTCGTTTCACAACCTTCAAGCCTTTTCCAGAACGGGTGTGCATGATGCTAAAAATGAGGCGTTCGAAGCATGGCTGATTGATACCTGTACGAATGGAGATCTATCGAGCGAGGAACGAGAAACGAGGCTGATTGAGTGGCATCATGCCCCTTATGCGGATTATTGCCATCCCCGGGAGGAACATCTATTGCCATTGCACGTTTGTGTCGGCCTCACGAGCGCTCCGGCAAAACTGGTATTCAATGGCAAAATATTGGGAAAAAAGGCCAGTGCCTTTCTATGGTAACTATTTATTGCAAGACATGGGATAGCGGAAAACGCCATCCCGTGAGTGCCGGACAGCCGCTTTAGTCTCTGCCCCTGCCGAACCCCCGCCCTCCTCTGCCGCGACCATCGCCACGCGGCGTGGCCTGCTCAATGGTTTCTTGCTGGCGCATCTGCATTTGCTGCTGTTGAATCGCTTGCTGTTGCTGCTCCAGTATCGCTTCCTGCCGCATGCGTTCCTGTTCGACCTGTTGCCGCTCCAGTTGCTGTTGCTGCCGTTCCGCTTCGAGCTGCTGTTGACGCACCGACTCTTGCTGCTGACGAGTCGTTTCCTGCTGCATGCGTTCCTGCTCGGCCTGCTGCTGTTGTTCCAGTTGTCGCTGTTGCCGTTCCGTTTCGACCTGCTGTTGACGCACCGACTCTTGCTGCTGGCGAATCGTTTCCTGCTGCATGCGTTCCTGCTCAGCCTGTTGCTGCTGTTCCAGTTGTCGCTGTTGCCGTTCCGCTTCGAGCTGCTGTTGATGCGCCGACTCTTGCTGCTGACGGATCGCTTTCTGTTGCGTGCGCTCCTGTTCGGCCTGCTGCTGTTGTTCCAGTTGCCGCTGTTGCCGTTCCGTTTCGACCTGCTGTTGACGCACCGACTCTTGCTGCTGGCGAATCGTTTCCTGCTGCATGCGTTTTTGTTCAGCCTGTTGCTGCTGTTCCAGTTGCCGCTGTTGCCGTTCCGTTTCGATCTGCTGTTGACGCGCCGATTCGTCATGTTGACGGATCGCTTCCTGCCGCATGCGTTCCTGCTCAGCCTGTTGCTGTTGCTGTTGCTGTTGCTGCTGTTCCAGATCCGGTCGCGGCCGGCCAAACGCCTCTCTCTCCGGTTCTTGTGGCATGTTTTGCTGCATGTATTCTATTGGCGCAGGTTGGTCGTTAACGTCTTCCACACCATGACGGCGCAATCGTCCCGAGCCTGTATCGCGCTGATCGAACTGCGTCAATGGCGCCTCCCGGCCAGGCGACGGTGTTGCATCCTGTATAGCAGGCAAGGTCAGAAAAGCCGGCGCCGTTTGCTGCATTTCCTGCGGCATCGTCAACGGATTTTCTGGGCCCTGATCATCGAGCGGTTTGGGTCGTCCAATTAAACGGCCGGGCCGCCTGTGGCCGGGACTTTCTTCGGCCACACGATTGCGATCGGACAGCAATTGTCTGTTCAAATTGATTTTCTCCGCCAACGCTTTATCTGACTCCGCCTCATCGCGGATCGTTTCAACCGTCGGTTGATTATCGATAGGCCGGTAAATCAGGACATCTTCGCGACTTTTTGGCCGGCGCCCGCTTGCCTTATGATCATCGGGGTCCAGCACGACCGTAGGGACAACCGGCTTGAACGGCGACCCGGTCACCTGCTCGATCCGTTGCCACGGGATGCCCCGATTCACGATGCGCTTGTCGCGCACGACGAGGGGGTCGGCATAGCGAGTCCGGGGCAAGATCTCGCGGTTCATCTGGGGCGGAAGGAATTTGCGCGGCTGATTACGGCGCGGAAAATCGTGCTCATGGGTCGTCACCCAGCAATCCCAAAAGATATAGCGGTCGAAGTCAAAATACTCATTCGTATAGCCGACATACGGGTTCCAGACATACTGAATCGGCATCGGCGCCCAGGACACATAACCATCACCATAGCGCCAGACGACCCAAGCCGGCGACCATACCGCGCCCGGCACCCAAATCCATCCGTACCAGTCATCCCAGACCCAGCGGCCGTAATGGTCGGTCGCCCAGCCCCACGCCCAGTCGGATACCCACAGCCAGCCGTAGTCATGCGTATACGCCCAGTAACCGTCCTGGTATGGGCGCCAATCTTCGGGCATGTTGCGCGGGAACCAGGCTCTGCCGTAGATGCGGTGGCGTACCCAGGTCCCGTACGGCGCCAGTTTTAAGTAAAACAGCTGGGCGGCATCGTTGCGGAGAGGGTTCGCCTCCACCGGTCGGGCGAGAGATAAACTGAACAGCATCGCCAACATCAGTATTTTGAATACCCATCTTAACGATATACGGCTGTGCATAAATACCGACTCCTGGGCGCTTTGGAATAGGATTTTGGAAACGTTTCGATCATATTCATTCCAGACTGAATACGATATGAACAGAAACGGCAGAAAAACAGTTAGTTTACCGGAAAAAGACTGAACCGACCCCGCGGAGTTGATCGTACTCGTGCAACACCCTGTCATGCCTGTCGAGTCAGGGCTTTGCCTTCCCTGGCAAAGCGTTTCGAACGAGCCTTACTTCCATACTGGAACAGCCGCTGCATCCCTCTGACCTGAGTTAAAAGCGATGCTGTTTAATCATGATGCTTTCTTCCATGTTTATGTTCTCCGCCTGAGCCGCTGCCAGAGTCAGAATGAGAAGTCGCCTCCTGATGAGATTCCACTTGCTGCGGCGGAGAACTTTCTTCGTGGACGACCGGCGGCTCCACCGGTGCCGGAGGTGGGCTCGGTTCTTGCACAGGAGTTGGAGTCGGCGTTGGGCTGGGTTCACTGACCGGCGATGGTGTCGGCGCCGGACTCGGCTCATATACCGGAGATGGCGTCGGCGCCGGGCTCGGCTCATATACCGGAGATGGCGTCGGCGCCGGGCTCGGCTCATATACCGGCGATGGCGTCGGCGTCGAGCTCGTCTCAGACACCGGCGATGGCGTTGGTTCCGAACTCGGCTCAGACACCGGCGATGGCGTCGGCGCCGGGCTCGTCTCAGACACCGTCGATGGCGTTGGTTCCGAACTCGGTTCATACCCCGGAGATGGCGACTGCATTGGGCTCGGTTCATACACTGGAGACGAAGTCGGCGTCGAACTCGGCTGATTTGCGATAAGCGGTATCGACGACGGACGGGCCCCATTCAGGTCGGATGGTTCTTCCGTCGATGAAGGCAAAGCATCGTCCTGTTTGCCGACTGGCTTTTCCTGCACGGCGGATGCATCATCGTGATGGGGTGAGCCTGATCCCGGTGACGTTTCATGAAGACTTTCTCCATTCGGCAAGATGGCTTTCTGTTCGGCTGGTTGCAGGTCAGGATTTTCGCGCGGCGATTCCATGTTCACTTGCGCTTTTTCCTGCTGATCAGGCAGATCACGTTCCGGGCCGAATTCCTCGTTACCCGCTGGTCCTGGTTGATTGCCCAGCGTGCTATCTGTATGCGGCTTTGCCCTCTCCCTACCGTGCCGCTCCGTCCGCCAATCCCGCGGCGAACCGATACCGGAAGGCGCTGACTGACGTATTTCGGCCTGCTCGCCTTTTTCCCGGAGTTCTGGCACTCTGCGTTCTATCACATGTCCATCTGGCTGTTGCGGTTCGTCCCTATGTTCGTCAGCCGCCGGATCATTCGCGGTATCCGCATGCCGGGTGATCTTTTCGGCAAACTGCTTCGCCCGCGATTCTTCGTCATGGATCGTAGCGAGCGTGAGCGGTTTATCGATAGGCCGGTAAATGATCGGCCCGTGTTTTTTTATGTCCCGCTTTTCTTGTTCCGCGAGTTCAATCGGCTTTGACAAAACCGTCGGGCTGACGGTCACGATATGGCGCCCCGTGGCTCTTGCAATCCTTTCCGGCGCCACGCCGCGATTGTAGATATGCCGGTCCAGCACGACCCATTGACTCACCAGACGCGATCTTTTCAGCAGGACCCGGTAGTGTTGCGGATCGATATAGACCGTTTTGGGCGGGTGATTGTGCTTAACTTGCCGGTCTGGAAAATCACGCGCATGTATAAAAACCCAACATCTCGAATCGACCGAATCGCCTAAGCGCGAAGTAGTATCATAGGGGTTCCAGTAAGGCGGCATGGGCGCGATCCCTATTTCCTCGTCGGCTTCCCGCCAGATTACCCAGGCCGGCGCCCACACATCGCCCGGCACCCAGAACCACTGATCCGAATCCTCCAAGGTCCACCGTCCGTAATGCTCGGTAATCAAGCCCCATTCGGATTCGGCGATCCATAACCAGCCGTAGGCTTCGGTATTCACCCAATAGCCAACCGTATAGGGCCGCCAATCCCTGCTTCGCGGATACCAGACCTTGCCATAAACGGGGTGATCCTCCCAACTGCCGTACGGCGACAAGTCGGTGTAAAACATCGTGACCGCAGCGCTACGCTCGACATTGGCCTGTGCCGTTCGGCCTACCGACAAGCCTAGAAACACGAACAAGATCAAAAGTCTAAAACCCCATCGCATAGAAAAACGAGCTCGCATAAATGACCTACCCCTGTGTGATTGATGGAAAGTATCGGATCAAGACCCGGAGTTGATCTTAGTGTTCGCAGGCTGAATGCAATCTGAATCAACGCACAAAAAAGCGGACTTTAAATACCAGTCTTTTTCTAAGGTAGACTCTGTGAGGTTAATGAGGCAGAAAGCGTATTCAAGGCTTTCTTAGAGTATGCTACTGTATGCGGCATTTAATACAAAATCAATAAATAACAAATTTTGCCAGTTGCTTACATGCGATTTTTTGCAAAGCCCTCCGGGATGCTTCAGCAACAGGGAGAGATTTTGAATCCGGCTAGGTGGCCGGCAGATCGAAGTTGGCCATTCCCAGACGCCGCATCTTTTCGAGCGCATAGGATTCCAAAGAGGAAAGCATCGATCCCTCGCGAGAGCCGTCGTTTCTCAATTCCCGGAGACGGGCAAAATAACGGTCGAATGTGATGCCGGCGCCGGGTACGCGGGCGCTCAAGCGGTCGCTACAGAACTGCCGCCAGCGCTCCCGCTCTGCGGCAGCCAGCGACTCCGGGTAATTTCTCGCGCGGTAACGGAACAGCATCTCGGGCAGGCGGGGGTCGGCAAAGGTCAAGGTCGATGTGGCCAATTGCTCGGGAGACATCGAGCGGAGGCGGGTCATCTTGCGCTTGTCTTCGTCCGAAAAAAAACCGCCTTGATAGATCGTGAGATCGGGGTCCGTGTCGGTTTCGAAGCCCGGCGGCGCGGAGAATACCTCCACGATTTTCTCCGCGAGGCCTTTGGCGGCTTTGATTTTGCCGATATGGGATTTACAGAGGGCTAAGTCGATCGCCAGGCGCTCGGCATCCTGCGGGCGAATCGCCGCAATCGGCGCCAGCACCGGGCACTTATTCAGGTGCACGGTCTTCAGCGGTATTCTTGCGGCGCCTTCGGGTAATGCGTCGGTCGCAGTAAAAATGCGTTCGCGGATTGCCTCGGCGGACAGTTCGAGCATCGGCCCGGGGTCAACCGCCAGATCATACACCATCACGCCGTTGCTGTTGGTCGGATGCCAGGCGACCGGCAGCACGATCGCCAGGCTATGCCGGTTCGACGGATATTTGCCCGACACATGCACGACTGGCTCAAAACTGCCGATTTGAAGCAGTTTCAGCGCCTCGGTCTTGACGCGGTGTTGCAACAGAAATTGGTAGAGCTTCGGTTGCGCCCGGTTGAGCAAGTGCGCGAGCGCGATCGTCGCCTGCACGTCGGACAAGGCGTCATGCGCGGCCTCATGCGCGAGTCCGTTGGCGACGGTCAGGCGATCGAGGCGGAGCGTCGGCGTGCCGTCGTCATTGACCGGCCAGACAATACCCTCGGGGCGCAACGCGCGCGCGGCCCTGACCACATCGATCAAGTCCCAGCGGCTATTGCCGTGTTGCCATTCCCGGGCATAGGGATCGTAAAAATTGCGGTAAAGGCAGTTGCGCGTGACTTCGTCGTCGAAACGCAGGTTGTTGTAGCCGAGCGTACAGGTATTCGCCCGCGCGATTTCTCGATGAATCAGGCGGATGAACTCGGCTTCGGATACGCCTTTCTGCTCGGCCAATTGCGGCGTGATGCCGGTAATCAGGCAGGCATCGGGATCCGGCAGGCTATCGTCCGCCGGCTTCAGATAGACGACCAGCGGGTCGTCCAGCGGATGCAGTTGCAAGTCGGTACGGACGCCCGCGAACTGCACGGGGCGGTCCCGGCGCGGGTCCGTCCCGAACGTTTCGTAGTCGTGCCAATAAAAGGAATGATCCGTCACGCCCTACGTTGAGTTTATTGTGCCGTAGCCAATGCTTTCAACAAATCGGTCCGGCTGATGACGCCGACCAGTTCATTGTCCTTGAAGACGGGAAAACTCCTGACCGGCAAAGTCTGAAATTTTTCGGCCAGATCGACGATGCTGGATTCGGCCTGCACCGTGATCGGATTTTGGGTCATGTAATCGCCGACCTTCCCGCACATGCCCTGATTATAAACGCTCTCCAGGAAAACCTTCATGCCGTCCATTTCGGAAAACATGCCGAGCAAATGGCCCTGGCCATCCACGACCGGCGCGGAGGTAATCTTGTGTTCAAGCATGATCTTAACCGCGTCGATGACACTGAGATCCCGCGTCAATTTGACCAAGTGTTTGGTCATGTAGTCGGCTATTGATATTTTGGTCAGCATAACGAACTCCTTGCGTTTAGAATTGTTATTGATGTCGGTCTTTAGCGTACCTCAGCCAACACACCGGGCATCCCATCGCCGTCGAGATTAGCGGAGGGATGCCTGCTCGGCCTCGAATTTTTTTCTTTTATCGCATTTTTCGACGCAAACGCACGCACTTGAATTCAACCCCCCGCAGGAGCCTTTGATCGCGCGGCGTCCGAACATCACACCGATAGCCATCAAAATGACGACCGCCAGCATGATCGCAAATGTCACTAAAAAATAAGTCATACAAAAATCTCTACTAAATCGATGAAGCCTAGTTAAGGATCAGGGCAAGCCCGCGCCTGATTGGGCAAATGATAACGCTAACTGGAGTATGCCGCCATTAAAATGTACCCGTCAAGCAGAAGACTGGCCACACAGTTAAAAGTTTAGCTTGCCGTCACTTTTTTCAATCTTCGTGGGAGTCCAATCCGCCGGCAGAGCATGATCCTTAACGGCTCCGTTTCAAATCCTTGACTTCAACCATCACGCCATTTTCAAAGATTAACGATTGCCTGATCCGATTCCTGCCGAAGTCATAAACCCATTCTTCGACCTGAATTTCATCATACTCTTCGATGTCGAGCGTGCGACGGGGATGATGCAGAATATTGCCGATGACCTTAGTGCGGCGATAGATCGCAGTGGGCTCGCCGCAGGTTTCCAGGACCTTATAGAAATCGTCGCCGAGCTCGACGATATTGTTGCCGCAACGCATCGTGGAGGTACTGAAGGCGGCGCCCGCCTGCATCAGCAAAACCATCAGCATCAGGCATCTGAAGCCCAAAAGCCTGCATTTTTCAGGACGGGATCGGATTGAAAGGATGAGCCAGCGAGCCGTGAACATGAGCTTACAACTCCAAAAAATATAAAAATCAGAGCCGTTGGCGCAAATAAAGGTCCGGCCACTTTTCGAATAAGGCTATATACAACAAAGCCCTCTTCCGCAAAGCTGACTTTACGAAAGAGGGTCGGCAAGCCAGCCTTTGGTTTAGCCGCCGAAGTCGTCCAGCATGATGTTCTCGGGCTCGACGCCGTTGTCGAGCAACATCTTTATCACGGCGGAGTTCATCATCGGCGGGCCGCACATGTAAAATTCGCAGTCTTCCGGCGCCGCATGATTTTTCAGATAGTTTTCATACAGCACGTTATGAATGAAGCCGGTATAGCCGGTCCATTCATCTTCCGGCAGCGGATCGGACAAGGCGACGTGCCAGGTGAAGTTCGGATTCTCCTTCGCCAGCATGTCGAAATCCTCGACATAGAACATTTCGCGCTTGCTGCGCGCGCCGTACCAAAACGTCATCTTGCGCTTGGATTTAATCCGGCGCAACTGGTCAAAAATATGTGACCGCATCGGCGCCATACCCGCGCCGCCGCCGACGAAGACCATTTCGGCATCGGTTTCTTTCGCGAAGAATTCACCGTATGGGCCTGAAATGATGCATTTGTCGCCCGGTTTCAGGCTGAAGATGTAGGATGACATCTTGCCCGGCGGCACGCTTTCGTCCGCTCTTGGCGGCGGCGTTGCAATCCGCACGTTCAGCATGATTTCCTGTTCTTCAGGATAGCTGGCCATCGAGTACGCGCGCAACACCGGTTCCTTTACATCGGAAACATAACGCCACAGATTGTATTTATCCCAATCTTCATGGAATCGGTCTTCGATAAGGTAATCTTTATAGTTGACCACATGCGGCGGGCACTCGATTTGGATAAAGCCGCCGGCACGGTAATTGATCGCTTCGCCGGGCGGCAGATCAAGCACCAGTTCCTTGATGAAGGTCGCGACGTTACTGTTCGACTTGACCGTACATTCCCATTTTTTGACGCCGAACACCGAATCTTCGACTTCGATGTCCATGTCATGCTTGACGCTGACCTGACAGGAAAGACGTTCGCCGCAGGCCGCTTCGCGCTTGGTGATGTGCGTCAATTCGGTCGGCAGAATCTCGCCGCCGCCGGATTTGACCTTGACCTTGCACTGGCCGCAGGTGCCGCCGCCGCCGCAGGCCGATGACACGAACAAGCCGTTGTCCGCCAACGCGGTCAATAATTTGGCGCCGACCGGCACATGAATTTTCTTTTCGTCATTGATCAGGATCTCCACATCGCCTTCGGCCACGAGCTTCTTTTTCGCGCCGATAATCACGAAT
>Ga0207968_100121_pt1 | contig 34722 bp, 30 predicted proteins | sample LakWasMet21_HOW5_2_FD_183867 | JGI IMG/M metagenome (GOLD analysis project Ga0207968, IMG submission 183867) | Freshwater sediment methanotrophic microbial communities from Lake Washington under simulated oxygen tension - Sediment Metagenome... | ecosystem: Environmental > Aquatic > Freshwater >...
CGCCGGCGTTGTTGTCGGTGGGACCAAACAAAGGCACGATCGCCGCGAGGCCTCTCAACAAAGCGCTACGTCGTCTCAAGCCTTTGATCAAGCTTTTGGTTCATGCATGATGGGGCGGGGTTACAGCATCCAATGATAGGTCTGTAACTATTATATCTATCTATGCCGTGGGTTTGCATTTAGCAGGGAAAAACAAAGCTGAATAGGGGATCTTTGTTTTAATCACGTTAAATAGAGGAGGAATCAGCAATGCAATTCTGCAAATTATCGGCGGTCGTGTTCCCGATGGTTCTTGCCCAGCTCTCGGCATGTGGCATTACCCATGGCGGGAATGTCGCCGATAAACCCAATCATAGCCGTGTAAGCCCGGCTTTGACCGAGAATGTCCTGAACAATGCAACTTACCGTATAGATGAATTGGGCATATTTCGGCTTGGCAACGGCGAGTATCTGCACACGTACGGAGAAGGCATCACGCAGAGACATAAGGTCACTTTGGAGAAAGCGGCTTTCGGCGATCTGGACGGTGACGGACTCAGCGATGCCGCGGTCATTCTGGCAAGGCAAAGCGGCGGTTCGGCAATTTTCAAGTATCTCATCGCGATGCGGAATACCGGCAATGCGCCTCGGCAGCAGGATAGCGTTTTACTGGGAGACCGCGTTCGGATCCGCGCGTTGTCGATCGCCGCCGGGGTAGTCAATGTGGAAACGGTCACGTTCGGTCCACGCGATCCGATGTGCTGTCCCACGCGGCAAGAGAAACAAGCCTATAGCCTGCGTGGCGGCAAATGGGCACAAAGTGCTGATGGGGTTGCGGCAAGCGCTTCGAATACAAATATTACCAGCATCGTCTGGAAATGGACGCGTTTTGAGGATACATCGAAAGTGCGCAATTTCGCTATTGACGATCCGAATCAATACACGCTGACTTTACTGCCAAACGGATCCTATCGGGTCAAAGCCGATTGTAACCGTATGCAGGGTCAATACAGCCTGCAAGGCCGTCTCATCAGGATAGCGCAGGGGGCGGCGACATTGGCCGAATGTGGAGCGGGATCACGTTATGCCGAGTATCTGAGGCATTTGAGCGCAGCGGTCAGTTTCGATTTGCCGGGGAGCAAACGCGTGTTGAAGCTGATGACGGATGGGGGGCATCTGGTTTTCGAGCATGGCGGCGAGGTATCCGAGAGCCATAAATATATTAGACCAAAGTCCATTATCTCTGATGCGCCAAACCCGCTAAAGTGACGCCACGATGAATACCGATAAGGCTGTTATAGCCGTCATAGATGATGAGGAGTCCGTTTGCAAAGGCCTTGAGCGGTTGTTGCGTTCCGCCGGGCTTACCGCAAAAACATTCCTTAGCGGCGCCGATTTCCTGCGCTTCCTGGAAACCGGCCGGCCGGACTGCGTCGTGCTCGATCTGAATATGATGCCGATGAACGGCTTTGCGGTTTTGGAACAACTTGCGCTGAATCGTACGAAATTGCCGGTGATTGTAATCACCGGCAATGACAGTGAAGAAGCCTACGAACTCGCCATGAATAACGGCATTGTCGCTTATTTGCGCAAACCGGTTGACGGTCAGGTTTTGCTGGATGCTATCGATGATGCTGTGGGGCGTAGAACGTAAACCTTCGTAAGCAGCATTATCGCGACGGCTTGCGGGTTTTCTATGCAAATCGATAGGATAAGATCCAATGATCGGATTGGAAATTTTAACTGATTGATCTGTATGAATTTGCGTCTGTAAGCAAATACCAACAGAACTTAGCCGGACACAGTATAATGACTCATTAAACTTGGTTCGAATTGTGATGGCCGGAATACCCAATTGCAAAATGCCTATGATGTTTTTTCCGATAGCTCGTTAAAGCGGGTGACATGAATCCGAACTCTTCAACCTGCTCCATGTGCTCCATTCTGGGTGTCAATACAGCGGATTAAAATTATGACTAAAGGCATCACGCTGGTTACCGGAGCCACAGGACATCTGGGCGCCAATTTGGTTCGTCGCCTGCTCGCCGATGGCGAGCAAGTGCGGGTGATGATGCATTCCGTACGCGACAATGGGGCACTCGATGGCCTGGATGTGGAGCGTGTGTTCGCGGACCTTCGTAGCCCTGATGCGGTTTCCGTGGCTGTGCGCGGCTGTATCCGCGTTTACCATTGCGCCGCTCTGGTTTCGACGATCGATGGGAGCGCGGCGCATAAGCGCGAACTATTCGATACCAACGTCCTCGGCACCATCCATGTTCTCCAGGCAGCCAGGCACCATAACGTCGACAAGGTGGTGGTGTCGGGATCGCTGAGCGCCACTGGCTACGAGCCCGATCGTTCCAGCCATGAAGGCATGCCGTTCTATCCTTTCGATCGACATCTGCCCTATGGCTTCACCAAGCATCTCACCGAACATGAATGTCTCAAGGCCCATGCCGACGGCCTGAACGTGGTGGTTGCTACTTCCTGCGCGATCATCGGCCCCCACGATTATGCGCCATCTCGGATGGGCCGCGTACTGATTGATTTCGCGCACGGTAATCTGCGCGCCTATATTCCCGGAGGCTTCGAATTCGTATCCGGGCGAGATATTGCCGAAGGGCATGTTTTAGCGATGCGGCATGGACGCTCAGGGCAGAAATATATTATTGGCACAGCCTACGCCAGCGTGGATGATCTGATGGCGCTGTTCCGGGAAGTCACCGGCCGCCCATTGCCTCGGCTGCGGATGCCGCCGTTGCTGATGGCCGCGCTGGCCGAAGTGACCGACAAGACCTGGTATCGGATATTTCCGAACCTGCCTAGGCGTTTCACGCCGGCGGCGGTGCGCTTGCTTCAGATGCGCCGGCAGGCGGACCACGACAAGGCTAAACAAGAATTGGGCTACCAGCCCACCCCATTGTCCCAAGCGGTGCGGGAAGCTTACGAAGATTTCGTGCGCAGGGGCTTAATCGTCCCCGGCAAGTAAAGTACAAACGCATCCCTGCTTAACCGCGAATCGGAGTTCCGAAGATGAACAACACTCAGACAATAACTCCGCCCCCCGCCTTTGCGGAAGCCAAGACTTCCCGGCAAAAGGCACGTGCCGCCGGCATGGACCCTGATCGCTGGTATGTGGTGGAACACGACGGCGTCGTAAAAAAAGGCCAGGTGAAGGAGGTCATTTTCTGGAACACCCCCATTGCCCTTTATCGCGGCGAAGACAACGAACTCGCGGCCGTAGAGAACCGCTGTGCGCACCGCCAGCTCAAGCTCAGCCAGGGCGCGGTGGACAAGTGCAGTTTGCGTTGCGCCTATCATGGCTGGGCCTACAATAGGGAAGGCTGGCTGGAGGATTACTCCCACGACAGCTTCGGCAAGCCGCTGATCAAGAAACAGCTGCGGACTTATCCCGTGCAAGTCCGCTACGGCCTGATCTGGCTTTTCCCTGGCGATCCGGAACGGGCCGCCGAGCACAAGATACCGGAAATACCCGAACTCACCGGGGATAACACGTGGGCCAGCTTTGCCGTGGATTACACTTGGCAGACACATCATTCGATGGTGATGGAGAATATCTGCGATTTCTCCCATGCCTTCCTGCACCGTAAATACAAGCCTTTCATCGACGCCAAACTGACTCATCACGAGGCCGATGACGATCGGGTTTACCTGACTTATGATACCTATATGGCCGGCGGCCGGATTTCCGGGCTTTTCGTTGATCGTAACCGGGTCAATACCCGTTCCATCGAATTGTGCTACGAGTATCCCTACCAATGGACCAACACCGGCGGCAGCATCAAGAACTGGTCGTTTATGCTTCCGATCAACGAGCGGACCACCCGGGTGTTTTTCCTGTTTTATTTCGATGCGCTGACGATTCCGCTGCTTTCGATCAAAACCCCGAAGTGGCTGACTCAGTGGGTGCTGAATATCGCCAAGCCTCTGGTGTTCAAACCGATACTCGATCAAGACGGTGTCGCCCTGGAAGCCGAGATGTTAAGCTATGAAGCCTACTGGAATGCGCCGCCTATAGAACTGAATCCGGTCGTGCCGATGTTCCAGCGTCTCAGCACACGCAAGTGGGAGGCGTATCTGGCCAGAAAGGAGGCGGCTCAAGCTGCTTCAACGAATTGATTTACAACATTTCTGATTAATGAATATCACCCATCGCGCCGCCAAACTCGCCGAATGCTTTGCCCGAAACCCTTGGAAGATCTTGGGATTAGCCTTATCGCTCTCGGTTTTGGCCCTCTGGGCGACAGTGCAGCTCCCGGTCTACACCTCGCGGCAGGCGCTGCTGCCGCAGAACACAGACGTTGCGAAGCGCTTCAACGCTTTCCTGAAAAATTTCGGCGCCGCCTCCGATCTAATGGTCGTATTGGAGGGAGCGCCCCGTAGCGAACTGGAATCCTTTGCCAACGATCTGGCTGCCAAGCTAAGAGCGGAACCCGAGATCGGCCAGGCGACATCCCGTCTTGACATGGCATTTTTCCTGGACCATTCCTACCTACTGATGCCGGCCGAGGGTCTGGACAAGTTGACTGCGATGGCGAAACAGCCCATTCCGGGCGGTGGATTGGAAGAAAATCTGAGCAAAGCGTTGAGTTGGGCCAAAGACCACCCGCCGCTGGGCGGGACCGACACCGACCTGCAAACCGCCGAAGCCGGCTTGAACCTGGCGGCGTTTTTCCTGGAAGAGTGGCAGCGCTGGCTGTCCGCCGAATCAGCGCCCGCCGCTTTGGACTGGAGCCGGCTGCTGGCCAAAAACGGGGCAGGGGGCATGGCTGATGGCTATTTTGCCTCGCGCGACGGGAAGATGCTGTTTTTGTTCGTCCACCCGAAAAATGCTTCCGGGGATTTCGAGTATCTTGGCCCCTTCGTCGAGAAGGTCAAGCAGGTGTCGGCGGCATTGTCAGGACAAGCCAAAGCCGCAGGCCACATTCCTCCTACCGTGGGTCTGACCGGGTTACCCGCCATAGAGTATGAGGAATACGTCAATATCCGCAAGGATATTACCCTGGTGATATTCACCTCCGCAGGCCTGATAGCCGCATTGATCTTGTTGGTGGTCCGCAGCGTACGCTGGGCCGTGCTGATTTTCATCCCGATGGGACTCGGCGTGCTGTGGAGTTTGGGCCTGGCCCTGGTCACCGTCGGCCATCTGACCATCATCACCGCCGCCTTCATCGCGATCCTGTTCGGCCTGGGTGCGGACTACGGCATCTTCACCTCCTCGCGCATCGCCGAGGAGCGGCGGGCTGGCAAGCCTTTGGTGGAAGCCATCGGAGCCGGCATTGGCTCATCCTTTATCGCGGTGCTGACGGCGGGCGGTGCTTCGTTGCTGATTTTCGGCGCCCTGGCCACGGTCGACTTCCCCGGTTTCGCCGAACTGGGCCTGGTGGCGGCTAAAGGCGTGCTAATGATCCTGATCAGCACCTGGATGGTCCAGCCTGCGCTTTACGCCTTGCTGCCGCCTAAATTGAAAGAGATTAACTCGGCAATCACGCAGACAGTTCCGGCAGGACTTGGGAAATACAGTGGCAGGTTCCCCAAGCCTGCCGCAGTGGCTCTGGTGATTCTGGCCATAGGCTGCGCTGTCTTCGGCGGAATCAAGGGTCTCGGTATCCCCTTCGACTACGACCTGCTGGGCATGTTGCCTAAAGATTCCCAGGCGGCCTATTATCAACGCCGCATGGTGGCGGAGAGCGACTACCAGGCTGAAGTCATCATTTTCACAGCCAAGGACATGGCCGAGGCCCGGCGGATTACCCGTGAAGCGGGCAAGCTCAACACGATTGCCCAGGCGCAGTCGTTGACCAGTCTGTTTCCTGAGGACAGCGGCGAACGTCTCCACAAAGCCGTGAGCATCGGCGAGTCGTTCGCCCGGACAGACTACTCCAGGCAGGTCGCTGCACTCGACCGGGCGGGCTTGTCCGAAAAATCATTTGAGTTATTGCGGGCAGTGCTCGAAAACAGCACCCCCATTATCGACGAAGCCCAGGAGCAGGCATTTTCCGCCGGACATTCCAAACTGGTCGAGAGTTTGGAGAATGTGCGCGGACAGCTTTCAGACATTTCAGCCAAACTCGCCGCCGATGGCGAACAGGGCAGGGTGCGCACCGAGAGCTTCTTGCGCGCCTTACTGTCCGGTGCGGATACCGGGCTCAAAGTCATCGACACTTGGCGGCAGGCCCAGCCACTTTCCCCTGAACAGTTGCCACCCGCCCTGCGCGACCGCTTCTTTGGCGCAGACGGCAGCATTGCGGTCTATGCTTTCCCGGCAAAAACCGTGTACGATCCCGCCAACCTCGACGCATTAATAAAAGACGTATATAGCATCTCGCCCGACGCGACCGGTTTTCCGACCACGCACCAGGTGTTTTCCAAGGCTGTGGTGGACGGTTTCACTCGCGGTACGCAGTTGGCCCTGGTGCTGTGCCTGCTCTGGATCATGGCGGCGACGCGCAGCGTGCGCGGCTTCGCGCTGGCGGCGCTGCCCTTGCTGATCGGCGGCGGCTGGATGCTGGGGCTTATGGCCCTGGGCGGCATTCGCTACAATTTCGCGAATATCGTCGCCTTGCCTCTCGTGATTGCGTTGGCGGTGGATTACGGCGTGTGGTTCAGCTATCGCTGGAGCGAATTGAAGGGCCACTTACCCTTAGAAGTCAGCCTGGCCGCCGGCAAGGTGATCGGACTGGCCGCGGGCACCGAGTTGGCCGGCTTAGGCGCCATCACCCTGGCCAGCTACCAGGGGGTGTCCTCACTGGGCATCAGCATCACCCTCGGATTGGTGTGCTGTCTGACCGCAACCCTTATCGTGGCCCCGGCCATCGGCCAATTATTGGATTCCAGGAGAAAACCATAATGCGAAAAACCTGTTTTATTATTGCCAGCCTATTGGCTTCCATCACCGCAAACGCCGCGCCCAATCCCGAAATGATCGTGGTGTGCTATCCCGGCGGCCTCGTTAATGTCAAGGACGCCAACGAGGCGATGAGTTCGATGCTGCGGGTAGTGGAGCGCGTCGGCCAGTGGCAGCAGAATAGCTTCATCAGCTTGTTTACCGCAAAATCGGACGAATGCAGACAACGGATGGCCGAAAAGCATCCCAAGTTCGCGATCACCTCTTTGGGTCTTTATCTGGAACTGCGCAGCCAACACAACTTGGTGCCGGTGGTCCAGCCCAAGATCAAAGGCCTGACCAAAGAGCGTTACCGGGTGATGGTGCAGAAGGGAAAGTACAAGAGCCTGGACGAGCTGAAAGGCAAATCCCTCGGCGGCACGGTATTGGAAGAACAATCCTACATCGGCAAGATCGTTTTTGCCGGGAAATATGATCCTGCCAGTTTCTTTGTCCTAAAAAAATCCAATCAAGCCATCCGTGCGTTGCGCGCATTGGACAAAGGGGAACTGGATGCCGTCATTTTGAACGAGCAGCAATTCGGCGGACTCGGTTCGCTGCATTTGGAGAAGCCGCTTGAAGCGGTCTTCACGTCCGAGGAAATCCCGCTGATGGGCGTGGTGGCCAACAGTACTATCACGACCGCGGAAGAACGCGCCCGCTTCAGCAAGGCGCTGGAGGGGATGTGTGCCGATACCGAGGGGAAAAAACTGTGCGAGCTGTTCGGAGTCGAAGCCTTTGCCGCCGTGGACCCGGCTGTGTTCGAACCGATGATCAAGCTGTGGGATAAGGGGAGTTAAGATTTTGCGTCACACACGATTTTTTGCGGCCGTTTCGATGCTGGCATTTGTTACGGGCTGCGCCGGGCTCCAGAGCGATCATGTTCGATTCGATCGGCATTCCGATTGCCCCAAGCAGACGGCAGATGAGATCTCCGCCAAACAAAGCCTGCTCGGCCCATTGAGCGACACCCATACCCTGGAATGTGCGCTGACTGTTCTGCGCGACAGCCAGGATATTGCGCTGCTGCGGACCTCGCTAGGCAGCCGCCTTTGCCTGCATCTGGCCGAGCGCGAAACTAACCCGGAAAAACGCGAAAAGCTGGCCGCCGAAGGCGTGGAGCTTGCCGAAACCGCCCTGACGCATAAGGGCGACGAGGAGGGGGCAGTGCATTATTATCTGGCGGCCAACCTTGGCCTGGCGGTGCGCGAACACATCACCGTGGCCATGAAGAACCTGGGTCGGCTCGAAAGCGAGATGAAACAGGCGCTGGCCTTGACTCCGGACATCGATGACGGCGGTCCGATGCGTCTTTTGGGCGCGCTCTATCTTAAAGCCCCGGCTTGGCCCAATGGCATTGGCGATCTCGACAAGGCGCTGGAACTGCTGGAAAAGGCGGTCAAGGAACATCCAGGGCATCCGCTGAATCATCTGTTTTATGCCCAAGCACTGTGGGGTGAGGGTGACGAGGCTGTTCTAACCCAGGTAAAAGCTGAATTCGCGCTGGGAGAGAAGCTGTTGGCCGAAGGCAATTGGGGACACAACAAAGCGGCTTGGAAGAAGGAATTCGACGAGTTTCGACAGGAACTTGGAGATGCCGCTCCGGCATACCCGTAATAATTGCCGCAAATCCTGAATAATTTGATTTCGCTGATGGTTCGACAGGCTCACCACAAGCCTTGGGCGGGCAAGGACTTGAAACGGCCGTGTTGGTTAATCAATGGCATTGGCCCATGTCACCGCAAAGGCGCTTAAAAGACTTGAGCATTTTGTCTTTCAGTAACTTCCGGCCGATGATGTGTTTGACATCGCTGGCTATGCCCGCCACCTGGTCGGTATAGCTGTGCACCTGCTGAAAGACGACCGTACCGTCGCGATAGGGCAGGCAGCCGGTTATCCACTGGCTGGAATTGTAGGAATGCGGCGCATAGAATTCACGGGTCAACACCAAGATGCCGCCGTTCCAATCCATACTGATGCGGTGTCTGAGGATGACCGCCGGACGGCTTTCGACTTTTTTTTCGACCCAGGGGAAGGCTTCGATCGCTCCGGTCGGCAAAGGTTTTGGGTACTCGATCCATGCCTTGTGCAAGGCGGGAAAGTAACGCGCCAGGATGACGCTGGCGTTTGCGGCCTGACGGAGTTCCAAGGAAGGCTTGGAATCCGGGCCATCCTCCCGAACATAAGGCGCTATCGCAGATGTTCCCCCGCGCCGATAGGCTTCAAAGCGCCGGAACAGAATCTCCCGGTAGTGCTGTAAGACCGCGCCTTCAAAGAATTTATGGGTTTGCTTGAGAGTTTTGATGCTGTCGATTTCGGCGGCAGACAGATTGAATTCGTCGCCCGGCTCGACATCCGATAAGGCTTCCGCTTCTTCTCTGGACAGGACGACAGGCGCCAAGGAAGCCGAACCGCTGTGCTCTTTCAACAATCCGTACGCCGTGATATCGACGTCTAGCGGATCAGGGTTTTGCTGCCGCAAATGTTCGGCTACCTTGACTAAAGGAAGAGGCAGAAGCCAAGCGATGCCCGCCGCAATCTCATCGTCACTGCCTTCGTTTAAGGCATAAGCGACGGGTTGACCTTGCGCTAGTTCGGCAATCTGCCCTTGATCCATCCCCAACACGCCCAACACCTCCTCGGTTTTGGGCGGGTCGGCGAATGCGGGAGTTCCGGGTAGGATAGAACTGATGCCCAAAAGCCACGCGAGGACGACGGCATGATTCGGTTTTTGTTGCATCGGGCGTCCCCTGGCGGCAAGCAGTTGCGGGTAGATAGCCAATTCGGCTGATTCACGGAGTTTAAAATAAAATTTGCTAATTTGGCGTCGAAACCATATCAGATACTTAGAGTCTGCTCAGTAAATCAGCCGGCGTAACTCCTAGGGCGATTACACAGGTCGAACCTGAAGTGAAGAAGAAAATAACCATTTCCGGGCCTGTTTAAACAGTTCTATAAAACCAGCGTAGCCGATTTTACCAAGGGCAAAAAAGATCCTTTGCAGGATCAGCAGATTCATCACCAAGAAGATGCTGTTGATCCAGGCGAATGAGGTATCTGCTCGTTTGGCCCGGATGTAATTGAGCCGATAGCCGTTCTTGCCCTGGCCAAATTTGCCTTCGATGGGGATGAGCTGCAAATAGTCGTTTCTGCGCTGGGCTTTCTGCTGTTTTAGCTGCTCTCGGTTGGCGTCCGTCATTTGTTTCGGACGCCCGAGCGGCTTGCCGGCAAAGTGGATGCCGCGTTGCTTGAGATCATCGCGATTTGTGCGCGTTCCGTACAGTGGATCAGCCAATACACGCTCCGGATAGTGTCCGTGCCGGTTGCGGTAGGCTTCGACTTGAGAGACCAAATCCAGCCCTTCATGAAAGGCATCCCAGCGCAGATGGTCAACATGCGCCAAGCCGTCACCGGTCAGACTGACACTCAGCTTGGCGCCAAATTCGACCGGCTTGTCTTGTTTGCCGCGCACGATCGGCCGCACATAAGGCTGGCTGATGCTGACGATACGATGATCGCAGCGGCGTGCCTGGGCTTGGTACATCTCCCATCGCTGTTGATACAGCTGCTGAATCACCCAATTTGCCTTGCGGGGCCGGTTCAACTGGCTGAGGCGCCGGTGCCTCTGGCTCAATCGAAGGCTGCTCATCCAGGCTTTCGGGTGGTGGGGTTGCTGCGGCGGTCCGGGCTGGCGTTTTTTCTTTTCACCCTCATGCGCGTCAATGACGGCGCGATGGAATGCAGCAAAGACCGCGGCCCCCTTGCGTTTGCGGATGTCTACGAATAACGAGGGTGCAAACGGTTCGGCCTGTTGATAACCCGGCAGGCCGACAAAGTATTGCAGATACGGATTTTCCTGGATTTGCTGCACGGTCTCCATGTCGGAAAGACACAGCTTGTGTTTGATGATCACGGCGCCGATCACTAAGCGCGCGTCTAATGACTCGTTTTTCGTGCACTATTATACCTAAAAAATGGCTTATTTAATATTATTATCTAATGAGTTATAATATCCGAGTAGACTCTAATTAATTTTTTATTCTAAGATTTAAACCACCAGCTTTAGCCAGTAAACTTTGGCTGAAATAATGAAGGATAGGGGCTATGGAATATAGATATGACAGCCATATAGTATTTCAGATCGAGTATCATTTTGTTTTGGTGGCCAAATACGACTATGAAGGTCTTGCGAGGCGAAGTAGCGGATCTGGTCAGGGGGCAGGCAGACCTGTGAAGCATTGAAATTCGAATATTCCGGGGTGTGGTGAGCAAAAATCATGTGCATATTTTAGTCAATGCACCACCGACGATAGCGGCGAGTGAAATTATTCCGCTTGAAGAATTCCCGCATTTGAAAAAGCGTTAGGGGCAACACTTTTGGGCGCGAGGTTATTTTTGCGCCACAGTTTGGCAGATGATGGAAGAGATGATTAAACAGTATTTGGAGCATCATTTTGAACCCAAGCCAAATGATGATTTTAAAATGTAACCCGATTAAGACGCGTCGTTCAGCAGACGCGTATCTGGACTTTCATTCCGTTACTCGAACTCACCGGTTTTTAGCCGGTGGATGTTAATTATTTTAAGCCCGTAGAATTCAAAAATTATGCATAAAGATCAGGTATTTAAAGAAAAAATACAAAAAGTTTCGGATTTTGAATTCGGTGCAACTGTTGCCAGTGTATTTGATGACATGGTGAACAGGTCGGTGCCTTTTTACGGAGAAATCCAGCGTATGATGGCAGAACAAGCGGCTGATTATGTCAAGTCAGGCACAGATGTTTATGATTTGGGATGCGCTACTGGAACGACATTAATCGGCATGAATACTTCAATAGAGGAGGATATTCGTTTTATTGGTATTGATGACTCTTCCGAAATGTTAGCTAAATGTCAAACCAAGCTGGAAGAGGCTGGGTTAAAGCGGCCTTTCGAATTACGCGTTGCAGACTTAAATGAAAGCCTAGAAATTTCTAACGCTTCGGTAATAATTTCGTGCCTGACTTTACAATTTGTACGTCCCATCAATCGAAAAAAATTGTTGAAATGTATTTTTGATGGACTGTACAGTGGTGGTGCATTAATTCTGGTGGAAAAAATATTGGCGGAAGACAGCGCTTTTAACCGCGACTTTATTAAATATTATTATAATTATAAGCGGCGTAATGATTATAGTGAGATGGAAATATCACAAAAGCGCGAAGCTTTGGAAAATATTCTTATCCCATATAAACTCAGTGAAAATATTACTTTATTGACGGAAATCGGTTTCGCGCATTGCGAAGTGTTTTTCAAATGGTATAATTTTGTCGGGCTACTTGCGGTGAAGAAATAATGATGATTCAAATAGGGAATTTCTTTTTTAAATATAGAAACTGGGTGTTTATTCCTCTGTATTTAGCGCTCTTTATACCGTCTCCTGAGCTAGTAACTATTGAACACCATAATTGGGTGATGTGGACAGGATTATTTATCACTATTTTGGGGCAAGGAGTTCGATGTGCAACCATTGGTTTGGCATATATTGAGCGCGGTGGTAAAGACAAAAAAGTCTATGCATCGAATTTAGTGACGGAAGGGGTTTTTGATCACTGTCGGAATCCATTATATGTAGGGAATATCCTCAAATTGATCGGCATTGGCATACTGGCTAATTCATTGCTTTACATTGCGGTTTTTATCCCCGCATTTTTGTTTATCTATCAGTCTATTGTTCTGGCCGAAGAAAATTTTCTACGTAGTAAATTCGGCAAGGAATTCGACGCTTATTGTCAGCGCGCAAATCGCTGGATTCCGAGGTTCTCGGGTCTGTTTTCGACATTTAACAGCATGAATTTCAGGTGGCAGCGTCCTGTGGTAAAGGAAAACTCCTCCGTTTACGTATGGTTAATCGGTATTGTGTTGGTCTTATTATACAAGTACCCAGAACTTACTAGCCATGAAGTGCAATTACGTAACCAATTATTAATGGGTATATTATCGATACTTACAGTTATTTATTTGGGTATCCGCTATCTGAAAAAATCTGGAAAACTCCAAGGTCTGTAATATTAAATAGTTAATATTTTTTATGTGGAGGATTCCGATATGGTCCTATAGTTATGTTAGCCTGACAAAGTTACCTATACCGATGCCAATGTCGATAAGCTAAATAAAATATCGTTGCCAAAAATAGCCAGGCTGCGATTAAAGGCCCAACCAAACCATCGTAACTACTAACTAAATACAAATACGGCGAGCTATAGTTGGTATTAAAAAAATCTTTACTGAGTTTAATCTGCAATACCCAACTGGCATGAAACCCAATACATAAACCTAAGCTCTGTTTTATTTGCGTACGGACTACACTTAAGAAAATTCCCACCATAAACAAGCCCAAAAACGCGGGAAGTACCGCCGGGTTCGTCCATGCCCTAATGGCTTCACCAAATAACATAAAACTGCTTTTCAATGTGATATATTGATAGGGGATTTTGGTCGAAGTTTCTAAAAAATGCAAAGAGCCATAGTAAGTTGAACCTATTACAATTGCAGCCCATGTCGCCATTTTTTGCCGTAATCCTGTCAGCAATACACCACGAAATATAGGCTCTTCCACACAAGATATTAATAAGGCTAAAAATAGAGAAATACTGGTTTTTCTCACAACCATTTCCAGGGTCCATGTCTTAGTTTGATCAAACACATGTACTTCTAAGAAATACAACAGCCACAAAACTGGCAGCAAGGTCATAACTCCAAAAGCTAATCCTTTAATTAGCTGCTTAAAAAAAATGCTCGTAGGGGAAAATCCCAATTCTGTCCAGCTTAGTTTCAAATAGGTACGTAACGGGAAAATGCTTAAAACCAGTAGTACCTGGGTAAGTTTTTTAATCATTTTACTTAGCGGCCATACATCACCAATTGCCATTAGTATGAAATAGCTGAGTACACAGGAAATCGTAGCCAGTGAGAATAAAATGGCGAGAGGAGTCAGGGCAGCAATAAAATAGCCAATAAGTAATGATTTACGCAAAATTCCCCCATAACATTTGCAAGTCAGTTAAAGATACTAGGGTTGTGATTTCCGTTATTATAATTGTTTTTTGTCTAACTTAGCGATTTATGAAGGCAATAAAGCCAGGCTTGTGTCGGTTATAGATATGATTGCGTCAGATCAAAATCGGGTCTGTAGTGAAAGTCGTGGCCTATTTCGAGATGGTAGGCGACAGCCTCTGGTTCTGGTGGTATTTGAAGATAAACAGGTTTTTTCCATCTGTTTATTTGCGATTGGAATGATTTGGGGATGCTAAAAGGCGCTGCATTCAAGCGATTGCCAAGCGCCTTGGGCGATTGACGGAAATGAGTTTGCCCGATTTGAGTTTTTGACGTAGGCTGAGCGGGGTTATTTGCGTTGGCTGGGCGGAGTCGAAGCCAACAGTTCGCTTCGACTCCGCCCAGCCAACGATATATTTGCAATAGACTATCGGCTCATTCTTTCTCAAAAATCGCCTGAGTCCCTCAATTTAATCCTGACTGGCCGACTTGCCTTTTTTCGAGGTCGATGACATGCGTTTTTTGCTCTTCGCGGTCTTCTTGACCTCCGTTGAGGATTTTCCGGAGTGGTCGCTGAGTTTCGATATGTTCAGCCGCTGTCCCGCGACCCGGATGTTCTTCAATTCCTGGAACAATTCCTTCGGCATGCCGGACGGCAGTTCGACCGTGCTGTAATCGTCCTCGATCTTGATCCGCGCAATATGTTCGCCGTCCAATCCGGTTTCGTTTGCGATCGCGCCGACGATGTTGCCGGGCTTCACCCCGTGACTGTGGCCGACTTCAATTCGGTACATTTCCATGTCGATGCCGGACACCGTGTCGGGGCGCTTGCCTTTACGCTCGCGTTTCGGGCTCTCATCTGAGCGCGGCGCGAAATCTTCCCGGTGTTCCTTCGGTTTTTTCGGCGGTTGCTGCATCAACAGCGGCACGTCGCCCTGAACCAGCTTGGCCAGCGCGGCGGCGATTTCGATGGCGCTGACATTGTGCTCCACCTGATATTGCTCGAGCAGTTGGCTGTAGAAGCTCAATTCCTCGGCCGCCAGCGTGTCGGTGATGTTTTGCTTGAAACGCGCGATGCGTTTGTTGTTGATCACCTCGGTCGAAGGCAGGTCCATCTGCTCGACTTTTTGCTTGGTCGCTTTTTCGATGTTGCCGAGCAGTTTCCTCTCGCGCGGCGCGACAAACAGGATCGCATCGCCGGTCCGGCCCGCGCGGCCGGTCCGGCCGATACGGTGAACGTAGGATTCGGTGTCATACGGAATGTCGTAGTTGACCACGTGCGTGATTCGGTCCACGTCCAGGCCGCGCGCGGCCACGTCGGTCGCGATCAGGATGTCCAGCTTGCCGGATTTCAGATTCGCGATCGCGCGCTCACGCAACGCCTGCGACATGTCGCCGTTGATCGCGGCGGCCGAAAAGCCGCGCGCTTCGAGTCTTTCGGCCAATTCGACGGTCGCGGTCTTGGTTCTGACGAAAATGATCATGCCGTCGAAGGTTTCGGCTTCGAGGATGCGGGTCAGGGCGTCCAGTTTGTGCAGGCCGCTGACCACCCAAAAGCGCTGGCGGATGTTTTCGGCCGAGGCGGTGGTGACTTTGATCGTGACTTGTTCAGGTTCGGTCAGGTATTTTTGCGCGATCTTGCGGATCGGCGACGGCATCGTTGCCGAAAACAGTGCGATCTGGCGGTTTTTCGGGGTTTGGTCGAGGATCCATTCGACATCGTCGATAAAGCCCATGCGCAGCATTTCGTCCGCTTCATCGAGCACCAACACGCTCAACTTATCCAGTTTCAGCGTGCCTCTGCGCATGTGATCCATCACCCGGCCCGGCGTGCCGACGACCACATGTGCGCCGCGACTGAGCTGACGCAATTGCGAGCTATAATCCTGGCCGCCGTAAATCGGCAGCACATGAAAGCCTTTCAGATGCGCCGCATAGCGCTGAAACGCCTCGGCGACCTGGATCGCCAGTTCACGGGTCGGCGCGAGCACCAAAACCTGCGGGTCTTTTTGTCTAAGATCAATGCGGGACAGAATAGGCAATGCGAATGCGGCGGTCTTGCCGGTACCGGTTTGCGCCTGTCCGAGTACATCCTTGCCTTGCAGCATAAAGGGGATCACTTGCGCCTGAATCGGCGAGGGATTTTCATAACCGACATCCTTCAGCGCTTTTAGCACCGGCTCGATAAGCGCTAAATCCTGGAATGAGGGTGATGAAGGAACAGCTTGGGTCATGAATTTACCTGTACAAGGAGAGGGGCGTTGCCGCCAAGAAATGTCTATATAACCGCTCATTCTATAACAATTTTAAATTGCTTGCAGCATTTCAATGATTTGCGTCTTTGGCGGCGCCGATAATTACCAGCTGAGTTTTGCCGAGTTGCTTGGTATAATGGGCAAATATTCATAATATCCATATTTACCGAGGGAGTTCATGATTCAAGGTAGTATCGTAGCGCTGGTCACACCGATGTTTGATAACGGCGCGGTTGACAAGGAAAGCCTGAAAAAATTAGTCGAGTTTCATATCGAGGAGGGCACCGATGCGCTTGTCGCGGTCGGCACCACCGGCGAATCGGCAACCCTAAACGAAGACGAGCATTGCGATGTCATGGCCTCGGTGGTCGCCTATGTCGATGGGCGAATCCCGGTGATCGCCGGCACCGGCGCCAATTCGACGAGCGAAGCGATTCACCTGACCCGCCGCGCGAAGGAGATCGGCGCCGATGCCTGCCTGCTGGTCACGCCTTACTATAACAAGCCGACTCAGGAAGGTTTGTTTCTGCATTATCAGGCGATCAACGACGCGGTCGATATTCCGCAAATCCTTTACAACGTGCCCGGCAGAACCGCCTGCGACATGTTGCCGGAAACGGTCGGCCGCCTGTCCAAATTCAAAAACATCATCGGCGTCAAAGAAGCGACCGGCGACTTGTCCCGCGTCCAAAAAATCCGTGCTCTGTGCGGCGATGATTTCGCGCTTTATACCGGTGACGATGCGACCAGCCGCGAATTTTGCCTGTTGGGCGGCAACGGCAGCATCACCGTAACCGGCAACGTCGCGCCGAAACTGGTCCATCAAATGCTTGCGGCCGCGATGGCCGGCGATGCCGAGACCGCGCTCGCGATCGACGAGAAATTGACCGGCCTGCACAAGGCCTTGTTCATCCAGTCCAATCCGATTCCGGTCAAATGGGCGGTCGCCGAAATGGGACTGATGCCGCGCGGCATTCGCCTGCCCCTGACCTGGCTGACCCCGGATTGCTTTGAGACCGTGCGCGCCGCGATGCGCCAAGCCGGAGTCATTTAACCCACGATGAATCATCGTAGAAAGCAACTTTTGCTGATCACGGCGGCAACGCTGAATCTATCGGCGTGCGGCTATATCCAGAGCCTGTTTCCGGACAAGGAAAAGGACTACCAATACACGACCGAAATTCCGCCGCTGGTCCTGCCCGATGACTTAAAAGCCGGCGCTGCCGCCGATGCCGTCGAAGAGCCTTCGTTGCAGAAGGCCGAACCGGTAAAAGAGGAAAATCAGCCTGCCTCAGCCGAGACCGAGCCGGCGGAGAAGGCTCCGGAGGCGGCCGAGGACACCGAAACAGCCGGCGCGGAAGCCAAGAGCGATCACCCCGAAGCCGAGCCCGAAGCATCCGAACAAGCCGTGCCGGAAGCACAGTCCGAAGCCACGGATGCAAAAAAGGATTCCCAACAGGAAGGCACGCCGGTCGAACTGGTGCGTTTCTCGGATGGCGAGCGCCGCCTGAGAATCGCGAGTTCGCCCAACAAGGCCTGGCACCTGGTCAGCAAGGCGCTGAGCCGAAATTCGATCGAGGTGACCCAGCGCGATCAGGATCAGAAGCTGTTTTATGTTCAGTACCATCCCGAGGCGAGAAAAGCCGAGGACGGGTCGCTTCTGGATGAGGCCATCTTTCTGTTCAAGGGATTCGAGGCGAACGAACAGGAATATTTGCTGAAGTTGATCGCTGTCGATGACAAGACCGACCTTGCGGTCACCGACAAGGATTTGAATCCGGTCAGCGATGAGGCCGCGGTCAAGCTGTTACGGCTGTTGGGCGGCACCATTCAAGGCAAATAGGATTCCGTCGATACGGGTCTTTTATTTTTTCGGGGAGAGGAAACGGCTTCATGCCCGTTACCGTGAAAAATTCCTTTCAAGGGTGGATGCGCTAGGCTTTCCACTCGCTTTTTAATTTCAGACTATCGATTCATGTTAATTATCCCAGGTCCTGTTGCACTTTCCGACTTCCGTATCACCAAACTATTGGCCGATTTAAAGGCCGTCGAAACGGCTATTCAAGCCGTGTCGGCGCGCTTCGTGCATTTCGTCGATCAGCAAGGCGATTTGGGGGCCAGCGAATACGCCATTCTGCAGCAGCTGTTGGATTACGGCTCAGGCCCTGCCGAAGCGGCCGGCGCTGGCATTCGCCTGCTGGTCGTGCCGCGTCCCGGCACGATCTCGCCGTGGTCCAGCAAGGCGACCGAAATCGCGCAGCGCTGCGGCCTTGCCGTCGTCAACCGGATCGAGCGCGGCATCGAATATACTCTCCAAGCCGGAGCGCCGTTGGCCGAGGCGACACAACGGCAATTGGCGGCCTTGCTGCATGACCGGATGACACAGAGCGTTGTTTTCGGCGACAGCGCTCCGGATTTATTCAGCCAGCACGCGCCGCAGCCGTTGCAGCGCGTCGCGATCATCGAGCAGGGCAAACCGGCATTGCTGCAGGCCAATCAGAGCCTGGGCCTGGCCTTGTCGGATGACGAAATCGACTATCTGGTCTCCGCCTTCGAAGGCCTGGGCCGGAATCCGACCGATGTCGAACTGATGATGTTTGCGCAGGCGAACTCCGAGCATTGCCGGCACAAGATCTTCAATGCGAACTGGACGATAGACGGCGTCCAGGAAGGCAAGACCCTGTTTGGCATGATCCGCAATACGGCGCAAAAGAATCCGGACGGCATCCTGTCCGCCTACAGCGATAATGCGTCGGTGATCGAGGGTTTCCACAACCGGGTTTTCCGCCGCGACCCGGTGAGCGGTCTTTACGATTATATCGAGGAAGACGCGCACATCCTGATGAAGGTCGAAACGCACAATCACCCGACCGCGATTTCGCCGCATCCAGGCGCCGCGACCGGCTCCGGCGGCGAGATTCGCGACGAAGGCGCGACCGGCCGCGGCTCGACCCCGAAAGCCGGCCTGAGCGGGTTTTCGGTGTCGCACCTGAAAATTCCGGGTTATCAACAGCCGTGGGAAGAAGATCACGGCAAGCCGTCGCGGATCGCCTCAGCGCTCGACATCATGCTCGAAGCCCCGATCGGCGGGGCGGCATTCAACAACGAATTCGGCCGGCCGAATCTGGCCGGTTATTTCCGCAGCTACGAACAAACGGCGCCGGGCGCTGATAAAAACAGCTATCGCGGCTATCACAAACCGATCATGATCGCCGGCGGCCTGGGTTCGATCCGGCCGATGCTGGTCAACAAGCAGCCGATACCGGCGGGCTCCTTGATCATCATCCTCGGGGGACCTGCGATGCTGATCGGCCTCGGCGGCGGCGCGGCTTCATCATTAGCCTCGGGCGAAAGCTCCGAAGATCTCGACTTCGCCTCGGTGCAGCGCGAAAACCCCGAAATGCAGCGCCGTTGCCAGGAAGTGATCAACCACTGCAATGCGCTCGGCAATGATTCACCGATCGTCTCGATTCATGACATCGGCGCGGGCGGGCTGTCGAATGCGGTGCCCGAAATCATCCACGACTGCGAGCGCGGCGGCCGTTTCGAACTGCGCAAGGTGAACAACGCGGACATCGGCATGTCGCCGATGCAGATCTGGTGCAACGAGGCGCAGGAGCGCTATGTCGTCGCGATCAGGCCTGAATCGCTCGAACAATTCCAGGCCTTCTGCGAACGCGAGCATTGCTTGTATGCGGTGATCGGTGTCGCGACCGACGAAGAGCAACTGCGGCTCGACGACAATCTGCTCGGCGACGCGCCGGTCGATCTGCCGATGTCGGTGCTGTTCGGCAAGCCGCCCAAGATGCACCGCGATGTGCAGCGGCAGCAGGCCGCTTTGCAGGCAGTCGATTTGAGCGGCATCGAGATCGGTGAAGCCGTCAAGCGCGTGCTGTCGTTTCCGGCGGTCGCGGACAAAAGCTTTTTGATCCATATCGGCGACCGTTCGGTAACCGGTTTAGTCGCCCGCGACCAAATGGTCGGGCCCTGGCAGGTGCCGGTCGCCGATGTCGCGGTGACCGCGGCAGGCTTTCATGCACACACCGGTGAGGCGATGGCGATGGGCGAGCGGACGCCGCTCGCGGTGATCGACGCGCCGGCTTCCGGCCGCATGGCGATCGGCGAGGCGATCACCAATATCGCGGCGGCGCCGATCGCTAAGCTCAGCGACATCAAACTGTCCGCGAACTGGATGGCGGCGGCCGGCTTTCCGGGCGAAGATGCGGCGTTGTTCGACACGGTCGAGGCGGTCGGCATGGAACTCTGCCCGGCCTTGGGCATCGCGATTCCGGTCGGCAAGGATTCGTTGTCGATGAAAACGGTCTGGAAGGACCGGGACGGCGAAAAAACGATGACCGCGCCGCTGTCGCTGATCATTACCGCGTTTGCGCCGGTTACCGACATCGAGAGGACCTTGACGCCGCAATTGTGGAGCAATCAGCATGGCACGGTGTTGATCTTGATCGATCTCGGCCAAGGCAAAAACCGCCTCGGCGGTTCGGTGCTGGCGCAGGTTTACCGGCAGCTCGGCGATACGAGTCCGGACCTTGACGACCCGGCCTTGCTGAAAGCGTTTTTCGCGGCGATCCAAAGCCTGAATGCCCAGGGTAAACTTCTGGCCTACCATGACCGCGCGGACGGCGGCCTCCTCGCCACGGTCGCGGAAATGATCTTCGCCAGCCGGATCGGCGCGGAGCTGATTCTGGATGATCTCGGCGACTTGTTGCCGGCCTTGTTCAACGAAGAATTGGGCGCGGTGATCCAGGTCCGGGCCAGCGAAGCGGACGATGTGCTGTCCATCTTGAAACAGGCCGGCCTAGGTGAGGTCAGCCACCTGATCGGCCGCGTCGTCGAACGCCAGCAATTGACCGTGATCCATGACGGCCGCGTCGCGTATAACGCCACGCGCGCCGACATGCAGGCGCATTGGTCCGAGCTCAGCTATAGAATGCAGGCGCTGCGCGATAACCCGGATTGCGCCAAACAACAGTTCGAACGCATTCGTGACGACAACGATCCGGGGCTGAACGTGAAGTTGACCTTCGACGTGAATGCCGATGTCGCGGCGCCTTTCATCGCTTCCTCCGCGAAGCCGAAAGTCGCTATCCTCAGGGAGCAGGGCGTCAACGGCCATGTCGAGATGGCGGCCGCGTTCGACCGCGCCGGCTTCGCGAGCATCGACGTGCACATGAGCGACATCATCTCGGGACGCGCCGATTTGTCCGCTTTCAAAGGCCTTGTCGCTTGCGGCGGCTTCTCCTACGGCGACGTGCTCGGCGCGGGCGGCGGCTGGGCCAAGTCGATCCTATTCAATCCCCGCGCGCGCGATCAATTCGAAGCGTTTTTCAACCGGCAGGATACTTTCGGCCTGGGCGTCTGCAACGGCTGTCAAATGATGTCCGGCTTGAAGGACATTATTCCCGGCGCGGAATTGTGGCCGCGCTTCCTGCGCAACCGTTCCGAGCAATTCGAGGCGCGGGTCGCCTTGGTCGAAGTGCAGCCGTCGCCGTCGATCTTCTTTAGCGGCATGGCAGGTTCGAGAATGCCGGTGGCGATCGCGCACGGCGAAGGCCGCGCCGAGTTTGCGAACGGCCATGCCAAGGCGCTTGCGGCGCAAATCGTCGCCTTGTCCTACGTCGACAACACCGGCGCCTTGACCGAAAGCTTTCCGGCCAATCCGAACGGCTCGCCGCTCGGCATTACCGGGCTGACGACCCTGGATGGCCGCTTCACGATCATGATGCCGCATCCCGAGCGCTGCTTCAGGGCGGTCCAGAACTCCTGGCATCCGGACGACTGGAACGAATACGGCGCCTGGATGCGGATATTCAGGAACGCCAGAGTCAATGTCGGTTAAAATGAGATCGGCTTGGTCATGATTTAATTAATGGTCGCGGCGGCCGTTCGGCCGCCTTGCTCCATTCGATTCGGGAGAGGGTTATGGATGCTTCAGCTAAGTGGAACTATCTAAAGATTCTGGGACTGACCGCTTTGGCGGCCATCGTGTTTTTCCCGGATGTCTTTTTCGATTTGACCACTACTAGTCTGCATTACTTGTTCGAATGGTTGCTTGAACTCTCCCATCTGTTGTTCGAGGGGCTCGAATCGGTGCTGGATCATCTGATCGAGGGCCTTTTCGAAACCGATTTACACTCGACGCAAACGATCGTGTTTTACATCATAGTGGCGATCTTTGCTTATCCCTTGTATTGGCTGGGGCGTTCTTTCTACCGCACCTTTCGCCGATGCCAAGAGGCATGGCAGCACTTATGGGCCGAGCATCAATTCAACCCGATTGAATATTGGCGGGGCCTAAGCCTTTTTGGAAAAATCAAACTGGTCTTGATTCCTTCGGCGGTCATCTATCTGTATGTGATGTTTTTCGTTTGACCGGCGTAAAGACCGGTTTCATAGAGCCGATGGATCGATAGAGTATCCGGATGCCGAACAAAACTGCCAGCAGCACCGCGAATATCAAGGGATTCGTCAGGTCTTTCTTGACCAGCCAGGCATAATGCACCACGCCGCCGATCGCGCTCAGATAAACCAGGCGATGCAGCCAGCGCCAGCGTTTGCCGCCCAGGCGTTTGATCATGCGGTCGGTCGAGGTCAGCGCCAACGGGATCATCAACACAAAGGCCGGAAAGCCGACCGTAATGTAGGGACGTTTGACGATGTCGGCGGCGATCGCGCTCCAGTCGAAAAACTGGTCCAAAACCAGATAAGTCAAAAAATGCAGGCTGCCGTAAAAGAACGCAAAGAGGCCGAGCATTCGCCGTATTCGGATCGGCCAGTTCCATTTGAACAGCAGCCGGAGCGGCGTCGCCGTCAGCGACACCAGCAACAGAGTCAAAGTCCAATAGCCGGTGGTCCGGGTGATTTTTTCGATCGGATTCGCGCCCAACGCGTCGAGACAAGCGCCGATCACCAACTTGATCAACGGCAGCAACGCCAGGAAAAATACGCCGGTTTTTATCCAGGCCAAGCGTTTAGTGTGCAAGTTTTTATCAGTCATGCCTGTTAGAAATATTTTTTCAGGTCCATGCCGGCATACAGGTGCGCGACTTGTTCGGCATAACCGTTGAACGGCAATGTCGGGCGCTTGAGGAAGTCGCCGATGCGCCTCTCCTTGGCCTGGCTCCAGCGCAGATGCTCCACGTCCGGATTGACGTTCGAATAAAAGCCATATTCATTCGGGCCGGCCTCGGTCCAGCTGGATACGGGTTGCGTTTCGACGAAGCGGATTTTGACGATAGATTTGGCGCTTTTGAAGCCGTATTTCCAGGGCACCACGATGCGTACCGGCGCGCCGTTCTGATTGGGCAAGACTTCGCCGTACAGGCCGACCGTCAGCAGGGTCAAAAGATGCATCGCCTCGTCCATGCGCAAGCCTTCCCGGTAAGGCCAGTTCAGCACGGGCGAACGTTGCCCCGGCATTTGCGCGGGATCATGCAGGCTGATGAATTCAACGAACTTGGCTTTGCCGGTCGGCTCGACCCGCTTGATCAGCTCGGCTAAGGGAAAGCCGATCCAGGGCACCACCATCGACCAGGCTTCGACGCAGCGCAGCCGGTAAATCCGCTCTTCCAAGGGCGCCATTTTCAGGATTTGGTCGATATCGAAAGTCACCGGTTTACGGACTTCGCCTTCGACCGTAATCGTCCAGGGCCGCGTTTTCAAACTGCCCGCATAGGCCGCAGGATCGTCCTTGCCGGTGCCGAATTCATAGAAATTATTGTATTGCGTGACCTTGTCATAAGGCGTCAGCTCTTCCTTTTCGGCGAAATTTAAAGACTTGGCGGCCGTGAGTTTTTCGCCGGCTAACAGCTGTCCCGGCCACAGCGCGGCGGCGGCCACTCCCGCAGTCAGTTGCATGAACTGACGCCGAGCCTGATAGATGTCGCGTGGAGTGATCTCGGAGGACTTTATTTTTGGCGTCGAGAAGTTCATTGCTTTAGTCTCCTGCGGTTTGGGATTGAATCATTGTAGCGAGATGCCGTTCGAGTTCAATCAATTTCCGATAGGGACGGAGATTTATTTCATCATTCGGCTGCGTGCGTTCGGATGTCTCTTCGCGCTGCTCTTGCGCGGATTTATAATCTATTACTATATAATAGATTCTTTATAGCGTGCAGCTATACTATCCTCGAAATCGATTCCAGGTTGTTGTCCGGCGCGGCTGAACTGCGGCCATCAGATTCTGCGACAACTTGAGTCGCTAGGTTCAACCGCCGGATGCGGAAAACCGCATGTCCGGTGGTGCGGGAGAGGTGATGGACGCAATCCCGTCACCCCGATTCGATCGGTCCTCGCAAATGATACGCGAAGCGTATCCCACTGGATTAAAGAAAAATGCCGGAGGGTAGGGCGGATTCGCCGAAGGCAATGAAGGCAATCCGCCATTTCGAAGGCTCTGTCCGGTCCCTGCGGATTGAAGTTGAACGATCAACGCTGCAGTAAGCGAAAACACCAAACTCTGCGACATGATCAAATCTCCAGACAAAAAAAATCCGGCGTGAAGCCGGATTTGAAAGGAGGATTTATTGCTAATTGGCTTAAGCAATGGTCAATATAATATATGAATATACTAATATATGGAATGTGACATATTGTCGCGCGTGTCAGGTAGTCGTAGAACATTTCGAATTCAGAAATAGGCTTCTCTAAAATGGCCCGGTCAATGGCAACCGAGAAATAGGAAGTTATTTTTGAGCAAATCCTAAGGTCCTGCTACGGCAGTATACAGGTGCCATCACCACCGTCGCGGACATAATAGTCGATGGATACATAGCCGTTGGCTGCAGAGATAACATTCGGGCCGGCGCTCAGAAACACAGGCGTATGGGGGCGGGTTGAACTGAGCTGTGTCAGCGCGACGCCATTGACGGAAACATTGAGTATGTAATTGCCATTATCAACCAGGTGAACATACGGTTGCGCCAGACCGGTGGCTGGGTTCAATGCACAACCGGGTGTCACTGTCGCGTATGACTTATCACTTGCGGCGTATTCGAGTGTGCCGTCGGCGCTGAACGTATTGCCAGAGGTGTCTGGAAGGTCACACATACCTGGCTGTACATTGAACGCATAGCTATCGGCTGTTTTTTTACTTAGCGCCACAACTACCGTGTTGTCACCATCGGCGAGCCATACTTTGGCGGCCGGATTATCGGCTGTGACAGTTGCCATTGGTTTTTGGTTGAGCGACACGCTGGCGCTTGCCTTAATGGTCGGGTTATACAGACCAGCTTCTACTACCGGCGATAACATGCTTTTGGTTGGGTCGGCGGGGTCGGCGGCGCATGTCACCATGCTTGATGCGTATGTTTTGCCGCTTGCTCCGACTTGCTCGGTAGTAGCCGCCCAAACCGACGCGTTTAGTGCCATAACAGCCACAGATGCGGTTATTCCCGAGGATAAGATTTTTTTGCTTTGCATACTGAAACACGCTCTTTTATGGAAAAGTATTCAATGGAACCGTGAAGCCGTGACTGTAAAGCCCAGCTTTATTTCCCTATAAAATTTAATTTATCTTATGAAGTTAAATTCAACCTTAAAAAACTTAAGGTAAATTAGGATGGATTAGCAACATCATTCAGTCGGGCAATCAGCTCGTCATGCGCATCCTTAAACACCGTGAAAACGGTGCGTAATGAGGCTTTCAATCGGATTCTTTGAGACAACATGGCATTCCCTGTTTGGAAAAGTAGTATATTTCCTATTATCTGATAATAGAATCTTATTAAAGCAAGCTTTCTCCCAATCAATTATTCGTGATTTTATCCGCACCGGCTCGCAATCCATTTTCGCGGGCTCACTTTAAATGCAACTGTAGGACGAGCCAGATTTCGTCTCATTTAGGTCTAGGCTTTCATGCCGGAATGCCTCAATAATCTAAATTTAACCCTATTGATACACGAAAGATGTCTCAGTGGCCCGTCCCGTAAAGGTACACTCCAAAGAAACGCTATTTTTCGCGCCCGCGAAAGAGGCCGCTAGCGAAGTGTTTTCGATAGAATAATAGGAAATATTTGGTCTGAATATGGAGGAAATTGAGCATGATGAACTTGAGCACCAGTAGTCAGACGCATATTCCACATGGTTTCGAGAGTCGCCTCGGGTTGATGTAAAACCATAGTCAGTTGTATTTTCGGTCTCCAAAGTACGTTCTTTAAGTGAGCGCCGTGATAATCCGCAGAGCGTGTAAGCATTACCGTGAGAGCTAGTCCTTTTTCTGTGCACTTCAGATCGGTTTCTACCTGATGTGAATCCATAGAACCCAGCACGGGGCCTAGAGCAACGACGACTAATTTTTTTATTCCTTTTGGTGTTGAAGTCGGTAGTGATGCGGCTACTGTTTCTATTGAGGGCTTTTTGGGCGGCGCATCGACAAATATCTCCATCTCTGATTCCGCTGAGATATTGATTGATTGCACCTCCGCCTTGACACATGCTTTTATGGCTTCTTGGGCATTTGCGTTAGCTTCGAAGAGACTTAGGCAGCAAATGAAAGCTACCGTTGGGAACCTAAATCTACATTTCATAATATGCACCCAAATGTAAAGGACATAACAACAATACGCTTGATCCGAGAGTTGCGTGAAAAAATGCTGCGTGCCGGGTTACCCGTTTAATGTCCACTGCTGAACCGGAATAGTTGCAGGCAATGTGAGCCCGAAGAAATCGATTGCAAGCCCATGCGGATAAATGCAAGCTCAGTTGCATTTAATGCGAGCCGGGACGGATTTTCAGCGGCAGTTATTTTGAGCTGAAAAACGTGATAATTGCAAGCCCGGCCTTTTTCAAACGCAAGCCGTTACACATAACGGCATTAGGGTAGGGCAAATAGGATGAATACCCTGCCCGATAAACAGCTACCGAGAAATCAACACTTCATTAAATTGAATCACCGGCTCGATATCGGTGTAATTCGGCATATCGCCCTGGAGCAGGGCGGCGTGAGGCGTGAAAGCCGCGATGAAGTCTTCAAGCGAGTCGAACAGGAAATGGCACATCGCGACATAGGCGGCTTCGCTGCCAGGAATGACGCCGCCGAGGCCCTGTTCCACGGAAACCCCTTTGAAGCCCGGATGCGTGCCCAAGAGGTCAATGGACATCGGCATGTGCGTTTCGACATAGTAATTCAAATCGAACCGGCTGCCCGGATGGTTTGGGTAGAGGATGCTGATCTTTATCATCGTAATAGTCTGGTTATTGGGATAAATGCTTGTTGATCACGGATGGCAGCTGCTTCGGCGATTTAATGCGTAATTGCTTATTAACATTGAAGCGTCCGAACACCACTTCAATATCATTGGCCGTCACCCCAAATTCTTTTGCCAGGAATCGAACCATATGATCGGTTGCCCGGCCGCCGACCGGCGCGGCGGTGACGCTCACCTTGAGTTGATGGCCTTTGGGCTTGCCGATGGCATCCTTGTTTGCGCTCGGCGTGCCGAGAATATTCAGCACCAGGATATCGCCATCCCAGGCGCAAAAAGAATCTATCGTTAGGCCTTTGCGCCCCGAGTTGCCTTCGGACTTTGCTTCAGACTTTGATTTTGTTTTTTTCGGTTTTGCCACGGAGTTCGGGGTGTGTAGAAATAAAATTTCGGAGGAACTGAGCGGGTCCCGCAGGGCGCGAGGTAGGTTACGCTTCGCCTACTATTTTCAAAAGTTCCTCCGCTTTACGGGCTTAGTCTTTTTTGTTTTCGTTGAGTCTGGATTCCAGTTGGTCAAGACGCTGATGAAGACGGGCTAATTCTTTCAATACCTGGCTTTCTTCGCGTTCGATATCACGTGTTTCTTTTTCGACGTTGCTCATTTCCTCCCTGAAAGTGCCTAAATTCCTGCCGATCAGCGCGGCGGAAAAGCTCGCAGTAAAGACTGCAAACATGCCGAGCCCGAAAAATATCAGGATTGCCCCCAGCAATCGCCCCAAGAACGATGTCGGTACAACGTCACCATAGCCGACGTGCGCCATAGAAACCCAGGCGTACCAGATACCGTCGCCCAACGAATGAATATTAGGATCGACCAGGAATACGGCAAAACCGAAAATGATCGCGGTGCTAGCGGCGATGATAATGATGTATTCAAGAATCTTGACTTTCAATAAGTTGTTCTTGAGGCTAACAAGCCATTTGAACGCGTTGCCGTAAAGATCGAAGTTGGACATTGAAAACTTCCTATAAAGATTTAACAATTTAACAGAAAAGGTAGGGTGAATCTGCGTTAGCAACCTGCCTTTTCGAAGCCTGAGCCCGTTCCCGGTTTATCGCTAGAGCAAATCTGCCTTACTGAGTTTGCATATGCGTTTAGACATGATAACGCAGATCGAACGGGCAGTCTGGCATATTGGGTGGGTAAAGATTAGGTTACCCTCCGCCTACCATTTTCAAAAGTTTCGTTGAATCAGGCCACAAAAGGCAAGCGATGCGTAGGCTTCATTGCAAAAAAATAACAGGGTAGGGCGGATTCGCCGAAGGCAATCCGCCATTTCGAAGCATGTACCCGTTCTCGGCGGATTGCTAACGCGAATCCGCCTACAGTCCTAGTCTTTAAGTTCTTCCTGACTTGGCAACAATACTTATTTTCCCATCACCTTCCAAGTAGCACTCCTTTACCTCCGTAATTTCTTCGATTCCTTGCTCTCTTAATTGGCTCATGAGCTCTTCTTTCGTTATCATTTCCTTCTGCAAGTTTCGCCGCATTAACACACCATTCTCTATCAGTAAAAGTGGCTTCGGTCTGACTAATCTTTGAAACGCAGGGAATTTGTACGCCAGCCAATCCAGGGCATAGTTCCAGAAAAAAATTGTTCCGACAAGTACTATTCCTTCCGTGATCGACTCATATTTACTGCCCAAAGCATTTTGGGCTGCATCTGCTATCAGCACCACCACAAGCAGATCAGCTATTCCGATAGAGCCTGTATCACGGCGAAGAAGACGCAAAAAGAAAAATAACACAAGATAGATGATCGTGCCTCTTATCACTATCTCTATCAGACTTAAAGTTGGAATGAAGATTGAGGTCCAATCTATTTCATGCATATTTATATATCTCCTGATTTGGTCTTCTGATGCCTAACGTCGAGCTAACGGGACGAAGCAAGCAAAGCATCCACCCGGCATAGTGCAGTGGCGACAATCTGACACGACAACCTCCGGAAAAATATATTGCGACGGTACGAAACGTTGTAGGGTATGCAAAGCGTACCCTACAACATTTCTTTGAAGCAGACCCCAAAATACGAGATGAGGATGCTACATGGCAAAAAAATACCAAAACGGGCGGATTCGCCGAAGGCAAATCCGCCATTTCGAAGCATGCATCCGTTCTCGGCGGAATGCAAACGCGAATCCGCCCTACGGTCCTCGATTGCAAAATTAGGATATAGGTGTTTTGTGTAAGCTGCCTTGCGCCCGAAGTGTGCCAAGTAATTTGGTGTACTCCTTTTTGTAGTTTGGGCTGAGCCAAAGCACATTGGTTACGATGCCGTCACAGATGTAGCGATCATGATATTGCAATAGCGCAGTCTCAACGATTGCACCTGACCCGCCCACAATTGTTCGGATGCGCTCCGTAAGGCCGAGTACAGCATAAGCCTTATCGCCTGATGGGTCTATGAATATTGAGTGAGAAGTTGTGTCTCTGAGGTAGATCCATTTCTTTAATTCAAGCCTCTGTACAGCGTTTACAACTTCCGGTTCCAAGTATTCCGATTTGTTGGCAAGGCCACATAGAGCGCCTTCGAGTAATGAACGGTCCACCGCATATTTTGCACGCGCGGCAGCCAATAGATCCAAGAGCTTCCGCTCCGGCTTGGTGGGTATCGGGCCATAGATTTCCAACATCAACTTTGTGTAGTCTTGGATGAAGGTCGATGCCTCATGTTCTGTGACAACCATTGATCTGCGTCCTAATGAATAGCTAACCTGCCGCGGTCCGGAGGACAACGATGATGAATAAAATTTACTTCTGCGCTCCGGTCGAACGCCTTATTAGGGGTGTAATTCATAAAGCTTCTATTTTCCAGACCGAGTTTTATGTTCAACGGAATGTTCGGGAAATGGTACGCAGGAATTTTATTCGACCACATCATGCACGTTATCGAGACAAATCCGATCTTCGATTCTCGATCCCCAATGCATAGGATAAACGCCTTGTTTGACCCAATGATGAAACGAGGAATAAGGCCAGTCCGATACGTTGTTTGCCAATCCGTGTTTAACCGGGTTGTAATGCAGATAGTCGAAGTGGTTTTGGTAGTCGCGTTCGTCGCGCAACGCATGTTCCCAGAACCGCCGTTGCCAGATGCCGCGCCGACGATAGCGCAGGCGCGATGCGGTCACCGGTTGTTCGGCGCCGCCCAAAGCCAGCCAGTTTTGGGTAAAGCGTTTTTTGATGATGCCCCAGCGGTTGGAGTAGTCGCCGTCATCCTGCGGCATGGTCCAGATCGTGTGAACATGGTCCGGCAATATAACCAGCGCATCGACATGAAAAGGCAGGTGATGTCGGCAATGCCGAATCGCCTCGCGCAAACAATCCCGCGCCCGATCATTTGCCAGAATGCCCGCCCGCCGTTCCGTCACCACGGTAAAGAAAAAAGATCCGCCCGGCAGATAACAACGGCGATAATCCGACAAGTCAACCTCCGAAAATGGATTCAATCGTAGGGTACGCATCGCGTACCATTTTCAAAATTTTCCGTTGGGTCAGACCTAAATAAGGTATGCGATGCATACCCTACCTGGCTAACGCCCGCATCACAGGAGGCAGCGGAGCAGAGCCAATTGTGGTAAAGTACGCAAAGCGCACCACAATTGGCGGCGCGCAGTTGGCTTCCTGTGCATGCGCTTGTTAACTGCTTTGTGAAAAGGCGCTTACATACATCCAGATTTCATCTTCCGATCGATCCAGTTCGACTAGAATCTTTTCGACTCTTCCTTGAAATTTTCTTACTGGCTTATAAATAGCTTCTCCTTTGTCTTTACTGGTGTTCAAATATCCGTTCTGAACCAGATAATGAAGAATCTGCCCCAAACTTTTCTTGTCAACATGAGTCAGACCTTTCGTCAAAGTATGTTCCAATCTACCATTACCTGCTTGCCTATATACTTTAATAAGTATTGAAACAAGAATTGTTTGCGGCTTACTTAATCCCGATTTTTTAATTGCAGTTAGCGTATCTACAGACTCAAAGGAGTTTATCTCACATTCGTCAATCCATGATGGCACTCCAGTGCTAGAGGAAACGCCTATCAGCTTTTCAATAATACTGCTCTTAATTTTAACATTAGAAGGATCAACCTTTCCAAGGCACAGGTTTTCGAAAACGCCATCTATAAACTCAATATTGCAAAGGCTCGAATCTTCGAAACTTAAGTGACCGAAATGAGGCTCATTAAATACCGCACCTTGAAAGTCGACCCCTTCCAAAGCCGAGATTCCGATGGCCGATATTGAATCTGATATAGAAACCTTATTTTCTATATTTCTTTTAATTGACTGCTTTGCATAGCTTATAAACAATCCAATTAAATTGTTTTTCGCTACATCGTAAGACAACACTGCAATTCCAAGTCTTTGCAAAGGATTGAGCCACTTCAGATCAGGAAGTCTTTTATCAGAGCTTTGGATCTTAGAAGATAAATCAAGAGCCCTCAGTCCATCTAGTACAAACCCATCAACAAAGTTTCTATCCCCAGTATCTGAGCTTACGCGACCCAGTCCTGGAAGCCTCTGGAGCATTACAGTCGACTGCTCATTTGGATAGGTTCCAGTAACCTCATGAAAAATATTGACAACTTCAGCTTCTGTAATAGGCCCAATATTCTGAGCCTTTTCTCTGGTTAAGCTAGCCAGCTTGATTAACACCTGCTTAACCGTTTGCGGATCTAGAATTGCGTGGATTTTGGAATCCCTTTCACACATTGCATCAATGAAATTAAACCAGAATTCAACTTCTTCGCCGTTGGAAGACTCAAATAGTCTTTTTATTTGATCTGATGAAAGGGATATTACGGTCTTCAAAACCAGCGGTTTTTTAGGAAGCCAGCTTGGCAGGTCGAGACTTATGTTATTGGCAGAAAGGTAAGTGGTAAATTCATCATAACTAAACTCATTCTTGCACCGTGCTATAAGGGTTGCGCCTTCACGAAGCCCTAGAGCAGAGTGCATTTCCCTATCGCTGTTAAAATAGTGATCCCTTCCTGAAATAAGGCACCCAGCCCCCGTCTTTGATAATAGATCTTTAACTCCCTGAAGAGCATGTTTACGCAAACTCTCAAGAGTTTTCTTATCCTCACTCCAAGGTCTAGATCCAATTTCATCAAATCCATCAAGCAGGAAACATAACCGCTTTCCGTTGTAGGCTTTTATTACGTTATTAGTATCTTTCTCACTTATCCCGAGATGACTAAAATGCCGCCTAATAATTTCTACAGCATTCTCCAAGCCCCACGTTTCTTTCAAGTCTATAGCTATTGGGTATAAAAGTGTCTCTTTTGATCTTTCAGACAGGATTTGGAAAACCTCACGAAAACAGCGGCTTTTACCAGTTCCGTAGTCACCCAACAAGATGACTTTATCCCCTTTTATAATTTTATCTGCTATTGTTTGAGCAGTAATTTCGGACCCGTCAGCCTGCTCATAGCCAACCTGTATGTATTCTGTTCTATCATTTTCTCCTGTGATCGGATCTATAGCACTACCAAATTGCTTATTTGATCGAATCATGTGATATGAAGAAAAATCAAAAAACATTTTCCTAAAATCATCAAATGACAAAACCTCTATGTGATTTTCCTTTCCCGCATCCTTCATACCTTGAGTTGGAGAGAAATCACATATTATGTATGGCCTGATCATTATGTTTTTGGCCATCATGCTCATTCTTATAGATTGAATTTTTGATATATCACTTCTTATTTTATCTAATGACCTATTCTCAGTGATTTCAATTATTATTTTTTCAATATCACTTATTTCCAGAACGCAGTCAAAATTAACTCCGCCAATTCGATCTGGGTTAGCAGGCCTATCCCAAATATAGGCCGCATATTGTCTAACACCATTTTCTAAATTTTCCCAATTACTCATAAGGGTCCCTAAAATATTGAGCTCGTTTTATCAATCAGTTAACAAGTTATTAAACAGATCCGCATATCACTCATATTTTCATGATAAACGGACAGACTTATCGATAAATACTCGCTGCCATCTCACCCGCACTTACTCTCCCCACAATTCAAACAAGTCATACACCCGTCCATCATCACCATCGCCTTGGTGCTGCACTTGTTGCAAAGCACGGCCTTTTCCGGAAAAGCCTGGCCTTCGGAAGTCCCGTGCAGGGCTTCAAACTCCCGGCGTTTCTCGTCGAGCAGCTTTTTCTGGTGGTCGGTCATCGCTTCCGGCTTGATCATGCCGATATGCTTCAGGTGTGCTTCGATCGCATGGCCGATTTCGGCGACCAGCGACGGCATGAAGACGCCGCCTTTCTTGAAATAGCCGCCGCGCGGGTCGAACACCGCTTTCAATTCCTCGACCAGGAAGCAGGCGTCGCCGCCTTTCCGGAACACCGCCGAGATAACCCGCGTCAGCGCCAGAACCCACTGGAAATGCTCCATGTTCTTCGAGTTGATGAAGATTTCGTAGGGGCGGCGCTCTTCGTATTCGGTGCCCTGATTCAGGATCATATCGTTGATCGTGATGTACAGCGCGTGTTCCGATTGCGGGGTCTTGATCTTATAGGTCGAGCCGACCAGCACTTCCGGGCGCTCGACGTTTTCGTGCATCTGCTCCAGGTCTTTATGTTTCGTCTCGACTACGGCCTGTGCGGCGGCGGCTTTGTCTTCTTGGGTCAGCACTTTGTAGCCGACGATTTTTTTGCTGATTTTATGTGTCATGTCGGGTTCCTCAATCAAAACTTGCCGTAGTAGCCTTCTTTCAACGCATCGAACAGGTTCGCGGCGGTGTGGATTTCACCATCGTATTCGACATCCTCGTTGCCTTTGAATTCGACGACATGGCCGTCTTCGAGCGTGAACTGGTAGGTGGTGTTTTCCAGGTCCTTTTCCTTGACCAACACGCCCTGGAACACTTCCGGATTGAAGCGGAAGGTCGTGCAGCCTTTCAGGCCTTTTTCATATGCATATTCGTAGATCGACTTGAAATCCTCGTAAGGGTAGTCGGTCGGCACGTTCGCGGTTTTCGAGATCGACGAATCGATCCACTTTTGCGCGGCGGCCTGGATATCGACATGCTGCTTCGGCGTGACGTCATCGGCGGCGATGAAATATTCCGGCAGTTGCTGGCTCGGATCGTCGCTGTACGGCATCGCGTCCGGGTTGACCATCTTGCGGTAGGCCAGCAGCTCGAACGAATACACGTCGACCTTTTCCTTCGATTTTTTGCCGGCGCGGATCACGTTGCGCGAATAGTGATGCGCGAAGCTCGGCTCGATGCCGTTGCTGGCGTTGTTCGCGAGCGACAGCGAAATGGTGCCGGTCGGCGCGATCGAGCTGTGATGGGTGAAGC